>Ga0065707_10000483_pt1 | contig 53504 bp, 62 predicted proteins | sample SwiRhicommuniRL3_FD_59094 | JGI IMG/M metagenome (GOLD analysis project Ga0065707, IMG submission 59094) | Switchgrass rhizosphere bacterial communities from Rose Lake, Michigan, USA - RL3 v2 (version 2) | ecosystem: Host-associated > Plants > Roots > Rhizosphere > Soil | place: East Lansing...
GCCCGTCTGGTCGCCTCTTCCGAAAAAATAAAACGCGAGCTCGGCTGGAAACCCGAACACGACAATTTGCATGAGATCATCTCCAGCGCCTGGGAATGGCATCGGTTGCATCCACATGGATATGAGGATTAACTAACCATGAACTTTGTCATAATCTTTTTTGGCTGGATATTTTCGCTTTGCTTGCATGAATTCTCGCATGCACTCGTTGCGTATTATGGCGGCGATACCACGGTGCGCGAAAAAGGGTATCTTACTTTTAATCCCCTCAAATACACTCACCCATTCCTTTCCATCATCCTACCATTGCTTATCCTGTTAATGGGCGGCATCGGCCTGCCGGGTGGCGCAGTGTATATTGAAACGTGGAGAATCAGAAATCGCTCCTGGCTTAGCGCAACTGCCCTGGCGGGTCCAATGGCAAATCTGTTGGTTGCAATCGTTCTTACCATCCTACTCCACGTTTTGCCAGCATCTACGGCAAACATTTGGCCGGGGCTTTCCTTTCTACTGGTTCTTCAAGTGTGGGCAATCTTATTCAATCTCATACCGCTTCCACCCCTGGATGGCTATAATGCTCTTGCACCTTTTCTTCACCCCGCTATCCAAACGCAAATGGATCGCATTCGAGGGTACGCCATTTGGATACTCATCCTTGTGCTTTGGTATATCCCATTCATTGGAAACTTCTTCTCTTTGGTCGTATTTATCATTGCATCAAGGCTAGGAGTGGATTTACTTCTAGCGCAACAGGGACGTGACTATTTAGTCGGCTTTTTCAGGTTTAGATAAGAACTGCCTCTCGCACAGTCATACACTTTAATACATGCAATAGCCAGACGCCTCTCTTTAAGTCTCGTAGTTTAAATGATGATTTTTTTGGGGAGCTATTTGACAATTCAGACCTATTTGGTTATAATAATTGTGTTATATTTCACAAATAGAAAGCAGGTAAGAATGAAACCTGAAAAACTCCCCCATGTTGTCATTGTTGGTGCAGGATTTGGCGGCCTGGAAACAGCGCAAAAGCTGGCACATGCGCAAGTGCAGATCACATTGATCGACAGGCATAACTATCATCTGTTTCAGCCTTTGCTATACCAGATTGCCATTGCGGGATTGGTTCCCTCACAGATCGCTTATCCACTACGGACAATTTTTCGTCACCAAAAGAATCTCACCTTCCAAATGGGCGAAGTCACCTCCATCGATTTTAATGGGCGCTATATCCGGACGAATGGATCGGTGATTGCCTATGATTATCTTGTGCTCGCCATTGGTGGGCAGACAAACTTTTTCGGCGTCACGGGCGCAGAGGAAAATGGCTTTCAACTCAAGAGCATCGAAAGCGCGACCGGCACGCGCAATCATTTACTTAGGATGCTGGAACAGGCTAGCCGGGAAGTGGACGTCGAGAAAAGAAAGGCCTTGCTGACATTTGTGGTCGTGGGCGCCGGGCCAACCGGTGTGGAAACCGCCGGCGCGCTGGCGGAGTTGATCACGCATGTGATGACCAAGGATTACCCTGCCATGGACCTGAAGGATGTGCGCGTCATTTTGCTTGAAGCCACGGGGAACGTCATGGCGACCTATCCCGCTGAGCTTCGCCAGGCAACCATGAAGTTGTTGGAAAACAAAAATGTTGAAATCCTATTGAACACCCGGTTGACGGATTACAACGGACAAACGATCACTTTGGCAGACGGCGGGCACATTGCAACCTATACCTTGATTTGGACGGCGGGTGTACGCTCGGCTGAACTTACCGATCGGCTTGGGGTTCAGCAAGCCGCTTCGAAACGAGTCCGAGTGGGGCCTACGTTGCAGCTGCCTCAGCGTCCTGAAGTGTTTGTTATCGGCGACGCGGCTTACCTTGAAGATGGACATGGTCAGCCGTTGCCTATGTTGGCGACAGTCGCACAACAGGAGGCCAAGTTCGCAGCGCAGAATATCCAAAAAATCCTGAAAAGCGAAGCGCCCGAACCGTTCCAATACAAGGATCCGGGCCTGCTCGCGACGATCGGACGGAACGCGGCAGTCGCGCGCATCTGGGGACTTTCCTTCAGTGGATTCATCGCCTGGGTGATCTGGGTTGCCCTTCACATCTATCGCCTGATAGGATTCCGAAATCGGCTGGTGGTGCTCATCAACTGGGCGTGGGATTATGTTTTTTATGACAATCAGGTGAGGCTGATTACAAGGGAATAAGGTTTTGATAATGGGTCGCGAAATATGCGCCGAACAATCCGAATGCGTTGACGAGAAAGTGCAGGAAGATCCCGGGCCAGACTGAGTTCGAGCGGTGATACACATAGGCGAGCACGTTTCCCAAAATAAAGGTTGGGATGAGGGCAACAGGATCCAGATGCGCAGCTGCAAAGATCGCCGAGCTCAGTAACATGCCAGCCTGCCAGCCGTAGCGCGCCCGAAATCCCTGAACGAGAAACCCTCTAAAAAATATCTCCTCTACGAAAGGAGCAATGACAGCTCCCACAATAAAAAACCAGAAAGGCGAGTCCAGCTCGGCAAACATTTTCACGATCTCTTCCCCTTGTGTGTCGACTCCCAGAGCAGCTAATAAAAGGTTGTGCAATATGATGAGGATGTATCCGACAAACAATAAGCCACAGCCAATGTTTAAAGTGCTCCAATTAAATTTGCCAAAGCCGAGGGCCCTCCAGTGGATGCCTCTCCATGCAAAGATGAGGATCACCGGTAACAGGTAGGCCAGCTCGAGAAGAACGATCAATGCACTTTGAGCAAGTTTGGCTTTGGAACTTTGCAATGTGATGATAAATAGGATGAGATCAATAACGATCAGCAGGATCACGCCGATCCAGTTGTCGATAAATTTCCATGGGACGGAATAATTGGGCACCTCAGGCAGTGAAACAGGCTGTTGGCTTTCTAAATTCATTTCTCTTCCATTTCCCGATAAATAAACCATTGACCCTTGCGGTCATCTATATTCTTCATGGCACGGTCATAGTAAATATCGAAAAACTGATTGGTATCCGTTAACACACGGAAGTAAAACCTGCCTACATTCAACGAGCCGCGATTGGATGCAACCGCGGCGTGGGCGGGCCGCATGTTGCGCGCCATCTTGCCGCGCCGTGCAAAGTCACTCCAGGAAGAGAGCATCTCGATGACGCGATACATCTCTTCATCCCAAATAAAACCGTTGGGACAGTCAGGACTTTTCTCCCGGGCCGGAGGCGTATCGAAGAGGGGCTCGATGGGATGGTCGTAAAAGTGAATTGCCTGGTAATTATCCGCCAAAAGATTTAGACCTTATAAGGATCTTCTGCCTGTAAAAAGGCAAGCAGCATCCCTCGCAGGGGATGATCATTGAGCCAATCGCGAACCAATTTGACCTTTTCATAATCAGCCTCGCCAAGTTTTTCAAGATAGATTTGGTCGAGATGATTTTTTGTTTCCAGGGCGCGCAGATTATCCTGCCAGGGACGTGTAAAGAACTCATTCAGGTTGTCATGGAGGTTTCGGTCTATGAGCACTTCCCACTCGTGGTGATCGAGCCAGATCCCATTGCAATTACGACAGCGGTCAACATAAAAGTCGGTATCGGGGAACACTTTATAACGGGCCATAATATGACCACAATCCGGGCAAAACTTCAACTCCTTCACTTCCCAGGATGAGTCGATCTCGATGGCGCCTTCTTTTGGAGGAAATTCATGACCCAGTGTTCTTCGCCAGGTCATATACGCATTGGACGGAATCGAGACACCCATGCAATTCGAGCACTGGCTGGCAGGCAATCCATCCAGAAGGATGATTGGACCAAGAGTATGTTCCTTACAAACAGGACATCTCATATCGACCTCCAATAAGATTTAAGCTTATTGAATTATATTGCCATTTCCAAAATCACAACGCCCGTGTTGCGCCGCCATCCACATCCAGGATCGCGCCCTGAATATAGGAGGCTTGTGGAGATGCCAAAAACGCGACCGCACGGGCGATCTCTGCTGGTTCACCAAAACGCTCGATCTTCATTTCACGTGGCAGATGTTTTACAGCCTCTTCGAGGCTGATATTGTTGTTTTTTGCATAATTCTGGATGCGTGTCTGCAATCGTTCCGTCGCAATCGAACCGGGATTAATGGCATTCACGCGCACACCGTCTTTAACCCCGCGGTCTGCCAACGCTTTGGTGAGATTCATCAGTGCGGCGTTGACTGTGCCGCCGATTGTGAATTCCGCACTTCCGGTTTTACCACCGATACCAATAATGTTGATAATTGTTCCCCGACTGGCTTGCAAACGCGACCACGCGGCGCGTGATAACCTCATGGCTCCGTAAAATTTCAGGGCAAAACCATCCATCCATTCCTGATCGGTGAGAGTGAGAAAATCGCCTCGTTTGGTGGCACCCGCGTTGTTGACGAGTAGATCAAGTTTTCCAAATTTCTCAATGGTTGCAGCTAGGATTTGATTTGCAGAATCTGGCTCGCGCAAATCAATAGCCTGCACCAACGACTCGTTTGGCAAGGAGTGGGCCACCGATTCAAGTTCAGCGCTTGAACGCGCAACCAGAACAACCTTCATGTCTTCAGCGGATAATATCTCAGCAATCGCTTTTCCAATCCCGCGGCTTGCGCCCGTAACGATGGCAATTTTATTTGAAAGTCGCAGATCCATGACTAATTGTCTTCAAGCTCAAGATGAAAACGATGCATAAAGCGATGGAAGATGGGTGTGACCAGGATACCGACCGAAGCCAGCAGGATAATTCCTGAATACAATGCATAGAATGAAGCAAAGATCTTGCCCGCATCCGTCTGCAATGCATTGACCGGCCCCATGCCCCCCAGGATCATGGAGGCGTTAAGAAGAGAATCAATCCAGGAAAGTGATTCAAAATAATGATAGCCCAGGATACCGATGGCAAGTGAAAACAAGATAATCCCTGCGGTGATCAGGCTGTAGCGCAGCACGCGCTGGGCAAATTCAGCGGGAGTTGCCAATGGCTCAGAATGATGCTCGAACACAGAATGCCTCCTTTAATTGATCTCTTGCATTAATGATCTTTAGCTAGCTACAGAGCAGAAACCTTTGAGAAAACTCATTTTCTCTTTGTTCTCTGTGGCGAAAAGACCTTCGCCGGATGTCTACTGATTCTCTTTCCAATCCCAAAACCAGAATGCGAGACCCTTGAACTCGCCCCATTTTTCGAAGCGCTTTTCCACTTCTTTGGCAGTAATGGGTTCGCCGCGATACCATTCATTCGAGACCATTTTTAAGGCGTATGAGTCAATCGGAATGTAATCATGTTTTCCCAAGATCATCAACAAATTTGCCGCGGCGTAAGGACCGACACCATTAATAGTCAATAATTCTTTCCGTAATTCAAGTGTAGTAAATTCACTGGTTTTGAGAGACTCGAGATCAAATTTCCCCGAAGCGACCCGGACAGCCAGTTGATGGATGGCAGGGGCGCGATAGCCCACGCGTATTTTTTCCTTGAGAAAATCCGGGCTGGAGGCAGCGATCGCTTCAGGAGTAGGAAAGGCTTTCTTAATTGGCGCTTCGTCACCGGGTTGGGAAGGACTCGACCCTCCGCTCAGCGCGATCGTTTGACCCAATTCATTTACCAATTTCAAGGTCATATTTTTGGTGGCTGCCCAGAGTGTGTTGGTCGTCAGGATGGTTTTGACCACATCTTCAAAGACGGTTGGTGAGCGAAGGACGCGGCCGCGTGCCAGCTTTTTGGCGTGCGCCAGTTTTGGTTCCACGCGTGAGGCGGTGTAGAAGTGCGAGAAATCCATATCGAGGCCAAACATCCATGTGACTTCATCGGTAACTTCCTTCCGTTCCATTCGATCCAGTTTTTCTGTTTCGACGTTGACCCCCTCGGCTGCGTCACGAAAGTGAAGTTCGACCACACGTCCATTGGAAAGCCGCAACACATAGGAAAGTGTGTGGGTGCCTTCATCATACGAAAAGGGCGCAAGCTGGCGCCAGCCATGTGAATTGATAACGGAAAGAAAATTGAAAGGTGGACGAGCAGAAAGCGTAAATTTCATTGAACTAGCCTCGTAAAGCAATTTTCACCAATTGCGGTCTTGCAATGCGGAGATAATCATCCAGCTTCATGAAAATGGACCGGTCGAGACGCCCTGCATTAAATACAACTTCTTCATTTTCCTGGATGAGCGGGTCAGCTAAAACCTGGAGCTGGTCATTAAACGAAAAAGGCGGGATCGCTCCGATGACACACTCCGTTAATTCCTGGGCTTTCTCGCGTGCTGCAAAAGCAACGCTATCCGCGTTAAAGTGATTCTTAATGCCATGAAAGTCAATGCGACAATCGCCGGGGACGTTGGCAAGACAATAACTACTTTCTTTCTTCCGTCTTACCTGGATCACAATCGATTTAATCGATTGCTCAATTCGATTTCCACGCATCTTCGCGATCACTTCGGTGTGGCCTTCCGGCTCGTGTTCAATCACCCGATAGACCGCGCCTTCCCGACCCAGAAGATCACATAATTGCTGGTGGATATCAGTCATGGGGAATTTTCAGTTCAGGTTGCATCTGATCTTTTTTCTGACGGCTGATTGCCAGCAGGATCGAGGGCAGAAACAGCGCCCCTGGAAGACTGGCAAGCATAAAAATGATTCGGACGAGAACTGCCATGCTCAGGCTGGTTGCCGCACTCAGACTGCCAACATGCAAAAAGAAGTAGGCAAGCGCAAGTTCCTGTACCCCCAATCCATTGATCGAGATGGGAATGAGGGTAATAAAATAGGCGAGACTCCACAAACCAGCGACGAGCCAGAATGATACATGCCCTCCCAACCCTTCAATAAGGATATAAACAGCAGCGAAAATAAAGAGCATATTTCCGAACGTGCACAGCAAAGAAACCATTAAGGCTTTTGGTTGATGAAGCCAGGTGGTAAAGGTCTGCAGAGTTCGGCGCGCAAAACCAATCGGTCTTTGAAGAGAGGTTATGAATGCAAAAGACTCTGATATGATTTCTTGCAGACTTGCCCAAGCGGGCACCAAACCGAATGGTAAAGTGAACATCATCCCTGCCATGCCAACCAGGCGGTCCGCAGCAATGGAGGCCACGCAGATGGCACGATCAAAACCCATTTGCATGATACCTGCCAGGCGCACAACATCTCCGCCAACGGTCGTGGGAAGAAAATTATTCGCGAAGAGTCCCATAAGCGTCAACTCAGCGCTGCGGGAAAAAGAGATCTTCACACCTCCCGACTGAAGCAATACATGCCAGCGGGCAATGATAAAGATGCGGGAAATCAAGAGAGAAGCAAGAGCGAGAAGAAAACTGAGCAGAGAAATCCGCTTCACGGCCTCAACAATCTTATCCCAGCCTTCCTGCTGAATGAGCAGAATAATCAAAAGGGTCGCCACCAGGGTTCCAAACAGGCGAAGAAGCAAGTTGCGATTTTCCGAGAACCAATCGATCATTTCAATATCCTATTCAGGAAATCATAATCCTTTTTTTCAGTGTTTGCAGTCATATTGTTTCCCCAAAGCCATATCCTGCCGACTGGACAAAATTTTAGCACAAAACCTCTGTGTGACGTCGAAGCAGAACTTGAGCAGGAATATAAATAAAAATATCGGGATGAAATTCACTCATCCCGATGATGACGTGCTTATTGATTCAGGTCAAGGACACGCGCCCAAATTATCTCCGTGTGCGAGATGGGCAGGAACAGCTGAGGCTGAAACGCTCAGTGTATGTCCGCCTTTTTTATGGGGCTTGTGGCATATTAGTACTTTTCCACCTTCGCCAGCAGGCTCATTCCCACCTTGCTCTGAAGGATTGAGGACAATGATGATAATTTGTGTAATCACGATCTGATTGTTATCAGATGGACACAATACTACAAGCACATTCTGGTTTAAAGTTAATACTACGTTGCCCTGTTGCTCATCACCTTGCTGCTCATCTTGTTCATCGCCCTGTGCTCCTTCTTCGCCTCCACTGCCACTTTCGATTTTGACGTTCGATCCCAGCGGCATAGCCGGCCAGCCCACAAACTGGATCTCGTCCGCGGTGACGGAAACGATCGTCGCAGCGACGGTTACGCAGCCATCCACTTCTGTAAAATCTCCCAACGGCGCGATGCTCAACACTTCCCATGTGCCATCCTCCGAAAGGAGGATCTCAACTCGGACCAGCATCCCAGCGGTCATATTCCCTGTGATCACGGTATCCGCGGTTACGTTGAGCGTGACTCCGTTCACCACCCATGGATCTGTGGAAGTTAGCTTGCCAACGATAACGATCGTAGAGCTGGGATTGGTCTGCTGGTCCGCGCGTTCGATGGAATACGCCACCCATTTGCCGCCTTCCAGAGCAGTACCTTTCACGCGCACCAAATCGCCAACCTGTAAACCCTCCTGGATTTTGGTTGTTTCGTTCGTTTCGAGGGTTGTACCCGCCACCACCCAGGGATTCAGGCTCTTAAGCGCACCGACCAGTTCGAAGGTTGAGGCTCCTGCCACCGGTCTCCACTCACCGTTTAGACCCTTGACTTCAACAGAACCATTGTCAATCTGTAATGTTCCTGAATCCACATTTGATGTCCCCAATCCAATCGCCATGCAGGCCAGCATGGATGTTATGATCCCCAGATACCCCATCGTCAGCCCCCAGCGTAAGATTTTAGGTTTCGTACGCATGGTTTCCTCCAGAAGGTACTATATTTGATTTTAAACATCATAGCATATATCCAATTCCTGACAATTGCACATTTGGGGGAATACGAAATTTCTCATTTTCATGCATATTCTATTCAGGCAGGGTTATACTTCGTTAAAGTATTATTCTTTCAAAGGTCACACACATGTCCATCTCTTCCAGTCATCAAGATCTTTTTCATCAACCCAGCGCGGCAGAAAAGATTTCATTCGTTCGGTCTCTAATGGAGACAGGCGATCTCAACCCAGATGTAGCCGTGGCATTGGTGAAATCCATCCACACGGAACTGGCACAGCCGCAAGGGCAGGATCATTCCTCCTATGCAAGTTATGCACGCATGATGGCCTCCCTGCAACACCACATGCCTGACATCCATGAGCATGTGGTTGCGAATTGGCAGGCGCCGCGGCGTGTGCACGCCGAATCAGAAGTGGTGTCAGCGGAGGAAGACTTTGTCGAAACCGAAACCGGTGGAGAGTTAAAGCGAACAGAAACGTCCAACCGCGCAGAGGGGAGTCAGGATAAAGAATTTTGGGAGACGGAAGGCGAGGCAGAAGGAAGTGAATCCGAGGCTGAACAGGAAGAAGAGAAGGGCGAGATAGAGGAAGCTGAGAAAGAAGAACCGGAGCAGGAAGAACGCGAAGATGAGGAGCCTGGAGACGAGCAACATGAGCTGGAAGACGAACCTGAAGAGGAACAATCGGAAGAAGTTGAAGACAATGTAGAGGAAAGCGAAATCGAGCAGGAAGAGTTGGAAACAAAAGAAGAGCAAGGCGAAGAAGAATTAAGCGAAGAAAAAGAGGAACCAGAGCAACACGCAGCAGAAGGTGAAGAATCTGAGAAGCCTGAAATGGAAACGAGTGCGGAGTCTGTCGAAACTGAAAGCGCTGAACCAATTGAAGAAGCGGATCACATGGCAACAGAAGCCGCAGAAGCCGCTGCGCATATGGAGCATGCAGAGGTTGAAACTGAGTTTGCGGAGGAAGAACCAAACGAGGAAGAACCTCCAATGGAAGCAGCAGAATAAACAAAGTGCGGATGGAAAATTTCCATCCGCACTTTGTTTGTTCCATGTCATTGCGAGGAGCGTACTTCAGCGACGAAGCAATCTCATCATTTCACAGCATACACTACATATCCACGCGGTGGCGCATAGAACTGTGCTCGTCCATCAATGTCAGTGAACTGGCTGATCGGGCGCGCCAAGTCGATTTTGCTCCACCAGGCAACAGGTTGGAAGGAAGCGTTTCCCCAATTGGTAGTGACCAGTCTTCCATTCCATTCGTCGCCGCGATTGTTGAGCACGTAGATGAGGCCCGGGTCCTCCCCAAAGCCTGAGCGTTGCATGATGTAAAGATTATCATCCACATACAGGATATTCGTCGCGCCGGCCGCATATTTTTCATGAGCGCTGACCAGCGCCGCGATGCCATTCGGCGAGCCCTCCAGCGCAAGGTTGTAGTTGAAATAATCATGCCAGAATACACACGGATAACCTTCATGGGTGAGAATGTAACTATACGCAAGTAATTTGTCGTTGACGATGGGACGTCCCTCATCACGCAGGTCATGGTTCTCAACGAAGGTCATAGTGGTCTGCGGTTGCTGCTGCAGCACGGTTTCCCACGTAGTGAGACTGTTCAGGCTGAAACCGTATTGATCGCATAACGCCTTGAGCATTTCGCGCAGCGGAAAATCGAACGCATCCACCGGATTCGAATTGGAGAAGTTTGCAAGGTCCACCCAGTTCTCGATGGCACGCGCATTATCCCAAAACTCGGCAACCCCATAAGGCACAAATGGTTTGTCATCGCGCATGTAACGATACTCCTGGAACGCGGCGATGGTGTTTGATCCATAACCCTTGACAAAGTCATAACGAAAACCGTCGAAGCCGATCTCTTCGATGAGCCAGCGCGCCAGCTTTAGCAGTTCCGTATACACATAGGGATTGCGATGCGACAGATCAGGCATATCGCCGAAGGTCATCTCATCCCAGCTCTCATACAGACATGGATGAAAACATTCCCAGTTGCGCGGGAACTTCCCGCTTTGGGGATTGAACCGAGTCCAACGCAGTTGATTTGTAAGAGGATTGATCTCCTGTTCGTCCGCGCCATTGTTGTGATTCATGACGATATCGGCGATCAGACTCAGCCTATGGCTGTGTGCTGTGTTGATGAGACTCAGCAACTCTGCCTTCGTCCCAAACCAGGTTGGAACACTACCCTTCTGATCGTAGTCACCAAGGTCATAATAATCATAGGGATCATACCCCATGGAAGGTCCGCCCAGATTCGCGCCCTTATGAACGGGAGGCAGCCAGAGCGACGTAAATCCCACCCTGGCTAATGAGGGGACTTGCTCACGGACATAGTTCCACCACTGGAATTGTTTGTTGTCTTCACGAGGACAATCCCAAAAGAAGGCTTGCAACATGACGCCCATAATGAATACTCCTATGATAAGTTGGAGGGATTTTACCGCGAGATATGCAGATAGTATGACATGCTTAATTTAATGGGTCTGCTCTAAAGATTTGAAGAATACGCCTAATTCGTGCATGGAATGGATAGTGATGTGCAACTTATTTTTGCGGGTCTCACCTGATTTCTGGTTAAACCATACAGCAAACATCCCCAATGTATTTGGGATTTGAACATCTTTCTCAAAACCATCACCCACCATTAGTGTGTCAGATGCAGAGATGCCAAGGTCATTCAAAATGTGGCGGTAAAAATCTTCGCCTTTTGGCAGGTTCGTATTCTTGAAGCAGTAGATATGGGCGAAGTATGAATCAAGCTCACCGCGTATTAATGCGCCGCGGATCTGATTCTCGTCTGAAATGGCTGCGCTGGTCGCCAGGACGATCCGTCGCCCTCTGGAATGCAGATAGGCCAGCACATCCGCAATGCCCTCAACGACTTCAACTTTCTCCCACTCGACCATCGGTATGGTTATTTCTGGGTGATCATACATAACGGTATCACCCCAATCAAAAAGTACAGTTGGGTAACGGAGTTGTGTTTCTGACATTTTTTGATGCTCCCATGCATTCTTGAGTAAAACTCCAGAAAAAGATCAAAAGTGTGTATTACCCCATAGCTTACATACAAGCTCATCATGGAGCAGTTCAGCAATGATGCATTGCGTATGACCGATTCCATGCGATCTCACGAAGTGATGATCAATATTCGTTAATATTTCTGGAAGCATCAATTGAAGCAAGCCGCCATGACTCACAAGTAAAATATGATTTTGTGAATTCAAATAGTTGCGGGTAAAACGTTCAATAAAAGGCATAAACCGTTTCTTAATGTCCAGAAAATTTTCGCCACCCTCCGGTTTACGCAAATAATTATGATTGACAGTCCAATCTTCAGCAATTTCGCCGTGCAGCTTCCAGCTGACTTCATCAGATTTTTCTTCGAGAATGCCGCAATCGTATTCACGTAAAGCTTCTGTGACTTGATAGGATAAATGGAACGCTTGAGACAATATTTCCGCAGTTTCTGTGGCACGAAGGACCGGGCTTGAGTAGATGACCGTAATAGGAATATCTTTTAAGTTCTGCGCCAACGCATTTGCCTGTCCTCTGCCGTGTAGGGTTAACTCAAATCGACTCTTACGGTTCGAGATCACACGCTGAATATTCGCTTCGCTTTCTCCATGCCGTACGAAATAAAGCTTCATTAGGAGGATAGATCACTATTTCAGAATTGCATTGAGATAATCTAAAAACGGTTTCATCGCTGTGAATGTCTCGATGACATGCTTACTGAACCTGGGCGACAACACCATTTCATCAGACAAATGGTGGACGACCACCACTTGTTTGAAGCGCAGCAATTCAATTTCCGGGTGATCGCGTGTGTACCCTTGTGGCACAGTTTTTACTTTTTCGCCTTCCAGCATCCCAAAATATTTCTTGAACTCTTTGTCGTTGATAATAGCCTTGAACGGAGCGGCATCCTGATCAATAGCCATACGGAACCTGGCAAGCTGTTCCGGGGTCGACATATACAACCCTCCAGCGACTAAAGTTTCATCATGGGGCTGCATGTGAAGATGATAACCCAGGCTGGTTGACTTTTTCCCACCGGGTGCAAGGGTGGCGCCCATGTTTGTTTTGTAGGGAGACTTGTCTTTCGAGAAGCGGGTATCGCGATAAATCCGCATGACGCAGTCTTTGGCGGTTACACCTCCCAGATCCTCAACTCTGCTATACGCGCTGATCAACTGATCGACAAAATTCTCAAAGTGTGTTCTGGCGGTGTCATAAGTTGAGCGGTGTTCCTCGAACCAAACTTTATTGTTATGTCTTTTAAGATCGCTGAGGAAATCAAGCACTGGTTTTAAATCTAAATCATTCATCTTTGCTCGCTTTCTTTTTCAAGTACAGACGTGATAAGCTCGATTTCAGATTCTGAATCAAAGCCTCATTTGTTTTCTATCGACATATTTTCGGTTCTCAGTTTTTGATAGGCAGTAATCGCCAGGCACGCGGGGCAAGCCGCTTCCGTCCAGGAGTGGACTACATCCACCGCTGACTCGGCTGCACCCTTGCGGCGGCCTCTCATGAAAAGCCAGACGATTAACCCAAGGATTGCCAATCCCGCAACGACCGGAAGAATGGGCAGATGCAGGTTCTCCAATAGAGCGGTTGCCGAAGGCCCAATAATATAACCAAGCGCAATGTGCCAACCATAGAAGATGCTGCTGCCGCTGATCATAGCAGGTGCAAAAGCAGTGTATGTCAGACCTGCCAGCCCCGCGGCTGGAATGATGCCAGCCCGTGCGCCGGGAATATTCAAACCAAGGAACACCCCCAAGGCGCCGCGGCGTTGCAGGGCAGTCATGGCTTGATCGAGGCGCTCCTGTGTGAGACCAATAAACCTGCCTACCCGGTAGATGAATGCCCGACCCATCCCGCGCGCAAGGAAGAACTGGATCGATCCGCCGACAATCATCGCGGCTTCGATGGCGATCAGCAGTTCGAAAAGCGAGTAAACCCCTGTCGCCGCCTGAACACCTGCCGTGATCATAATCAGGTCGGATGGCACTGGCACAGGAATGCCAACTTCCTTCAGGACCATGATAACCAGGATCGCCAGCAGGCCATAGCGGAGCAGAAATTCATTCAGAAATGAAGCCAGATCTGTCATTGTGCAATTGCCTCCTTCAAGGCCACATACGACTGAACCAATGCCTCTTCTTCCTTTGCCAGCAATGGACTCTCTGCTGGCTTGCCCTCATTTACCCATAGATCAGAGTACAGCATTCCCAGCGCGCGTTCGCGCGCGGACTCTCTAATTTTTGGGGAATCTTCGCCATATGTTTCAACATATAGTTTCGTCAATGCGTCGACCAGTTCCTGGTTCTCTGCATTACCAAACAGTTTGCGGTGAACGATCCACCAGTTGACTTCAAGCTTGACCGCACGTTCCACATCGAAGTCTTCGTGATGAACATTTTTGATGAATTGATAAAAGCGCCTCACGTAGGACTCGGTCTTCGGCACATCGTTATTGGGGAAGGGAGCAAAGGCAATCTCGGCCCGGGCGATCAGATAGGCCCCATAGATGGCCTGCGGTAACGAAAGAGCAAAGGCTTCTCCGATCATGCCCACCGAAACACGCAGGAGTTTTAGCCAGGCCTTTTGATAGTAGGCGACGTAGTTCTCTTTCTCGTAGTGCGCCACTTTGTACGGATCAAAGTTCCGCATGGGATTATCGGGTTTCATGTTTGCCTCGATAACTCTAAAGATTGCTCAAGTAGACTGGAACATCGTTTTGTAAAATGATTGCAGGAATTTTACCGCGAGAAAGAAGAGGCAAATGTTTTTCTCAACCTATTTATATAAAATGTTGCGATGGTATCCGCCATCAGCTGGCGCGCTGTAAAACCCCGCGTGTTTCCCAATTTCTGCCTTTCGAAATATATAAAAGCGTTCCGTCTGGAAGCAGTTCCAGCGAATCAAAGTCCGCTTTTCCGCAGTCGCCTTGCAAATTTTGGGCTTCCAATTCGAGTGTTTCGCCACGTATCGCTACGAGTCTAAATGTCCCTGAACACGGGATTAAGGGAATATCGAATATCCCCAGCGTCGAGGCAATCTCAAATGGTTGGAGAATGGAGAGAGTAATCTTCATGTCCCAGCCATTGCTGTTGTGGGCTGTGCCCGTCCAAACGCCCAGGAGAGAATCTGGTTTCATGTCACACTCTATTTTAAACGATACACACGCGCTTCATAAGGACGGAGGGTAATTTGATGGATATCCTCATTGGAGTTCACTTCATAGTTACTGATCAATAACTCTGTACTCACAAAGGAAATATTTCCAGGCAGCTGAAATTCTGGATTGTTCCCGCTAAAGTTCAATATCACGAGCAGGCGTTCCTCTTCCAATGTTCTGGTAAAGGCATAGATTTCTTCATGAGAATCAAGCATCAAGTCATAGGTGCCGTATACAATGACAGGATTCTCCTTGCGCAATTGGATCAGTTTTTTGTAGTGATGAAAGACAGAGTTCGAGTCTGCAAGCGCTGCAGCGACATTGATCTCTTTATAGTTAGGATTTAGTTTTATCCATGGCGCACCTGATGTAAAACCTGCCTGTTCACTGCTGTCCCATTGCATGGGAGTGCGGGCATTATCGCGGCTTTTGGCATGGACAACCTTCAACGCTGCCTGTGGATCGACTCCTTTTTGTTCGACTGCTTCCTGATACATATTGCGAGTTGCAACATCCCGATATTCTTCAATAGACTCAAACGCAACGTTCGTCATGCCAATCTCATCCCCCTGGTACACATAAGGCGTACCCTGTAACATATGAATGAACGTGCCCAGCAGTTTGGCGGATTCCACCCTGAACTGAGTATCGTCTCCGAGACGGGAGACAGAGCGAGGCTGGTCATGATTCGAAAGAAAAATACTGTTCCAGGCGCGGTTCTCCAGATCCTTTTGCCAGCGGGTCATCACCTCCTTCAAATCCAGAAGCTTCATTTTTTTTATCGTTCCGCCTGAATCGGCTCCTGTTTCCGCATCCAAATCAACGTGTTCAAATTGGAACAGCATCGTCAACGCGCCTGTCTCCTCATTGACAATTTTGATCGCATCCTGGGTCGTGACAAAAGGTGTTTCCCCCACCGTAAGAATATCGTATCGGGAAAGCACCTTTTGTTTCATCTCCGTCAGGAATTCCATCAAACGCGGCCCATTCATGAAATACTGACCACCGAACTGATAGCGGTCAGCCGTTACCACCGGTGCATCTGGCAGGCCCGGCACCTTGGAGATCATATTGATGACATCCATCCGAAAGCCATCAATGCCCTTTTGCAGCCACCAATCCATCATCTTAAATACTTCATCACGGACCTTCGGATTTTCCCAGTTCAGGTCAGGCTGTTTTTTTGTAAAGAGGTGCAGGTAATATTCCCCAGTCCGTTCATCATATTGCCAGGCGGATCCGCCAAAGAAGGAACGCCAATTGTTAGGTTCATCTCCGTTTTTACCGGGGCGCCAGATGTAAAAATCTCGGTAGGGACTATCTTTTGATTTGCGGGATTCTTGAAACCAGAGATGCTCATCGGAGGTATGGTTCACGACCAGGTCCATGACCAGTTTGATGTCGCGCTTGTGCATTTCAGTAAGTAACTCGTCCCAGTCTGCCAGCGTGCCGAACTCATCCATGATATCCTGATAATCACTGACGTCATAACCGTTATCATCATTGGGTGATTTGTAAACGGGACAAAGCCAGACGACATTGATTCCCAGTTCTTTTAGATAATCGAGCTTTTGAGTAATTCCGCGCAGATCGCCAATCCCATCTCCATTGCGATCATAAAAACTGCGGGGATAGATCTGATAAACAACGCATTCTTTCCACCAGGCTCTATTCATGGACTATATCTCCTCAACAAACGTTTGTCACATCTTTTTCATTATCTTAATTTACTAGATGTCGCATCAATCGCACTCTTCACCCGCGCTTCCACGAATATGCCAGCTCCAAATTCCTTTTCATCGAAAACTTTTAACTCGGCGGTGACGAATCTGTAGAACTGGTAATCCAGACCCAATGTGTTTGAGGCAAGGTTGGCCTTCCAGGTGGCGTACTCTGTGTAGCGTTTGCTGTATAGTTTATCAGCCTTGCTCGCCTCCCGTCCGGTTGCTTGTTTACACATTCCGAAAAGTTGAAGTCCGCGGTCGGGGCTACCCCACGTCTGGTTGGCAGAGAAGATCGCTAGAGCCATAGACGGATTACTCAATATATTCTGGCAGTGGAGTGCATTTGGGTGTGAGAAGAAATAGACTTTTAGATCAGGAGTATAAGAGAAGTATGCTGTATTGATGTGGGCGCGACCCTCCGCGGTAATGGATGCCATGGAACACAGCACATTCTCGGCCAGCAATTGGTAGACGCTTCGTTGCACTCGCCTGTCTGTGATTCCACTTGTCATGATTGGTACACCAGCGGGATCAACAATACGTACGATGCTGAGTATCGGCCCAGTCTTGGCATCATCAGGCATGATTTTCAATCCAGCGGCCTAAGGGGCGCGTCAGTCGAACACCATCTTTTGTACTTCTGCCCGCCGCTCCGCGATAATTCCCATCATCTCCTCCCACTTTTTCTGAAACCTCAAGAACGATTCGAACGGATCCGTTTTCGGTTTTGCCAGATAGTGAGCGTGATAAATATTGTTAAGCGACTCACGCGCATTCTCAGGCTCGTTCTTCGTCAGGTAATCACTTGCCAGAATCGTACAGGCATGGGTGACGCGCTCCAGAAAATCATCCTGAAAGAACGTGCCGGGATAAGGCAGATAGCGCTCACGCTGGACGGCATGATAACCTTCGCCGTCTTTACTATTCGCGATCTTGGCTTGCTGATAGCGAAAACGGTAAATGTCCTCCCGCAAGGGTTCCCACGTTGGATACGGTCGCGGCGGAGGATCGTGTTTGATGACCAGTTCCGTATCCAGGATGAAACGCTCGCCGAGAATATGCGCATTCATCACCCAATCCATGTCTTCGCCGCGTTGCAGGGGCGGGTCAAGCGGGACGCGGGTGAAGAAATCGCGATGCACAGCGATATTGCCCATGATGGCAAATGGGACTTCCTTCATGCCCGGCGATTCAACGATATATTTTCTGAACGCTTCGTTCATGACTTCAACAACATTCCAGTACACCGCATGAGGGGCTGTTGGAAGATCAAGATAGATTGCATCTTTGGTGGTGATGTAGGGGCCGCAATAGGCGCGGATGGGCTTCCCTTCGAAATCCGAGAGCATCTTCGATTTGATGCGCCCGATATACTCAGGCTCGATGAACAGACAATCGTCATCAATGGATACTGCTATATCCTTGTTCAAAATATGGGCAGCAACTAGGCAGGCATTCCGCAATGGTGAATAACCAGTGAGTGAAATCGTTTCGATCAGATCTTCTTTTCCCAACCCCCGGAGATAATTGTGAAGTCGTTCCAGATGAGAATAACTGAAGTAATGAAGCCTCACCCCAGCCTGACTGGCATATTTATGGAGCAGCTTCTTCGCCCGCTTCTCCACCGCTTTGGCCTTGGATGGATGGTTGGCTCCTGCTACGGCGATGATATCGAACTCCCGATCCTTCAAAACCTTCAGGCTCTCGAAGAGCGGTGGAATCGTTCCTTCCTCATCCAGCGGGGTAGGGTGATCGTAAAAATAATCACCTTCCTTGACGACTTTCTTCTTTTTTCTGCCCCAGAACATGGGGAATACGATGGAAAGATCCATGCCAGCCTCCTCTTGGTTGAATCAAAGCGCGTCACTGAGATATTGTTGCATGGAGCGTTGACATAAACTCGATTAATTCTTGATTGAATAAGGCCGGGTCGCTCATGTATGGTGCGTGAGTTCCATTCGGAATCAGGATCAATTTACCATTCTTGACTAACTTTACGAGCAACTCAGCATCACTAATAGGTATGAGCTTGTCATGTTCACCCCAAACGGCAAGCACAGGCACTGTAATATTATGAAGGCGATCTCGATAGGATGGAATGCTAACCGGGGCAACTGCAACGAATCCCGCGATGCGCTCCGGATGAGAGGTGATGAAGGGGAGCGCGTATCCGCCGCTCATAGAGGCCGCCAATAGGACGGGTGATTTGACATTCAATTGATCAAGGAGTTCTCCCAGCCAGGCTTCCGGTGAAGCAGATGCTGGTTGTGATTTGCCAAAACCCGGAAGATCAACAGCAAAAGCGTGATAGCCGGCTGAAGCAAGCGCTTCGAGCGTGCCGATCTGCTGCCAGGTCGCTGCTGAGAAACTTGCGCCATGCAGCAGCACAATCGCCTGATCCTTTTGTGAACCAGCAACAAGATAATGCACCTCTTTACCAGCTACTGTTGTGAACTGTGAGTTGATTTCCATTCGGTTAGAAAGTTGTAAGCAGTGTACAGCAAATCCTGAGGAAAATCAATTCACTTCCCCAACAACGAGCTTACTTGCTGCATAAGCGTCTGGCGCTCCCGATAAATCGTACCGCCTGAACCCACGAGCGGCGAAGGGATTGTTTCCCATACTGCATCTGGGCCATAGAGGTAATACATATCCCAGGAAACGCCCTCATAACCATCCACTCGTTTGGCGAACCAGCGGGCCACATCCAATTCACCATCCCAGAAATGTTTCACACGCAGGTCAGTCATGAGTGTCTCATCCCATTTTTCACTTGAAATACTGGGGAGCATTTGCAACCAGACCGCATAAACACTTAATTGTTCGGAAGGATACTCTTTTAATAATTGTGTTTGCACCCAACTGGCGCCAGCCTGACACACTTCTCAGGTAGGTACCATCAGCATGATGAGACGGGTCTTGCCCACATCACGATTGAATTGAGCACGCAATGTTTCAATGTTTTGAATGTCGGTGAGTGGTTTTTGAGCAGCCGCGAGTTGAGACTGTGGTTTAAAGTGGATAACCAGTAAGACACTGATCGAGAGTGCTGCAAACGCCACCAAATTACGCTTTGAAAATAATTGATTCACAAGGGATTCTTTGAGCAATACATATATTTCTAAATATGAGTCTCCACAAGAGACAAGTAAATTTTAGCACCAATCCCAACTATTAGACCTCATGCGACAGTCACAGAGAATACAGAGAAAATGAGTTTTTCTCAAAGATTTCAATGGGCTCCCCTGGTACCGTTGATGCCAGCTAAGGGTTAATTCGCAAAACTTTGTTAGGTCCCTGAATAGAGACCCAAACCGCATCTCCGGCAATTTCCACGTCAATGGGATGGCCTCCGAGAGGGATGGTCTCAACTGCTCGATTCGTCTGGGGATCGATGCGCACAAGTACCACATCCTCCGGCGCCGCATCTACTGGGCTGCGGTAGTCGCTGGTCACCCAGACGCTGCCAAGCCCAGCTGCCATATTGCCTGCATGATGGAAGCCAATCGGGATTGGTTCGCCAACAACCTGATTCGTTTGAGGATCAATGCGTGTCACGGAGTTGATATGCCAATTGGCAACCCATACAGTTCCTTCTCCGAAAGCAATCCGATGAGGTTCGGAGGGAACGGTTATATCCGCAATGACTTGACCAGTAGTGGCATCAATCCGCGTGACGGTATGGGCATCATGGTTCGCCACCCATACAGATCCCTCACCTATAGCCAGACTCAATGGCGCGCGTCCAGTTTGGATAGGATTGCCGATGAATTGATTCGTCTTTGGGTCAATGCGAATAACGGTATCCCCGCTTTGCCCAAAATTAACTACCCAGACCGCTTCGGGAGCGAATGCCACACTCATCGGAGCGCGAGGGACCTTGACCGTTGCTAAAACCTCACTCGTCTCCGGATCGATACGTGATACCGCATCCGTATCACTTGAGGCTCCGAGATCCCCTGAGCCAACTGTTGTAGCCCATAATGCACCATCACCAAAGGCAATATCTTCGGCTTGAATGCCAGCCTGAATAGGCTCTCCGACGATCTGGTTTGTTTTCGGATCGATCCTCACGATGGAGCTACCGGAGATAACCCAAAGAAATCCAGCTCCCACTGTCATATTCCATGGATTGCTAACATCAATCGTTGCGGCAATGCGATTCTGATTCGAGGTCGCTGGCGCGGATGGAGCGTTTGACGTAATTGTTGGGGAATTGTCTAAGGGCGCAGTCGGTATGGACGTTGCTGGTTGGCACGCGCTCAACAGGATTGTGCTTAAGAGTACTGTGAGAGTGAGAGATAAGAATCGGAAATACATAGGTATCCTCCGTGACAATAGGTATAGCTATTCAATTCGTGCAGTGAAAATACAATGTATTTCGCAAGCGATGTCGCCCCACAGTGTATGAATAAGATTTTGCATCAATCCCTCTTGTGACCGCGCTTCAGGAATTTCTTGCGAGAGGTCAATTATTCGTTTTCAGCAAACTTGTTCCTATAATGATACACCGTTCAATGCGTTTATGTTCCATTCCCGTTTAGACACTGTAGCGCTTGGCAAGCTTTCCGCTTCTAGTAAGTTCGAAGAACCGTTTCTCATCTTCCTGAATTTGTGTCAACAAACTTAGGTCTTCCAATGGTGGAACACAGATCACTTCCCCCAACTTAAGTCCAACCAACGAAGCCTGGACAACATCTTTGGGATTCATCACAATCGCAGCGGGATAGCGATTCGGATCTATCCCTACGTGCTCATGAAATTCTGTTTCGACCACACCTGGGCACAAAGCCTGCACTTGCACCCCTGTTCCTTCCAACTCGCTTTGAAGTAATTGCGAAAACGAGTTGATGAAAGCATTTGCTCCTACATATGTGGCGCGCTTGGGCAACCGAGTCGACCCCATAGAGCCGCTAAACGCCAGCCTTGAAGAAACGTTGATGATGGCACCGCGTCCGCGCGCGAGCATGCCTGGGAGCGCGGCGCGCGTGAGACGTGTCACTGCTAATACCTTCAGGTTGATCAGGTCTGTTGCCTTCTCCAGATCAAGCTCGACGAATGGCATATACCCACCAAAGCCCGCGTTGTTGACGAGCAATTCCAACATATTATCTTCTGTGATCCGCTTTTCAACGGACATCAAATCCTCAAGCTTGCTTAAGTCAGCGGCTATCACTTCAACATTCACTTGATAGCTTGTCTGTAATTGCTGCGCAAGGGCTTCCAATCGATCGCGACGACGAGCGGCGATAATAAGATCATAACCGTCACGTGCGAGTTGTTCTGCAAACGCGGCGCCAAGTCCCGAGGATGCACCTGTTACTAGCGCCTGAGGGCGGATTAGGTTATTTGGCGACATAAATTATTCTCCTTCTTTCAAATCTATCAAGTCAATTGCTACCGGCAATGCTGTACGCGCCCATTCGCTGAGTGAGCTATCTGCCTCACGTTCTTTATATTTATCTGCAAGCATGTTACGCGCCGTTATCTCTTCCTGCTCATTTTTCACGATGCGCGCTATTCCTGTGAAATTATGTTTTGTGATTCTCACGGTCACATTAGGATTCTTTAGCAGATTCTTCACCCAATCGGATCTGCCGCTGCCAGAAAGCATATAAATGCTGCTGTTTCGAGCTCCAAACCAGATCTCGATCTCATGTGGCTTTCCAGTTACGCGTCCCGTTGTAGTAAGATAACAATAATCTTCCTTTTTTAGATTTGAAAGAGAAATTTCTATATCTTGCGGACTGTCATCAGACTGATACTTCATTGTTTATGAGCTACTACTCCAAAGGCGCGTGGGGCGCGAACCACTCGTTTAAAGCCAGCTTCCTGTAAACGGCGTATGACGCCGACAGTGACCCGCGCCCCGCTTTTGCTCTCGGGGTCGCCGATGTAATGGAAGATTCGTCCATTGGGTTTTAGCACGCGGAACGCCTGCTGATAAAAAGCCAGCGAATAGAGGTCGCCAGCCAGACTGAACATTGGCGGATCATGGAGGATCGTCGAGAAAGACTCTACTTCGAATTGCTCGATCTCGTCGAAAGCGTCTCCCATGACTTGTGTAATTTTTGAATTATTGAATAAAGCTCTCGACCAGGGATTGAGCCGCGCGATTTCCTGCGCTGTTGGGTCAATTTCAACGGTGATTACATGCCTGGCGGTCTTCGCGGCCTCGATGGCAGTATAACCAAGTCCGGTGGTTGTATCCAGCACATCCCCTTTTATGGGTGCGATCGCCTTGATCTTGTTAAGGGTGTCCTGGTGCGGATCTGTATCCTTGATGCGGTGCATTGGGATGCCGGAAATAAGCATGGTTGGAGCAGAGTTCGTTGCCATTAACCCATAGACCCGTCCTGAAAATTCTGAGAAACCCTTGATGACTTTTGACGCATCGTTCTCTACATAATAACAGGCCGTTTCATTTGTGCTGATCTCCTCGATACTTTTCCAATCCAGGCTTTCGCCTGTTGGAAACAGGACATTTTCGGATTGAAGCCTTACCTCACTCTGAGTCAAATTCAAATCAGTAGATACGGTTACGACCGATTGACCACTCTTTCGGGCCTCAATGATTTGCCTCGCCTGCAAGTAAGATAAAACAATCATATTTTGGTTTCAGATCCTGAATCATTACCTTTACATCATTCCGACGCCGCGCGCCATCATCGCGGCAGAGAACAGTATGATGACAATTGCAAGCAACTCCAGGCGCATGATCATTTTGATGCGCGCCACTTCCTGATCTGAAATTTCAGGGACTTGATTCCTGGCAAAGAACTTATTCCACGAGACAAATCGAATCGTTGGGTAGATGGAGAGCAATGCCACGAGGGCAAAGCCAGCCATCTTGGTCCAGAAGAACCAGTTTTGGGCGTAATAAGGAGCACCCTTCTCGAAGTAGAAAACCCGCAGGAGTCCAACGACCAAAACAAAACCCGCGGAGATCCCATAGAGGAGATCCATTCTTTGAATTCTACGGGCATCCACAAGAGATAAATCCTTGCGAAACGTGGTGTGTTCGTAAATGAGACTTCCGACAAGTGTGAATGCGGCAATATGGTGCAAAAAAGCCATGATCGCGCTGGTCATTTGTGCCTCCTAACTAAACTTGCCAGGGCCTGCCGTAGGTGAGACGGAGCCCAAGGATCTAAACTTTCGCAAGGTTGAAAAGCGACGATTGCCTAGTATAACCTTACAGTTTCTTGAATCATGGGAATTATAGGTCAATCGTCAATTGCGCTCGGGAGCAAAATTGGGTAAGATAGAGCATGCCATGATACAACTTCTGGCAATAATCCTTCGCGACCCATTTGGGTCAAGGAATCAGCAAGCCTGACGGTACTCGTGTACCTGTCAGGCTTTTTTTATCTTTTCTCAAAGGAGATAATAAATATGCAAACACCCTGGGAGTATCGTTACGCCCACCGCATGCAAAAAATGGGGAGTTCCGTCATCCGTGAATTGTTGAAACTGACCGAACAGCCGGATATTATTTCATTCGCAGGCGGGTTGCCGGCACCCGATGTGTTTCCGGTAAAAGAATTCCGCGAAGCCTGTAATTATGTGCTCGACCATTTTGGTCCGCAGGCATTGCAATACAGTACTACAGAAGGATACATCCCCTTGCGTGAAATGATCGCTCGGCATACGGCTCGCTATGCTGTGGAGGTTACCGCTGATAATATCCTGATCACCTCCGGCTCTCAGCAGGCGCTGGATTTTATTGGAAGGTTATTCCTCAACCGCGGCGATTACATTGTGGTCGAATCACCCACCTATCTGGGCGCGCTGCAGGCCTGGAATGCTTATGGCGCACAATACATCCCGGTTCGCGCGGATGAGAATGGCATGATCGTGGATGAGCTGGAAGCCGCCCTCCGCATCGGACCGAAGTTCATCTACGTGCTTCCGAACTTCCAAAACCCAAGTGGGTCAACCCTGAGCCTGGAGCGACGTAAGCAGCTAATCGAGCTGGCAGATCGTTATGGGGTACCGATCGTTGAAGATGATCCATATGGGCAACTGCGCTACGAGGGTGAGCATATCCCTTCAATTGTTGCCTTAGACAGTGAATATCGAGGTCCGAATGGTGGGCACTACAGTGGTAATGTCATTTATTTGAGTACATTTTCCAAACTACTTGCGCCAGGTCTGCGACTGGCGTGGGTGATCGCGCCGCCGGAAGTCATCCGAAAACTGGTGATGACAAAACAAGCCGCGGACCTGCATACATCCTCATTCAATCAATATGTTGCTTTCGAAGTGGGAAAGGGCGGTTTTCTGGATGAGCACGTGAAGGTAATCCGTGCGGTTTACAAGGAGCGCCGGGATGTGATGTTCGAAATGATGGAAGAGGTCTTTCCAGCCGGGGTAATCTGGAGCAGGCCGCAGGGTGGCATGTTCCTGTGGGGTGTACTGCCGGAAGGCATGGATGCAGCGGAAGTCCTAAAGCGAGCGCTCGAAAAGAAGGTGGCGTTCGTGCCTGGTGGGGCATTCCACCCGCGCGGCGGCGGTGAGAACACGATGCGGATTAACTTTTCCTATTCATCGCCTGAAGTCATTCGCGAGGGTGTAATGCGTTTGGGAACAACGTTGAAAGAATTGATCAAGGAAAAAGAGACTGTATAAATAATATCCTATTTAAAAAGTAAAGCCACAGAGCTCATTGAGATTCCGAGTTAAGAACAAAAGACTCAAAGTCGCTGCGAACTCCCCTTGCACCGTACGCCCGGGCAGGTGTGTGGCTATTTTTTTAATCTTTATTCCTCTACATACGGAACATATTCTGCACGGGCGATGCCCTGCCTGATCGCGGTCTCTGCGACGGCGCGCGCCACCGCCCGATGCACTTTTTTATCGAGCGGATTAGGCATGAGCTCGCCACTGGGTGTCTCACGCACCAGCACATCCACTGCGGCGATCAACATTTCATCCGTAATGCGCGGCGCACGTGAATCGACGGCACCGCGGAAAATACCGGGGAATCCCAAAATGTTGTTCACAGACTTTCCATCTGCAGCGAAAACAGCACCACGTTCCATGGCTTCCTCAGCGTCAATTTCCGGCTTTGGGTTCGATAGGGCCAGGATAACCTGTCCCTTATGGATCATTTCAGGCTTGATGAGATTCGGCGTACCGGTTGTTGCAATTACGATCTGACACTCCGACATAATCTCCTGCAGGCTGGACCGCTTTCCACCATCGCGTTCGAACCTCTCCAGACAGGTTTTGTTCAAATCTATCCCCAAGACCGGGTTGCCAGTCAGGCGCATCATCATTTTCGCGATCGCGTTCCCGGCGGCACCCAGACCGATCTGTCCAATGACGGCTTTATCCATATCCACATGGGCGCGCTTCGTTATCACCTTTAGGGCTGCGGCGCTAACCACGGCAGTGCCATGCTGATCATCGTGCATTACCGGAATATCGAGCATGGCCTGCAACCGTTCCTCCACTTCAAAACAACGCGGCGCGGAAATATCCTCCAATTGGATGGCTGCAAAGGTCGGCGCAATGGTGGATACCGCCTGGACAATCTCATCAGGATCTTTTGTGTTCAATAGAATTGGCATACCGGAAAGCCCGACGAGGGTTTCCATCAACATGGCCTTCCCTTCCATCACAGGCATGCTCGCCAGGGGCCCAATATCGCCCAACCCCAGCACCGCAGAGCCATCTGTAACAATGGCAACAAAATGACTGATACTTGTATACAACCATGCCAACTCTGGGTCGTCTGCAATTTTCAGGCAGACTTCCGCCACACCAGGTGTATACACACGGCGCAGCATGGCAGTCGAATCAATCGGGTAACGTGAGCGGATGGCGATCTTCCCCTTTTGATGCACCTGGAGTACATCATCACGGACCTCGAGGACGCGTGTCCCTTCGTTCACGCGCATGGTCTCAATGACATGGTCCATATGTTCTTCATCATCCGCGTAAACGGTGATGTCACGCACAACCGATTGAGCGGTTTCTGTCAGCATTTCGATGGTGCCAACACTAGCTCCCATATCCGCGATGGATGCGAGCAGCCGCGCCAATGTACCGGACCTGTTGACATTGCGGACGCGGACCGTCCGCATGAGTTTACGTTCCCATGCCATAGCCTGTTCCTTTCACTTTGCAGGTGATAGCCATTTTATTAACACCTGTGAGCCAAATTCGAGCCGGTGAAGTGACTGTCACCTTTATTATATAGTTTTGATGATGGAATTCAACTCGTCGAAGGATTTGATTGTAGCGCAATCAGGGTCGGGGAAGATCCCGATCGGGTCGTAGAGGACCGGCTGAAGTCCGGCGCGACGCGAGCCCACCACATCCGCATAATAATTGTCACCCACATAAATCGCTTCCCTAGGAGATAAGTTCACGCGTTGAAGCGCATGTTCGAAGACCGCAGGTTCAGGCTTGAATACATTAACCTCCCCAGCCGCGAGCAAAAAATCAAAAAACTCACTAATGCCATGTTCCTCTAATACATTCAGAAATGGTTTGTCGCGGTTCGAGATGACCCCAAGAATATAACCCTCCTGCTTCAACTGAGGCAGGGCTCTGCGAACATCGTCAGGAACGATACTTTCCGGTCTGTAGAACTCGCCCATGTGCACAGAGGCTTTGACTGCATACTCTCTGGCCCACTGTGAGGAAGCGCCCAGCGCGATCAGTCGGCGCCGGCTATATTCGATCCAAAAATTTTCCGTCTCGCCGGAATGTGCCAGCAGATCATCGCGCAAGTCAACCGAGCTGGCCCAATACAGATGCTCCCAGCGCAGGGCACGCAGGCGGGCTTCGTCATTCACAGGTAAACCAAGCGTGATCACATAATCGGTGAATACCTCACCTCCGGAAGGGACACTGTGCCGCAGCGTACCATCCAGGTCGAAGAAAATGGCCTTTATATTGTAAGGTTGAATCATATGGATATGTTATTGTGAATATAATGACCTTGTCAAGTCATTGAGGAGAATAAGATGAGAAAACTTTTAGACAAAGTCGCGATCATCACCGGCGCGACCTCCGGGATTGGGAAAGCGACCGCGCGTTTATTTGCAGAGGAAGGCGCCCACCTGGTCATTACGGGACGCCGCGCCGAATTGGGTCAGCGCGTGGAAAATGAGATCAGGGAGCTGGGGGCGCATATACGTTGTGTATTTGTCGAAGCCGATCATTCTCAAGCCGATGACTGCTCCCGCGTCGTCGAGCGGACCCTCGCCGAATTCGGCCGCGTCGACATCCTGTTCAACAACGCGGGCATCGTCACGAGTGGCACTGCCGAAACCACATCGGAAGAGGTTTGGAACGAGACCTTTGCCATCAATGTGACCGCGGTCTGGCACATGAGTAAACTTGTGATTCCAATGATGAAAAAACAAGGCAAAGGCGTGATTGTCAACAACGGCTCGGATTGGTCAGTGGTGGCAGGCAAAGACGCGTTCCCATACATTGCGAGCAAAGGCGCGATCGGCATGATGACGAAAGCCATGGCATTGGATTACGCCCGCGAGAATATCCGCGTCAATGGGGTCTGCCCCGGCGATACACTCGTGGATCGTTGGATGGAGAAAGGTTATTTTGAAAGTTCTGATCCGGTCACGATTGAAGAAGCCATGAATGAATCGAGCGCTTACATTCCCATGGGACGCTTCGGCAAACCCGAAGAGATCGCGCAGGCAGTGTTGTTTTTGGCGTCGGACGATTCATCCTTTGTAACAGGGCATTTGTTGCTGGTAGATGGAGGCAATACAGCGCAATGAACAATATAAGCAGTAACCAAATGCCAGTGTGGAGGTTTGGAGTGCTATACTTTATTTTAGCTAGTGAATTAATCTTCTATCATATTACCTCTGAACCGCAGACATGAAACCGAAAACCAGATTTACCAGCTTGGATGAGTTTTATAAGGCTGTAAATGTTTTAATTGAATGGCTTAAGCAAGCTGGTTATCTCGAAGATTCCCAAAAATTAGATGCACTTATGCATATGGCATGGACAACAGGCTCGGAATTACTTGGCGAAATAATGCTTGCACTTAAAAGCATGAAAGGTGATTATCCCCCCGAATTAAGAAATGAGATTGCTGAATGTTTTGAGTTTGCTCTCCGTCATCGTAAAATCTTAGGGCTTAGATGATAAACAGGCAAATTTCCATAACCAGCATTTTAGTAGGTATAAAAACCGCCAACCCAGTGTAAAGAGGATCTTGGTTCAGACAAAGCTAAGGTGATAAGAATAGCATTGATTGGAGTTAACCTATGACATCTTTCCGCCGCGAACACAAAATCTATTTCTTTGCCGTAGGTTTCCTGGCGTTGTGGGTCGGCTTCTTTGGCTTTTTTCTGCCAACCCATGTCGATTGGGCACTGCCCTGGCTCGTTCCCCCTCTCCATGCGCGCTTCCTGGGGGCAATGTATCTCTCAGGTGCAACATTTATGGCACTCTCTTTATTTGCCAACCGCTGGGACGAAGTCCGCGTGGTCCTTCCAATGATCGCGATCTGGACCGGGATGCTGTTCATCATCTCGCTGTTTTATTTGAGCGAGTTCAATTTTGCAAAGCTACAGCCATGGATTTGGTTCATCGCGTATTTGGTTTATCCAGCAATTGCCTTGTGGTTGGCCTGGCAATATCGTAACGTAGACACAGATTCAATGGGCGCCGCCTTGCCAGGGTGGACGCGAATTTATTTATTCGTCCAGGGAATTTTCGTAACAGTTTTGGGCTTGGTGCTTCTAGTCGCACCCAACTTCATGGTGTCTGTGTGGCCCTGGCAGATCACACAACTGCTGGCACAGTTATACTCCGCTCCATTTCTATCCTATGGTATTGGGAGTCTCCTGCTTGCTCGCCGCCGGACGTGGAACGAAGTCCGCATTCCTGTCACAGCAACGCTCGTCTTTGCAGCGGGGGTTTTGATTGCATCGATCATCCATCGAGCGTTGTTCTCTGCTGCTGATTTCTCTGACTGGTTGTGGTTTATCAGCTTCACGATTGCGAGCCTGATGTTAGCACTGCTTGTGGTACGCGCCTTTGCATCGGCGCGTACCTGAGCATTTAAGTAGAAAGAGATATGCCATGCCCTATGTTGGTCAGACGTTAAATAACCCATACACAGGAGAACGGATCGTTTTCGAACAAACTGAGCAGGATACTGGCGGGGCACTGGTCGCATTCGAGCATTTTATGCTACCACGCACAATGCCTACTTTCCCCGAACATGTTCAACTGAATCAGGAAGAACAGTTCGAAATTATTTCAGGCACTGCGCATTATCGCCTGAATGGAGTCGAAGGTCTGGCCCATTTGGGCGAAACGGTGATCGTTCCGCCCGGCGCAATCCACATCAATTGCTGGAATGTGGGTCCAGAGGCGCTGAAAATGCGTCATAGCTTTCGTCCGGGACGCGGCGCAGACATTTTCTTTGAGACAATATTCTCGCTCGCAATGAACGGCAAAACCAATGCCAAAGGCGAGGTCAACTTACTGCAACTGGCTGTGATTGGGAACGAAAGTGAGAGTCAGACCTTCAACGCCGGAATACCGATCCCACTTCAACGGTTGGTGTTGCCAGTGTTGGCGATGATCGGCAGACTGCTAGGCTACCACGCCCGATATTCATCCGGGGCATGAGATAACTCTATGAAAACAGACATGAATAGGATCATAGGATGAATTGAACGCGAAGCTGGTATACCTGACCTCACGTCAATCCTTGCAGAGAAGCTTTTACCCACTAACCTACAATCCCTGCTCCTAGAGGTTTATCGTACGCGTAGTAACCGAATCCAGCCCTCTGTTGTGTTATCGGATTTCGAGTCAAACCGGTTTGTCCGTTTGGTACGGGTTCCGTCGTTTCCGGAGTCGATCAAAATTGGGCTGTGACAACGGCTCGGAATACGGAAGTCGTTTCCGATTCGACAATTGTACTTGCTCTTGAATGCGCGGTGCGACGTCGAGAACTTCTCCAAATGAACCCAAAGTCATTCGATCAGTTCATCTTGCGGCCAGCCACAGACTCCTTCGTGCCCAACATTATCAAAGCCCCGAATCTGTGTCTCATTTCAGTTCGTTTGCATTATGCAGTGCTGGAAAAGATCAAGGCAACTTGAAGTTCGAATTAGCAACATTAAGGCTACATATTCGTTTTTACTTAATGTCACTCCCATCGTTCATCGGCATTGGTGTTCCACTTGACCTCTCGGTAACAGATCTTAGCTCGAATGCTCGCGTAGAGCCGATGGAGGCTCAAATTCTTTCAGTGATTCGATCAGAATTTAAGCAGGTAGATTGTGGATTTGACGGACATCGAACGAAAGGCAGAGGATACTGCTGTGACCTCTGTTTTCACCTCCACGCCACAAATACATCTGGTCAGCAACTGGAACTTGTGGATGGCGGCTCTGTAAACTGGACACAAAAATTTCTGAGTAATGCCAAGGTGAGACTGATCATCAGCGGTATTGGAAGTGAGAGACTTTCTAAAGAGTTTGGAAATAGCAGTTCAGCCTAACCCATTGGTGAAACCAGTAGCGTTCTTCGAAAATTGGCTGAGGTTGAGAGTGTCATATTACATTTAGAGCAGTCAATATCCTGCCGATCCTGATTAATATCTTATAAGACTTTTGTCACCAAGAAAGCTATACTGATAAACAGAGCATTGATCCCAACACCCACCAAATTGAAATATCAAATTATCCTGAAGTTGATTAGACAGGTTTTTACAGGATATTTTATTTTTTGGTAAAAGGAGAAAAGATCATGATGCGTAAATCGAATGTTTTCAGTATGATAGTCATTGGTGTGATGGTATTTGCTTTGCTGAAAATGCCTTCGACAATAGTCAACGCGGCGGGCAAGCCGCCAACAAAGACGCCCACTCCCCCGGGACCCACACCTACATCTGCTCCAACGGCAACCCCGGGGACTGGCGTCCCTGGTGGATGGCGGACAAGTGGAACGCAAATTCTCAATCCGTCCAACCAGCCGTTCCTGATCTCTGGTGTGAACTGGTATGGATTCGAGACCCGCGACAACGTTGCACATGGCCTGTGGACAAAGGATTACAAATACATCCTCGATGAAGTAAAGCAATATGGTTTCAACACGGTTCGTATTCCATTCTCAAACGCCATGTGGGAATCAAATCCCGCGCCTTCGTCCAGCAAGTTGAGTGCCTGCCCTGAATGCTCCGGGAAAAAAGCACGCGATATCATGGCACTGATCATTAATTATTCCGGGTCAATTGGTCTGCATGTGATCCTTGATAACCATCGTTCCACGGCCGGGAATTCAGCAGAAAGCAATGGGTTGTGGTATACGTCCAGCTATCCGGAATCAGCCTGGCTCAATGACTGGGTAAACGTCCAACGCTGGGTGCATGGAACTCCACAAGCCGGGGATACGATGACAGTCAATTATTATGCCTCCGATGGATTCCCAATTGTCATTGGCTATGACTTACGCAACGAACCTCATACGCCCTCTCGTACCGCTTATTTATCCGGTGCGACCTGGGGAACGGGCGATGGCATTGACCCATTGGTCAACCCAAATCCAAACCCGTTTGCTCCAGCCTGTGCCACCACTTCCACCTGCGTGGATTGGCGTCTGGCAGCTGAACGCGCTGGCGATCGCATCTTTGGTGATGCAGCTGCAAATAGCTGGGACAATCCACTCATCTTTGTGGAAGGCATCGGTCAGTATCCGTCGAATGGCGGGAACCCCGCGAACGGTCCTTATGATGGAACGTGGTGGGGCGGGGACTTACAGGGTGTAAATGGCAACAGCACAAATCCTGGTGGGCCAGTTGTCTTCAATGTCGGTGGGAATTCACAAGGTCTGGGCACGCCCATATTGAACAAACTGGTTTATTCACCGCATGATTACGGTCCAGTGGAATATCAACAGTCCTGGTTCAATGCGAACACCTGCTATAAAAGTGGATGTGGCGCGTCGAGCCTGGTGGACGTCTGGTACAAATTCTGGGCGTATACCAACGTCCCGGGCGGAGTCAACCCGGTCTGGCCCGGACACGCATCCTATCCATGGGGAAATACCGGGCACAGCAGCTATAGCATTGCTCCGCTCTATATCGGCGAGATTGGAACAGGTAACGCCGATACTGATTTGAACTCAACCACGCGCGGCAGCCAGGGACAGTGGTTTACCGATATGATTAACTTCGTTCAAAGCAGTCGAAACAATACGGTGACGAATGACTCTGGCATCGCCATCAGCAACATTCACTATACCTACTGGGCACTGAATGACGAAGATGGATATGCGATCCTGGGTGCAAATTACACCGGGCTTGAAAACCCGGAGAAGGTTTATTCTTATTTGTGCTACATTCAATTTGGTCCATTTGCCATTCCATTCGGCAGCGGCACCGGACAATGTAGCTCTACAGGAACATTGCCCGGACCGAATTAGCAACTCGCTTTATAGAGGTTGAGAATGTAGCGCTTGCCTCTTCCCAATCTATCAAATCAGATGGCTTGCTGAGCCATCTGATTTTAGTTACCTCGCGTTTCGACTCTTCAAAAGCTTGTGCTAAAATGAACAATAAAAACTATCCTTTCTTCCTTGCCAAGCTCGCAAACTTATTGTCATCAATCGTGGCGTATTTTCACATTCATATTCTAAAAGCGGATGTGGATTGTTTGTAGTTATGTAGTGAATAATGATTGAACCCCAACATCTCGCTGCACTCGTCAAAATTTACTCACGCTTGAGAGACTGTAAAGCTGCCTGGGTGATCACGGGAAGTTTAGGAATGGCTTTACAAGGGATGGATCTGAACGTGCACGATATCGATATTCAAAATGACAAAAAGGGCGCCTTTGAGATCGAGAGGCAATTTCTCGAAAATGTGATTGAACCAGTTGACGCCTCTCAATCCGAGCGAATCCGTTCCTATTTTGGCAAGCTTGAAATAGATGGTATCAAAGTCGAAATCATGGGCGATATTCAAAAGCGCACTAATGAAAAAACCTGGGATGAACCTGTGAGAGTGGAGACCGATCGAAGATGGGTCAATTTTGATGAAATGCAGATACGTGTCCTGTCGCTGGAATATGAGTACCAGGCCTATCTTAAGTTAGGCAGAGTCGAATGGGCAGAGATGTTGAGGAAATGGTTACAAAATCAAGCTGAGAAAATGGACAAAACAAAATGAAAAAACTGATCAGCGCAAAACTTGCGGGCAACCTACTCTTGTTTTCACTAGGATTGTTGTTCCTTTTTCACATCCTCGTGCTTTTGAAAGTAATCCCGGCAAATATTGTCTGGGGTGGACAGATCAGAGGTGTGCCGGCAAATCTCGTTACCCTGGAAACTGTTGCGCTGTTAGTGACAGCGCTCTTTATCCTTATTGTTGCATCTAAAACAGGTTATGCACAACCTGGCAAATTATCCGGAGCCGTTAATATTGGTGTCTGGCTGATTTTTGCCTATCTGGTCTTGAACACATTGGGAAATCTTGCTTCAGGGATTTCATTTGAAAAATTAGTCTTTGCTCCTGTCACGATCATACTTGCGCTTTGTGCGCTGAGACTCGCCATGGAAAAGTGAACTTTACCATGCACCCACATCACAGCCAATCCATACAGAACGTCAAAGAATATTTTCAGCGCGACCCGCAAGTCTTGGCTCTGCTTTTGAGCGGATCCATCGCCCACGGGTTTGAAAGCGCAAACTCGGATGTTGATATCATGATCTTTGTTTCCGAGCAGAATTATCAAAAGCGTTTCCAAACCGGACAACTCCACTTTTTCAACACGGATCTGTGTACGTATGAGGGTGGATACGTGGATGGAAAATATCTAAGTATAAATTTCGTAAAGCAGGTCTTGGAAAAAGGGAGCGAACCTGCGCGCTTTGCCTTTGAAGGCAATCAGGTCTTGTTCAGCAGAGTGGATGGGTTTGCAGAAGAAGTTTGCAAAATTGCAGAATATCCTGCCTCAGATAAGCTGGCGCGGATCAAGCGCTTTTACGCGCAGTTCGAAGCCTGGCATTGGTACTGCGGCGAAGCGTTATCGAAAGGCAATCAATATTTGCTTGGAACAGCCGTCAGCAAATTGATTCTGTTTGGTGGACGTTTGATCCTGGCTCATAATGAAATGTTGTACCCCTATCACAAATGGTTTTTGAAGGTTTTGGAAGGTGCAAAAGATAGGCCCTCCGATTTAATGGCTTGCATCCGGGCCTTGGCTGAATCACCCAATGCGGAAACAAGCGAAGCATTTTATGAAAAGGTTAAAACCTTCCAGCCCTGGAGCGATAATCCTTACAGTTGGCCCGTGCAATTCCTGCTCGATAGTGAATTGAATTGGATGGACGGAAAAACGCCGGTCGATGATTTGTAGAAGGATAAGAAAATTAGCACACTGCGTAAATTGGCGCGATAATGAAACAGCCGTTTTTAAGAAGGACCCCGTCATTGTGTTTATAGGAGGCAGGCATGAAAAGAGCCGTTTGTATCGGTATCAACAATTATCCGGGTGTCTTCAATGATTTGAAGGGCTGTATCAACGACGCAAAGGACTGGTCTGCTTTGCTGCAAGGATTGGGATTTGATGTCAGCCTGATGCTTGATTCGCAGGCGACCGCACAAAACGTCAAAGCTGCTTTGCAGGAACTGGTAAATGTCACGAACGCCGGGGATGTCGCGGTCTTCACCTATTCCGGGCATGGCACACAGGTAGTGGACAGAAATAGCGACGAGGCGGATCCGTACGATGAAGCCATTTTCCTATATGATGACAGCGTCGTCGACGACGAATTGCGAGTCATCCTGCAGAGCATTCATCCACAGGCAACTCTGGTTGTGATCAGTGATAGTTGTTTTTCAGGATCGGTCACGAGAATAGCCGGAGAAAAAGCGATCCCGCGTTTTGTTCCTCCGGTGATCTCGACCGTCGGCAGAGTGGCTCGCAGGCCATTCCTGATTCCTGAGGGAGACATGCCTGAGATCCTCATCTCGGGGTGCAGCGACAGTGAATATTCATACGATGCCGAGTTTGACGGGCGCCCCAATGGAGCCATGACCGCGTTGGCAATTGGCGTGATCAAACAAAACCCCAATATCACCTATCGTGAATTTTATGCGGGCTTGCGCGCATTATTGCCCTCCACAGAGTATCCACAAACCCCTCAGTTAGAGGGTTCTGATGTCAACAAAGGCCGCAAGTTATTCGAGCCGCTTGCGGTTCAGCCCGGACCGGATCCAACTCCACAACCCATGCCGCCGACGATCCCTGAACCAGAGTCCCCTGGCTGTCTCATGGGAGCACTCCAACAAGTAAAACATTTCTTTAATGGTTAAAGAGAATAACAATATTGGTAGGAGTTTGAGACACAGCAAAAAATATCAGTAGAATAATCACGGTCATTACAACTTCAATAAGGAGTGTTGAAGGTATGGATAACATCATGAAATATCTCCAATTCGTTCTGCTTGGTTTGGCTATGTTTGTTATTCCTGGAATGCCCAGCCTTGTGCTATGTGGCCTTAGTCTTGTTTATTTCAGGAAGCATGACTGGGGAAAGGTTTTTTCAAAGATAAGTGGGGTACGCTTGGCATTCTAAGTTTTCTATCCGGGATCATTGTCTTTGTAGTAAGCATCTATATACCGGCTAAGCAGTAGCTCAATGAAAGCCTAATATATCTGCCAGACTCTTCTTTCTCGACCTAGATATTCAGCTTGATAAAAAGAATACTTTGGACTGATTTCTGTACACCGACCTATACCTTTTGCTCTACTTCATTTTGTCTAGACTTTTATCAAATTTCATGAGCACTTCATAAAGTCTTAACAAGATAGATGTTCTTTCTATTCTTTTGTAGGGACTTCCCCCATCCAAACGTGTTTAACAAAAGGGTATATTGTTTTTAACAAAATACGTCTGTGGCGGCCATTACAACCATAATCCGTTCCCTCAAATTAATACAATTCTATCCACTATTTCACTTGGCTTGCCATCCTTGGTTTGATAAAGGAGAAAAACTATGCTTAGGAATTGGAAAAAACAAATCCCTATCCTCACATCGATCTTGCTTACAATGCTTTTTATCACCACGTCTACGGTAGGAGCAAAAGCACCAAAAACACAGATCGATCCCAATAACTTCGTGAGCGTGATCGATAACCCATATTTTCCCCTGGAGCCGGGAACTACGTATACCTATCAAGGTGAGACAGAAGGAGTCCCCACGCGTGATGTGATGACCGTGACCAGCGATACAAAAGTGATCCTGGGTGTAACAACAGTCGTTGTTCGTGACCAGGCCTACGAAAATGGAGTGCTTATCGAAGATACGTTCGATTGGTATGCCCAGGATGTTGATGGGAACGTCTGGTACTTCGGTGAAGATACGAAGGAACTGGACGAGAATGGCAATGTCATTAGCACAGAAGGCTCCTGGGAAGCTGGCGTTAACGGTGCAGAGCCAGGCATCATCATGGAGGCGAATCCGAAGAAGGGTGATAAATATCAGCAGGAGTTTGCAACAGATGTAGCCGAGGATATGGCACAGGTGATCGGCTTTAAAGACAATTTTTGTGTCGAGTATGGATGCTTTGATGATGTTCTGGTAACCAAAGAGTGGACTCCATTGGAGCACGGTGTTGTTGAGAACAAATACTATGCAAAGGGTGTGGGCTTTATCTCCAGCGTTATGGTCAAAGGTGGCGATGAACAAACTGAACTTGTACGGGTTCGTTAATTGACTTCACCTTTGGACAGATTGAGGATCGTGACCATAGCCAGCTGATCCGCTTAAATAAGAGTGCTGAGTTTGCAAAAGCAAACTCAGCACTCTTATTATTTTTGAGGGAAGAAATTACTCTTTTTCCCTGCTTATTTTCATCCAGGCTTTCTTCATATTGAGCGCATCCTCTTCCATTATAGGGCTTTCGCAAAGTATACGGCCGGCGCAGTCAAACTCCTTCAATGCTTTGAAGAGAAAGTTAAGTTTCAGGTCAGACTCAGCTATTGGCAGGTGGTTCTTTTCACCTTTGAGACCATACTCGATTCCCGAAAGGTGAATATGTAAATGTTTCAATGCTTTCTTCCCAAGTGCCTTTTGATAACTCTTCAACAAAGTAGACCATTCCTCATACGTATTCATTGTCCCATCCCCAGGCCGCGCGTGAAGATGGGCAAAATCAATACAGGGTTCAACTGCCTCAATGGCTTTGCTCATCTCGAGAGTATCTTCGAACGATCCCAGCATTGCAGATTTCCCCATCGTTTCCGGCCGCAATGTGACGGGGTTACCGGCTTTCCGCAATTCTTCTGCGCAGCCCTGCAAACGCGGAATGGCCAGCTTCAAAACTTCTTTAGGATCATTTCCAAAATAAGAGCCCGGATGAAAGATGATATCAGTTGCGCCGGCAAGATCGCCATAGTGCGCCGCATCCATTAATCGCTTGCGAGATTTGGGCCATTCATCATCCAACGCGTTCAGGTTAATGAAATAAGGTGCATGGACGCTTAATGAAACATTCTGTTCTTTCCCCTTCTGTTTGATCGCCGCGCAAGTAACCTCAGTCACGCGCACCGATTGCACCCAGCCAAGCTCCAGCGTGTTCAACCCGATGGATTTACTGAATTCAATCGCGCCGACAGAACCACCCGGTTTCTTGGGTGTACCAGTGGGGGAACCAACCGTGCCAAATTGAAAAGATAGGGTCATAGTATCTCCAGTGAAAAGTATTCAGTAAACAGGCATTAGTTGCCGGTAAACAAAGAGACAAGGCGGGCCCACAACGGTGGACCGAGAATTAACAAGCCGATCACAATCCCAGCCAGGGCCGAGATGAGCACTGCGCCCGCGCCCACGTCCTTGCCAACCTTTGCGAGGGGATGATGCACCGGGCTTGCCAAATCCACGACAGCTTCGATGGCGGTATTAATGAATTCAGCCGTGAAGACCATGGCAATCGTCAATACGATCACTGCCCAGTCGAGCGGCTTTAGTCCAACCCACAGCCCAACAACAATAACTGCTGTTGCGAAAATTGAATGGATCCAGGCGTTATGCTGGGTCCTGAGCACATGCCACCAGCCACGAAAAGCATGTCCGAATGCAGCGATGCGGGAGCTGATGAACATTTTGAATGACATGCTTATTCTTCTCGAATTTGGATTTGGCCCAGCCCGAGTTTTTCCAGGATCTCGGCCTGCGCTTTCCACATGCGGACTTTTTCTTCTGCCTCCGCATGATCGTGACCGATTAAATGCAAGACGCCGTGGACGACCAGAAGTTGGACCTCTGCTTCGAGGGAATGACCTGCCGCGGCCGCCTGGGTTTGGGCACGCGGGATCGAGATGAGGATATCGCCAATATAACGCGCGCCTGTTTCCGGGTCCGTTTCAGAGGCGGGGAAGGAAAGTACATCTGTGGGCGCGTCGACGCCCAGATAATTCAGATTCAACTCATGCAAACGCGCGTCATCCGTCAAAATAATCGACAGTTCCGAATCGAGTGAGTGTGACTCATGTTCAAGCGTCAATCTTGCGGCGCGTTCCAACAGGTCTTGCGGAAAAGAGATTTCTGATTCAATATGGATCATGTTTTATTGGGCACCGTACTGACATCCTGAGTGGCAGGTGATTCCTTGGGATAGGAAATGCGCGGATGATGTGTGCCGCGCAAAATATTGACAAATACCTCTGTGATCACGCTGAGGTCGCGTAATGTCAATTGCGTATTATCCAACTGACCCTGTTTCTGCGCAACCTCAATCGTGGAACGCACGATATTTCGGATTGCCTCTTCATCGGCGGGACGCTCGGCGCGGGCGCGGGCTTCAGAGCCATCGGCGAGCATCAGTAGGGCCGTTTCACGTGAGCGAGGACTCGGCCCCGGATAACGGAACTGCTCCTTATCCACTTTCGAGGCGTCGCCCCCTGCGGCTTCCACAGCCTGGTTATATTGATAACGCGTGATCATGGTGCCATGATGTTCAAGGATGAAATCATCGATGCGACGCGGCAAACGATGTTTGTGTGCCAGCAAAATCCCATCATTGACATGCGAGATAATCGCATCTGCAGATTCACTGGGTGCGAGATCTTCGTGCGTGTTCACCTGATCCTGTGATTGATTTTCCACAAAGAACATGGGATTCATGGCCTTCCCCACATCATGGAAGAGCGCGCCGACGCGCGTCTGCAAGGCATCTGCACCGATGGCCTCGGCGGCCTGCTCGGCAAGGTTTGCCACCTGTAAACTATGCTGATAGGTTCCCGGTGCATTACGCAGAAAGAATTGCAGGAGTGGAAAGTCGGGCCGTGAAATCTCGATCAATTGTAATGCAGTCGTTAGGCCAAGTGTTTGAGCCAGGAAGTATTGCAGTAATAACGCGATGCTGGAGGCCGCTAGTCCACTGAAGATCGCCGCGCCCGTTAATTGGAGCAGGGCAATCGCGTCCATCTGCACAAAAGGAAAACGGAACGCCAGCAGCATGGCAATCCCCGCGCCGGCAATTGCCATTCCGGCGCGAAAGAACGTCCACACACGCCGCGCGTTTCCAAGCACGAGAACACCGGTCAATGATGATAAAAGATAATAAGGCGTCAGGTCCAGCACATTGGGCAGGTTGTATGTCACCAGGATTGCCAGCGCGATGGAGAAGACAATCCCTGTCTCCAGGCCAAACAACGTGGCGATCAACAATCCCAGCGCAGCCAATGGAAAGGCGTAGGGCAGGACAGTGCGATTGGGGATCGTGAGGCGGGCACTCACGATAAAGAGGATAAAGATCAAGGCAACCAGAATGAGACTGCGCGCTTCAAATTGAAAAGGCAGATGTCGCCGGGAAAAATACAAATTAATAAACGCGGCCATCATAATGATCAGTGCAGCCGCGCCAATATAATCCTGCCAGGGGCTGGCTTCCTCGATCAACCCAAATTGCTGTAAGGCTTCGAAATCCGCAGACGTAATGATCTGTCCGCGCAGGATGATGATCTCCCCTGCTTTGTATTCCTGGATGACAGGCTGTATGGCGTCACGTGCAGCTTGTTTGGCTACTTTCGTTAAATCCTCGCTCAGCAAGCTGTTGGGCGTGACGAACGCTGTCACCAGTTCCGAGACCAGCGCAGCTTGCTCTTCATTCAAAGCGAGACTCACCAGCGAGGGCACCGTTCGCTGAACGGATTCAACTTCCTGCTCATGGATCGTGCGGCGCATGACCTGCTCCAGCACGCTCAAGGCTTCCTGCTGAATAGTCTCCCAACGTGCGGCTGGCAGATCAAGAATGCTTGCAATGGTCGCGGGCTTCAGCTTGATGTCGCTGAGAGAAGCAATGTCGGAGACCTTCTGTTCGGGCGTGGCATTCTCATCCTCACGGACCAGAGTAATGTACTGCAAGGCGGCACGGAGCCGCTCGATTTGACGACGGGCAATGGTTGGGTCAGGCGGAGCATAGACGGATGAAACGGCGTTCTCTGCGGCAAAACGCATCTCCTCCGTCCGCACTTCGCTGATGTATTCAAGCGATTGCGGCGCCTGAAAATCACTCGGAGAAACATCCCCCGGCTTGAGCGGCACTGCTGTTGTACGCAATATCTCTGGCAGAACCAGCGCCCCATAGGATATGATGCTAACAACGATGAGCAGGACGATTTGAAACAAGCGGATACGCGCTGGCACCTGACGAACGCGCGCAGTTGAAATCCCCATATTAGCTTGGTGGTCTTAGATACGGAGGCACGGAAAGCGCGGAGAAATCCTTTTTAAAATCTCCCTGACCCCGTATCTTCGTGGTGAAAAAAATGAAAGTCATGAATTACTTTTGCAGGAGTTCCCGCACGGTCGCGCTGACGATATCATTGGGCGCGCGGCCCGCAACTTTTGCCATGACGACTTTCATAACCTTCCCCATATCGGCGGGAGAGGCCGCGCCGGTTTCAGTGATGGCCTCCTGCGCAATAGCGCGTAATTCTTCTGCAGGCATGGCTTTGGGCAGGAAGACTTGTAGTACATTGATCTCAGCTTCGTTGGCTTCGACCAGATCAGGCCGATTTGCTTTCCGGGCCTCCTCGAGCGACTCACGGCGATTCTTGATCTCCTTTTGGAGGAGGTTCATCACGGCCGTATCATCGAGTTCGATCCGCTTATCCACCTCCGCCTGCTTGACCGCCGCCAGAGCCATGCGTACCGTGCGCTTGCGCACTTCGTCCCCACTCTTCATGGCGTCTTTCATGGATTCGTTCAATTGGGTTTTGATACTCATGGAGCGGATTATACTAGAGATAAGGAGGGAAAGAAATTATCTCGAAAGAGGTGGGAGGAGATTTAAAATTTGAGGTGGGCTTGCTCGCGAAAACCATACGCCAGTGAAGATGCTAACTACTTCTTCGAGCCGGTCAACGCCGTCGTGATGCCCAAACCCACATAAACCAATCCCGCGAAGTAACGCTGTCCCTTTTGGAAATTTTGATTCCCTCTTAGATGGTCCGCAAGAGAACTAGCCAACAGCGCGTACAAACTATCAGTAATAAACGCCATTCCCACAAACAGCGCGCCTAACAGCAACGTTTGCCCGGTAACATTGCCTTTGGAGGGGTCCACAAATTGAGGCAAAAAGGCAAAGTAGAACAGAGCGGTCTTCGGGTTGAGCAAATTGATGGCGAATCCCTGCCAGTAAATGCGCGTGAGACTCTCTGGCTTGATCATTTCATTCTCAACTTCTTCTGCGCGGGCTAAAAGTTTTCGAACACCCAAATAAATGAGATACGCGGCGCCCAGATATTTCACTACATCAAACGCCAACGCGGAGGATAACAGGATCGCTGAAAGCCCCAGCGTGGCGGCCACCGCCTGGAGGAAGTTGGCTGTCTCAATGGCCAGCACCGAGACCAGCCCAGCCAACCGTCCCTGGTTTGCGCTGCGAGCTGTGATGTATAACACGGCAGGGCCAGGCACTAATAACAAAGCCAACGCGGCAGCTAGAAAGAAATAAAGTTGTGAGAATTCGATCATCGTACTTACCTTTATTGGATTTACAGGATTTCGAAACTTCCCAACCGACAAAACCTGATGAACTCTTTTAGATGTTTCTTTTCATCCCCTGCAAAATACTCAAATGGATGCACACCCATCATATCCAGCAACCCGTCTTGCAGTCCCTCCTCGACCATCGCCGCTTCCTCTGGAGATAGCCATTCGGGAAGATCATCCTCTATCCAAAATTGGGATGTCCAATCGATCTTCGTATTTGCATTGGGAATATCGTCCAGCGACCGTTCCAGCGCATAGGCCAGCAGGAAGGCGTCTTCCGCTTTTACCCTTTGACCATCATTGGTCAAATATCTGCCATCCCATTCCGCGTTGAGTTGGGTAAAGTCAACGTGTGAAGGCGCGCAGGTACCCATTGGTTGCCAGCCATAGGACATGGCTAACTCCAAAGCCTTCGCCCAGAATTGTTTACTGAACGTTCTACTTATGATTGTGGATGGGTTGATCAGTTCGAAGCTCATAGATAAGGAATTGTCTGATTATACTGATTATTTTGTCCCTCCGATTATTCATTGCTCGCCTGATAGGAATATTGATACAATAGCGCCCATTCCTCTGAGACTCCCAGTGGAGAAATCAATATGAATATTCAAAGAGCGTATGATGATTGGTCGGAAACCTATGATAGTGACGAGAACCTGACCCGTGACCTCGATGAGAAAGTGACGAGAGACACCCTTGCCAATCTTCATTTTAATTCCATCCTCGAGATTGGTTGTGGGACGGGGAAGAACACAATATTCCTCATTCAGATTGGATCACAAGTCCACGCGCTGGATTTTTCCGAGGGCATGATCGAGAAAGCCAAAAACAAGGTCAGGACAGGGAATGTAAGGTTTTCAGTGGCTGATCTGACTCAAAGTTGGCCGTGTGAGGATCGATCCTATGATCTCATCGTCTGTAATCTTGTTCTGGAGCACATCGAAGATCTTTCGTCCATCTTTTCAGCAGCCTTTCGAGTTTTAGAGCAGAATGGAAGATTTCTGATCAATGAGCTGCATCCATTCCGGCAGTATGAAGGCAAGAAAGCAAGATTTAGCACAGGCGCGGGCGCGACCGAAATCCCGGCCTTTGTACATCACATCTCGGATTTTGTGAACGCCGCTTCGAGTAATGGGCTAACACTGATCAAATTAAATGAATGCTGGCACGAACAAGATCAAGGCAAGCTACCGCGAATCGTCTCATTTGTTTTTGAAAAATGATGAAACTACTTGAGGCATGTTCCCAGAATCAGTAAAATGTTACTTAATTTAGTTCCCTGAAATTTCACAACACAATTTTGAGAATCGATGCTAATACAATGACTGGCACATTTCGTAACTTGCGAATCAATCCCGATCGGATGCTTGCGGCGTTCAATGAGTTAGCGAAAATCGGGGCGACGGGCGACGGCGGACACGGTGTGCATCGTCCTACATTCAGTGGAGCACACCTTGCCGCGCGCCAATGGTTTCGAGAACAGATCGAGAAATCCAACTTGGAATTCCGCACGGATGGCGCGGGGAATCATTCTGCTTTTTTAGCTTGTGGTGACGAGCATGCCTCCACACTCCTGCTGGGTTCCCATCTTGATTCCGTTCCGAATGGCGGTCGCTTCGATGGCGCGCTCGGCGTGATGGCTGCCTTCGAGGTGCTAAGAACGATTAAGGATGCAGGACTCGGATCCAAAGTCAATTTGGAGGCGATTGATTTCACAGATGAAGAAGGCACGCTGGTGGGACTGCTTGGGAGTGCGGCGTTAGCTGGGCATCTGCATGAGGACATCTTGCAAAATCCGCGCGGTGGACGCGAGGCTCTCCTCGAGGGAATGAAGTGTGCAGGTCTGTCGGATGAAAGTATGCTGAGCGCGGAGCGTCCGAAAGAGTCGCTGGCAGGTTATCTTGAATTGCACATCGAGCAAGGCAAGCGACTGGAACACGCCGGCATTGACATCGGAATTGTGTCCGCAATTGTTGGCATTTGGTCGTATCGCTTATCGTTCATTGGCCGCGCAGACCATGCCGGGACAACGACCATGGACGACCGACGGGATGCGTCCCTGGGTTCGAGTGCTTTCACACTGGCCGCGCGCGAGCTTGTCATGAGGGATTTTCCAAATTGCGTTGTCAACATTGGGAACATGGAATTTACACCCGGCGCGTTCAATATTGTCCCTGCCCGCGTAGATGTATCTCTGGAATTTCGTTCTCCGGATGAGGAGGAATTCAAACGGCTTGATTCTGTTCTACTAGCGCAGGCGAGAGAGGCAGCCAATCGTTTCGATTTGGAGTTGAATGTGGAATTTCTTGGGAAACATTCCCCTTCTTTGATGAACGATCAGGTTCAAAACACGTTTGTAGAGGCTTGTCATGACTTGAGATTAAGTCACGCCTCACTCACATCCGGTGCAGGACACGATGGACAATCCTTCGATGGCTTATGTCCTGTTGGCATGATCTTTGTCCCCTCCAAAGATGGAGCGAGTCATTCTGCGCGTGAATTCACGGAATGGAAAGATTGCGTGAACGGCGCCAATGTTTTGCTGCAGACTGTGTTGAGGCTAGCCCTGTAGGTCACGTTTTCAACGTGACTTGCAACCGGAGCAGATGTTCATGAAAAATTTCGACCCAAAATACAACGATATCCCCAAGACGGAAATCCACTGCCATCTCGAAGGGGCGATCCGCACGCAGACGATCATTGACATTGCAAACGAATACAATTTGAAATTGCCTTCCTATGATGTCAGCGAGCTGGACAAGCATGTCAAAGTTTATGACCAGATGAAAGATCTGGAAGCCGTGCTGGCAGCGTTCGCCATTTTTCAAAACAGCATCACATCTCCCGAGGTTGTGGAACGGATTGCCTGGGAACTATTCGAAGACTCAGCCAGCCAAAATATCAAACTTTTTGAAGTCCGTTTCTCGCCCGACTGGGCCTTTCATGGACATCACCTGGAGTGGGATGCCTGTCTTGAGGGACTCCTACATGCCAGAGAACGCGCCGAAAGAGAATTCGATATGGCGATTGGCTATATTGCCATCACCTCTCGCAGCATGGGCCCCGAGTCCTGCGTGAAAACTGTCGATTGGGCGATTCGCCACCGAGATCATATTCTTGGCATTGACCTGGCAGATAGCGAACGAGACTTCCCATTGGGCGAGTTCGTTCGGCCAGTTTGGAAGGCAAAAGATGCCGGCTTGAAAGTGACCATCCACACGGGCGAAGATACCCCTGCTTCCTTTATTCAGGAAACGATCAAACTGACCGGTCCTGATCGGATCGGGCATGGTATTCACGCCATTGAAAACGTGCAGGTTGTGGAATTGATCAAGGAACGTGGCATCACGTTGGAAGTGAATCCATGGAGTAATTATCTGACGAACTCCATACAGACGATTGAAGAGCACCCGCTTAAGAAATTATTCGATCTGGGTGTAAAAGTGACGATCAATTCTGATGACCCCGAAGTACTCGAGACAAATGTTAATAATGAATACCGCATTGCACACGAGATCCTTGGCATGAGCATGGAGGATATTGCAACCTGCAATCGCTATGCCTATAAGGCTTCCTTTATTCCTGACGAAAAAAAGAAAAGGACTTGGGATAAATATTTTGATATATAACTTGAAATGTCACTGCGAGCTGAGCGAAGCAGCCTCCAGCTAAGAAATTAAATCTCATCAAGAAGTTCATACTATTCAATTGGAGATTGCTTCGTCGGAAAATAGGTCCTCCTCGCAATGACATGAGGTTTCGTCAGGCTTTTTGATTCGCGATTTGTTCCAACGCACTTTTGAACACCTCATACGGTTGCGCGCCGACAATCGCGTAACGGTTATTGATCACGTAGGTTGGCACACCCGTTACACCGATCTGATACGCCCAGCGGACCTCATCCACAACGGTTGCCATATACTTTTCGTTTTCTACTTCATGTTGCATTTCGTCAGCGTTCAAGCCGACTTCTTTCGCGGCAGAGCGAAGGACATCCCATTGACTCGGGTCCAGTCCCTCCGCATAGACTTTGCGAAAGACAACCTTATGGAATTCATTACCTTTGCCATGAACGCGAGCATACGCCGTCGCTTCATGAGCGAGGCGTGTATTGTAGATCCGTTGAGTAGAGACGAATTCCATTCCATAGGATTCCGCCATTTGGCGCAAACGCTCTTCCGAACCCTGGGCACGTGCTTGCTTCACACGCTCGGGCAATTCCCTGCCTTCCGGAGGTGTATCAAAATACAAATAGAACGGACGCCATTCCACGTCAATGTTATGTTCTGTTTTTAGCTTCTCGACCACAGCCTGGCCGACATAACACCACGGTCAAATATAATCAGAGAAAATAGTCAATTTGAAATTCATCATGTCTTCTTGGCGAGTCAAAGCTTGTTAATCTTACATTGGCGTAACGACTCAGCAGCAACCTTGCAAAGGTTATTGTGAAGAGCTTTTTCATGCAGGTGTAAATAGTGTATCGAAATGAGTGCTGATTCTTGAACAAAGCTTCGCAAGGTTGGGCAGGTAGGGGTTGGAAAAGTATAATGAACCTATGCGTGCAAAATTCCCCGTCACTGTGCATTTGTGGTTTTTTCGTGATGATCAAATCCTCCTATCGCGGCGTTTCAATACAGGTTATGCGGACGGACAGTATAGCGTCCCGGCCGGCCATTTGGATGGGGGCGAAACGGTCATGGACGCGGCTGCCCGTGAAGCCGAAGAAGAAGTGGGCGTCAATATTGAACCCGGTGATATGACCTTCTCCACCGTCATGCATCGTATGGAAGGCGATCAGGAGGATGAACGCGTGGATTTCTTTGTCAACGTCCGTGGATGGCAGGGCGAGCCTTTCAACGCTGAGCCGGATAAATGCGATGATTTGCGCTGGGTGGCTATCGATCAATTGCCGGCAAACGTCGTTCCTTATGTAAGGCAGGCTTTAGGGAATCACCTGGCTGGGATTCCATTTGACGAGTTTGGAGCTTAAAAATATGGGATATTTACTTCTCGAAGGCGGCGCGGAATTTGGCGGTCGGATGCGTGATCCCGATCTAAAAGCCATCGAACTGGCGGGTGGATTCGACGCGCCAATCCGCATCATCCCGACGGCTGCCGCGCCTGATAACAATCATCAACGCGCCGGGAGCAACGGGATCCGTTGGTTCCAAAGTTTGGGCGCCAAGGATGTGGTTTCCCTGCCTCTGATTGATAAAGTCAGCGCGAACGATGAGAATATTGCAAAATCACTGCGAGAGGCAAAGCTCATTTATATGCTTGGAGGCTTTACCGGCTACCTTGGTGAGACGCTCAAAGGGAGTGCCGCGTGGCGGGCTGCGCTGGATGCTTATCATAACGATGCGGTCATCGCAGGATCAAGCGCCGGCGCGATGGTGATGTGTGAGTTTTATTATGACCCAAGCCGGGGACAAGTTGTAGATGGATTGAACCTCCTCCCGAATTCAATTGTCCTGCCGCATCACAATACGTTTGGCAAAAGTTGGGCGTCCCGTCTGCTTGAAATTTCTAAAGCGACTCTTGTGGGTATCGATGAGCAAACTGGTATGCTCGACAATGGCCCGCAGGCCTGGACCGTTTACGGTCGTGGCTGTGTGACGCTCTATCGAAATCACAAAATTGAAATCTATGAGGCGGGGAAAGCATTTTCCGTTTAGAATTACGACGAAGTCGAACAGTCACGCGCCTTACGAACGTGACTGTTCCCTATCTAACTATGTTTGATCTCTCCAGTGCTCGTTTTGCCTTTTTGGATCTCGAAACGACCGGGCTTTCGCCCTGGTTCGGTGACCGTATCTGTGAAGTGGGCATTGTTCTCACCGAGGGCAGACGCATCAAGCAGCAGGTTCAGATGCTTGTGAATCCCGAATGTCTGCTTTCACTGGGAGCAGCGAGCACAAGTGGTCTCACAGATGAGCAATTATCCACGGCTGCCTCGTTCGGGGCGGTCTCCGACGAGATCGTCGAATGGCTGAAAGGGACCGTGGTGGTCTGTCACAACGCGCAGTTCGACGTGCAATTCCTCGATAGCGAGTTTCGCCGCCTGGGCCGCGAGATCCAAATCCCAAACCTGGTGGATACCTTACTGCTCGCCCGTCAAAACTTTGACTTGCCTTCTTATAGCTTGCACTTTCTCGCCGAAGCATTCCATGTCCCAATGGTGACTGCCCACCGCGCCCTGCCGGATGCACACACAGGACGCGGGGTCTTTTTCGCGATCATGGATTCGTTGAAACAATTCAATAAGCCGCTGGATGAATACATCGGCATTTACAACTCGCCCGTCTGGCCCAATGATGGGATCCAACTCCCCACCGAATTGGGTGAGGCGATCTACAGCAATAAACGCATGTTCATCCGTTATGTGAACGGAGAGGGCGTCGAGACCGAGCGCTGGATCACGCCCAAGCAGGTGATGGGACTCTCGGATTATGTTTATTTAAAGGCGCATTGTCACTTGCGCAATGGGGAGAGAAACTTTCGATTAGACCGCATCATTGAAGTAAAGGTAGAGGGAGATCAACATATTCGACTTCAACGAGAATGATTTAAGTTTAAACAAACGCGGAGGACTCAGTCCGCGCCAAAAAGAGTGGCTAAAAATGGTTGCACGGGGTGTTCGTAGTTTCTCATGGAGAAGCGCGTTCATTACAATTGGCTTTACGTTTCTGGGACTTTGTATCGTCCTGGCGTTGTACCTGCAAAACGAAAGATCGCGCGCAGCTTTGTTTTCCAGTCCCGTGAATTTGATCGTGTTGATTGGTATGGTACCGCTGATTTTAGGAATTTTGGCCCTGGCAATTTTTCTGAACTATCGCAACGCAAACAAACTTGAAAATTCTGTTACTTCATCAGCATCTGGAGCAGTCCGCTTCGATCAGGATTCTTCAGGTGAAAGCGGCATCACAAGTTATTATGTCTTGGTGGGCAAAAAGAGATTCACCTTCGGCGATGACATGAGTGCAGTTTTCAAAGAGGGAGAGAAATATAAGGTTTATTATTGTAAGTCAGGGGTGTATGAGTTTGTGATGTCGTATGAACCAATTCATTAAGTGACAATCACCTTGAAGGTGACTGTCACTTATAATCGGGGTATGAAAGAATTCATTTATTCCCGCAATGCGGTCTATGAAGCTTTGCGAGCCAAACGGAGAGATATCTTCAGAATCCAAATCGCAGAAGGCGCGCAGGAGAAAGGTCGTCTCGTTGATATTTTGAAGATGGCGAAAGATCGTCGCATTCCCATGGAAAAGGTGCAGCGGGCGCGGCTCGATAAATTCCATCAGAACCACCAGGGCGTGGTGGCAGATGTCAGCGGATATTCCTACAGCGACGTGGTGGAAATCCTTGAACTTGCCAATAAGAAGAATGAACCAGCTTTTGTTTTATTGCTTGATTCGTTGAATGATCCGCAAAATTTCGGAACGTTGTTGAGAACGGCAGAAGCCGTCGGTGTGCACGGCGTGATCATCCCATTGGCGCATACGGTGGAGGTCACGCCGGCGGTGGTCAATGCCTCGTCGGGCGCGAGTGAGCATCTATTGATCGGGCGCGCCAATCTCGCCCAGGCCATCGACGCGTTCAAAGAGGCGGAGGTGTGGATCGTCGGTCTGGATCAGGCCGCGGCTGAGCTGGAACCGGGCAGTCGTCATTTGAAAGGCGCGCTGGGATTGGTGGTCGGCTCGGAGGGCGAGGGTCTCCGTCAGTTGGTCCGCTCCAAATGCGACATCATTTTGAAACTTCCGATGCGCGGTGAGATCGAGTCGCTCAATGCCGCAGTGGCAGGGTCAGTGGCGTTATATCTGGCGTATCTGGCGAGAAAATAAGATGAGGAGAGTACAGTGATCCAGGCAGCTTATCATTTCCCGCGCGGGTTTTTATGGGGAACGGCGACCGCTGCGCACCAGGTGGAAGGCAACAACACAAACAATCAATGGTGGCAGTGGGAACAGAATGGTCATACGCAGGGGACATCTGGCCTGGCAGACGATTGGTGGGGAGGCCGCTGGAAGGAGGACTTCGACCGCGCCGCGGAAGGTGGTCAGAACGCGCATCGCATGTCGGTGGAATGGAGCCGCATCCAGCCCACCCCTGACACTTGGGATGAAGATGCCTTGGATCGTTACCGAACCATGCTGCGCGGACTGCGCGAGCGCGGCCTGACTCCGATGGTTACCTTACATCATTTCACAGATCCGTTGTGGTTCTATGAGGCGGGTGGCTGGGAAAGGGACGAAGCGGTTGCGCTCTTTGAAAAATTTGTCCGTAAGACTGTGGAAGCGTTGAAGGAATATTGTACTTTGTGGTGCACCCTCAATGAGCCAAATGGCTATGCCCTCAATGGATATGTAAATCATGGCGTAGCGATGTTTCCGCCTGGAAAGAATAATATTAGACTTGCATTCCAGGTGGTAGCGATGATGATTCGTGCTCATGCGGCGGCTTATCACGCCATTCATGAGATTCAGAGAGAAGCACGGGTGGGATACGCGTTACATTATCGTTCATTTATTCCCTATCGGACCTGGTCACCGTTGGATAAGCTATCCACTACGATTGCGTTCAACAGCCTAAATAATGGATTCCCTTCGGCTCTGGCTACTGGCGTGATGAAGTCCCCTCTTGGATCCATCCAGATCCCTGAAGCCAAAGGCACGCAGGATTACTTCGGCTTCAATTACTATACCCGAGACTATGTCACCTTTGATCTTCGAAAACCCAGGACGATGTTTGCTCATAACTTCTTCCGGAAAGATGCTGATTTAAGCGTTAACAAATTCATGGCGAATGAGCCAGATGGAATGTTCGAGGGACTAAAATGGATTGTGCGAACCTTTCCAAATTTACCAATCATCATCACGGAAAATGGCGTGGAAGATGCAGATACAGACGATCCTATGCGTCGACGTTATCTTGCTCAGCATATCCACCAGATGTGGCGCGCGGTCAATTTCAACTGGCCCGTGAAGGGGTACTTCCACTGGACGCTGGTAGACAACTTCGAATGGGAGCGTGGCTGGACTCAGAAGTTCGGTCTCTGGGGCCTCGACCGGGAAACCCAAAAACGGATCAAGCGCCCAAGCGTGGATTTATACGCGGAGATTTGCAGAGAGAACGGGTTAACTTCCGAGATGGTACAGAAGTATTGCCCTGAGGTTTTTGATAGGTTATTTCCTGTGTAATCCATGTACAATCCACAATCATCAAAGTGAACAAAGGAGCACAGGGCATGGAAGCCAAAATACGATTATCAGGATTGGACGAGTTGCTTGGGGTCATTTACGGGAACGATATAAATTTGAGTACAGTGCTAGGTGAACTCGGATTTGAGCGATCACAAACCGAACAATTGCAGGATGGGCATCTTGATTCGGTCGCTGCCCAATTTTTAGAAGTGATCCATCAGCGGCTTACCAATGACGCGGGCAAGGATACCTACTATCAAATCCTCAGCCGCCGTTATGGATTGGATGGCAAACCACAGCAGCAGCTTTCTGCTATCGCCGAAATCCATGGCTTCAGCCCGGAATATCTCCGTCAATTATTCGAAGAAATCATTCATCGCTGCCAGAGCAAGACCTGGCAAGTGGAACTGAGAAAAAGCCTGAAGCATATCGTCGTTAATCAACTTGGGAAAATGAATGGACGCCCGAGGCGCGACGATGTTGCTGAGAAGCTGGAGCGTTTATCCAATTTACGCAATGCAGCCGAGTTCACTCGATTAGATTATGAGACCAAGCGAACCCAAATCCTGAAACAGATCCAGTCTGAACTGGACGCGCTCGATACAGAATACAAGCCGGTACTCGAACGTGCCGAAGAAAACATTGCCGGGCTGGAAAATGAGATCAAAACCGATGTGCTGTTATACGGCGAAAGTGTCTCCGGTGGGATGTATCGCGCCACCTATACTCACGGACGCGTCTCCTGGGACAATGAAGGTATGGCGAATTACGCCACGGTACATCCCGACGTGCTTCAATTCCGCAAGCAGGGACAGCCAATCGTTTCATTACGTGTGGTGAATAGAGATTGAATTTTCCTTCTGAATTCATTAGTAACATCGAAGGTGTATTTGGCGAGGCGGGCAGGCAATTCCTTGCCAATATTCCTGCGTTGATTGACGAGGCATCCGCACGCTGGGTCTTGACGGATGTTCAACCTTCTCCCAATCTTTCCTATAATTTTGTGGCTTTTGCAAAGCACGCTTCGACTACGGGTCCCGATGGAACCTCTCAACCCTCCACTCAGCGCGAAGTTGTGCTCAAGATGGGCGTGCCAAATAGTGATATGGAAAGTGAAATTGCAGCCTTGCGTCTTTTCAATGGCGAGGGTGCCTGTCGCCTGATTGATTATGATGAAGAAAAGTCTTGGATGCTGCTGGAACGTTTAAGGCCAGGTGTGATGCTATCCACGCTGGAGGATGACGAAGAAGCCACACATATCGCAGCAGATGTGATGCAAAAGATCTGGAGACCTGCCCCAAAAGACGATGTATTTATTCGATTATCAGACTGGTTCGATGGGTTGAAAGGTTTGCGTTCGATGTTCAACGGTGGGACAGGTCCGCTTAATGAGAAATTGGTCCATCGAGTTGAACATTCAGCAAAAGATTTCCTTGCCGAGAATCACCAGCTCGTCCTCATGCATGGAGACTTCCATCATTTCAATATTTTATCGTCGGAGCGCGGCTGGCTGGTGATCGACCCGAAGGGAGTCATAGGTCCGGCGGGCTACGAGGTGGGTCCGTTCCTTATCAATCCATGGGGTGATTTATTAAGCGGGAAGAATTATCGGCAGA
>Ga0065707_10081741_pt1 | contig 53428 bp, 28 predicted proteins | sample SwiRhicommuniRL3_FD_59094 | JGI IMG/M metagenome (GOLD analysis project Ga0065707, IMG submission 59094) | Switchgrass rhizosphere bacterial communities from Rose Lake, Michigan, USA - RL3 v2 (version 2) | ecosystem: Host-associated > Plants > Roots > Rhizosphere > Soil | place: East Lansing...
AGGGTCAACTGGCCCCCGCTCGGCTAAGAAATTTTGACGGCAAGTGTAACTACCAGAATAATGGCCCCGGGTTTAATATATATAAATTTATAAATATATTTAGAGAATATAAACTCTTTATATTATTCACTCGTATTCTACTTGGGTGATATTTCGTACTATCAGCATCATTTCAAATTCCCGAACATCTACATAGACGGTTTTCTGCCTATAGTAGCTCTCAGTGTCTCTCCGCCTACCACACAGATCTCCGATCCATTCTCACCCGACTTTGCACTCCGCTTCTTCCACACCCCGGTCTCAGAATGTAAACAAGATTCTTCTGCACATAGTACCTTCCAGAACGAGCGAGGAAGGTGGAAGCAAACACTAAAAGAGTAAAATATGTGGTCGTGTACTTCCAAATCAAAACCACCCCGTATAGAAATTCTACAACAAGACAAGAAAGACTAAGATTTCTTGTCGTATAATAAAGTCGTTCCCCTACCGATATCAAGGGACACGTCGTACTACTTGGGAGATTGCAAAATTCAACCATTTTCAATGCACAGTGAAGTACAGAAGTTACTATGTGTCTACCCCACTTCTTGTAGTACCCTCTTCCCCTTACGAATTAATTGATTCTTGCTCTTTCTCTAGCTCGCTCGCTTGCTTCTCGCTACTTTGCTGTGAACATGTGACCAAAACTATGGTCGTGTCCCGACCGACAATACATATAAATCAGTTAACACCCCCTACCCAAGGTGGATATAAGATCGAAGACCTAGTAGCATATATATAACCACAATACACACCCGATGTGATTTCGAGGAGGTTTCTAGCATATCTACACGCGCGCGTGGTCCTGACCACTCTCCAGGCGGTCAGTACGGAAGGCGCAAATTTTCACGATGGTCCCGAAAATTCATTTCACAAACCACAACAACACTTTCTTCCCCCAATCCTCCATTAAAATTTTGATAATCAATCAAAACCAATCCCAACAACAACAACATCGCAACTGTTATTAGTACAATCATCTTCCAAGACCCTGATTGTCCTTTACCTGTTTTTATCCGTTGTTCTAAACCCCTTAACCGAGGAACCCCTGAATCGCCATCGTTCAGCCAAAAGTAAGTAGTTTAATAAGTGAAATCTAAAAAGACTCGAAATACCTTAGAGACGAGCTGGTTGAGCTAACTGACTGAAAACCGGACTAGAGACAGCTGGTTTAAATTTTTGGTACCGTAATTTAGAAGTAATTGAGAAAGCATAGCTGATAGAACAAGACTAATTTAAGGAGCTTTAGACTTCCTCGAGCTCTTAGTAATATTCTGGCAATTAATAAGCACCATTCTACAACTATTCAATTTATCTGCCCTCAAACAAGTTTTAAATTAAAGTACCACATTTCAATATCTGAAACATTACTAACATTACAGACTGGCACATATAAATACATAGACATAATGTCAGATCATCAAGAAGCTGACATCGATTCCATCGTCGATCGTTTGCTCGAAGTTCGTGGTTCGCGTCCCGGAAAGCAAGTAACACTCCTTGAACATGAGATTAGATACTTGTGTACCAAAGCACGTGAGATCTTCATCCAACAACCAATCCTCTTGGAATTGGAAGCGCCTATCAAAATCTGTGGTGATATCCACGGACAATATTATGACTTGTTACGACTCTTTGAATATGGTGGATTCCCACCAGAAGCAAACTACCTTTTCTTGGGTGATTATGTCGACAGAGGTAAACAATCTTTGGAGACTATCTGTTTGTTATTAGCTTACAAGATCAAGTACCCTGAAAACTTCTTCATCTTAAGAGGAAATCACGAATGTGCCAGTATCAACAGAATTTATGGTTTCTACGACGAGTGTAAGAGAAGATATAACATCAAGTTGTGGAAGACCTTCACTGACTGTTTCAACTGTCTCCCTATTGCTGCCATAATTGACGAAAAGATCTTCACCATGCATGGAGGTTTGTCACCGGACTTGAACTCCATGGAACAAATCCGTAGAGTTATGAGACCTACTGATATTCCAGACGTTGGTTTGTTATGTGACTTATTGTGGTCTGATCCAGATAAGGACATTACAGGCTGGTCGGAAAATGACCGTGGTGTCTCCTTTACTTTTGGTCCTGACGTTGTATCGAGATTCTTACAGAAACACGATATGGATTTGATTTGTAGAGCCCATCAAGTCGTGGAGGATGGGTACGAGTTCTTCTCCAAGAGGCAATTGGTCACCTTGTTCTCAGCTCCAAACTACTGCGGTGAGTTTGACAACGCCGGTGCCATGATGAGTGTGGATGAAAGTTTGTTGTGTTCATTCCAAATCTTGAAGCCTGCCGATAAGAAACCAAGATTCCCTCCAGCCGGTGCCGCCAGGCCCGGAGCTACCCCTAGAAAAAAGAAGGGTTCAAAATAAGCTAGCGAAGATACACCATTGCCTGAGTATTAGATCTCATGGCTGAGTGTTGGTTTGCTAGCTTGTGTTGGTCATAAGTAACACATTTAGTGATTCACTATTGGAAGACTATGAGATCCAATACTGTTGATTTAGAATTTGCTGAGTAATGGCTGGATGGCCATTTGACTATCACTCACTTTAGCTGAGACATTAAAATTTCACCAAGCTAAAGTCTGTGAAAATCCAATTCTTTCGGAAGTACTTGCCCTTGGCTTGAAATCACATCAATGGAACATACACTAGTGAAGAATAACTTGATTTGACCTACAGTGAAGTTAGCCTAGAACTTAGATGCTAGCAAAACGTCGACTCTCAAGGTCCCATTAGAGGCAATTAGTCCAACTGAGGTGATAGTTGTGATTATCCGTAACTCTCGTGATTATTTCCTAATTCTTGTGATTATCCCCAATTCTCGTGATTATCCCCAATTCTCGTGATTACTGTTCTTCCTCAATTGATAGTTGTGAACTCTCCAATGTTCAAGGTTCTGATATTCATTCGATTCTTTCTTTGTCATTTCTCACTTGTGTTTTCTGGTTACCAGCACTGCTAGTACCATTCTCTCTCTACTCTTTCACAACGCATCGTCATTAGAAGGTGTCGGCCATGTTGTCGCGTTCACATGTCGCGACAAACCTGAGTCGCGTCAATCATCCTCTCCACATCTCTCGTCATCTCACTTCTATTGGCTGACACCACATGTGTACATATCACTGTCGCCACTTCGATCTGACCTTTATTAGTTATATAGAAGAGCGGGCTTAGCGGTGAGTTAGCAATGTCTACATAGTCGTAACGTGCTCATTTAAGCTTTGAGTAAACGGCTGGACTCGCCGACGAGATGTTCGGCATCATGAGTCTCGGATCCTCCGAAACCACTAACCATATATACAGATTCATATATATCTCTTTATTTCTTGTCTCTATTACTAGTTAGTCTTTATAGTATACTATAATTTATTTGAAGGAATGATGGGCGGTGAACTGCTTATGAGGCTGAACTGCTACTGGTTGTGATGCTGGTGCTGAGATGGTGCTGAGATGGTGAGAGAATATGGTGCTGAAGTGTTTTGTGATGGTGGTGGTGATTACTAGTGACAATGGTAATTCCTTATCACGTGATTTTTATTTGTGGCTGCAAATTTTGCAACCATTTGCTGATTTTTTATTTATGCAGTTAGTTTGTTTTATATTTGAATTTGTTACCTTTAGTTAATTCTGACGTGGCTATGAAGTCTTGTTGTTTTTATAGTTAATGAATGAACTTTTAGTGAGATAGAAGGTGAGAAGACGCGAGACTGGTGACAAATTGGTAGAGTGAAGGTCTCAATAGATTCGTAGAGTTGGAGTGGTTTAAGAACTTTTTCAGCTAAAACCAGTAGGAACTAGATGGGGTGAAATAGGCCCCCCTCGAATGCTTTAACCTCTCTACTACTGTATTGAGTTTGGAGATATCAAGGATATTTAGGACTCTAGAGTAGTAGACAAAAAATTCAGCCTAAGAACACAACATTTCATCATTAAGAGTTCTGTTGTCAGAGAATACAGAATTGAATCATAGAGAGGTGAAAGAGAAAGGATGTGTGGACGAAGCTATTCTAATTAGAGAAGACAATTAGATATGAAAGAGTCTTGGTTGGTTATTGAGTACATTACTGAGTGTTGAAAAGGACTGGAGGCTAAGGAGCAGAGACTACCGAGTTGAGACTACCGAGTTGAGACTACCGAGTTGAGACTACCGAGTTGAGACTACCGAGTTGAGACTACCGAGTTGAGACTACCGAGTTGAGACTGCCGAGTTGAGACTACCGAGTTGAGACTACCGAGTTGAGACTCTCAAGCGATGAATACTAATTGGAGACTATTGAATGTAGACTAACGTGTATAATTATCTATTTATCTGTATATATTTAAATATTTCAGATAAGTTGGGAGGAATTATAAGAATAAGAACTAATATCTCTTTATTTTATATAATACTTATATATCTCTTATACTTACTGTCAAGTATTTCTAGAGTGGAGGATCATTGTGAGCCAACAGCTACTCACACAGGCTAGTTGTTTAAGAAAGTAGCAGTTTATCCTATGAGTGATACGAGATCTTATCTGCTGACAATATAGCACCACTAGAAATAGCATTATTTGCAGATCAGATTTGACTAGGGATCCAGAGGGACTATATTATTGCTGTAAAGTATATAGCCCATACAAATAATGATGTATTTATCTTATGTACTCCTATTGCTCTTAAATTTAAGTTACTATAAAAATTGCTCCTAATAATCTCGATATTGTTGTTAAATGTAATATATTAGATATTTCCTAATATATTATATGTTAGAGACTCTGACTGTACATTAAGTTAGACTAGCAAAATACAAATATACTAAATAGAGATTATCTCCGATGGTTTCCTCCGCCCAGCTTAGTTGTGTGGGGGTATTTATATCATTATATTCGACCATTCATTTTTTCAAAAAGTATTCTATATATTTTTATACAAAATTATTAAAATTATTATCAGATTAAGATACTTATTACTGGTTGGTCCAAGTTAATCCGAGTTAGCACCCGGGCAGCTCTAGCTCTTCGATATCTCTTCTCGCACTATTCTAACTGTTCTTAAATCTCCTTATTCCAGTTTGTAAGTACATTTTAGTTACGTATTTATAGAGAATTATTTAACAGTTTGAATACTTCAGTAAGTTCATTCATTTTCGAACCAAAACAAATTATTTAGCTAAACATAAGAATAATTGAGAGGTACAGTGGCTGTATGATATTAGTGAGAATCAGTGAAATAATTATTAATGAGATTGCATAGTTTTTGTGAGTTATGAGAGATTTGAATAGTGAATGGTGATTGTTTTTGATATTTAATGGAGACTGGTGAATATCGAATATTTATGAGATTTAATGAATATTGTGAATTAGTGAACACTTTGCTGCTCTCTATATTTAATATACGTGAATCGCAGTGAATACTAATTATTTGTGAGATTTAGTGATTTATTAACTGAGCGCTGGTTAATATGGGAGAGTTAGGTAGTACTACCATTAGTTAGCAAGTGGTTGGGAAAACGTCTTCGTCTCCATAACTGCTTTTCTTAATATCGTAAATCGCAAACTCAGTTTAATCAAATTTTGAGATTTTGCAGCCATTGTTGGTGAGCCACCGACAAATCTAGAAAGAAAGAACTTGTGATTTGTAGTTTCATGCTAAAACATGACTAGTAGTCACAAGGAAATACAAATCTGAGATCTTTGGTATCTATAGATCACTAGAGACAACAACTCTGCAGATTATCCTATGGCAATACTACAATTACAATATTAAATTTCCAATGATGAATCTTAGCTCAATCTAAATCTTCTGATCATCTTAGTAGATTCGAATCGTCCAAGATGTTCCAGATATTCCTGATGTTCCGGAAGTTCAAGATGTTCCAGATGTTCAAGATGTTCAATTCCAGGTATTCTCCATTCAACAATCTACCTTGTCATATCCTGCATACACGCACATATGCATATACACCTTTCTAGGGCTCGAGCCCCTACTAAATTTTTCACCTTGCCTGCAGTACCTCACAATTTTCACTAACCATCGTCAGTAAAAAAACTCCAGCGATTTTTCACTAGCAACCACTACACTCCTCACATACAACAAGCAAGATGGTTTTAGTTCAAGATTTATTACACCCAACCCCAGCTACCGAAGCTTCCCAACATAAATTAAAGAACTTGGTTCAAGCCCCAAGATCATTTTTCATGGATGTCAAGTGTCAAGGTTGTTTAAACATCACCACTGTTTTCTCCCATGCCCAAACTGCTGTAACCTGTGACTCCTGTTCAACTGTCTTATGTACCCCAACCGGTGGTAAGGCCAAGTTGACTGAAGGTTGTTCTTTTAGAAGAAAGTAAGCGTACTGCCGTACCATTCGGTAGTTTGCATACTAAACTGATATCATGTGGGAATTTATTGGTCTTGGATTCTTTATAATATAAGACCGGAATATTAATGTTGTTTAGAAATGAATGGCTTTATTGAAATGCTGCCTGAGCAGACAATCCAAGCGCAGCGAGGTGACAATCTAGGCAGGTAATTCTAAGCAAAGTGAGTCCCAAGCGCAGCGAGGATCTGTAGATTGTAGAAGAGAAGAGAAAAGGAGCTGAAGTGAAGCTTTTGCCATGAATGATGGTTTAGTGTACGTGTCGCGACAGAGTGAGACACTAACAATATTAGAATTGGCTTAAAACAAGTATGGAAACCACTCTAAGCTTATGAATGGGGGACCTTCGTGACAGACATTTATTAGTCAAGGTATCTCGGAGTAAGAGTAAGAGGACACTAGTATATGATGTGCGACATAATACGTCCAATAACGACATAATATGTCTTACTGATCTTCCCGCGACATTTTCAGGTGGCTATGAAACCAGAGCTTGAGTCAGTTTCTATTCTAATGAAGGTGTAGTAATGAGCTCTGGAAGTATACTTCAGCTCTGGAAGTACTGTTCCGAGGATTCTCATTGGTGGCTTCTCCGTAGTTATTGGGAATCATGGAGTCGATTCCAATATTTCATCTCCAACTCAAGCTTCAATCGAGGCAAACTGTTTGCTAGAATTGACTCTCAGGCCAATTCACACGAGAATTGAAGGTATATAGAGCCAATCCTCGGATGAGTGTTATCATAAGTCAATTCCACGAATGCTATATGATCACGTGACTTAAATGTTCAATTTCTCTTCATCGGACTAATCTTTCACCAATAGGTATAGATATATGGACTATGTTTGTTACAATCTACATAAATATAATTATAAGCTTGAAATTTCTGTAAAGATATTGCAAGTTCTGATCTTTGTGATTTATACCGACCGCTCCTCTGAAAACTATATTAGTCATTCTGAAATATTGGAAGCGACGTTTTTCGAAAGCTTTCTTATCCAATACGATTACTAGAAACGAGTAGTTGCGGGATACTCTATTCTAACAAGATCTAATTAGTTTAACAGGTAATTAGACCATCTTTCATATTTGTTGGTGTGCGCACTACCTAATATCAAAACTCGTTTAAAAAATCTAGCGAAACTCTCAATTCTTCTACGTCTATATGACGTGAATGGAGTAGAAAATTACGATTAGGAATGAAGTAGACTAGTCAAAAACTTAATATCTCCCTAATAAACAAATACCCGAGAGAACAATCAGTGAAATGAATAATTCTCTTAGTATCAAGAACTGCAAATGATCTAACTCTTTCGGATAATTAGGGTTTTCCATAGATATATTATATGCAGTACATTAACATCAGTAGAATCAGCAACAGGAATATCGACCAAAATTGCCTCCAGTAATCACTTTAACATCTAGTAGAGCTCGAAGAATCCGCCGCTATATCACATACAAGTTCTCAGTAATTTCAACTATTAATTACCCACAATAATAAGGATGGAAGATTGCTTACATAAGCCCATACGATAATTTCCTCTCGCACGACCTTTCAGTGAGCCTAGTTACAGGTAAGAGAGATTGGTGGCTTCTTAAAAGTTAGTGTCGAATGAAATTTAAGAGTTCAAATAACGAATAATGATCATTAGTGTCTTATTATCTTGTCAAATGTTTATTAGTACTAAATCAGAATTAAAGTGTGTATTTACGTTGTAATGGATGTTGAAGCATCAACCGGAGTGTCTTGAATAGATTTCACAGACATTGAAAGCTGTGGAAGTTCTGAGTACCAATTGTTTATGCCAACAAGTCCTCAATCATCATTGGAGTTCGGGTACTTTCTCGTTTCAGTAGATGTTTCAGTATATGAGTAGAATAGATGTCTCGGTGGAAACCTCTAATACCTCGCAACATCGTTTTCTTTGCTCACTCTACTCTTACAACTTAGCATTTCCGTAAAATCTCACCACCTCATCTATCGCTTTACCGACCTTGTCCACATTTCCATCGTTCAAACCTGCTACTGAGGCTCTACCCGAACTCACCAAATAAACACCGTGCTTCTCTTCCAATCTGGCTACCATCTCCTTGGTCAACCCGGTGAACGAAAACATCCCCGTTTGGTTGACAATGTGGTCCCAATTTCCTGGAGTTCCTAACTTGAGCAATAAATCTGTTAAGGAATGTCTCATCTTAATGATTCTCGACGACATTGTCGTCAAATCCTTCTTCCATTGGTCGTACAACTCTGGATCACTCAAGATCTCTGCTACAATCTTAGCTCCGTACGCAGGAGGGTTTGAGATTTCCGAACGGATGATTTTGTTCAATTGTGACTTGATAGCCCTGTTCAATGCGTCGTCAGCTTGAGGAACAATGACGTGGATGGCTCCAACTCTCTCACCATACATCCCACAGTTCTTAGCAAACGACTGACAGATCACGATAGGAGTTTCCAACACACGTTGGTCTATGGCGTGTCTGATGGCGAAACCGTCCTTCTCTAAATCACCAGAAGCAAATCCCTGGTACGCTGAGTCAAAGAGAACGAGATGCTTGTGAGCGTTAAGTTCCTTCAAGATCTGTTTCCATTGATCTTGAGTAGGATCCAACCCGGTTGGATTGTGGGCACAAGCGTGTAACAAGAAGATTGATCCGGTAGGAGCACTCTTGATGGCACCCAAGAAACCCTTCAAGTCAAGCGACTTGGTGGCGTCGTCCCAATATGGATAGTTTTCCACCTTCATACCCAAGCTTGTGAAAATCTGGTTGTGGTTGGCCCAAGTAGGCTTGGAGAGATAGATGGTTTTGGGGCCATTGTAGAAGTGGGTCAAGAACAAACCGGCCAAGTGAAGGGCTCCTGTTCCCGACAAACTCTGTTGGGATACGAGTCTCTTTTCAGAGATCGCGAGCGACTGTGTTCCGAGAATCACCTTGGCTGCTTGGGCCAAAAAAGGTTCAAACCCCGTGATCGAGAGGTACTCGTGATTGTAGTCTGGGGAAGCAATCAACTTTGCTTCGGCCTTTTTGACTGCTGGAAGGATCCATGGCTTTCCGGAGTTGTCTCTGTAAGCTCCAATCCCTAAATCAACCTTATCAGTACGGGAGTCTGCGGTGAAACGGGCCTTCAATCCGAACAATGGATCAGGTGGGAGTTCTTGAATTCCTGGAAAGTATGAAGTCATTGCGGTTCTAGAATATGTGTCGTGTCGTGTCGTGTCGTGTCGTAGCAGTCAAGTCCTTAAGTCTTGTCGTGCTGTTGTGGATGTTTTTAATTTCGCTGGGGTTGCTCGGTTTAAATACTCCGATTGTCCTTTGGTGCGAGTGGGGAGTGTCATGTGACTTTGGTGTAAGCGCCGATCGGTTTGGCTCTAGACCTGCCACCTCCGTTCACAGCCGATGGAGACGACGTTGGAGATATCACGAGATTAAGGAGGTCACTTGGCAACTCGGCTCTCTTTGCGACTTAGTTCTCCTTTCAGTTCTCGTTATTGGTGGACAGTTTCTACAATCTGTGCGAGATAGCGCGGTAAATTATGAGTCAGTCGAATAGATTAGAACTGAAAAATTTACCTATCAATAATAATATTAGAGTCGAGGACGCTGTCACAAAATATGGCCCCATTTACATACAATTAGGGAACTTTTAAATAGAACGGTTTAGCGGTTTTCCCGGAGTTATGACCGAAGCGCATCCAGTAAAAAATAAGTAGAGTTGAAAAACTACATGTAAACGAATGAAAACTAAAGAAAACTAAAGAAAGTAATGAAAAGTAATGAAAAACATGACAAGATGAACTGAGAAATAGAAAAAATTTGATGATTAAATTGTCCAATAGAAATCGACGTAGTTTTCATAAAAGTGGACCCAGTGATTATGTGGTTTAGCACTTGGACCTGGGAGTTACTGAGTGAGAGCTCTTTTCTCAGTACTCTGGTGGAACTGAGCAGTAATCTGGTAATCTGGTGATTCCTGTAGACTCTGGGATATGTAAGTCATTGTATTATATTGATGTAGTTGTCTCTGTAGGTTGTGGAGATAATCTGCAGGTTAGCTAAGAAGCTGCAAGAAGTTGTGATTACCTAAGTAAGTTTGTAGTGAGTCGTCAAAACTGGGTTAATTGGGGAGATGTGTCTAGTGGGCCCTGGTGGACCATGGAGGTGGTGTTTTTGCTTCTACGATTAGTTTATTAGAAGAGACAACAGTTGAATATGTTGAGCCACTTAAATAGGCTATAGTTCACGTGACTTTTTTAGGATTTAAGCCTCGCCAGCTGACAATTACTAGAACTAAAAACTTCATGATCCAAAGCCTGTAAAGATATCCAAGAACCAAGAGTTACCCTGTAACAGATCTAAGTAACACCTATGAACTTTTGCACTTTTCCTACAACTCTACGAGTCAGAGCTGTTATAGTTCCTATATTTCAAGTTAGGTCACGTGAGACGTCGTTCTACTAATAAATAATGAAAAGCCTTGTTGTAAAAGAGAGATTGAGTGAGGACTCTATGAAACGTATACTTCATAGACTAGTGACTCCAATGTCGTAAATCTATGATGAAATGTAACCAGCGCTAGCCTAACGAACCTTTACTGTTACGTAGACGACTTTAGTTAAATGAATTCACGTGATCGTAAAGTCACGTGTTTTATTTTGGGACATATACTAATGATAAGTAAATATGTGAGAAGTAGAGGATATGTGAGAAGTAGTAGATATATGAGACCTCTTATAGAAGAAGAAAGTGTTGAAATGCCACCAAGTTAATATAGTAAAACTTCGAGTAAAAGTCAGCTGACAGCAAGAGAGTTGGATGTACTAATCAGTAAAGAATCCTAGGAGTATTAAAACTAGCAAAAATTCCAGAGAATAGTAAAACTAGACAATTTTGTGGATTTTATGATGCACGCATATGATGGGTTGTTTTGACGTTTTTGGGGGCTCAAGACATTTGCTAACTAACTCAAGAAGCCCAATACGGTCCAAAGGTTCAGGAAACATATTATTGGCCCTAGGTGTGCTACCAGCACTCCCTTTAAGATGACTTTTATAAGATAAATGTTCAGAATGATATTGCTGATACTCACACCACCGTAGTTCTTTTTGAGATATACTTGGTAATGAAACTTGGTAATGATTCTTGGTAACAACAACTAGACATCTGAGGAAGAAGTATATCTTCAACAAATGATTGTAAACTAGAATTGTAAATCCCAACTGTATAAGCTCGATGTAGTTAACTGATCACCTTTTATACTTTTTGATTCTCCACTCATTTTCATCGATTTTCACTATTCAAAACTCAAATAGTTCACAAATAATTCATAATAATTCACTAAGTAGAATTCACTAAGGCCCGCACTGACTAGTCGTCATCAACATCTCCTCAAGCAACTTCGCTTCGCTCAGTTCCTTGTTGCTCAGACCACAGATCTGACCTCGAAAAACCTCTTCAAATAATAGATCTGAAACAATGAGTTTCCTCCCACCACTAAAATCTGGAACACAGACCACCATTTGACTCTAGAGTTGGTGGACTCGGCGGTGTTTCTATGGGTTCTTTCTCTGATTACCAAGTAACTTTGTTCAGCCTTGACATCGTTAGTCAATTGGGTTAATCTCTGAATAGCATAGTCCAAGGTATCAGACTTAGGGTCCGTCACGTCGACATATACAACACCATGGACATTGAACGAAACGTCCAAGTCTACCAAGCCAGTCTTTTCGTTCGAGAAACAATAAGTGTATTTCCCATTGGTGGAAGCCACCAAGCTTTCGTCACCATGGTCCAAACCTTCCTTCTTGTTGACCACCTGGCCACCAGGGGTGATGATCAGAAAATCGATCTGGTATTGTTCGGCGTTGGTGGGGTTTCTACTCCCGACCTGGAATGAGATTGCCAACTCGTCGTTCTTCTTAAGAGTCTCGAAAAAACACTGTTTTCCGTATGGTGCAAGAACCACATTGTGCGCGATGGTCACATGGGCGAATAACGCAACGAGGATTATACTTAATGTGTTGAATGGAGTCATGGTTGTTGGTGGTCCAGGGAGTGTTGTTGATTTGGTGGAAATTTTTATGGACGCGTGGAACTTGGATTATATGTAGGATGTGTAGGTTTACAAGTTACAGCTCAACCTGCAGAATATGACTTAGGTAGGGTACCAGATAGACCTTAGGATTCCGGGTGAAAGTAGTAGAAGTGTTCTAGAAGTGTTCTGGGTGTAATTAAAAGCAATTGTTTATGAACAGGCTCTCGATTAGTTTTGACTAGTTTTGACTAGTTTTGACTAGTTCTGATTTCGCGGTTAGTTAGTGAGTGAGGTCTCTAGTGAGGTCTCTGATTGAGGTCTTTTAAAACAGATCTGCTCAGAAAGAGATTTCGTGTATTATTTTCCACTCAAGAATTTCCTATTGACCTAACTATTCCTTCCTTTGCTCTTCCTTTAAGAGTTGGTCCTAATCTGGGTTTTCCATCCAGATCCGAAATTTCATTGGTGACATCAAACTGGAAAGTTATTAATATGTACGTGTGAGCTAAATGATTTTCTCTATAGCAGTTAGTTAGGTTAAACACTCTCCGAGATTCCCGTTTATTTGAATTTAATTTTTTTTTATTACATTTCTCTCCAGAATTTATCAATATCTTGAAAAATTGTATATATTTATGAAAATGTGAATAGTCCAAAAATCTGTAAGAACAATTATTTCCGACTAAAAGCTGAAGATATAAGATGTAGCTTTCTATGGTACTGACTTTTATTAAAGGGAGTATTCTTCTTCTTGCTCTTCCGCAGTAACTCGTCAGTAGTGATCTTATAGAATCTGACGTATGGAGATAATAGAGTTCTCATATATGGAAACAAACAACTTTTTATGTACTAAAATCTGTCCAAGTATACCACGAGATCTTCGTCTTATCCACGCCTCATGAAACATCAAAAATATATCTCTTCAGCAATGGGTGCAAAAACTGATATTGGGTCGTGCACCAACCAACACCAACCTTATAGACGTCCTCCCACTGCTTTGATATAAACCATTCTAACTACCAATACCCTACTAGATCTGAATTCATCTATGAATCATATATTTTTAACTAAAATGTCGCTTGGAGAAATTTGGACTAAATAAAAGAGTTAGAGGATTTAAAGTGTGAGTTTCGTCATAACATTCTGGAACCAACTAGAGGATCCTCACAATGGTGAGATAGAATCCACTAGACATAGCTGATCACTCAAAATGATGGCATAGAACACCAGACTTTGCTGATCACCTTAACTTTAGACATTTCTTCTACATATCTCGTATCTTCACTAGCTCATCCTAACACTTCTTAAGCACACAACTCTCTGCCTGCTTCTCTGGCCTTTTGCATCAATAATTGATCTACCAAAACTAAAGCAGTCATTGCTTCAACAATTGGAACGGCTCTTGGAGTGACACTTGGATCGTGTCTGCCTCTAGCAGCCAAAATTCCGTCTTCACCGTCGTAACTGGCGGTGGCTTGTTCTTGACTGATGGTGGCAGCGGACTTGAAAGCAACGGAGAAGTAAATGTTTTCTCCGTTGGTAATTCCACCTTGGACACCTCCAGAGTTGTTGGTCTTGGTTCTCAACTTACCGCTAGCTTCGTCCAAGTAGAACGAGTCGTTATGCTTAGAGCCTGGGATTTGAGTACCCAAGAATCCAGAACCGAACTCAAAACCTTTGGTGGCTGGTAAAGATAACATGGCGTGGGCCAAGGTGGCTTCCAACTTGTCGAAACATGGTTCTCCCAACCCAATTGGACAGTTTCTCACGACACAGGTGACGATTCCTCCTATAGAGTCGGAAGCGTCTCTGTACTTTTCAATGACCTTGACCATTTGGTCTCTGACTCCGGCGTCAGGGCATCTGATAGGGCCCGTAGCATCGATTTCTTCACGCGTCACGTGATTCAAGATCAGGTGAAACTTTTCACTCTGTGGATTTCTATCCATAGCGACCTCGCCGATAGACGACACAAATGCCACGATTTCAACCTTGTTAGCCTTGTACAAGATCTTCTCGGCAATAGCACCGGCAGCGACTCTTCCGATGGTTTCTCTAGCCGAAGATCTGCCTCCTCCAGACGCACTCTTGACACCGTACTTCTGGACATAGGTCCAATCAGCATGCGATGGTCTGGGGTACAAATCGGTTTCGGTGTAGTCCTTTGGACGGTGGTCCTCGTTCTTGACTAACATACCGATGGGCGAGCCCAAGGTGACTCCGTGTTCAGTTCCTGACTGGATTTCCACTCTATCTTTCTCGTCACGTGGAGTAGACAACTTACTTTGGCCTGGTCTACGACGAGTTAATTGTGGTTGAATATCAGCCTCGGTAAGTTCGAGTCCTGGTGGACATCCGTCGACGATACATCCGACAGATTTGCAGTGGGATTCTCCGTATGTAGTTACACGGAATATATTACCAAAAGTAGACATGTTTATTGAGGAAGAAGAGTTGGTGGAAGAAATTTTGAATTATGAATCATTGAGAATTTGAAGTGTCGTGAGAATGAGTAGGTGTCGTGAGGATGGGAAATGTGTCGCGACAACTTCGGGCCGGTGAATGTCGTGAAATGTGAATTTTAGTGAGATTTAGTTACATATAGAATACATCTCTTGTCAAATCCTTTACAGTGCTCGGTATTAATATTAGTGAATTATTAAAGAGCTTTGAATAGTGAGAGAATAATTGTCATAGTTCTCTCTTTCCACGGAGTATTAAACGCTGCATCTGACTTTAAGGTTCGAAGAGAGGTTTATCTCTATTATATACAGGACGCAAACATCAGTGGATTTAGCTGGTGGAATATTGACCAAAATTGCCTCTAAAAAGTAAATTAGAATCTATAACAACTCGAAATATGCCCTATTATAATATTCACCGATTCCCAGCAATACTGTCAAGTAATTACCCACAATAATCAGCATGGAGAGTGGATTATGCAAGCTTCAGAATAAATCTATCACTCGCACGACCATATATGGGTGGCATATTTTTTATTACTAAATTCAATGAAGATTTAGTGATATTAAGAGGTTTATTGATATTAACGAGATTCACTGACCTTCTGAATACATACTATTTTTAGGATACTTGAGCCAATAGAAATTAAGATGTGCCAGGGAGAGACTAATCCACAAGATCATTTATTGACACCTATACTTTCCAAATAGAGTCATTTTCTGACACCTATTCTTTCTAAATGGATTAATCAATAGACCTTATTAATCAGGTTTAGCTCTAGAACCTACTGCATTCTCAATTTTCGTTATAAATTCAATATACATGTCGGTACTCTTCAATTAGGCTGGAGTTGCCGTGAGTATAAGTTTCGGCCCGTACCATCCTCAGTATATATGGAAGTTAATGACATTGCAAGTAGTTTAGTGTGTCTTAAATAGGGCCCATCATCATGCTTTATAGAGAAAGGGTGAAGCGTAGTAAATGGGTGCAAAAAATGTCGTCTGTTGCGACAAATATGTGTCGCGACAACAATCAACAACTGGATGAGTCATGGTAATACAAGCTACGGAACTACTGGAATCCCCCTAGGAAATGTTTCATGATCTCACACAGCCGTGGGATATATATCTCACTTATACCTGTTTCTCTAGTGAATAACTAGAAGGAAACGTCAGTAATTCTATAGTGACTCGTAATTCGTAGCTCCTAATTCCACTACCAAGCATGCAATTTTTCCAAGCTTCCACCTTAAATAGTGAAAAACAGATAATACAGACAGTAACACTCTCTTTATGCCATCTCTCCACTCTTATTTTACACTATTTCAATCCTACCAGCTTTCACGTGACTCGTTTTGGCTGCAAAATCGTCAGACTTCGTAAACAGCTCACACTGGCCCACAGCAAGCTTGATCCCTTATGATACAATTTTTGATCTCCCAATTCACCTAGCAGGCTCATAATTATTCCCTATAGACACACAGAGGCCTATACTTCGCATCCTACACTCTTTTGACTATCTCATGCCAGTCAGCTGACCACCAACTAACCAATACCAATGCTTCCAGAAGCTCTAGTAACATAAATGGAGACAATGAATCTAATTTGAATGTCCTCTGAGCTCTATAAGCTCTAATAGACTATTCCCGTAATCCTTCCATAATTACAACTTCTCCCTTCTCTTCTCATCAAACTCCAGCATACACTCCATAGCCAAAGCTGCTAAAAATGGATACATTTCAGCGTATCCGCTGGCTTCACCGGAACTAGCACTTCCCTTCTTAACTCTCATGGCAATCCCTTGACTAATTACTGCTAACCTTAAGAATCCAAACACTGTTCCCACTAACCAAAGATCTGGAGCGTTATTTGTAGGGTTGTTATTCTCCCAAGACTCTTTTCCATAGCTCTGATGGTACATTCGCAACTTCTCATAGATTGTGTTGATGGAATCCGGGTTTTCTTTACCCATGGTTGTCTTGTATGGTCTAAATAACATCAAGTTGACCTGGTTGGGGAGCTGGAATGGTTGGAGAAAGTTGGCAAGGTCGAATAGTGGATGGCCAAACGTACAGAGCTCCCAGTCCAAAACAGCTCTCACTGACTTTGTCTTGGGGTCAAAGAGGACATTGTCGATTTTAAAGTCTCCATGTATGAGGGTGAGATGGTCTGGGTCTTTTGGAGCATTTTCCATGGTCCATTTGCATATGGCTTCGAAGTCAGGAATCTCTGGGACTACTGCCAGCTGCATTTTGGAGACCGCAGAGAGTGTTTTGATCTGCCTGGCAAAATAGGACGAGCTCTTTAATTTAGCGAGGTCGTGGAACTGGGGGAAGTGAGATTTAGGGAGCTCGGCAATGAGTCGTTGGCCGTCAAGCAAATGAATGGCGGTGATAGTGTCCATGATGGACTTCCAGTAGTAGGGACGGTCTTCGTCACTAATCTCAGGCATGCTTGGGTTTTTCAACTGTTCTCCCTGGATGAACTCCATGAGGTAGAAACAGTAGCCGATGACAGTCTCATCCTCACAAAGGAGAAAGACTTTAGGCACAGGAACCTTTCTATCGTTGCCCTGGTTTAATACTCCAATAGCTCTGAGAAGGAAGAACTCACGCTCAATCGCATGGGCAGATCTAGAGACGAGTTTATTGTTTGGAGACGGTTTACGACGCAACACGAAGGACGACGATCCATGACGTAATAAATAGGTAGGGTTAGATTGCCCGAATTTGAATTGTTGGATGTCGTAGTTGGTAGAAGCGTCTGGAAACCTCGGAACTTCTACTCCGAACGACGTTCCTGGTGTAGACTTGTTCACAGTCGCAAGATACTTGGCCAAGTTTTTGAGATCAATAGGAAGACGGACCTCAGAGAGTTCTGGAGGAGCCATTTTGGAGTTGTGCGAGAATGTTCTGTTATGTTTGATATGGCTCTAGAATTGAGTCTATACTGTTGATGGTTCGCTATGATTTGATGGGCAGATTGTGTGGAACTGTTACTAACCTTATGTATTGCGGCTATGATCTTTGTTTAGAAGTTGGGGCCGAAATTTCAGGATCTTGCGACCTTTATATGTAGAACCTTTTGTGGGGTACAAATGGTCCTCGGGTTCTTAGCAAGGCTCATATGAATTGAAAGTTCACAGGCGATGTAGCCGTTCGGAAAACTGGAGGTTGTGGTAGTAATGATGGATGGAGTGTGGGATGTATAGGTGCTAGTCATTTTTATAATTGGGCATATTAGACTCAGTGTATTCAGCATAGCTTCGCTTGAAGAATAGATAGAGCTGAATTATTTGCAGCAATTTGTCCCTATGTGTAACGGTAAGGTTGAATCATAGGGAACTTTTGATCTGGTATAAGTGTAAGATGTCTCGCTTCGTCTAGTCTTCTCTGAGTCAGTGAGTCAGTGAGTTCTGATTAGTGATCAATTAGCGATTCTGCTCCAATAGAGAGTTTCGGAGTTCAAACGTTTAACAGGGCATCCAAATCTCCTTGAACAATCGAACATTATGGGCTCAAAAATCTTGATGTTTGTAGTTTTAAGCATCATTTTGCATCATTTTGCATCAGGAAATTAGTAAATTAACAAGAACTCTCCCACTTTGACTCTCCATAGGGAACTTCATATACCCACAATATGACATAAATTCACCACTAATTCAGTGTGATACTTGATCTAATTGATGTTCCAGAGCTACACAGATCAGCACAGAGTACACCGAAGAATAAAATAAGCTGAAATGGTAGACTGGCCGTTAGTATATGAGCTACAAGTGTTGTTCGTGGATGATTAATGCATTCAATGGCTTCTAGATCCATTTGTCGTGAGAACCGTGGTTGTGATACTGTTCTTCTTGAACAATAACTGAGATGCTAACGAAGAGGTTAACGAGGATCTTTAGAGAGAGACCATAGAACTGAGAATAATCCTTTTCGTATAGGTATTATACTTCCATGAACTAAGAATAAACTCGTTCGTATGGGTATTATTCTTTCACGAACTCTCGCTAATAAAATCGTTAGTAATCTTAGTACTGTTCCGTCACTACCACAGATTCTGGTTAAAGGTATATACTTAGTGATCCCTGGTCAACGTGTTAGATATGGGAGTTGACTCTTGTGATGGTTGTTTGGAATTACTTATAGTCTGGTTACTATGGGATTTCCTAGACCAATTGATTACTTCACATTGAGAGAGTAATAATTGTAAATCCCCCTTTGACTAAACTCTACTGGCCATGTATCTTCAACATACTTGCCCTTGGTGTTCAACTTTGCTTTCTGTAAATTATAATACCCAATCGAGCAGTTAATCTTCCTCGAGGTATACTTCAAAAAGTCTGGTTTGCGAACCTTATTTACAATCTTTGCACCAGTTTCCAAGTCATAATAGACCAAATTTGAGGTTTCAGTATGTTTAGCAGACGAAGAATTAACAAGTTTAGCATACTCTGGATCAGATTCGTCTACACGATAAATCCAGGCACGACGGCCCTCGTTGTCGTAAAACTTCCAAATTTGGGGCTTGACAAGCGCGAGATCAACCACAAATGATTGTTGAAGTGGAGTGACTTTGATGTGGTCTCCGTTACTAGAAGTCAACTCGTAGAGAAGTTTATAATCATACTCAATTGCAACGAGGGATGGCGTTGACGAATAAATTGTTTGAAGGAAATTAGTGAGATTCCATCTTGTGAAGGGAGGTTTAATCCCTGTGAAATCTATGCTTTTAATGGTGGTATTATCTTTGAGGAAGACGATAAGTTCCTCCATGGAGACCAGTGCATGGCCAATGCACACGCTTTCTAACACTGTAAACTTGTTCTTGAGCATGGTAAGGATTTTGTTGTTGATGGGAAGGCCTGAAAGGTTGATGTATTTGAGATTTGGAGCATTTAAATGGCGAAGAATGAAGAGCAAATAGACATCTGTGAGGGGACTCACAACGTTTGAATCGATTTGAAGGTTGAGCCAAGTGAGAGAGCCTTGGGAGACTGCAGGATGCTGGGTGAGGAAATTTATAAGATCCTTGGTGGTGAGTTTGGAACAACGGGCGAGTGATAAGTGTGTGAGTCGAATTGTTGTTGGGAGATGAGTCAAGAGAATATTCGAGTTTATGGAAGTGTGGGTAAGATCTAACCTACGGAGGTTAGTGAGATGGGGCAAGATCTTGATGAAAGTATCAGGAGTCAAGTTTGAACAGTCATGAAACGAGAGTTTGAGAAGATTGGCCAAAGTTGGTTCTTCACTTGGATAGATTATAAGCTCGTTAAAGGCTCTGGCAAAATTATCAGAAGAGGCCCCGCAAAAGTCTAGAGCTTGGATGCGAGGCAAACTGTTAAACAAGATTGATAAGACTCCAGAGTCCATATCGTCTTGGATATTTTCAGAAGCCAAGAATTCAATAAGGTTTGGAGTGAGCTCCAATGCTCTGGCGATGGTTGCAGAGGTGACCATTTGGATTTCTTGGTTCATTCTGCCTGTACGGCCGAGCCCGATGGATGTGAATTGTTGGAAGTCCATGTATTCCACATACTTTCCGATGGTTGGAGTTTTGACGAGGTTTGTGAGGAACTTTTCGAACGAGTGGGGCCGGTTGAAAATGGCATACTTGTAGAGGAAACAGAGGGAAAGTTGGAAGACTTTACGTGAGAGTAGAGGGATGGTTTTGGAGAAGCTTTCAAGGTTCGAGTTGATAGAGATCGAATTGGAGTCGTAGTAAACTATTTCGATGATCCGATAAAGGATCTCGAGCGGGAGGGAGAGAAGGGGTGAAAAGCCTTCTAGAAGGTCTGGTGTATCTGAAGATCCAATAGGACTGGTGTCCAAGACCGTATGGTTGTGGGTGGCATTAGCGGAGTCAGTGATGATGGGTGTGTATACAGGAGTGATTGGATTCTCTGAGTAGGCGAATGAAGGATCGTTAGCAGTGGGTGGAGGATCTGCATAGGCGAAATTAGGATCGGTATCAGCCATTTGTGTATCTGGATAGTCGAAGCTAGGATCTGTAGCGGTGGTTCCTCTCTCGTAAAGAGGTTCCGTGGGTTCTGTAGAATCAGGGGTATTATTGGAGCCAGAGGTACCAGAGGAACTTTGGCCTTGAAGACCTTGGCCTTGAAGTTCAGTATCAATACTATAGTCACCATATTCATGTCTGCGAGAACCCCTAACATTATCATCTCTATAAACGCCCCTGTATAACTTACTATCTATTCCTTCGTAGCTTACTACAGACTCTCCACTAACCACGGGAGACAAGAAGTATGACGATGGAATCGAGTGGTCATTGTTGGGAATATCCCTCTTGCCCAAGCGTCCTTTATGCCGAAGCTGAGAATGTTGTTGTCCCATTAATTCAGGAAGATTTGGAGAAGAATAAGTATATGGGAGATCCAAATTTGTGGTTGTAAAAATCAAATTTGTTTCTGAAGTAGTTTTTAACATATTGCGGCACAGATGTTTGATTCTGGGGTAAGAGATGAGAAGTGACAGAGGTGACTGGGGAGTGCTGGGGATGGAGTTGGTGGACTGAGAGTTAGTGGACTAGAGGTTAGCGATATCACACGTGAGAGGACCAGTAAAATAGTCGAGTCTGGTGCTAACTATGGTAATATGTCACCAACTAATGATTTTAGCTATGATGCTTAACGATGATATACCTTAACTCTGCCTAACTCTCTTAACTAAGACGATGTTGCGTTAAGTTGATAATTAGTCTATTAAATCTATAACCCGAGAATGAGTATAAATAAATAATTTGGAGTATCAGTAAGTATAATTGGTCTAGAATATTCGGTATACGATATTCAGATTCTGTTAACTAGTGGGTTCTGTTACTATGAGATCACTAACAAACTCACTATTCTAACTTGATTATCACTAATATCACGAAATTCACGGAGTCTATTTATTGGCTGATTTGGCTAACTATGTTTGTATAATTTATATAAATTATACGTGATTTGTTGTTTTATATATATGAAGTTTTGGCTTATTGATTCCCCTCCGCGTTCGGTATAGGTGCTCCGAGACAAGCCGTTAATTCTACGGGTACGGGACGGAAAGTACAGAGAAGACCAGCGGTGTTAGAAGTAGCCACCGTGGGCAACCAGTAAGTGGTCTCAGACTTCTTCTGTCATTACGTATGGTCTACTTAGTTCTCCTTTGGTGATCTTGGGAATGCCTCAAGGTTTTGGAGCCGCGACCGCGACTTCTGACTGTTAATTCCGGAGTACTAAAGTTTAGAATTAGCGTTATGAGACAAGACTAGCGGTAGGACTAGCGAGGTAAGGTTAGCGACGGCTAGTTACAATAGCGTTCAGATATTTAGCGAGAAGTAGTATATAGTGGTCTTTTGAGTGTTAACTACGGATATATTTTAGTTTCGGAGTATGTTTCGGTGCGAGTCCGAGTCTGAGAATCTCGAGAATAGACACTACTTAACCCACGAATCGTACGGGTGGTTGGTTTCCAGAAACAAACTCATTCCACTGGCAATGGCCAAGGTCATCCATACATAAAACTACCCATGAAAAACTGCTCATCTTAGTAGAATGCCTTTTGGACGGCGATGAACATATTTCTGCCATGGAAACATAACCAGACCGGTCCGATATGTCTATGAGAATATATGAACGAATCTTTCTATATATGATTAGCCATGAGCTCTGGAAATGTAAACAGGTCCTTAGATATATATATATATAAAGATGGACTGGAACTAACTTATAAGCTAATCTTTAGTGAGCTTATACAGAGATCTATAAAAGTGGAGCTAGGTATTATATATATGCAGCTTGAGTTAATCTTGATCTAGCTAGAGTGATCTCGCTAGAATGAATCTTCATACCGTTCTCTAAGACTAGACTGCTAGACTGGTCTTATATCGATTCTTCTCGAGTTTAAGAGAACTTTCCTGTCGAGAAATTAAGTGTCAGAACAAATAGAACAAGGAGACGAGTATTGGAGACCAGTACTGAAGATTTACTCAGAAAGCTAAACAAGCCAGGACTCAGAAATGTGCAGACATATTGAAAACTGATAATCTCTCGGTCTTACGTCACTAACCTAACCCAACCCATTTACGACTCTTCCTCAGTATTAGTACCTTATATTATCATCAATCTGCTCGTTCTCTGGTGAGTTAGGACTTTTTTCTTAGGGACCTCTCTTAGCACCTCTTTAGTCTGTGTTCCCTTAGTACCTCTCTATTCTCCTCTAGCTCTAATTGTTCTCTAGCTTTTATGTCTCTAGCCGTCTCTTTGTCTATTATTTGCGACATGTCGCGTTTTCAAGACATCGTTCACCCCGGATCTCCCCGGTAACAAAAAGGTTTTACTGAACTCTTCTTCATCACTCTTTTCCCATTGAGTCACTAAACTACACTACTACAGTCTCACCACACCCATATATCACTATGTCTACGCCTAGAGATACTCCGCCACCAGCGGGAGCTTATACTGGCGACGTTTCCGACGATGAGTCACTCGTAGAATTCGAACGTTTGGAATCTACATTACCTGAACCACTCAGAAGATCGGCTTCGTCCTTATTCGAGTTAATTGCGTCGTCCAATCCTCAGTCTTCTTCTGGTACACCACGTGAAAACCATTTTGCTTCGTTATCCATCCATTCCGGCTACCCATCTTCCAGAACACCTTCGCATCTCAACCATGAGTTGAATAGTAAAGGGAGTAAACATAGCTTAGTCCAGAAACTTCAGCACTTGGAACATCACCCAGCTCGTGATTCTTCGCCAATTCCTATTCCTAAGCCTAAGTTTAACGAAGATATCCATAAACCGGCAATGAACACCAAGCAGTCCTCGACGGGGGTACTTTGGGTCACAGAACGTGCTGCAGAATACGGATACGACACTGAAAACAACACAGAATGGGCGAACTTGGGCCAGGGTGCCCCTGAACATGGAGACACTATTGTTGGCTCGTTCAAAAGACCTACGTCTATCCCAATTTCCGACCTCTCCAAGGAATATGCTCCTACTGCAGGTGTAAAACCTTTAAGAGAAGCAGTCGCAAACTACTACAACGAAACGTACCGTCAAACGAAATCTTCCAAGTATACCTACAAGAATGTTTGTATTGTTCCTGGCGGAAGAGCCGGGTTAACGAGAATCGCTTCCATCATCTCTGATTGTTATCTCTCATTCTTCCTTCCCGACTACACAGCGTACGCAGAAATGTTGTCGCTTTTCAAGAACTTTTCTCCAATTCCTGTGCCTCTTGACGAAGCTGATAATTATGAAATCCATCTCAATATGATCAAACAAGAATTGAATCGTGGTGTTTCGGCTTTATTAACCTCAAACCCAAGAAATCCTACCGGGAAGTGTATGACACCCACTCAATTACATCAATTACACGATTTGTGTCGTGAAAAATGTTTGCTTATCATGGATGAGTTTTATTCCCATTATTATTACGACGATGGATGTACTGGTTCATCCATTTCCTCGGCCCAACATATCGACGATGTGAACAAGGATCCTGTTCTTATTTTGAATGGTCTTACTAAGGCTTTTAGATTACCCGGATGGAGAACTTGTTGGATCTTGGGACCTGAAGAATATATAAATGCTCTTAGTTCTGCAGGCTCGTTTTTGGATGGAGGTTCCAACGCTCCATTTCAATATGCTGCAGTTGACTTCTTGACCCCTCCAAGCAAAGTCAGATTAGAAATGAAGGCACTTCAAGTCCATTTCAAGGCCAAACGTGACTATGCCATTGAGAGACTCACGAAAATGGGCTTCAAATTTGATGAAACCAACACGCCAAATTCCACTTTTTATCTCTGGTTAAACCTCTCCCACTTGCCGGGTAAATTATCCAACTGTTTGGGTTTCTTTCACGAGTGTCTTCACGAGAAGGTGATAATTGTTCCAGGGTTTTTCTTTTTGATCAATCCTCAGAACTTGTCGAGATTGGAAGATGTAATTTGGTACAATTATGTTAGAATCAGTTATGGACCAGAGATGATTAATTTGGTCAAGGGAATGGATGGAATTGAGAGAATCCTCAAGAGATTTGGATGCTGTCCTTGAACAAAAGTGAGAGATCCTCAAGAAGTTTCGATGGAATTGAACAAAGTAAGAGAATTGATCAAAGAAGGACTAGATCACCAACACTAACAACCAAGAATATATTCTTAATTATGCCACGAGGATCGGAGAAGTGAGAATACTGAATTCTTCTAGGAATCTATCGATTGTGTGACTCTCCGTATAATAATCCGGTAAACTGTGGGTTCCGATATCACTATGAGCTCACCAATATCACTGTCTACTAACACTCTTCAACATTAAAACCAAATAAACCTACATTTTTGGCACCGAAACATTATCTATGCTACTTTACTTTCTGAATGTTATTTTATGAAAAACATATTGAACCTTAAGGAGACCATGTCCTGGAGTCTCCGCTAACTACTGTACCCCTGTACCTATGTATCTAGTTGAAACGAGCGTTAGTTACTATCTGTAATATGGAGAGTGAAGTACCATAACTCATTTTTCTAGCTCTATTTCTGGCCAATTTCTTCCTTAATACTCCCCTAGCTCTCCAATTATCCATTAATTTCACCACTTCGCCCTTTAGCCATTCTTTTAAGTCTCTTAACTATGCATAGATAACTTCCCGGTCACTTCCCCAGATCTTTTACGTGGAGAAAACGTTTTTATTTAACCTTATTTTCGCCTCACACGACCAGACCCTAGATCGCAAATTTGGCAGCACCAATCCTGCTTACAACACTCTTCTCCACCAATTAATGATATCTAGCGTAGCAACTACACTACCAACATGCCCTAGCGAGAGTTTTGAGAGGGAATTCTCCCCGGCATCATCAGACCGTTTTTTTCTAGGGATTTTAGGGATGTTTTGTCACGGAGTCTTTGGGATGTTGTGGCAAGCAACGTTGCAAATTATCAATTGGGTGGCTATTTATCTTCCCACCATGATAATCAACGCGTTATCCACCAATTTCCAGATCTCACTCTCATTATCATCGATTTTAATCTTTCTCGCTGGGATCGTGGGGTTCTGCTTCCTTATCGTGAGGTACAAGTATCTCACTAGGTACTCTGAGCATACTAGAATCTCCGATGGACCAAACACCACAAAAACATCGTTGGATATAGTGGACTCGCTAACTAACAAGAAGAATAGTAAGAAGAAGTCGTCGTCGAATTATCTAGACGAATTCCTTGGTGCCATTAAAGTATTTGGATATTTAGAACGTCCGGTATTCCATGAGTTGACTAAGAATATGACGACCCAGAAGTTGGCTTCTGACGAGATTTTATATCTTGATGAGAAGTTGGGTTTCAGTATAGTAGTAGAGGGTACTATCCAAGTATATACGAAGATCAGGAACGACAAAATGACGTCGGAGTCAAGTTTCGACGTGGACGATGATGAAAACGAATTGAATTATGAAAAGGGCGACATGATCAGGATTGGCAATCAGAGATACCAATTATTGAACGAGGTAAAGAGTGGAAGTCCGTTAAGTTCGTTGATTAGCACGTTGGACTTGTTCAAACCTATGTATCCGGAGCCAGTGAAATTGAGAGAGTTTGAATTAGGAAGACCAGGAGGGTATGCGAATGGACCCGAGAGGGTATATGGGAGAGAGCTTGCTTCAAGGGAATTCGACAGAGTCAATTTTGACAGAGTTAGATCCCCTTTAACCGTCTCACCATTTGATGATCTTTTGAACGAAAATGATACTGATGATATGTCTGATAAACAAGAAGATATCGATGAAAATATTCGAGATCAGTATCCTGACATCATAGCCAGACCGAAACCTCTGGAAAATTGTGAACACCACCTTCCTCACGGTGCCACTATCGCTATAATCCCCCATCTGGCGTTTAGAAAAGTACACACGAAATATCCAAAAGCTACATCCCATATTGTAACAATGGTGCTTACAAGATTATACAAGGTGACCATGAACACTATCCACAACTATTTAGGGTTGACTCGTGAGATTATTGAGAGTGAGATCCTCTTGAACAAGAGCAACGGAGAATCCACAATCCCTCGATATTTACTTGATGGGATTGTCAAGAAGCTTTATCAAGCTGACACTACCATGACTCCATCTGTTTCTACATCTTCAATATCCATCCCAAGACTATCAAAGAAAAATGCATTATCTAAAACACCCCCAGCTCTTGCTAGTACTCCTTCTTCGAGATACGTTGTTTTGGATTCCAGGTCAAAATCAACCCATCCTGGTGATTTACTTTCGTCTGTACCACTATCGAGAAGAAGTGATTACTACCAGACTCATACCCAAGCTCCAGAAAGTGAGAGAGAAGAGAGAGACGGACCTAGAACCTCATGTAGTAAGTTTACAGGAGCTTCAATCTCGACAATCCAAAGATCAGCATCCCAAAATTCTTCAGAGCCACTTGTACAATCCCTGGCTTCAAATCTAAGAGGCATTCATCTACTGCCATCCAATCTCACCACCAGAAAATCCTTCAAAGCGAAACCTACACTCTTACATCGCGAAAACAGTAAAATTGAAGACATTAGAGACCGTTCGTTCTCCGATGAACGTGAAGAAACCGAAGATACGTCGCTTCGTATCGCTATAATCGAAAGCATATTCAAATTACTTGGAATTGATGAACATTCTTCGCTTCTTAAAGATATTCGAGATTTAAACTCTGGACAATCTTCAGTGAACTCTTCATCGGTTGGTCTCTCCAGTTTGATGGAAGGAGGAAATCACAAATTTGACATGAACAGCAAGTTAGACTCTGTCAGCTCTCGTTTGATGAACAGCGACTCCATGACTCGTTTGGACGCTAGTTTTCTTTCCGATTCCAATTCTTCCTCTACACCTCTCAAGTTTTTTAACACCATAAACCAAGTGGATTTAAAACAAACAAACCCTCATGCTCTTAACACCTCCAATTTGTTAAAGCTCGACCGGTCCCGATCGTCTTCAATCAAGCCTCATGCTCTAAACTTTACTAAGATAAAGTATGACTTTGCAAAAGCATTGGATATTAAATATGTCCCACCAAATACAACCATAGTTAAACAGGGAACATACAACTCAGGACTTTACTATGTTATCGATGGTACTTTGGATGTACTTTATCTCCCAGTGAATGTTTCAAATCCTGTTACTAAAAAGTTGTATTCAGTTGAACTGGGTGGGATCGCTGGATATTTGACATCTGTGGTTGGATTCAGATCCTTGGTAAGTATAAAGAGCAGCAAGGAAAAGGGAGTCATCGTTGCCCATATCAGCAAGACCAATTTCTCGAAGTTGATGGATAAATATTTCTTTTTATTACTTCCAGTAGCAACAAAATTGAAGGACATGTTGACTCCACAGATATTAACTATTGACTTTGCTTTGGAATGGTGTCACATACCTGCTGGAAATGTATTGTGCTCCCAAGGTGATTTGGCAAACGGGTTTCACATTGTTTTAAGTGGAAGATTCAGAGCTATAAGAGACGAAAAGGAGAGGAGACGCGAGGAATACGAGAGAATTCATGAAGATGTTACAGATCGCCATTCGCCAGACCAACCTCTTATCGATGACACAAACAACCCCAGTAAAAAAGTTGCTGAATCCAAGATACTCGGCGAATATGGGCACGGGGAGTCGATCGGAGAGGTGGAGGTACTCACAGCTTCAAGAAGAACCAATTCCTTAATTGCAGTAAGAGACTCAGAAACCGCAAGAATCCCAAGAACATTATTTGAGATGTTGTCGTTACAAAACCCTTCACTCATGGTGAAAGTATCAAGAATTGTAGCGAGCAAAGTCTTGAAGAGTTCGGATAATTCCAATTCACCAACTTCGCTCGTTTCTTCCTCGACGTCCCCTCACATCTCAAACGAATACAAAACCATCACTATTCTTCCAACCGTGAGCGGCTTGCCAGTTAGAGAATTTGCCGATAAGCTAGTTCATGCTTTGAAATCTATAGGACGTAGTGTCATCGCCCTTGATCAGGCTTCTACATTGACACATCTTGGGCGTCATGCGTTTGATGAAAGATTGGCACATTTGAAATTGTCTGGTTACTTTGCGTACTTGGAAGAAGAGTACGATACTATTGTTTATGTGTGTGATACTCAGTTAAAGTCGAACTGGACTTCCACTTGTATCTCTCAAGGTGATTGTATCTTGCTTCTTGCTGATGCTGATGATGATGTTGTTGCCACAGGAGTCGGGGATTATGAAAGAATGCTTATTAAGTTTAAAACAACTGCCAGAACAGATTTATGTCTTATCCATTCAGAGAAGTATGTTTCTCCTGGCTCTACAAGCATCTGGCTTAAAAACAGACTTTGGGTCCAGGGCCATCATCATATTCAAATGGAGATTCCCAGATCCACTGAAGAAAAGAAGAGAGTGAAGGGAAACATCATCACAGATTTGGCTGCAAAGTTGGGTAATAACCCAAACATCAAGCTTAGATTTGAAACAGTAAAGAGTAGGGCCATTAATTCCATTTCTCAACTACGGGTCAAAAGAGAAGTGCCTCACTTTACCCAGTCACACAAGAACGATTTCTTGCGGTTAGCCAGAATTTTGTCAAACGAAGCAGTTGGTTTAGTTCTTGGAGGAGGTGGATCAAGAGGGATTTCTCACGTTGGTGTAGTAACTGCTTTAGAAAAGCATGGTATTCCCGTCGATTTAATTGGTGGAACTAGCATTGGATCCTTCGTTGGAGGGTTATATGCAAAGGAATATAACATTGTGAGGATCTACGGTAGAGCTAAGAAGTTTTCTAAGAGAGTTGCTTCTTTGTGGAGATCGATTTTCGACTTAACATACCCGGTAACTTCCTACATCACTGGATACGAGTTTAACAGAGGGATTTGGAAAACTTTTGGATCTAATGAGATTGAAGATTTCTGGATCAAGTACTTTTGCAACTCCACCAACATCACCAACTCAACAATGGATATCCATGAAACTGGATATGCGTGGAGATTTATTCGTGCATCAATGTCTTTGGCCGGTTTATTACCTCCAATTGCCTTCAAAGGATGTATGCTTTTAGATGGTGGATATATAGATAACTTACCGGTGATGGAGATGAAGAAGAAGGGAGCAAAGTATATTATTGCTGTGGACGTAGGGTCTGTTGATGATAGAACTCCAATGAATTATGGTGATACATTGTCCGGTTTTTGGGTGTTGTTTAACCGATGGAATCCATTCTCTAAACATCCAAACGTTCCAAATATGATGGATATCCAAATGAGATTGGCATATGTTGCGAGTGTGAACGCTTTGGAAGCTGCGAAGAGAACGCCAGGAGTTATATATTTAAGACCTCCCATCGATAACTATGCCACGTTAGATTTTGGAAAGTTTGATGAAATTTATCATGTTGGTTTGGATTATGCAGATAAACTTTTCAGGGTCTGGGAAGAGAAGGGCATGTTACCAGATATTGCAGGAATGGTGAATAAGACCAATTTTGTGAACGGTGAAGAAAGAAGACCATTATATAGAAGAAACTCGATCTAGGAAGAAACTCGATCAAGAAGTTAAAGAAGAAACTTTAGAAATGTTTTAAAGCTGTGACTTACAGATGTCGCTCAAGACGAGACATTTCTCTGTGAAAGTGAAGGATATCTAACAGATGTAACGAAATCTCGCCTTCAAATAAGACATGGAAGCTCTCCACTAATGAAATTATAGTACGCTTCCTGTAAGCTATGAACACTTAACGACAGATCTATATCTACTTAAGTATATACCTACTACTAACAAATTAGTCTTCAGTTCACAGTCAGAGGAGGGATCACTCAGACAGTTATCGTAAATTAGGTACACATCTTTGGCAGTAAGTGTCCAGCTAGGGAACTAGACACTCTAGAATCTAAGGTCCTAGACTCCTATAGACCTAGGAACTTAGGAACTTAGGGACATAGCCTTCTGAAGACCTTGAAGCTAACAGACTTTAGAGGCTAGAGAACTAGACCCCCGGAGGCCTAGCCTTCTAGAGACCTACAGACGTCTCTAGCGGAGGATCCATATTTTGCACCCATTTTGAGTTTCGATTCCTGCATATAACTCATATATAAATTTCAAGATGAGCTAGAAGACTCTAAGTCTACACAGTCTAACAACGTCAATGTTAATACGACTAAGTTCTAGGCGACAGTTTTGTCCCCTTCTTCTAACACGCAGAAGAATTGGACACTTTCAAAAGTTTGAAAATCCCATTCCAAGACGACGGTCTGAGCGGACAGCCACCTTAAAATATGATCCTTGCAAAGATGAAGACTTCACGGCGTACGGGATAGTACCGTTCTTCCAGAAACGACTCAATGACATGCTTCTACCCGAGGACAAGAATAGTGGACCAATTCCCAACTACAATATTAAACCTACTGATGATCAACGGAAGCTTTTATCAATTCTCAAGTCTGACCACAGTGTGGTTTTGAAGGGAGGAGCACAAACAGGGAAGTCGCTCTCGTTAATAACATACGCCTTGGACGCTGTTTTATCAAGAACTCCAAACTATAAACTTCTCAGAAAGACTGGGTTGGATAGTGTGATTATAGTTCCCACCGATGAGTTGGTAGACACATACAAGAAGTATGTGGAGGATTTGTTACACGGGATCCATCCTAGATGTTGTCCAGATGAGTTGGTGCCCAATAAAGTCACCAAAGAGTTTGAACTTACAAGAAAACCGTTGAATGTTGAATTTCTTTCCTCCAAAAGAAGTGAAATTTACTCTACAGATGGAGTGGATGGAGTGGATGGATCTCCACAGGTTTTGGTGACAACGTTTTCAAGAATTAACGATATTATCCAAGGGAAAAATGACAGCTCGTCGCTAACCACATACAGTTTATTGGAAAATGTGAAACTAGTGGCCGTGGACGAGACAGATATATTTATACAAACGGCACAAATGGGCAGCGAAAGTTTCGTTGGATGTCAAGGAAAGAAAAAGAAGTATTTTAACAAGTTGGATGTGATGTTACGAAAGTTACAGAGTGAACATATTGAGTCGTTTAGAAGTGATTTGGTAAAGAGATTGAATCTTACAGAGGGGAGGTTTAATGAGACTAGTAAGAGAGAGGAAAGGGATAATAAGGGGGACGAAAGGGAGAATAAGAGAGAGGAAAGTGACTCTAGAAGAGAATCTGGTGACTCTAGAAGAGATTTTAGTAACACTAATCGAGAATTTAGTAGCACTAATAAGAATTCTCCTTTTAAAGACTCTAAATCAAACTTCAACTATACAGAATTCATTCTTTCTCATAACGATCTTTCTACCAGTAACATCGAAGAATTCGTTCTCCATGAATCAACCAAATCAACTATAAATATAGAACTTCTCAAGAAAATGATCAGACAACGTCGTAAGGTTCTCTACAAACCAATTCAATTTTGTTTCATTTATCGGGCTCCACCTCCATACAAAGAAATGCTCAATATCAGAGCCAGTGCTTCAGCCAGCCGAAGTTTAACCAAGGCCGCTAAGCAGCAAGGAGAAATTACCCCACTGAAATCCAACGAGGCCCTTCACGGAGTTTACTCTACATACTTAACCGAGAAGCGGAAGGAACTTGACTCCAGAGACGAGGACACTACAATGAATTTCGTCCAGAAGATTATCAGATTTAGCGACGACCAAAGACTTCTCAGGGAGAAGGAGAGAAGGTTGATTGCAGCAGGAGGCTATGATCCGGAAAATATAGGAACAGCAACTACCAGAGGAACAGAATCAGAATTTGAAGAAACGGAAGGAGGCTCAACTAGCGAAGCTGAGAGCAAAAAATCACCAACTGAACCAACAGAGCCTGTCAATGTGTACTTTCCATACATTTCTACCAAGGGCAAGAAGTTTGATCTTAGCGTAGGAGAAGTAGACGTGGTAAAGAACTACCCCAACGAGATTAAAACTATGGAACTAATGAAAGAACATGTGACAAGTTCCCGGAATAACGTGAAGAATACCGAGAAGATTTATTTGAAGAGTAAATTAGAGAGCAGAATGGTAGAGACTCTGGAGAAAAAGGTAGAGACTCTGAAGAAAAAGGTAGAGAGCAGAAGTTTAGAGACTCCGAGACTTAGCGAGACCCCAGTAACCACACCAGACTCAGACTCACACGTTTTGTCCACATCAAAAATGCCTCTTTCCTCTAAGTCCAAAATTCCTTCTCTAAGCCGTAGGGCCCTGAGGGTACTTGAAAAGTTATTTCTCAGTATCAGAATCCAACACAAGATCGAAGGACCATTTCTAGTGGTTGTTCCTGGCGATGTTGTACCAGAATCTGTTGCAAAAGATCTCTCAAGTCAAAAGAAGTTCAGACAACTGGTCCCAGATAAGTTTGAATGTAAGTTGAGGGAAGTGACAGGTAGTGAGGGAATTAGTGAAAGAGTTAGAGGAATTAGTGACTCTAAATCTACTGAGTCTAAATCTACTGACCCTAAAACCACTGACCCTAATTCCACTAACATTAGTGAGACTCCTATCTCCAACCTCATTCTAACCCCATCTCAACTAGTGGGTCAGAATATAAACTTCTCCAACGTGATAGTTCTAGGGATCGAGCCACTTCTTCCCCAGTTGGCCTATGGAGCTCCCGAATCCTCAGAAATTCCATCAGTTAATGGAACTCTCGATCCTTACAACGATTTGACGCAGTTTTACCTCTCTAGACTTCAACTCTCAGAGAATTCTAGGGAGATATCAAAACCTCTCTCTAACTCTCTCACAAATTCTTCTAAGAACATATTTTACGTGTTCGACGGGACGTCTCAAAACCTGAACCTTCAGCAAGATCTCACGAGGTTCGGCGATATGATCATGTATAATAAGTTGCTTAAGGGTGTGAGAGTAAAGAAGATGATTCTAGACTCAGAAATTAGGGACAGAAGATTGACGGTATTGGAATATGGAAAAAGATGATTAGTCACTGGATTAGTGAAATGTGACTAAGTATGTGACGACTAGTGTCAGTAATATTGGAATAAGACGCTAAAATATGAGATATCGGGACCAAGGCACTTGTATTAATTAGTTTTAAGAAAGTCTTACTAAATTATGAGATACCACCCACTAAATCGCTCTAATTAATGACTATTTTACTTGATTCTGTCACTGGGTATGAGAATCTTTTCAAAGTTCACTGATTCTCCGCAAAGTTCAATGATCTTCCATGACTAAATTTAATAAGGTCTCATAAATATGAATGATCGTGGAGATTTAGTGGAAATTCTAACAGGTTTCACAGGTTTTAATGACCTTTTCATCCCTAGAGGCTACAACTGTTCACTAATTTCACCGATACTCACTAATTCACTGATACTCACTAATTCACTGATACTGACTAAAACTCACTAAAACTAACTAAAACTAACGAACAAACTTCTCTAGATGTATATAGATTGTAAATAATAAGATTGATCTCGTTGTATTTGTTGATATACCGACAATTCTGTCTATAAATTCTACAGAGATTTTCCTGTAGGAATTGTCGCTATGAACCAAATGTGGAGGAGCCAAATAGTTAATGATATTGACTATTGAAAGCTGAGTTAGCGGCAGAATGATGGGCTAGTGAAGCATAAGATGGTGAAGATGAAGGTGAAGAAGGGGAGCATATGCTGAGACTTCGTTGGCGACAGGAAAGTGAATTCTGTTACGAAGTGCTAGTTGAATGAGTATATCAATCAGCTAGCCTCGCTGAAAGTGTCGCTGGAAGTGTCGCTAGAAGTTTCGCTAACAATATCATTAACAGTCCCTAACAGTCTCTCCAGAAATGTCGCAAACGATGTCGCAAGCAGTGTCGCAAACAGTCTCTCTAACATATTCACAACCAGTCTTGCTAGAATTCATTAACAATGTCGAAACTCTTGTAATAATACTTCAGCCAAACCTCTTGAATCTCCACTTATAAATACTTGGTCTCCACAAGTTTCCACCAACAATCTTAATCTCCACTAATCTCCACTAATCTCCACTAATAATACTTGACCACTAATCTCCACCAATCAATACTTCGCTACGCTCAGTATTGATTCAGCGTTGATTAGTAAAGTTCAACATCTGCTGACCTCGTCTAACCTCCTCTCCAACAGCACCCAACGTCTTATAAAACGCAGAAACCTTTGGATGCGTCCGGACTTTAGACTCATTAAAGTTCAACACCTGGAGCCCCTGTCGCGACACCGCTCTCGACAATGCAACGTACGCCTGGCCTGTCTCGAAGATATTCTTCAAATCGACCTTCACTTTTGGAAGCGTTTGGCCCTGCGATTTATGGATCGATAATGACCACGCAAGAATTAGCGGGAGCTGTACTCGCGAGACCAACATAACATTGTTCTCGTCCTCTACCGTCCATGATTCTGGTTCCACGAGAACCGTACGGGTATTGATACCGTCGGGGAGGAGAAATCTCACGAGAGGATACTTTTTATTCTTGGAGTCTTTTGAGATATCGGATCCAAGAAGGTTTTTGCGGCCCTTGTTGGAGGCCAGAGCGGAGGCCAGAGCAGAAGCCAGCGCAGAAGCCAGCGCAGAAGCCAGTGCAGAAGCCAGAGCGGCCAGTTTAGTGGCCAGCGTATGAAGAAGATTCTTGGAAGTTCTCAGTTTAGTGGCCAGAACTACTGGGACCTCATGCGACTGGCCAGCATCAACAGTATGGAAAATATAATCTGAAGATGCTTTTATCGCTGCCTCGCTAGCGTTTCTAGGACGTACGGCTCTAGGCTCGGTAATTTCGCTAACATCGCTAGCCTCGTAGGTAGAATCGACGCTAATATCACCAATATCACTAATATCGCTAATATCGCTCTTACTAACATCACCCTCGCTAGCACTATCTCCCCCACTATTCTCGTAGGCCTCCATATAAGTATCCTTGTCCATAAACGCTATGACCTGGCCCAACGACCCGTTCACCAAAGTTTCATCGTAATTCTTAATACACATCACTTGGGCATCCACCTTCAAAAACAACTGATTTGTCGCTAGAAAGTTTGACAAAAGGTTCTGGCGCTGGGGGTTGGCTAAGGTACCGCCATCTACCGACGTGTAGACCTGAGCCAGGCCAGGAATTCGGTTCAATCTCGTGTTGTTGGCTCTGTCAACTTCCAGACGAGTCGCAAACAACTCCGCTGGTACAATCCCACTAGGACACTCCAACGGCCTGCGTAATTTATGGAACTCCTGCGCAGACTCTGCAGATACTCTACCCTTCCGCATCTCGTTAAGCATATCAATAAACTTCTGGTCACCTTTCTGACGGAAAATCTCCTTAAGAATAATGTTACGCTTGATGGACTCTCTCCAAGCCTCGCTTTCGAACGAAAAGAATACTTCCACCGGGAAGTCGAGCTCTGATCCGTCCAAATTGGTGTTCTTTACCACCGGTGGGAGCTGGTAAAAGTCGCCACACACTACGAGCTGGATCCCACCGAAGGGGAGCCTGTTTTTGCGGACGGTTTTTGCGATCTCGTTGAACTTGTTGAGGAGGTGGCCGTCGATCATGGAAATCTCGTCGATGATCAACACTTTGCACGTGAGCCAGCGGGTGAAGGCCCTTTTGTTCTTACGGAGTTTTTTGATCAACTTGTCGGCAGTTTCGTTGGCTAGCCCGACGCCAGCGAAGTTATGGAGCGTGGTACCACCAATATTGCATGCTGCGAGGCCAGTGGATGCCGTGACGGCCACTCCGTCCTGATACTTGTGCTTGAGGGCCTTAATAATCGACCGGAGAAGCACAGACTTACCGGTCCCTGCAGAGCCTGTATAGAATAACGACTCTCCTTCGAGAGCTCGCTGGAGAACGTACTCTTGCTCTGAGGAAAGGAGCATTGGTTTCACACATTTTAGTAAGGGCCCAGTGAGAGCTTCCTCTGGAGTCTCTGCACGCTGTGTCGCTAGCTGGATGGATGGATAGGAGTCCACCTTTTTGCGGGTGGCTTTGGTAGAGGTGGAAGTGGAGAAGTTACGCGGAGCTGGCGGGGCAGGCGTAGCGAGCTTCATGCTGAGGTTGGATGTGGAGGTGACGGGATATTTGGATGGGAAAAAGGGTATATTTAAACCTCGTGGAAGGGAAACCAGAGGTGGTTCGTCTGGTTTCACGGGAGACCCTGATTTAAATGATTTAGTGGAAAATTCTGTAGATTTTAAGGAAAATTTGCCAGATTCAGAGGATCCTGAGTGTGTTTTAGTGACAGGCTCTCTAAAATTAATAGGAGACTTGTTTGTGAATCCTGATTTGGTGGGGGACCCCAAGAGTGATCTAGTGGGAATTCCTAATGATTTGGTGGGAGAGTCTCTTGACTTAGTGGGAGATTTATGGGGAGAGCGAAGTGGTGATTTGAATGGAGAATTTACCAGTCCTTTTTGTTGTTTTAGTTGTAGATCCTCAGGTTTTTGTAATGGCTCCGTAGATATGTGTAGTTTTTCCTCAAACTTTAGCGACGGCTCCCTAAAGTTTAGTGATGGCTTCTCAGATTTATGTTGTAGTGACTCAGGGGTTGAATTATCACAGAGTAACAGATTTAAGGGACGGTTTTTTTGTACTTTCTTTAGCACCACTGGCTCGTATTTTATAGGCGAACTCGCAGCTCGTTTCAGCGACAATATCTCAACTCTGGAGGCTGCCTCTATTATCTCTAGATCGTCGTCACTAAATTCAAACGAGTCAAAACTCTGTGAGTTGTGTGGGGAGGAAGTTTCTTGAACCTCGGCAGGTATACCACCAATTATGTTATTGGTACTAGCCGCAGATTTTATCATATGGTTGGAGCTGCTATGAAAGTTATTTGGTGAAATATTTGTAGAATAGTTTCTAGTGGGCGGGTGCAGGGAGGGGCTGGTGGCACTTGGGACGTGTGTAGGGAATCTGATGGTAGTGAACTTACTGGGGGAGTGCTTTGGGGAGTGATTTAGGGAGTTTGGAGAGTAATTCAATGTGGTGGGTTTATTGGAATCACTCTCTAAATTAGGTATTATCTGGTTCAAAAACCCAGTGGGTCTATTCTGGTATACTGGTGGTTTTGTATTCTGGTGACTCGTCTTTGGAAGCTTCTCACTAAATCTAGAGACCCCCATCTCTGCGCCTAGAATCCCTTCTATCTGGCTGCTTTGGCCCTGGAATTCAGGGTGGCTCCTCACCACCTCATCGTCGCTAAAAGACGCGTCAAAATCTACGCCCTCCAACTCCTTGAACTTGTTGTCGTATACTTCCAGTTGGCTGGCATGGTGATATGTTGTCAGCATTAAGTGTCTGATATTTTCGTGTCTGGTGGCGTTGTAGGTGATTTGACTGAAGTTTGTGGTCCGTTTGTTGTGACTGGTGTTTCGGGAGATGTTGACACTGAATTTGATATGGGGAATCCACGGCTTGGAAATTATGACTGCGGCTTGGATGATATACATATAAGGACCGTTTAATATTGATTCATCTAAGGGGTTGGTTAAGTGTTGCGGAGTTTGTTCTGGGTGAAGATTTGATGTTTTGATGTTCTGTTAGAAAATACAATGTAAGCAATTATGTAAGCAATAAATAACGTTTAACAAGCTCTTGTACCTCGAGTTAGTTTCTAATAGAGTTTCTAATAGAGTTAATGAAGCACTTGATGAAGATCATGTATAATGAACAATTTGTAGACCTTTGGCTAGGAGATTATTATGATAAAGGAGAGTATTTTGACAAAAGTTTCTTTTCAGACATTTTTGTATTTTATTTCAGCCAGATTTTTATATATTTTATATCAGACACTAATTGATAAATTCCAGACACAAGTTCACACGACATTTTAGACACTTTGGACATTTTAGACATCTTATTGAAAACTCTCTACGCTAAGACATAACCAGTGGCTGCAAAATATGAGTCGATCCAAGACAACAATCATACTCATGAACTATCTAACTCTTAACTAGTGCCGATATGTGAGGCATACCACAAAGATTGAACCAAATGAACTTGAACTATTATCTTATGTGCTGAAATGTCGGCGAACCGCTATCGTATCGACCCAAACCTTATCATTTAGATGATATAACCAATAATTGGGACCTTAGCCTGAAACTCATACCGATCAGTGCTTTCTGGCACCGATTGCCCAGCCCAACCCCGAAACAAACAAGTTAGACAACTTCTCACTGGCTTGGTTAGTAGTGGCCGTTGCATCACCAATAATCTCGTTCGCTATGGATCCCAACTGTTCTGCTCTGTCCACCTTCACGCTAGACTTATCAAAGTACTGTATGTCTTCCACAAGTTCCTCACAAAAGTGTTCTTCGAGCTGTTGGTTTATATGTTGCCACTGCTTGAGCACCACGCGACTATTATCACGAGAAGATATTGATGGTTGGATATATTGCAAGGTTAGAGAGAGTATTTCACGCTGACAGATCAAAACATCATACATGTTGGCATCAGGAGAGTCAAACCACGATGGAGAGACATATTTCCCGACTTGATAGAGTGTTAGCCAGATGTCGTTAACGTTTGAGGATCCACCAGTATCGTTCCTGTAGAACTCAAATAACTCTTTAGACAGCGAGTAGGCATATTGGAAATTGTTGTCAATCAACGCAGACTCGATACACGCAGATTTCAACTTGTTGAAGTAGTATGTTGGAGAGAGAGTAAGCAATAGTTCAGAATCAAGTCTAGACTCCTGTAAATCCGGCTTAGGTTCATCTATTTCCTGTTCTTCTTGACCCAGTTCCTCGAAAAACATCACCAAGTCATTCAAAATCTTATAAAGTTTCTCAAAAGCCAAGTACGACTTCGGGTTCAACTCAAGAATCACGTTGATCAATTTGAGAGGAGAAACTTCTCCGTCTTCTGGTTTGAATTTCAATATTTGACTAGGCGTGAATGGTCGGTTCTGTTCCACAACGATTCTGAAGTTCTTCATGTTTGCAATTGCCTTTAAAAGATGTTTGATCCTCACCACCTGGTTCCGGTGAGCTTCCAGAAACTCAAGGTCGTTTGAGAGCGTGTCAAATAACGTGACGCACTGTGACGCTTCATGTAGTCTGCCGATCTTGTCGTTCAAGTTATTGGCAGAACTGTAAGACATCCAAAACTTCTCAAGAACGATTTCGAAATAGTCGCTAACCGAAAGGGTGAACTGGCTATCTTCATAGAATTGTCCCACGGCATCAAATAAGTCTGCTTGAAGAAAACGTTCAACAATCAATTTGCTCACCTGGGTTGCCTCCTCTTTAGTAAGGAAAGTATCCATAAACTGGAGTGATGAAGCAAGTAGAGTAGAGGAATTAGTGCTGTTTAGCGTGCTGGTGATTTTCAACACCTCCCGTTCTCTGGAGCGTAGATCGGACGAATATTTTAAATTTAAGTACTTGCGAATAGTGAGTTTGGTTGTAGGGAAGAGTTTCTGGCAAGTGGTGGTGATTTGAAGAAGGGTTGAAATGGAGGAGGGACTAGGAACAAACCACGAGTGGAGGGGGTTGGTCTGAGTATAAAATGCAGCAAAGGATCCTGTTGGAATATCATCGAAGTTAAGAGATGTAGTTTCAGAAGAAGTCAGGGAATCTCCAGCAATTTCCATGGAATGAAGAATCTCCTTCGATGTTTCGATGATGGAATCGTAAATTTTCAAGGTTTCGATGGACGAAAGATCGGCGAAGGAGTAGAAATAGCAACTGGCAATAAAGCACTTGATAACTTCTTCAAAATCTTCATAATTGAAAACACTGTTATGAAGAATTGTTCGTATAATGATATTCCAGAAATGAAACTTTTCAGAAATTGTACGTGAGCGAAGGAAAGGAACGCCCGATTCTTCACTATCAGTATGAAACATCCACTTAACCACGACGCCGAAATCTTTGTTGTGATATATCACCATTGGTAAAATCACATTAGTGGTCCATAAATTCAATGGGGCTTTGTGGCTCAATGGAGTCACCAAAAGTGCAAACTTCTCGTAATAATTGCCATCAATAAATTCAGACAACATGACTGGATCCTCACCAGTTATGCCAAAGTTGTTCCAGTAGAAAAAGTATGGTTTGATGAGTCCTTGGTACCAGTCTAAGAACGGCTGATAGGCATTACACAACTTTATCAATGGGGAATACTCTGAAATGTCGCTGATATACTGAGAAACTTGGACGAACTTTGCCTTCACGAAGGAGAACTTAATTTCCTCTAGAGAGATATCGTCATGAATCTCCAGAGAATACTTATTATACATCTTTTGTGCCTCCACGTTAGTTTGATGAAGGAGATCCGAAGCTGTTGGTACTATCGAGTGTCTGGGGATCCAGGGAAAATCCGAATCTGAATCTATTTGCATATCAGTCATTTGCTTAGATATCCAGTTCGCAAACTCCTCCACGTCGTAGTCGTCGGCCCTTTCTTCGTAGTCCTCAGTCCTTTCCTCCTCGGTCAAGATTTTGACCAACTCACTAATGCTATCAATACTTCGAGACACTGGCGTGGTATACACCAACACTAATTTCAATAAGTTTTCCACCGTTGTATACTTCAAAGAGTACCGAGGTGTGAGTGATTTGAGGTGGCGGAACAGGTCCTCAACATTGCTGCCCTGAGTTAGAAGTTTGAGAGTTGTGAGGTAAATAATTCCATCGCTGATCTCCGAGAAAGACGCGACATTGGGAATATCGCCGGGTATAGCGACGGGTATAGCGACATCCATTGTTGTGGTTGGTGGTTGATGGAGTTGGCTTCTTGTTGATCTTGAGTTGAGGTATCAGAAGTGTGCATATAATACACATGATGATTATATACAGGATCGTGAATATTGAAAGATAACTCATCAGTTCGAACGATCAGCAATTCTTTAGTAGTATATTTAGTGTCTAAGTGTAGTCTTTGTAAGATCTAGACTAGTTAGACTACGGAAGGTTAAAAACTTTCTCTATATACTGAAAAATCAGACTCGGTTTGTTGTAGACTGAAGTATATGCAGTAGCACGGTAGCTGGACAGAGCACATTAGTTTCTCTAGTACTTATAGTACTTAACTGATTCTGAATACTATCACGATTAGATATAGAGGATGTCAGAGGATAATTGCCTAACGTTGGTCTGGCTCTATCAAGTTTTGTGTTGACTAGACAAGACTACACTGGCCCTCTCACTTTAAATATTTGCAGCCATTATTACTAAAGTAGCGAACAAAATAACGTAACGATTGATACACAGGTGTATTCTGATAGATATCCCTCTCCTATAGTTACATGTCATTATTCCTGAACACTGTTCTCCGTATGGAGAGTAAAATACGTGGAACTATCGATTCCAGTGGGTATGTCACGTGCATTTGTATCACGTGTCAAACATAACTTAGGAGAGGTAGAGTCTTCTTCCGAGTTAGCTCACAACTATTAAGTTCTTACTCGTGAACTTTCTTGGCCTTTCCTGACTTCTCTTGACCTCTCTTTGTCATTTCCTCGCCATCTCTCAACTCTCCCAAGTTGTCTAGGTCTTTTCCTTGTAAGCTAAGTAAATTGACTATATGCACACCACCAACTTAACTTTTCAACTCAAGAAAACCACTAACATCACCAACCACCTCATGTCGTTTGTTAACAGCAAACAGCAGCGACTCATAGAGGACTCGATATCTAATTATGTCAAGTTCTACGACAAAACGTCACTCCAGTATTTAAAGTTACGACAGGAAATCTTTCTCCTAAGTCAACAAGTGACATCTTCTCCAATAACGTTTGACACGAAATTCAAAGTCAAACAGCTCACATTTGAACTAGACAAAGTGTCGGAGGTTTACCTCAACCATTTGCATAGTCTCCACAATTTATTGGAAATCCGCAAGAATGTCAAAGACCCTTACGTGGAACAGATCACAAAGGAGTTAAAACTGTTGGAGACGTCGGCCAGCCAGCTTGAGGAGGAGATCACGGATATCAAACAGGTACAGAAACCGTTGTTAGACAAGATGAAGTTGTTGGTAAAGGGATTTGAAGCGAACTTAGGGAATAAGAGTAAAAATTTCCATGGAGAATCCCCACTGATTTCCCAAGGCTACTCCACAAAGTCAAGCCAGATTGATTATGATTCGTTGAAGTTTACCATGAAGGAGTTGAAGGAATTATTTGCAGATGTTGGTGACGTGGAGTTAGAGGAGGTTTTGAGGGGAAACAAGAACTTTGAGGCTGGGGAGGGCAGTATCGCTAGCTCCGACACGGAAATTCTCTACAGAATCAACAAATCTACTCCCCATGGAGTAACTGCCAAAACAAGTATCGAGGAGTATGATAAGTTGATAGAAAGTTCAATTGCCAGTGTTAGGGCTCTTGAAAACCAGGAGAAAGAGTTGAAGGACGAGTGGAGACGCAAGGCCAGTAGAGTCCAGGGAGTTAAGAGAGTCTTGGAGGAAGATGTAGACATGGAATAGTGAGTTTAGTGGGCCAGAATATGCTGAACAGCCTCTTGCTGGCTTCTCTACACCAACTAAATAGATATTGGTCGCAAGTTCGAACTAATATCATATCTCAGTATAAATGATTGTATATTATTACTATAGAAACTCATAGAGTTATTATTGTACAGAAATTCCCCACTGTTCCAGCACAGCTAGGGAAATTGTAGACTCGTGCTGGGGAATAATGATGACAGAAAGGTAAAAGTGGCATCAGTTGTAGACTTAAAGAGAAGATGCCATGATTTTCATATCCGTTGAGTAGACACTGTAACTTCCTTAGGCGATACTGACTAGATAACTACTAAAGATGTCCCAGTATCACACACTAATCTCATCAGGGATGAGATCAGTGACAGTCAGTCTTTGAAGAGCCTCAACTTTGCTTAGTCTTAGTAACTAGTCTCATGAACTTGTCTGTAACTTGTCTCGGTAAATATCACAACTTCCTCACAAGCCAGCCTTCTTCACGACTCCTTGATTTCTACGAGCTCAGAATCAAAATCACAGAGTCTCCTCTTACAAATACCATCTCGGATTTCTTAATCACTGGCCCTTGCTCGCCCTCGGAATACACATATTCTTCGGCATCACTTAAAACCATGTTACAGTGAGAGTCATAGCCCTGGAGTTTTCCTTTCATTTCACGAGCTCCTCTCAACTTTACTAAGACAAATTCGTCCAATTGGAAACGAATCAAATCGAGAGGTTCTTGCTGTGTTTGGGGTTGTTCTGTAGCGACACTGGACATTTGGTGGTTGGTGTTGATGGATGGTGAAAATCTTGAAGCGACATTTGATGGTCAATTTGTGAGACTAGAGAGAACGCGACATTAGAGACATTAGTAGTAGCAGTTTGCAGCAACCTACAAACAACTTATTCTCCTGAAGTAATTATTAACAGTTGAGGTTAGAGATAAATCCAGAATCAATACATACTAGTTCGAGAATCTATCTATTAGTCGAATGTTGCAATAACTCAAGTGAATTTCCAGAATTTCCAGACTGCTTATTTCCTGGATATTAATTTCCAGAGTATATTTCCCAATTAGAAGTCCCTGATCATATCCATGCTATTATCTCTCAGAAATCTTCTAAGCTATAAATTTCCAGATATTCCCAACATTAGGTGCCCCTGGAAGAGCTCTAGAGAGAGTACGACATAGACTCGACATAAAGTTTGCGACATTAACGATCCAATGTCGAATGTCGCATGAAAATACATTTTCAAAATTTTCTTCAACACTCTAAACCTCCTCCTACGACACCATGAGTATACATATAAGAAACTTTCTGAACTCAGTTGCAAGTGCTGCACGTGGATCTCGTAGCTCTTTACGCTTGGGAGATTTAAAAACCATCAAATTACGTCAACCAATCGTCCCAAGTCACAAAAATTTCGATGTCTCACCAGATCACCCATTATGGGCCTTCTTTCCAGAAGGTAACAAGACAGAAACAGCTTTACGTGAAGGAAATGAAATTGACACCGAGTCTCGTGAATGGTCTTTTCCAGAGTTGCGTAGGAAATCATTTGACGACTTACACAAGTTATGGTACATAACCCTCAAAGAACGTAATACCGTAGCCAGAGAAGTAAGGTTAGCGGAGTCTATTGAGTACAAAAACATCAGAGCCCATGAGAACCTTGACGAGAAGTTGGTATCTGTTCAAAAGAAGATCAAGCAAGTATTATTGGAAAGACAGACAGTTTATGAGAGAGTCCAGACATTTTCCAAAGAACAAAGCGAATTTTTGTCTGATTTCCAACAAAGATATATCCTGGCCCCAGATTCAGACATTATTTCCTACAACGAAAAGCTTGTCAGATTACAATATGCATTCTTTGGTATTCAACCACATTTAGAAGATTACAATTTGAAAGAAGACATAAATGTCAAGTTTATTGAAGGCTTGTCGTATGTCGCCAATTTGAAGATCAACAGATATTTGGAGCAATCTCCAGGCTCTTTTGAATTGCCTTTGAATGGCCCAGTAGAAGAATTGCCATTCTTATTACGTAACCTTGAAGATGCTATACAAGAAGTCAAGGACTTGAGAGAAAGTGGTCAATCCGTGAAGTTGGATAAGATAGACGTCATACCATTTTTGAAGAGTGCCATTGGATCATTTATCGAAGAAAGTGGAAGTTTATAATTGAAGTTGTATGAAATGGAGGGGATTTGTCTGACAAGAGAAAATTGTCTGGGAATTTGAGAACCAATGGAATTCCCGACTCAGAAATTGTCTGAAACATAGATTTACTATTTGGGGAATTCAAATCTCTACGAAATCACCACTGACTACAATATTTCCTTCCTATTGCTAAGCAATCCTAGATCCAACATCGCTGACATTCAGTCACTTTTCCTGAATTTCCTAATATTAAGTTACCCACTTTACATAGCTAACCCTGTATATATACATTCTCCTGGCAACAGGTATTGCAAATTGATGTAGATTTGATGAGACAAAGAAATAGAGATTAGGTATAGGAACCTATAACCCACTTCCAAAAACCTTCAGAAAGATATGAAATTCTGCAAGTCACAGGTATGTTTCCTGTGATTATGGTTCACACTAGTATGTTGGATGACGGAAACTTTTTCCAAGGTAACCCTCGAATCAGCCAATAGCACAACTTAGTGCCTATATATAACATAGGCTTTAACATTACTATTGCGGCATTGATAATATCATATTCTACGTGCGCCCACCAATATTTCCAGACCAACGGAAATTCACCAAATCTTCAACAGACATTGATACTGTGAGGCCACAACATTCAAACAACTCATAGCAGAACTTCGAAGGTGAATTCTTGCAAAATCCCTAGAATAACAGTAACGCCAATTTGTACTGTTAGCCCAACTCAGTAGCGTCAATTACCAGCTGAACAAACGTCAACCAATCCAAACTCGCTAATCATGGGCAGAATTCATGGTTTCCTCGGAGGGGTCTTATTAACCTCGACCATTACATACTATACGGGAGAATATTTCCGTAGCAACCAAAAGTTCATTAGCACTCACCTTCAAACCTCGGACCATATTATCCGTAGCAAAATCTTATCCCCAAATCAAGCCGAACCAATCCCAACAACATCCCACAGCAGTACAATTTCCAGAGTCGGAATTGTGGAGACAAGTAAAGATATTTGGAACGACGAGATCATAAAGATGGTGAACTGGGTGTATGGAATAAATTGGTACCAATGGGGTGTCAAATTGGACAGAAAGGTGATGGGTTTGACGGAGAAGGTGGTGGATGCCGTGACTGAAAAGTAACGTGTGAATTCATCTACCACTAGCAGAATTGTTATATATGAAGCAGACTAGGTTGTTCGAGACCAGGCAGGTTGGTAGATATTCCCATGTAATCATTTCAGTAATAAATCAGAGTTGGGTAGGAGACCCATATGTGTCGCCAGTGTCTATATAAAACACATATCCACTAGTCTCGAATTAGCATCTCACAATATAAATTCAAGAGTACAGAATCCTCGTAAAGCTGGAAAGAAATTGTAGATTTACAGCATCGTAATATTGCGACAAACACAGACTCTTAAGATACTAAAGGTAGTCAGTGGCTCGTTTCATTGAATCAATTGCTCGGTTTGCGATTGGTAGTCGCATCAGATCTACTATCGACACCGCTAGCGACACCATCAATATCTTCAGACACGCGGTCACCAATCGAATTGTCACCAACACTTGATTGATGGGAAGCAGCGCTCTCAAAAAACTTGAGAACGTCCCTATAAACCACCCAATTACCGATTGGAGCGACCATCAGAAAGATCAAACTAACCAAGATTTGAAAAACAGACCAGGTTCTTGGTAAAACCCCCAAAACTGAACAGCCCAAGACCCAGCCAATAAAATCAGTAGTGATCGTATCGTAGCCCTTGCCTAACTTATCAAGTATAAGATCAGCACATTCTGCAGCAGTAATGGCATCACTAGCACCCTCGATAGTTTTTGTTATCTTTGGTTTGGTCAACTCTTCTTGGTCATAACCTTCGCTCTGGAAGTTTCCTGGAAACGCACAGGATACTCTAAAGTTATATGGACCCAACTCTTGACGTAAGATTACTGACAACGACATCAATGCCGATTTCATAGGAGCATATTGTGCGTAGCCAATAAACGGATAAAAAGCTAGAACTGATGAGAAGAAAATGACATGTCTAGGCTTATAGTCCTTGTAGAGAGTTGTGGAGTTTGCGGACTTTATCTTCTTGAAACCTGAGTGAACAAAGTTCAAGGCTGTTCCATAGTTGATACCAATTCCTCCAGCAAGCTCATCACTCGTTAAGTCGTCAAACAACTTTGGAATAGACGATCCAGCACAACAGAATATATAGTCCGGATCAACATTGGAGTCGAAAATCTCGTCCCACATCCTAGCAGCTTCTGAATACTTGGAGACATCTCCAGAGATATATGAGAGGGTTGCTGTTGCTGGTTTACATACTGTTGCCTCTATACGAGAGATTTGTTTCTGTAAGTTCGCGGTGGTTCTTGCAATGAGGATAACAGAACAATTTTGCTCGTAGAGTTTTAGGGCAAGCTCAGTCCCAAGACCTTGAGAAGCCCCAACTATAACGGCAGTCTTACCAGAGGGCTTGAAATGGGATTTGGAAAACCACATTGTAGAAAGTTGGTAAAATTTGAAGTGGTTGTAAACCGTTTGATGGCTGTAAAAGTATCAGCAGGACCGGTTATCGAATGGCGATTGAAAAATCAAAGGAACAGTGGGGTATTGGTTGTAAATATCACTTCTTTGCACTAATAGCGACGAGAAACGTGTATATTCAGGCGTGATTCGAGGTGCTAGCGAGTTTGAGGAAGCATCTAGCGAACTGTAAATTTGTGGAAATTGTCTAGATAAACGTCGCACGTGAGCAAATATAAGCAGCGTGGTAAAGTTACTGAAAGTGAATTGAGTAGTTAGTAATATCTAACAGTATGGGTCTGGCAATGAAGGGGCTGTAGATCTCGTAGTCCTCTTCGTAAGATTCTCGCTGAATCCTGAATGTTGACCTACGTTGCGGTGTGGTTTTAAGTTGGATTAATATATTGCGGTATCGATGTAATAGAGCTAGAAAAGAGTGTAGTTAGAGCTAAAAGAGTCTTTTAAGATCTATCTAGATCTAGTACTCATTAATCCTTAAATACCTATCACCTACTGTCACTCTATAAATTCGTTGACTTCCCAGTTAATGGAGATCGTGATATTACTATGTACAATTTCACTACTATATGATAAGGAATGATGAAGGTTGGAGTTATGAATACTCCACAGGATGGACGTGCGAGAGCGGCAACATTCCAGAATAATAGACATATAGAGCCATCAACAGAATATAACGTACAGCTAACCGTTCTTAATGAGTTGACGAAGCTTCGGCTCTGTTGAGAGGTCCGTCATTGTCCGTTTGTGACAATTATATGATATAAAACTGAAGATGATACGGTAGATTAGGGTAGGTTAGGTCACCATGGCAAAATACAAATCTTCTTCATTCTTAGTGATGATTTGACCTCAAGATTTTCCTAGCCTGATGATAATATGTGAGTTGTCCAAGCTTGATGATAATATGTCTCACAGCTCTTCACTTTATTCTACTCTTTAGTTTCTCATTTATTTTGTTAAGAAAGGTGATTGTGGAATCTGGACCTCTTTAGAAGCAGGTCTAGGCTTTGTGAAAAATCTCTTGGATTTGGTCAAAGTTCCTGTAAGTTCTCCTCCATTGAATTCCAAATTTTGAGGAACATTCTTCAAGTTCTTGGCCATTTCCTCGTCGGCTACAACACCGGTCACAGAGTCGTATTTGAAAAATTCAACTTTAGCGGTCTCCACGGCTTCTCTAAACTTGTTCTCACCGTCGTTTCTGAACTTGGTGAGCTTTTCGACGTTTAATTTGGTGATGTCGTCCAATGCCAAATCCTGGATCTCTAATCTGGCGACGATTTTGGCAGTGTACCAGAACTTTATTTCATAGTCTGAGTCTACAAGCTCCAAAACCGACATTGGAGCATTATCTTCCCCTAAACGAGGTTCCAATTTGATCACACGGGTGAACCCTGTTTGTCTGCGAGGGTATCTTCCAGCCAATTCTTCAATAACTTTCATACCAACCTCTTTTTTGTCAGGTGGTTGGAGGTAGTTGAGAGCTGGGTTGCTTCTGAATCTGGTCATGATTTCTTTGTCTTTGATAGTGTGGTTTTTTTGGAGTGCATCGGCCAAGAACCTCTCGACTTTGACTTGTGCTCTTTTGGCTTTGCTTCTTGTTGTGACGATATATTCATGACGTATAACACTGGCACATAAATTCTTGTCCATCAGATTGACATGACGTGTCACGTTCGCATGGAACTTTTGTAATGCAGGCATGGCGTTGTGGTTGGTATTGGTGTTGATAGTGGTAGTTGAAAAATTTGATGAAAATGGTTTGAGAAGTGAGACATTTAGGCGACATAGGAGACATACGACATTACGAAAACCGACATTTGGTGATAATTGTGCATGGGTATGTACACAAATACTGACGGCAGGGAAGCGTTTGTGATTATGTAATGGATGTTTAGAAAGGAATATTAGCGGAGATTTAGAGGAAAGACAGTAAACTCCTAATTAGCCAGAGGAGAAGCTGGATCAAGAAGGTTTATATAGCTCAGTACATTTGTCGTTCCATTTATGAGTTTCCAGTCACGAGTTTCAAGGGAAATTCTTGTCTCTAGCGGAGAACTGAACGATTTGGAATATCATAGCACTTTCTCTTGAAGGTGCACTTCAAGACTACACTTGGTAAATGAATATTCTTATTTATTACTATAAATCAAAAATTTCTAGCGTTTTATTATTCGATCTGATTAGATCTGAACAGTTCAGTTGATGGTTAATCGTGACTATAAAACTCTCAGATCTTTCCCAGTCATCTCATCGTTTTCATCACAGTCGCTTAGCTTCTGTGTTGGTCATCTAGAAATTAATTGGCTTGTCAAAAGTAGACAAGGCAGCTTCCTTGAATGCTTCAGATAAAGTTGGGTGGGCGTGACAAGTTCTAGCAATATCTTCAGTACTAGCACCGTATTCTAAAGCCAAACCGGCTTCACCAATCATTTCACCGGCGTTGGCACCGATAATGTGAACACCCAAAACTCTTTGAGTTTCGGCATCAGCAATGAATTTTACAAAACCGTCAGTGTCCAAGTTAGTCTTGGCTCTGGAGTTGGCAATGAATGGGAACTTACCGATCTTGTACTTGATTCCTTGTTCCTTCAATTGTTCTTCGTTTTGACCAACCCAGGCAACTTCAGGGTGGGTGTACATAACAGATGGAATGTTTGCGTAGTTAACATGGCCGTGACCGTTTTTTATATATTCGGCAGCAGCAATACCTTCTTCTTCGGCCTTGTGAGCCAACATAGGGCCAAAAGTGACATCACCAATAACTCTGATGTGTTCTTGTTTAGTTCTAAATTGAGAATCAATGACTAATCTACCTCTGTTATCGACTTCCAAACCAGCGGCTTCAAAGTTAAGACCCTTGGTGTATGGTCTTCTACCAATGGCAACTAATAATACATCAGCTTCCAAGTCTTCCTTCTTACCGGATTTGACATCTTCAACTTCGATCTTGACAACTTCACCTTCTCTGGCACCGCTAACGACCTTCGTTCCCAACTTGAATTTCAAGCCTTGCTTGGCCAATAATTTTTGAGATTGTTTAGCGACTTCAGCGTCCATACCGGCACCAATGGCGTTTTGGAATTCAATGACGGTGACTTCGGAACCTAATCTAGCGTAGACAGAAGCCATTTCTAAACCAATGATACCACCACCAATGATGGATAATCTCTTTGGAATTTCCTTCAAGTCTAAAATACCAGTGGAAGTGACGATTCTTTCTTCATCGACTTCGATACCTGGGAATGGAGTTGGTTCGGATCCAGTGGCAACAATGATGTTGTCAGCTTCGACTTCGTACTCTTCGCCTTCGGTAGGCTTGACGGAGATGGATTTCTCGTTAATAAATGAACCCTCACCCTTTAAGTAGGTGACACCGTTCTTCTTGAACAACATTTCAATACCACCGGTCAATTGCTTGACAGACTTGTCTTTTGCGGCGATCAACTTACCAAAGTTGATTTTGACACCTTCGACTTCGATACCTCTGGCAGCAGAGTCGTGGAGCATTTGATGGTACAAATGTGAGTTGTTTAACAAGGACTTTGATGGGATGCATCCGACGTTCAAACAAGTTCCTCCTAAGGAACCTCTCTTTTCGATACAAGCGGTGTTTAATCCGAGCTGGGCGGCCTTGATGGCGGCAACATAACCACCAGGACCTCCTCCAACAACGACTAAATCATATTTAGTAGAGGCGAATCTAGTAAATTGTGAGAGGTTGTTGGTTTTGGTGATAACTCTGGGTGTGGTGAATGCTTTCAACATTTTGATTGGTTATTTGGGAAGAGTGCAAGGGTGGTTGGTTTTAAATTGAAAAATGCTTCACAGTTGGCCGAAATCGGTTTCGCGCACGACTCCCGGAGATGATAGGAAAGATTTTGTTAGGCCTAGTCATGATTACTTCTAGAAGGTCTTGATTTATAGTAGAGGTCATACAAGTGTGGTTTCGTCTATATATGGGAGACTATGTATAGAGGGTCATCTATGACTCTGAGTGGTCAGACCTTTGAGGTTAGGATTTATAATGTACTGCATATAGAATAAATGGTGATTATTACTAACATATATTATAAGTTTATAGCCAGGCGAGTGGCGTCCCGGGGAAATGGTGATTGTATCTAATCAACCACGATTGAGTCATGCTTAGTCTTTATTGATAGAATTGGGACCGTTACTTGAACGATGACTATGACGGGTATTAAACAATTTTAATTGACCTGCATATACTGTGGGAATTCCGGGTAAACCAAATAGCATTGGATCTATAGAATTCAGACATAGCAAGGCTAAGAATATTTGATTTCCTCGTGACTAAATCCTTCAGTCATTGTTATTTACCGGAAAGAATGGAAATATGTCTTAGACAGACCCGTGGCTATTAGATACGACCGAATTGGTGTCCTGTATACAGTGGACCTTGCGGCAATTTCAAAGCTGTGGTCTAATACTATACAAGAGTGTGCTTTGTGATGTGTGGTGAGCAGTAGTGGATGGAGTCGTTATAATCTGCCTATATTTCACCGCTGCCCGATGTTTCAACAAAGCTGTATGTATTTTTTGCACCCATTTTACCCTAGTTAGCTATGGGGCCGGGAAAACTCTAATAGAGACTAAGCAGAAGACATTTCATTGATCTACAACTCGTACAAGAGTATATCTCGAGATTTCAGGTGTAAGAGGAATTATTAATGAAGACATGCGTAACTTTGCTCACAAAGATATAAGAACTCTCTAGCTAGTACTCCGGTAAGACTCAAAATTACTAGTCAAATAGTATTCAAAGAAGTGAAGCGACTAATCGAGTCAGTCTGCTATTAGTTGAATACAGTCCCTCAAAAAACTACAGCTTAATACTCTATTTCGACTTATTTGTCTCAAGTACGTTACTTATATATACATCATTTTTGCTAGTCCATAATTGGCCTGGCTAGCTCAATGGCTAGAGCGTTTGACTTTTATCGTCACTCAAAGCGCACTTTAGAGGTATCAAAAGGCTGCGGGTTCGACCCCCGCGTCGGGCTTCTTTTTTTGCACCCAAAAGTTTGGAATCCACTTAAAGGATTTAAACGCGTATGATGTAACCAAAATTAATATATCTAGCACCCTTCCTATCTCTAATTGGAGAGTTTTTGTGATAGTTGGAACGTTGCGATGATTTTAAAATGCTTACATTTCAAGCAAGCTAGACGAACATCACTTAGACAAAATTGTTCAAGGTGTCATGTTTGAGAGAAGATTTATATGTTCATTTCTTCGAGGATATTCGTATAAGGACCACTATGTCTTAACTATTCCATTGATATAGCATGAAGTTGACCACAACGAGGTTTTGATAAAAACAGTGAGTTACATTACTCTTCTTTAATGGAGT
>Ga0065707_10081742_pt1 | contig 52925 bp, 67 predicted proteins | sample SwiRhicommuniRL3_FD_59094 | JGI IMG/M metagenome (GOLD analysis project Ga0065707, IMG submission 59094) | Switchgrass rhizosphere bacterial communities from Rose Lake, Michigan, USA - RL3 v2 (version 2) | ecosystem: Host-associated > Plants > Roots > Rhizosphere > Soil | place: East Lansing...
GACACTCGAGCATCGCCTTGATGCGCTTCGTTCAGGGGGTGTATCTCGTCCTCTTTGGCAACTTCCTAACAATCTGGCCGGGGGCGGGCCCCTTGCTCGCGCTCGTTTGGGGCAATCTGCTCCAAGGCGCCTTTGTCGTCTTGCTCCTTGTTCTCGGGATCACGGGCGTCGGTGATATTCGTTCGATCACCAACTACAGCATGCTTCTCGTTGCGGCGATTGTTCTCTTTGCCGGAGGCGAGGCCCTGGGTAGCATGGCCCTGGCCCAAACAGCGGGCGTTCTTTCCCAGGGGCGCACCGACCTGGAGCAGACATCGCTCTTCACCTGGAAGTATAGCGTGTTTAACATTGCCTTTGCCCTCGGCGGGAGCTTCGTTCCCTTGGGCTGGCGCACGCTCTTTGGCGGGGATTTCTTGCCTCAGCTGTATATCGCATACTGGAAGCCAGAGAACTGGCCCGCGACCCTGACGGAGATTGCACGCCGCACCGCCCATGGTGGAATTGCCGGGGCGAATGTGGCGCTTTTGGCCACGTGCGTGCTGAGTTGGATGGTGGCTACGCTGGCTGCTTGGCTCCTGCATCGGCATCTGCGCCAGGAGCTGGGACCGGAGCATTACGAGCCCCGCAAGGCCTTGGTCGAGGAGTTCATGCGCCACAAGTCGTACCGCGAGCTGTGGGCGGCCCATCGTGCCAAGCTGGGGCATCCGGGCCTGCAGGTCTGGCTGATTGTGTTGTGCGCGATCATGCTGGGCGTGCTCAACTTGTTCGTCGACATTGGCATGGTCCTGCCCAAGTACTTGATCTGGCACCATGGGCAGGTGGCGTGGTTCCCGATCTTCACGTCGATCAACCCTTTGCTCATCACGGTGTTGGCGCCATTGGTTCCACCCTTGCTTGGGTGTTTCCGGGCGCGCGGGAAGCAATACACATTGCCATTGCTTGTGGTTGGGACCTTGCTACAGGCCAGTGCCCCGCTCTGGGTCTTGGTTTGGCCACTGGAACTGGTTGGGATCGTGGTGTTCATCGTGCAGTCGACGGTGGGCGAGGCCATTGCCATGCCCCAGCTCGAGGACTACCGCCTCAAACTCATTGGGCAAGAGCTCCTGGCCTATTCCCACGCCATTGTCCAACTCCCGAGCTTGCTCTCCACTGCCGCGCAGACCGTCTCCAGTGCTTGGCTCTTGGACCAGTTCTGCGCGGGCCCTGCAAGCTGTCAGGGGCCAGAGGCGTCCTATCTCTGGTTGGCGGTGGCCCTGGTTGCGCTCACGACACCGATTGGATTCGGGGCACTGTGGTTTGCTACGGTGTGGAAGGAGAAGCGTGCGCAGTATCAGCGGGTGTGATGCCACACCCATACCCACCCATGGTGGAAGAAGTAGAAGACGTTTTTCCTTTCACCATGGGTGGGGGTGGTCGTGTGTCTCCGTCGGGCTGGAGGTATGACTCACGCATGGATATGACCATCTTAATCCGGGAGACAATAGTTCACATGGAACGAGGCCGAGCCATGGTATTCGGCATATTCCCAGTGTGTATGGCCCGACTCGTAATGCATCTCAGGTATTGTGACATCGGAGCAGGGTCGAATGCTCAGCACATTGTACATACGGAGGTCGCCACTCTCGCGATGCGGTGGCCACTCCAAGCGGAGCCTGTATTCACCACGATCGAAATGCCAGCGTTTTGGGTAGTCCCACTGACGGCACCAGCGAATCGACGTTGGACAAGGCAGCCGGGCCCACCACCCCGCTGTCGCCACGTCCGCACACAGCCGATCGAAACAGTACGCCGCCTTGATACCGAGCCGCCGGTGCTTGCTCCCGGGACGCCGTATGTCGGGATGTGCCCACGTCCAGTCCGGCGAGACGAAGGTGCGATCCTCGTCCCAGAACCGCCAACACACGAGACGCAGTCGTGCGCGGGTCACACCGTCGTCGAGCGCCCGTGCCAAGGCACAGATGAGAAGCAAGAGCTCGGGGAGGAGGGCTTCCTCCCCGTTGTTCGTGCTCATGAATGACCAACAGACACCACCCATGGTGGAAGAAAACGTCGTTTCCTTTCACCATGGGTGGGGGGTATGCGCACGCCCCCCATCACTCCACCCCCCCACGCACACACACACACAATGGCCGGCTTCTCCTATCACGAACGCTATGGCGGGTCTGAATACAAGTTCCCCTGGGGCGAGCGTTCTCGCTGGCACCGCTTGATTCAACGCTTCCACCCCCATGGTACGCAGACCTGGACGATTCGACGTAAGGTCAAAGGCAAGGACGAGAAGGAAGAGCGCAGCTTGCCGGGCCCACTGAATATGGAACAGCTCTACAATGCCCAGCCACACGGTACAACCTGTCGCGTCGTTGTGCGTGGCAATGGCTTTTGGGGCACGATGCCCCAACGTCTCAATTGGTCTGCGCTCTCCAAGCTCTTGCCAACAGGCCGCCCACCGCCCCACGTCGACAAGTTCTATGACTTGCTCAAGAGCGCGGCGGGGATGGTTGGGTGCCATTACGATCGAGCGTCGATCGTGGATACCACCGCGTTTGAGGCCATGCCGGTCCCGGTCGAATGGTTTCCGCTGTTGATCGCACGCTTGCGGGAGAAGATGATGGTCACGAGCTTGTTCTACGCCCCGTCCACGCAAGCCGTCTACCTCAAACTCGTCTCCGCCAAGCAACGAAACGACGAGATGATCGTGCGCTTCACACCCACTGTGATCCAGTACGCGGCGGATCCGATCTTTGACTTGGATCAAGGCTTTGAGCCCAACGTCGCCCCGGCGGAGATGCACGCCGATTTTGCTGTCTGGGACCACAAGCCGCGGAGCGAATTGCTTCGCTTGCGCGCACCGTTTGACGTGCTCGCCGTAAATCTGGAGACATGAGACGGGGATACTTGGGCGTTCACATACCCCCACCCATGGTGAAGAGAAACAACCTATAGAACGCTGTCATTTCCACCATGGGTGGGTGATAGTGTGTGTGCGTGCCATGTCCCATCCGCGGGACTGTGCCGTAAGATGGAGGAGCGAGCCTCCTGGCCCCGGTGAAAGGCCGTTGGGCTACGGAGAGCCCGACCCCTACGTGGATGCGAAAACGACCAAGGAGGCAATGGAAGAAAAGGACCGGATGGACAAGGGCCGTGAGATCTGGCGAACCCATGTGCATGGCGCCGCCGCCCAGAAGCAAGGTGCAGAGGCCGCGTTTGTCCAAACCGTCGCCGAGGTCGATGCCGCCTTTACGACACGTGGCGGGGGCCGTGTGGATCGCCACAGTGACGAAGACAGCATGTTCACGGAACTCGAGGCCTTTTCCTACCTGGATGTGGAGGTCCTCAAGGAGAAGCCCGCGATCAAGCGGTTCTTCACGCCGTCGCCGGAGTTCAAGGAGCGCGTCGTGTTGGCATTCGCCGGAATCTACCTCAACGCGGATCAGCGAAACCCGTTTGCCAGCTTCTATCCCGTCGACCGCACCGACCGGGTCTATCCACCGCTCGCCATTATCCGCGACATTCAAGTCATGCCATCGCTCCGTGGGCACCAACTCGAGGCCGATCCAACCTATTCGCCGCGGTTCGGGGCGCGTCTGGTACAAGCGATCTTGCTCGCGGCATGCCGCAGTCACACACCCATGGTGATTGCAGCGGACGTTCATCGCCCTTTTCTCTCGGCCATTGCCGGACGGAGCTATGGCTGGCGCTTCTTTCTCACGCAGACGGCCAAGCCAATCGCCGAGACGAAGATGAAGGCACCCTTTGATCCCAAGCAGGACATTGGCGGTCCGTGGCGCCACGCACTCGAGGAGCGGGAACGAGACGAGGCACAGTGGCCCACGCTCAAGCAAGTGGATATGGATCGGATCCAATACGCGTGCTTGCACTGGTTGCCGATCGAGGTGAATCAACCGCATCGCTGGAAAACGCTCTGTCACATGTGTTGGCTGACACCCGTGGCGCGGATCGAGCTATGGAAGCGCGGGCGCGGTCCCGCGCAGCCCGAGGTGGCCTTGCGGGAGATTCAAGCCTGGTTGGCGGGACCACCACCAACCCACCCCATGGTGAAAGAACTCGCAGGCTTATCGCTACGGCGTTTCCCGGATCGCGTGGTCGTGGCCTCTGTGTCGGGGCCTTATGCTGGGGGCCAGCGCCTCACCTTGGTCCTGCTTCTTGTCACCATGGGGCGTCTGGCTGGGTTCGGTCTCGAGCTCTTGCCTCAAGTCGCTGCCGTGATGCGCCCGGTGCTGGAACCCGCGGCGTATCACGACGTCGTCACGCCCACAATCGTGCGCCATTACTTTGAGGAGCGTCCGCAATTCGACGAGGAAGACGACGGCAGCTTGCGCTGGACTCCTACCCAACGTTCTGCCACCATGGGCCCGGCACGGGATGTCCCGGGTCCCGTGCTCTGGGAGCCGAAGCCAGAGGAGGATCGTGGCACGGCAGCCCCACCCATGGTGGAGCCATCCCCGCCTCGCCCACCGTCACCCGCACCCCCACCGCGCCTCCTTCCTGCTGCATCCTACCGAGACGGTGTGCTCCAGCTCATGCACACCTATCGTGCCGCGCGCGACCAAGGCGCGTCCCTCCATGATCTTGCTGGTGTCATCTTCAGCATGTCCGACTGGCTAGCGCCAGTGCCGGGTGAAGCTCCGCCCCGAGAGCTGGGTACCGACGTGATCGCGGACTTTGCCCATCGAATCCGCGAGAGCGTTGGTGTTCCGGTTGAAACCACGCTCGAGGCGATGCGCGCCCTTGTATCCCTTTGGCCCAAGGTGACACGGACGCTTTCTGCTCGCCTCGCAAAGGACGTTGATTGGCTCTTCGTCCTTGAAGTACGCCAAACCGCGCTTGCTCTCGTCAGCACGCGTGTCGCTGAAATATCGGCACTCCAATGGCCGGGCGTCCGTCAGGATCTCCACGGAGACCTCATCACCCTCTACGACTGGGTCGCGGGCATGATTCGCATGCAGCACGATCCCCGCAGCTTCTTCTACGGGCTCGTTGAGATCCTAGCTGGCGCCGGACCTGAGCCATCGCCACCACCGCCAGATCCCTCGCAACAGGAGGAACCCAGTGATCTCTTCCCATTGTCCCCACCGGAACGGCCGCCTTCTCCCGTCCCACCCCCCATCTCCCCCGAGCGACCTCGAGTGCGCCCGCCTTCCCCGCCGCTCTACATCGAACGTCCTTCACCATGGGCGGTGGTGGTGGATGACATACTGAACGGAGCGGCCGGCGCTGATCCCCTGCGGATCGTAGCAATCCTGCGTGAAGGCCCCCGCCCCTGGCCTGGCGATCGCCACAGACTCGACCGGATCAAGCGCATCGTGCGCTACGTCCACGGCTACGTGCCACGGCTGGATCAGCCGGACATGTTCCCGGCCCTCGCAAACTACGCCCGGCTGATCATGGCCTTCTTTGACCGTCTCTGGCCCAAAGAAGCACCTGGCGGCCAAATGCGTGAGTTGTTGCGACCCACAGCGCCATTGCTCGACGACCCGCGCCTCTCCGCGGCCCTGGACCAATTCAACGAGCTGCATCCGGCCCGGCTGCGGCTGGAAGTGGAGCCCGTCTTGTCCAACTTCGTCTTCTGGCTCTGGAGGCGAGACGAGGAACACGCCGATGCTTGGAGCTCGCTCCTGATCCGGGTGCGGGGCCTGACTGACTTTCCACCCTCGCCCCAACCTCCCCGCAAGCGTCCGCGTCTACAGGGACGGCCGGGCTACTGTGGCTACTGCGCAACGGGGATGCAAGGCAGGCCAACGATCTTTGCGAGTCACGTCCTGGCCTTTGCCGTTTGTGAGCCGTGTCGTGACATTGTCCGGGGGTTGCTGCGAACCCGCCACCCATGGTGAAAAGAAAGAACGTCGTGTTTTCATTCACCATGGGTAGTGTCTGTGTGCGCATGCTCTGCGAGACACATCGAGGCCCACAGCTTGATGAGGCGCCGGACTTTGCAGACGTGCCGATGGACCGGCCAACGCTCGCGCTGACACTCCACGCCGCAGTAGTGCACGGTGCCACAGCCAATGCAACGCTTGCCTCCAACCTCCGCACCGCACGCGGCACACTGCCGATCGTCGAGATCGTCGACAAGGCGCTCCATCGTCCGGCGCTTCGGACAGATGAGCAACGGACCAATCACCTTGTAGAACTGGGTCACGCCCCGGCTGGCGAGATAAGAAAGGTGCTCCACCATGGGCTGTTGAAGCAAGTTATAGAGCGCCCAGCCCTCTCGGTATTGCAAGTGGGCGGCCATGGCATGGCTATCCTTGATGCGGATGAAGAGGCGGGTAGTGTCGAGCTTGGTGTGAGGTCGCAGGATTAAGGAGGCATCCTGGTCCCGCCCTTCTTCGATCAGCGCGGCGTGGTACGCCTCGATGGATGAATAGCCAGCCCATCGAATCGGGAGGAACTCTCGTATCATCATGTCCGTCGGGACGAGCGCCTTGTTGAAGGCGCGGACCAGTTGGTGTACGGCACTCGTCTGCGCCTCTTCGCTTGGGTATTCGACGAGGAAAACCGGTGCTAGATCCTGACGCTCCGCCAGCTTGCGGTGCCAGAAGGTGGGGCGCAGGACCACGAGGCGGTGGATCAAGACGGGCAAAAGCAAGTCGGGACGCGGCCCGTATTCGTCGAGTGGCTCGGTCACCTCCATGGCCATGATATTCGTCGTTGGCGGGGATTTCGACATGTTGCGTGTGTGTGTGCGTGCGTGGGGAATGACCCATTACCTCACCCATGGTGAAGGAAAACGTCGCTCTTCTTTCACCATGGGTGGTGTGTTGTATGCCCCCCACCCCCTCACTCCCCGCGCATGTCCTCCTCGCTCGGCGCGTACATTGATGGCTTCGTGCAGGCGCACCACTACGAAGAGTTCACGACCCAGGCGGCGTTTGAGCGCTTCTCGGCTCAGATCCGGCCGCAATTGCGTAGTGACCCGGCGACTGTTTCCCGCTTAACCTGCTACGCTGGAGCGCCGTCCGATGTGCCTGCACATGCGCCCGCACCGACGGGGATTCGCGTCTTCTATCCCAACACCTTTGCCGCGCTAGGCCCAAAGCCCGGCGAGCAAGTGACGATCGAGGAGTGGCGCTTGAAGAACACGGCCATTGCCTTGCAGACCGAGGATGGAAATGCCTACCGTTTCCTGGGGTGGCGTGTCGCGGCCAAGGAGGCGGCACGCGGGAAGGAGCATAACTATTGGTTCATGCTGATCCCGGATCGGTTGCTCCACTACTACCACCCGAGCTGCGCGGAGATTCGTAGGATCATCGGTGACAGCGAGTTTAAGCGGGAGATGGCCAATCCAGGCGGCTGTGCCTGGAATTATGGGTATCCTTGGGATATCCGCTACGTGATGAAGGCGATGGCACAGAAGAAGAAGAAAAAGAAGAAGGTGCCCAAGAAGACAAAGGTCCTGGATGATGTGGCCGCCGCTGCCGCCGCCACACCCCAACCACCCATGGTGAAAGAAGACGCGCCGGCCTCGGCCGCCTCACCCCAGGATGTTGAATGGCATGCTGCCGTGGACCCGGCCGTGACCAATGGCACTGCGACCGTCGCCTACCTCAACGATCGCCCGCCGCGCGAGGCTGTCCCGATCCCGCCCGATGTGATGCAGAGCATGGGGTTGACGGCCGCCACAGCTATGGGCATGCCCTCCCCGACCAAGGTGGAAGACGGGAGCGAGTCGACGCGCTTGCTCCTGGGCGGGGGCTCGCTCCGTGAGTGGCGTCTCGCGAACCCGGAGATTGTCGAGGCCATTGTGCACAAGATACGAACGCGCGAACCGCTCACGCCTACCGATCTGGCCTTGATCGACCATGCTCGACGCCTCGTGGGCGGGAAGGACACGTCCACGCCCATCACGACGATCGCCTTTCACGAACTCCAGCGGCTGCGGCCGGAGGTGGCCGTGCACGTGGGTGATGCAGCGGCCCGCGCGGCCTTTGTCTCCTTGGTCTTTGGCGAGGAGACCCAGCAAAACGGATCGATCGAGGTGACCGAGGCGGCCGTACGCATCGTGACGCACGCTTTTGCCTTGCTGGTCGCGTTGGTGAAGGGAGCAAACGGTGGGGGGAGCAAGGTGTGAGAGGCACATGCTGGGAATACATGCTATTCCTTCACCATGGGTGTGTGTGTGTGTGTCATGTGAGCTCAAACAGTGTGTAGTTGGGTGCCATGCGGTGTTGTCGGGAACGAAGGAACTCGCTGCGCGTGGCGGCGCTGACTTGGCGCGTTTCAAAGGCCCAGTTCACCGGTGCTTGGAGTGTGGCCAAGAAGATGGGCATGCCTTCGACGAGAGAGGCCGTGAGCATCAAGTCCGCAACACTGGGATGCCCGGCGGCGACGGCCCGGTCGAGGGCAAAGAAGAGCCCGCGGAACTCAAATTGGCTCGGTGGCGTCGCGGTGAGGCCAAAGACCGTGGCATGCACGAGGTAGTGGCGTTCGGGGCCGGACATGGAGTGGGGGGCACACACAGACACCACCCCATGGTGGAAAGGAATGTCGTTTTTCTTTCACCATGGGGGGGGTCTGTGTGTGTACTTCTCACTCCCTCATCCGTACCGATGAAACGTGCTCGCTCTCCTTCTCCGTTGCCGGCAGCTAAGCGTCCCCAGACAGAACTCCTGCCCGAGCTCTGGCAGATCGTTATCAACGCGCTCACCATCTTCGACCAGGGCTCCGCCGCACTGGTCTGTCGCGCCTGGAAAGAGATGGCGGAGCGGGCGGTGGCGCATTGGCTGGATCACACATGGAGCCTCGAAGACCCCGACATCATGCTGACCTATCCGTGGCGGGCGGCCATCTACAGCGTGGCATGGACGCTCTCGTTGGAACGCGGCAAGAGGGGCGGTTCTATCATTGTATCCCGTTCGCGGTGGGTCTGCCGAGACAACGGACGAGGCTGGTCTCCGACCGTCTACGATGGCCCCGATTGGGTTATACCAGCACCTAGGAGCTATCGCAGCTGCTACTACTGTGAACGGGTCTTCCGTGCACCCGCCGGCTTCCGCCAAGACGGCATGTGGTATTGCTCAGAAGTCCATGCCTTGGCACCACCGCCATCGGCGTCGGATGAGTCGTACGGATACGAGTAGTTCTCTTCACCATGGGTGGGGGTGCACACACAACCATACCCCATGGTGAAAGGAAAGGACATTCCTCCCTGAAATGAAACGTGCCCGTTCTCCTTCTCCCTCCCCACCCGAGGCTAAGCGTGCTTATCTCGGTACACCATGCCCCGACCTCCTGCCCGAACTCTGGGACATTATCGTGGGTCTCCTGCCGCTCCTCGAGACGATCGTTTTCCTCACGGTGAACCGGGAGATGCGCCAGCGAGCGATACACGCCATTGGTGAGCAGCTCCTGGCACTGCAGCACAACAATCACGAACGTGTCACGCTTCTCGCAGAATGGCATTCCTCGTTGTACAGGGTAGACATCGGCGACTGCGATGCAGGAACGGTGCATAGGGGATTTATTGGCGTGTACCTCAACCAGATCGAACGCATTGGTACCGAATGGCGCTGGCGTGGGGGTTATCCTAGTGATAGGGGCTTTTTCTCGTTTCCGTGCCCCTACCGTCGATGCTACACGTGCTGGATCGTGTTGCGTCCCTTGGCGCGTTGCTTTAGAGATGATGATACATTCCGTTGCAAGGCATGCATGGAAGGAATGTGCCAGCCATGGAGATGGCGAGACTGTCAATGATTAAACTTCACCATGGGGGTGTATGTTGGGGTACACACACACCACCCATGGTGAAAGAAGAACAGTCCTCCTATGAAGCGTGCCCGCTCCCCATCTCCTTCTCGGTCACCCGAAGCGAAGCGCCCCCACGTCGACCCCATCTCACTCCCCGACCTCCTCCCCGAACTATGGGACATTATCATGGAGCTGTTGCCCATACTCGACAAGATCATCTGCCTCGCGGTGAACCGGGCGATGCGAGGGAGAGCGATACGCGGCGTCGCCGAACAGTTCGTGCCGCTGCGGACAGAGGGCAACGCGGTCGTCCTCGTCGCAGAGTGGCATTCCCGCTTGTACCGGGTTGACATGAGCGACTATGATGCGAGTCGGCTATATGGTGGACTTATCGCCATCCATCTCCATCGAATGCCACGCATTGGCACGGAGTGGCGCTGGCCTACGGGTTACGCCGATAGGGTGGGCTTCATCTCGTTCCCGTGCCCATATCATCGATGCAACATATGCGCGAACAGGCTGCGTCCTTCGGAGGTGGGTGCCACAGACGAAATCGTCGTGCTTTGCAAGGCATGTCGGGAACGAATCGATGCGGAGAGACTGTAAGATTAAACTTCACCATGGGTGGTTGTGTCAAAGAATGTCCGGATGTCATTGGGCGTCGGTGGGAGCTGGACGTGGCCACCACCTAGTAGATTCGCCCATCGACAGAGCACCGAAGCGTGACACTTGCAGGAGCCAGTAGGCCAACACCAGCAAACAAGTATGCATCCGAACAGCTCCTTCCCCGCCCGCACCAGCAAGTCTCGCTGCTCCTCGGCCAAGAGATACTCTTCATAGTCCGCGGCGACCGCCCACGTTCCTTTGTTGAACAATCGCCGTGTGGGTGCAAAGGGTGACGCAGACAACCGATACTTGCCCTTTTCGTACGCCGCGCCCGTCCAGACGATTCCCGGCGGGAGCGGATCGTCCGGCCCGTTCACCACATGACCAACATACACACCACAACGCGTCGGCCCCGCGGCACGAGGATCGTCCATTGGCACCATGGGGAGGTTGGCTGGGATCTTGATATCAAACGCTCGATGTTCAGGCGCTGCATCGTCCCAGGGGAAGTCAGAGAAGACCCCGCCCGGCTGGGTATAATCGCACTTCTCCACGCGGTACTCTTCGAAGCCGTCCGGGTCTTCCGGGTCAAAGTTCAGGATGACACCATGGGAGATGGGGTAAGGGAGCGCGTAATCCGCCTCTAGGATCGACATGTAGACTTGCACCTGCATCGTGTACTGGTTTGGCTTGGTGGCATAGAGCCGCCAGGTGCGCGGATGCGTGCCAATGCTGCTGGAGGGTGCGAGGAACTTGCCAACGTTCTTGAAGTCGACGACGATGAGCTGCATCGTCGCGGTATCGAGGAATACGCCATCAGGTTGTCCGTAGATCAAGTATCCCTTGGGCGTACGATGGACAATGGACCACTCCAAGCGGTAGGGAATCTGGGTCGGATACTTGGTCAGATAGCGAAGGAGCCCACCCGGGAGCATGGACCACATGTCATATCTGCCGTTTCTTTCACCATGGGTGGGTGTGATGGGCGCACCCTGGCTCCCGCGAGAGATACAGCTCCATGGCCAAGTGTCGCGCTGTGCCAAAGTCTCTCGTGTTGTCCCACATGACCTTGATCTCCTCTGGGGACTTGTCCGTGTATTTGGTCCGGGCCTTCTTTCGCGGCGGGGGCTTGCCCTCTTCCTCCTTCGGTGTCGTATTGCGCTGTGCCGTTTGCTTCGCCACGGCATCGCGATCAAAGTCCGGCCAGTAGTGATGCACGACGGAGGTGGCGGAGATGCCCGGGTTCTTGACACCCTCGACCAAGTAGTCGTGCTTGCGTTGCCCCGTCGTGGGATCCACGCCGTCGTCGAAGAAGATCATCGAATCGCGGGGATGCGCGTTCCGCCCATTGCAATCGGGCTCCCAGCGCAGCCAGATCTGGCGGGGATCGAGCGCCGAACCCATCGCCGCCCATGGTGAAGGGACATCGACGATAGGCGCAGCCGGCGGGGGCCTTTTCGGCTTCTTCCCTTTGCCGTGCGGTGCCCGCAACCACTGCGTGAGGTCCGTGATCACCGTACGCCCAGCTTCTTTCACCATGGGTGGTGGTGCTGAAGGTTTCTTCTCGTCCGTCGTCGACTCCTCCCCGCACAGATCCACCACCCCATCCGCCTCCCGTGCGCGCTTCATTCACTCCCTCGAAACCCAATGGCGGAGACGAATGACCCGCGCGTCGAGGTGGGTGGTGTGCTGCTCACGCCGATTGGCTTGAAAATGATGGCCGCCTTGACTGACAAGGAGAAGGAGGCGTTGGACTGGGCTGCCGTGGCCGCGTGCGTGGAGCAGTACGAGCAGAAGCTGCGCCAAGTGGTGGAGATTATGAAGAGCCTGCAACAGGAGAACGCCATCCTCAAGCAAACCATTGCCGAACAAGACCTCCAGCTCTTTCATCGCACGCGGGAGCTCGACATGTGTCGCGCCACGTTTGGGGAGAGAATTGGGATCGGGATGGGGGCGGGGGCGGCACCCACCCATGGTGAAGAGAAGAAGGATGCTTGACGTTGGTGTGCTGTTGAGCATAGATCGTTTTTCTTTCACCATGGGGTGGTCTGTGTGTGTATGGTATAGCAACCACACCCCACCCATGGTGGAAGATTACTTTGATCATGGCATTGCCGGATACGTACCGGGAGTTGCGTGAACTTTACCTCGCGGATCTTCGTCGATGGGACACCCGCACCGCGCGCGATCGCGCTCGGAATACGCAAGACAAGGCAGGCTGGGACACGATCCTCTCGTTCAACGCGGACGGCAGTGTCTCCCAAGAGGTGACAGGACAGATGCGGGCACTCTTTTGGTGTCACTACACCCACGACACATGAATCTAACGCCTAATCTTCCACCATGGGTGGTGTGTGTATGTCACGACGCCACCAGCTGCAGTCTCTTCTGAATCACGGCCGGCCCGCCGCCCCCCGTTCCGGGCATGGCCGGATTCTCGATATTGTAGCCAATGGCCGTAGCTTCCAATGCCTCGGTGACGCGAAACGGAGCGGTTTGCGGTCCGCGCGCACAGTGGTTGAAGATCTCGTTCGTCACGAGCACGCGCATGTTCAGGTGGCACTCTTCGATCTGTAGACGGAGCTGGCGCATCAAGGCGGTGACGGCGTGATGGGAGAGAGTCACATCGCGTCGGAGGACATCACGCTCAAAAGCCGATGCTTCGGGCGTGAGGCGCGGGAGAAGGCGTTCCACGCGGTCCTCGGTGGTCTTGATTCGCTCGTCGAGTTCGGCGAGATCGGCGGTGAGTGCATCGAGCGTCAACACGACCGTCTTCCGGTAGCTGGAGATCACATCAGCGATCGTCACGTCGGCGGCCTGTTCTGGTTCTTCCTCTGGGGCTGGAGCGGGCGCTTCGTCGAGATCCAGGTCCATGGCATCTTCTTCTTCCTCGCCGCCGGGAAGCGGGGCCGCATCCACATCCCCCATGGTGAAAGAGAGACAGAGTGTTGGACATGCCACCGCGTGTGGGTCATGGGAGAGACAGGAGAGAATGCTTTATTCTTTCACCATGGGTGTGATCCGGGCGTGCCCATAGCACCCCCATGGTGAATGAGGCGTGGGATACTAGTCATCCGCTGGAACTAGCCAGCCGAGCGTGACGGCTTGGTCGATCGCCGCGTGGAGATTGGCACAGGCATATTCCGCCAATCTGTCCACTATGTCAAATCTCGCCATGTATTGGATGAAACGGATGAGATCTGCCCTCATCTCATCGATCCCAATCGCGTGTTCCGAGTTTGCCACGATTACGGTAACCAGGTGCGCTGCGGGCAAGGGAAAACCATGCTCCCGTGACGGTGGTGCTGGTTCTTCATACACCGCTTGGACACGCCATCGCGTGTGGGTCATGGGAGACAGGAGAGAATGCTTTATTCCTTCACCATGGGTGTGGTCTGTGTACGCGCGAACGTCTCCTCCATCCACCCCCGCCGCACCGCGTCCGAGAGCGCGCCCCTCGGGTTGGCCCGAGCGGTGGCAATATCGCTTGGATGGACCTCGGGCCACGAGCCCTTGAGCTCTGCGCGGACGTGGGTCAGGGTCACGGGGCTCGGGGCGAGCGCGGCGATGATCAAGCAGATGACCGCCGGGGTATTCTCCGGGTTACGGCCCGCGCCATTGCAGAGCGTAAAGAGACCATATTGCGTTGGGCGCCAACGGGAAGCCATGCGGGAGTAGGAGCGGACGGGCACCCATCACGCACCACCCCATGGTGAAAGAAAAAAGTCCCGTTCACCATGGGTCCCGTGGTGAAGAGATCTATATTTAGCAGTGCACCACCCATGGTGAAGGAAAAGAGCATGTCTCTGCTACATCGTCCCGCTCGTGGTGTACGTGAAGGGGATGGGGTAGTCGGTGCGCGTTCCATGGCGGAGTGAACTGTTTCTTTCACCATGGGTGGGGTGTGTGTGTGCGTGTGTGTGGGTGTGTGCGCCAACTAGTCATTGACGCGTCAATGGGATCCCTCGTGAGCTACTTCTATCCGCCTCCAGACCCAACGTATCATCGCACATCCGAGGGCGAAACCTACTCGCAAAGTCTTGGCCCACCGTTTCGTTGTCCGCTCGACCCGCTCGACTTTATCGTCCGATATCCCAACCGTGCCAAGATCGAGTCCATCCTCGCCAACCCTGGCATCTATACCCCACGGATGATCGGCGTGGCCGAGAAGGCAGTCGCAAGCTACCCTCACCTCGTCGCCCAAGCGGTGGCCAAGGGCTGGATTGCACAGGACATGTGATATGTGTCTCACAACCGAAGCAATCCCCAGAGGATCCATAGCGCCAGCATCACCAGTAAGATAGCGAAGTAGCTCATCGTATCGCCTTGGATGATGGTCGGGATCCTCTTCTCCACGAGATCCGGCGATCGCCAGACCGCGTAGGCTGGGTTGGCCGGGAGCGGCTGCTGATTCAGGACGCGGCTGACGAGGTCGGCAAAGGCTGGGTCTTGTAGCATCACGCTGGCAAACTGTGGCGCACTGCCTCGCGCGCGCGATTCGTTCGTTCGTCGTTGCGGGGCGTGGTCTCCGCCCATCTTGGCCCGGCCAAAGTCCCGCACGCTGGCAATGTCGGAGGGATTGGGACACTCGCGTCCGAAACACTCCAGACACACCCCATGGTGAAGTTTGCAGCGACAGATGAGCTCGAATTCGTGTAGCGGGTAAGGATTGGAGCAGACGACACAGCGCCGGGCGCGTTCCATGCGGGTGTGGGTGGGAGTGAGCTTTCACCATGGGTGGTGTCTGTGTCCCCGTTTATTCCATGACAACGCATCCCTATCGTAAACGTTTACGCCTCAACGAGCCGGAGAACGATACGCCCGAGCTCCTTCCGGAAATGTGGCGCGAGATCTTCGCCCACACCGGGGCTCGGGCCCGGGCTCGCTGTCGTCGCGTATGTCGCGCCTGGTATCATGCGCTGCGGGGGTTTGTTCTGAATATCGTGTCAGGAGCCGTCCAAGCCGTGCGGCGTATGTACCTGGATCCCGACAGCGCCTATGTTGATATGATGGACCAGGCGTTGCTCTTCCCCTGCTTGCCTGTTGCATCCGGCTTCGTCCTGCAACGCATGTGGCATCAGGATCGCACGTACAAAGACGGGCGTTTCAGACGCGAGACGGGAATCATGTTTAGGTGCGCTGCAACGACACGGGCGTTTCGTTTTGGTGGTGCCATGTGTCCCGACGGTGGTGATCCTGACGGCCATGTGGGCTTCATCGACGGAAAGACCCTACTCATCGGCGGTGGCATCGCCTTGCCCATCGACAAGGATAAGTTGGCGGCACTTACCAACCAGCTCGCCTCTGTCATATTCATACAGCAGTGAAAATGCGCCGGACTTCATGTGTCGTGTCACGTAAGGGATCCTTCACCATGGGGTTGGGCTGTGTGTTCCCACCCATTCCCCATGAGCAAACGCTCTCGCCCTCCGCCTCGCAAACGTGAACCTGCACCAAAGCGCGCGCGGCTCGCACCTGTACCCTGGGGAGAGCTCCCGGTAGACATGTGGCAGGAAATCCTTTCACACACGGGTGCCCGGGCCCGCGCCCGTTCCCGTCGCGTATGTCGCACGTGGTACCTCCTCTTGCGCGCGTTCATCGTGCGTGTGATACCCGAAGCGATTTCGGATGTCCGCCTCCTGTACCTCAACCCCGCGCCCGGCTTTGTCGAGATGGTCGACAATACGTTGCTGTTCCCTGCGGTTTGCCCGACATTTGATGACAAGGCCATTCGTTGCGTCAGCCAAGGTGGAGGACGAAGCTTACATGCCGTGCGCCGCTACGCGAAAGTCGATTTCATCTTTGCGAATTTCGTCACGGGACTGGAGATTCGTCTCTACTGCGACACGTTTGCCGACGGCGACGATAGCCCCGACCCATGTGTCAACTATTCGACACGTAGCGGTCAACAAGCCCCGGGCTCGTGCGCCTGTTCTTTACCCCTCTCACCAAACGACGTGGTGTCGATGTCACGCCGCGCAGCGCATTGCATGTATCGCTTCGACGTGGACCATGTGAACTCATAGACATACGCGTTTCTTTCACCATGGCTGGTGCGCGTGTGTGTGCCCATTCCCCATGAGTAAACGCTCTCGTCCCGTTCCTCGCAAGCGTGAGCCAGCGCCCAAGCGGGCGCGCCTCGCTCTCGTGCCCTGGGGCGAGCTCCCGATCGAAATGTGGCAAGAAATCTTCTCCCACACCGGGGCCCGAGCCCGCGCACGCAGTCGGCGGGCGTGTCGCGCCTGGTATCACATCTTGTGGGACTTTACCGTATGCGTCCATCCTAGCATGTACAACGGCATGCGACGACTCTACCGGAACCCCGATGATCCACTGGTTGAGGCATTGGACCATGCACTACTCCTACCCGGCTATCATCACGACACCCGGGACTTTGGCCTGCGACGCGTGAATCTGGATGAAGGCTTCTGTAATGAAGACTCACGCGTGGTGCGCCGCGCCCAATTCGTGTTTTCCGCTGCAGCGGGCAGACGATGCTACTCTTTCACCGCGTCGATCTATGCGGATGCACCCGATCCCCAGCCCGAAATTGTTATCCTGAATCGCGACGCGAACGCGATACACCCAGAGTCCTATCCGCTCCCACTCGGGCCCGCTGATGTCGCAATGCTCTCGCCCTACATCACCCAAGCAATCTTAGTGGAGGATTAAGACGCCCACGCACGAGACATTTTTTCACCATGGGTGGGGGTGGCTGTGTGTGTCCCCACCCATTCCCTATGAGTAAACGCTCTCGTCCTGCGCCCCGCAAACGCGGACCTGTTCCCAAGCGTGCCCGTCTGGCTCCCGTGCCCTGGGGCGAGCTCCCGGCCGAAATGTGGCAAGAGATATTCTTCCACACCGGGGCCCGGGCCCGCGCTCGTTGTCGGGGTGTTTGTCGCGCCTGGTATCACACATTGCGTGGCTTTATCTTCAATGTCATGCCCGCGGCACTGGCTCCTCTCCGGCGCTTGTACCTGGACCCGGATCCCGTCTTTGTCAAGATGGTCGACGAGGCGCTCATCTTCCCTGCCATGTGTGCTTCCCTGCGGAGCTTCCAACTGCGCCGTGTCACGCAAGGCGAAGGATATAGCATTGACGCCAAGCGAGGCATACGAGACGTTGACTTCTGTCTCTATGATATCACGGCGGAACGCGAAGTTCGTTTCTATGCGGACATGTTCGCCGACGGACCGGATCACCAACTAGATATCGGACTCGCCGGGCGTCATGGGCATTTGACGGCGCTTGGATCTGTCTATCCTCTACCGCCTTCTTTCGCGGCGATCATAGCCATGACAAACCAGCTCCCCAATGCCACCTACGAGCTGAAGCTCAAATAGCCACGTTTCTCTTTCACCATGGGTGGTTGTCTGTGTCACATAAACAATCCCATCAACGCCACGACCAAGAGTCCGGTCACGTCCAGCCTCCCGCTGCTTCCGCCTGTAGCTCGCGCTCGGGGCGGGGGCACGAGCACCATAGGTGGCGGCGGAGGGGGCGCTCCAGCATAGGGATCCGGCGGAGACACTGGGGTAACGCCGGGAGGCGGCGGAGGCGATGGCGGGGGCGGCGGGGCCGGTACGCCAAAGTTGTTGGAGCTCGAGGCGTCGAACGTGAGATAGAGCAAGCCCTTGTCCAGCGTTCCGACATGCGTGGCCTGCGTGCTCATGATATTGAGCATGGCGGGCCGGATGTTCGTATTGCCCAGGTTGTAGCCACTGTCCACCATCTGCGCCATGACCACGAGCTCCGCGCCAGCTTCGAGGGGCGAGGCCATGGACGTTCCGCTCAGCACCGCGTATTGGTTGTCCAACCAGGCGCTAACCACTTGCGCGCCGGGGGCGTAGCTGACATATCACCACCCATGGTGAAAGAAAACGAGGGCGTACCGGGGCACACACGAGCCATAGTTGCTGAACGAAGCACGCTGATCGGTTTGCGTTGATGCGCCAATAGCCACCACGCCCGAGATGGCCGCGGGCGCTGTGTTGCAGGCTCCGCTCCCGGAATTGCCCGCTGCAGCGACGATGCTTACGTGATGGGCGCCTGTTTGGGGGTGTGAGGTGGGGGCATTATCAAACCATCACCCATGGTGAAGGAATTCGTTGTTCTTTTCACCATGGGTGGGTGTGTGTGTGTGGAAACCCATACCCAGGATCGTCGTGACGGCGCTTGTCATCGACGAGGACATGGGCCCGTTGAGCGAGAGGTTGATGACAAGGGGCTTACTCGGATCGCCATTGGTCGCAGCATCGTCATCGACGACCCAGAAGGCTGCGACCACACTGCTCGTGGTGCCACTCCCGCCACAGTCCAATGCCTTGACGACCCGGACCTGCGCCCCCTTGGCCACGCCCACGTTGGTGCCCGCGAGTAGGCCAGTCACGTGCGTTCCGTGCCCGTTGCAATCCAAGGGCCCACTGCCATCGATCGTATTGGCAAGGGCCACGACGCGACCCGGCGGGAGTTGGAACTCGTCGTGGGATGGGCTAGTCCCCGTGTCGATAATGTAGGCCGTGTAGCCCGTCGCATTCCCGTAGTACGTGTAGAGCCCGTCAAAGTCCGCGCCTCGCTGATCCAAGCGATCTAGGTGCCATTGCGCAAAGGTCTGCACGTACGGGGGTAGTCCCACTGCCACATCGGGTTCTGAGGCTTGCCGCTTCCGCCGCTTCCCCGTCGTGGCGCCCGTCTCGCCCAACACCTTGACGGGATCGGGCAAAACGAGCTGCACCACCTCGTCCTCGTCCACCGTGATGGTCGAGCTCTGTGCCGATGTGAGCAGGCCCGTCAAGCTGTTCGTCACGAGTTGCCGAATGAAATCCTTGGCCGCCGTGTTCGTCACCGTTGGGGCAAAGTCACACTCAATCGTTAGCAGCGTTCGAATCCGCACGCGGGACACGCTTGTGAGCACACACCGATCCACGGCACCCCCGCCGAGATGCTGCGTCTGAGCCACGCTTTGCCAATTCGTCTCGATCGACGTGCGCATCACGGTCAGGGCATCGTCCTCAAGGCGCGTTCCAATCGTGATCACAAAGTAAGAGGTTGTGGCACTCGTTCGCTTCTGGGAGGATGGTCTCCCCGGGACGGGAGCCGGCGGGCCGCGTCGTCCTCGGTACAGCGTCTGGTCATGATCGGCCGCCGCACAAACCACCAGCAACAAGAAGAAGAAGGCGCTGGCCGGCGCCATCCTACTAGCAATCTCTCTTCCACCATGGGGTGTGTGGTTGTGTGCGAATGCTCCGGGTCTCCCACACATACCCCGCCCATGGTGAAAAGGAAAAGAGCCCACGTGTCTCCATTATAAAAACAGGTGTCAGATCTCTTCGGTGGCTCCCTTCTCCTTGTCCTCGTCATCGCTTTCGAGCGGGACGTGCGAAGCTTCCACGTCGCTTCCCGAGCGGATGGGACGCAGCTCCACGAGCGCTGCCTTGTCCGGCGCTTCGGGCCCGTCCGGGACGACATCACTATAGACAGCCCCAGGAGGCAGGAAGGTCGTCATCCCACGATCGCGGTGCTTCCGGCGGACCACGAGGAAGACGACGACGATGACCACGATGACCACGATGAGAAAAGCAACGGCCCCGACCAGGAGGAGAGCGGCGGTGTTGGAGAGCAGGAGCGAGGATGGCTCCGGTGTGGCGGTGCTCGCGGGATCGACGCTGGAGGCCAGGAGAGGTGGCGGGGGCGTGGATGCGGACGTGGGCGCCGGCGGCGACGCCCATGGTGGAGAGGGCGCTGTAGGGGGTGTAGGGCGCGTGAGGTTGATCGGGCTAACGGCGGAGGAGCCCACAGTCCAGATGTCGGAGGCAGCGGCCGGGGGGCTAGGTGGTGGGGGTGTCATCACCATGGGTGGTGATGGTGGTGGCGGTGGCACCGGCGAAACCGAAGGCTGCGTCGGTGGGCCCGCGCTCCCGGCCGAACGAACAGGGAGCCAGGAGGGCTCCGCAGGCAACACCTGGAAGATGCTAGACGTATCCGCAACCGCCTGCGTATCATTCGCCGTGGCCACTGCATTGACGAAGATCGTCGCCGACAAGTAGACGATGCTGTAGTTGGCGTAGTAGATCGTGGACGTGGGTGCCGTGGTGGTGGTCATTTGCGGGCGGGCGAGGTTGGCATTCGGGATGTAGTTGCCATAGACGTCAACGTAGTGAAAGGGTTGCTGGCCGGTTTGGTTCAAGGAGGGTGCGGCGAGCCAGTAGATGGTATTGAGCGCATTGCCGAATTGTTGTTGCTCGGCGTAGAGTCCGAGCCAGTAGCAGGAACCACCGGCCAGACCATTGGGGAGACGCGTCGTGCTGAACTGATGCGAGAAGCGGTAGACGCCAAGCTCACGGGTCGGGAGCCAAGTGGCATTGTTGCTTGGGACCGCAACGGACCAGGAGTCGATCGTCTGACCGCTCGCGGTGAGCCAGTCGCCAGTGGGTAGCGTGGGCCACAGGAACCAGTGGGTGGGCCCCGGGTCAGACGCCAGTGCCGTCAAGTTCTGGGGGAAGCGACGACGGATGGGGAGATCGCAGACGATGCCATCGGCACGGAGGCCGTCGGGGATGCAGAAGTGGGTGATCACCACGTTCGTTGGCTTGGAGGTCACCGGGGTGTAGCCCGAGTTCTGGCCAATGGGCATGCCGCGCGTAATGTTCCAGCCGATCTTGTCGTCTCGCACCAAGTAGAAGGCACGGTAGGGCCAGCCCCAGCCTTGTGGCGTGGGCGAGGGCGTGTAGCCGGCCGTTGCCCAGGCGACAAGGTGCAAGAGCAGGAAGGCGGCAGGTGTCGCACGCATGAGAGAGTCGACTGAGCGGGGGTTGCTCGGAGGGATGGAGCGGGCATGCACATGACCATACCCACCCATGGTGGAAGAAGAAGACGTTGTTTTCTTTCACCATGGGTGGTGTGTGTGTGACACCCCCGCCATTCGCTCCCCATACAGACCATGACATCGCAACCCGAAATCAAGTCTGATGCTCCAAGCACGCCCAAGCCAGAGGTAAATCGCCGGCAGGAACTCGAGATGCTGCTGGGAAGCATCCGCCAGGTCACCGCCCCGCTCGAGGCCGAACTCGCCGAGATTGTGCGTCGGGAGGACGAGGTCCGTAACAAGAAACGCGCAGAGGACGTCGAGGCATTACGCGCAACCATCGTCAAGGCGCTAATTGGCATGGACGAGTTGGATGAACCATTTTACGTGTGGGTCAATTCGGAGATGGCTCCCGGCGACAAGTACGTATGGCTCTCGGCTTATGCAGCAACAACCAGTCGTCTCAGCTATGCCAATGCCCGCCTGCAGGGCTGGCGTGGGATCCTTACCACAAGCGAGGAGGACACGCCGACCGAAGAGAAGAAGGCGTGAGGCCGACACACACGCATACCACACCCCATGGTGAAATAAAGCATAGAGTCTTCCACCATGGGTGGTGTCTGTGTGTGTGCCGTCCAGTCCATTCCATTCCCCCGCATGAAGCACGCACGCACTGACCCTGATGTCGGCCATGCGAAGAGAATCCGCCCCGCTGCCGCTGAGCAAGATTCTCTCTATCTGACGAACTTCCTCCCCGAGCTCCGGGCCATTGTGCGCGACTTGCTGGATGCTACGAATCCCAATCCATGGAACGATACGAGAGACCGTGTCATGCTCGCCCGCACCTGCCGCCAGCTCTACCATGACGACAAGCCCGGCGTGTCCAAGTTCCCGCGTGTGTGGCAAGGTGTGCGGTGGCCCCTACAACTCCCTGACTGGATCCATCGTGCGATTGCGGACCTTGCTCTGCACGGTCGCGGAACCTGGCCCACAGCCACGGAAGTCCAATACGTCCCTTCCCGTGTCCACCAGCTGGGCAGGGGGAGAACTCACGCCACTGGTGATCTGATACGTATCACGTGGTCTTCTCTGCGGCCTACCGAATCCTGGCAGGTAGGTTGTGGGAACTGGGCCACGTCGTGCAGTCTCGAGGTGCAATGGCTCGACGAAGTTCACCTTTGGAGCGTACGTGCATTGGCCCATGGACGTCGACAGCTGCTACAGTGCAGGACGTTGCCTCGTGCCATTGCCTCCGATCCATTGTGCTATTGTCTGGAAGGGGATAGAGCTTGAACCTACACACCCATGGTGAAATAAAGCGTCGTCTTCTTCCACCATGGGTGGTGGTATTGGGGTGTCATTCTCGCTATCAATCATGTCCTCGAATCCCTTCTACCCCAAACCGGAACGAACCGAACAACCCGATGCCACTCGCCGCGCAGAGCTGGAAACACTCCTCGCCGCCGCGCGCCAGGCCATGGCCCCGCACGAAGCCATCATCCAAGCCGCGCGACAAAGCATGGCCCCGCTCGAAGCGGAGCTCGCGGGGATTAAGAAGCGCGAGGAGGAAGCCGCGGAGAAGAAACGAGTCGAGGAGTGTAAGGTGATGCGCGCGACGATTGCAAGGTATATCCGGGCGCTCAAGGCACACGGGGAGAGGTTTGAGGTCTACGTCAATGCGCGGGAGGGACCATGCCGCGGGGCGGCCTATCTCTCATGCGCCGAGGCCGACGTTGCGGTCGAGGAAGACCGAAACTACGCCTATACCGCGTGGCCATGTGAGGTACAGGTGGAGTCGCTGTCCGAGAGCGAAGAAAAGGCGACCTAACCGGCATGCATACACACACGCACACCACCCATGGTGAAAGATAAACGTCTATTTCCGGACGAGTCCATACAGGCGCATCTCTCCTTGCTTCTTTGCGAGCTTGCGCTTTCGGTTGAGATGGCGTTCGACATCATGCCAGTCCCCGCATTGAGCAAACACACGCTCTGGTAGCTCGGTCCTCGCCTCCTTGAATCGAGGGTCGTTCGGGGCGATCCCAAGTCGCTTGGCGTCTTCTTGCGCTAGGCATTGGTCGCACAGATACCAGATGGCCGCGCCGGTCAGACAGATAAAAGCCACCAGGAAGAGGACGTAGCCCGTGGAATCACCGATGCGTGCCCAGTGATGACACTCAGGCAAGAAGAGCCCAAAGATCGTGTAACAGGATGCGGAGGGCATGTGCTGTGCGGGAAATGATGATGCCTTCTTTCACCATGGGTGGTGCTGCGCGTCCCTCCATTCTTCCACATGAAACGCGCCGGCGACAACCCTGACTCCCGCCCCATCAAGCACCGGACTCCCCCAACCGAACTCCCGCTGCTCCCCGAGCTCTGGAACATGATCCGCTTGCTGATCCCCGTCTACGACACGGACACGCGAGACCGGATCGCATTCAAGCGCACCTGCCAGCTCTTCTATCGACTCTCCGAGCGAGAGCACCTGACGCCGTCGCTATGGAGTAAGAAGATGCGCCGCATCGCAACTAGCGACAGTGGGGTTGAAATCGCCCTCACTCTTCCGCTAAAACCAAACCACATCCGAGCACTCGGCCTCGTGATTGCGGAGGTGGCACGGGATTTCCCTCTGGACTGGCCGCGACCTGATGATGCGTTGGTCGATCCAACCGGGCTGCCGTTGATCATCACGGCAACCATGGGTTGGAACCGCGATCAGCCCTGGCGACATATGGGGATCGCCGCCGCCCAGATCTACGACGAGGAGACGGGCAAACACTCGACGGTGTGGCGGCTGAATACTGACACGGGTAAGAAGGAGACCTTCATCTATATGTCGCTGGAGGGGCTGATATGTGGGCCGCGCGCGCGGGCGTGTATGGACGCAATCACCACCGCCACACCCATGGTGAAATAAAAAGCGTCGGTTCTTTCACCATGGGGGGATTGGTCTGTATACCCCGGTCTCACTGGAAGGCACAGACTAGAATCCATAGCGTTTCTCTTCGTCCTTTCGCGCGCGGATAGCATGGTAGCGTGCCCATCGATCGCGCATGTCGATGCCATCCTTGACGTCATCTAACATGTCCTGCGGGAACGCTGCCCAGATCTCATCCACGAGCTCGGGGTCCTGCTGGAGTCCGGTGCGGCGGGCAAACTGTGCTTTGCGTAACACGATGGCGGCCGCTGTCTTGGCGCGATCGCGTTGTACTAGTTGGTAGGCAACAAATGGCTCGAGGACGAGACACGCCGCCACACCCATGGTGAAAAGAAGTCGCGAGTTGGTGGTTATTAGCAGGAGCGGGAAGAGGAAGACCAAGGCAAAGAACGGGAAATACAAGGGCGCAGGGAAGACACAGTGGTCGACGACAATCCCCGACGCAAAGGCCGTGACCGCCGCCAGAACACAGATACCGTTCCGAAACGTTACGCGGAGCTCGCCGTGAGTCATCACAGACAGGAGAAAGTAATGTATTCCTTCACCATGGGGTGTAGCTATGTGCTGGGTGCCCCGCCCTTCCCCTTCAACGCCGCCTCGATGCTACGCTGGACATTGCCACGGTGTGCCAGGTGCTTGAGCACGTCGTCCATGTTCTGGCACTCGTCCCAGAGCTCGCGCGGGAGCTTGTATTCGAGCTGCATGAAGGTAGCCTCGTGGGGCAGGAGATTGAGGCGCGCAGCGAGGGCCTCACGCGAGGAGTTCCCTTCCTGGTTGACGAGTGCATGGGCATAGCAAATGCTAGCACCGGCCAGCCAGGCGAGGCACAGGGCGGCGGCGCTTGGTAGGGTATTGGCTGCCACGAAGCCGCCTGTCACGGCGAGGACCGCGAGCCATCCGGTGACAAACGCTGCAGCGTGCGGGAGCTCTGGCTTCTTTGCCATGGAGTGAGTGGGTAGGGGGCTTTCACACACATACCACCCCATGGTGAAAGGAAACGAGCTGCCATTCACTCCCACAGCCCCATGCCAGAGGATCCGGGCCTGCCGTGGTGGCTTCTACTCACACAGCACGCACTGCGTTTGATGCACGCTCCCCTGCGCTCCTACATCATCCGCTTCGATGTGCGGCCGCGCTCAATAGATGAATACACTCTGCTCCCACCGCCTGCCACCGAACCGGACCCAGGCATGCCACTGTTGGCTGAATAAAGCAACGTATTCTTTCACCATGGGTGGTTGTCTGGGTATCTGGTATCCAATCTCGCCGGCTGCGCCTTACTGGCTTCGTGGACTTACGTTAGCGACGACCTGCAACGTGCTGTGCTACGTCTTGGCGTGGTTGCTGTTTGGCGCTCCGCCGATCATCCTCATCCTGCTACCATGGCCATTGCAAGTCGCTGCGCTGAGCTACGCGGCGTGGAAGGACGAGGAGAGTCGCAGGAGCGAGGCCACGGAACACGAGAACTAGCATTAGACACCACCCATGGTGAAAGAAACTGCGCCCCCATTCCTTCACCATGGGTGGTCGCACATCACGCCGATCTCCTGTGCCCACGCGTGCACGTCGCTACTATCGTCTCGTCTATGCTACGCCAGAACAACTGGCCCGTGGCTACGTGACCTGGTGGTACGTTCGAGTGGACCCACCGCCCAGAGACCCGGCCTGACATGACGTTTATCTTCCACCATGGGTGTGTGTGTGTGTCCAATCAATGTGCCATCTCTGCCATCTTCACCGCAACCGAGAGCTGCCCTGGTGTTGCCGTGATCCGCCCGGATGCTTGTTGCAGACACTTGAGGCAGCGCAACACCTTCTGTACGCGGCGCTCGACCAAGGCATGCACGACGGCGACGACCCCGCGCTTAAAGTCAACGGCCGCCCCGCCCAGCTTCTGTTGCCACAGCCCACGGTAGGGCCCAGCCAGCTCCGCGTCGCGCACCGTACGCAGCAAATGGCGCACGCGAGCGACCGGGAACACGAGCGTCGACGAGCGCTGCTCGCGAATCACGCGATTCACTTCCATGCGGCTGCGGCGCGGCATCACACCCTTGCGGCGACGGCGGCGACGCTTCTCCTTGAGCACGGCGCGTTCCGGCTCTGGTTCTGCAGGTGCGGCGGTGGGTTTCGGACGCTTTCCCATTGTCGAGGAGGAGTGAGCGGGTGGGTGTCCTGTGTGCGAAGCGCGGGGCACCCCACAGCCACCACCCATGGTGAAAGGAAAAAGAGCCAATAGTCAAGAGCCTGGAGCCTGGAGCCCAGAGCCTGACGCGCACACGAGGGAACATAGACATGTATTCTTTCACCATGGGTGGGTATGTGATGACACTCAAACCACGAGGCGACGCCGTTTCGTGGGCGATTCTCCTTCGGCCGGTGCGCGCTGCTCCCGGGCCGCGCGTTTGATGTAATCACGCACAATGGCCCGGCGGTCCTTGAGCCCAAGCCCAGAGCCCAAGAGGGCCGGTGCCATTGTTTCCAGGCAATGAACGCGAGGCGGAATAACTTCGGCCGCGGATGCTGTGGGGCGCATCGCTTCGCAGCCAATGAGCGGCGTGCCAGGCGGGGCGTGCGAGGGCCCGGTCATGTAGACGAGACGCGGCGACCCGCGCCAGTAGAACCAGATGCAGCGGACCTCGACTGGCTTCTTCTCCAAGCTCAACGACTCCCGCTCGCTGTAGAGTGCTTCCAGGAGGTTCCCAGACTCGGCGTAGGATGGATGGAACAACAGAACACTCGGGGCGCGATGTAGGACCGGAACCTCCCAGGGCTTGCGGTCCGCCAAGATGGCGCCGTCCGGAACCACTTCACCCGGAACGAAGCCGAGCACGGTGAAGGGTGCCAGGTGCTGGAGTGCGACCAAACTCTGCGTTCCCGTGATCGGGTCAATGACACGGCGCGCGACGAGCTTCTCCGTGTAGGCACGCGCATTGTCCCAGATTTCATGCTGCTCGGGCGCGGCAATGGTGTGAACAAACGTCTCCAAGCTATCGGTGGGCCCAGCGCCTTGGAAGGTGCGGACCTGAGGGGGACAGGGTCAGGGAGGACGAGCGCGCGACGCGAGAGACCTTCTTCATATCGCAGTACGCAAAGGTACGTGCAGGATCAAGTTCCGCAATCGCAGTCCACACGGGATTCGTTTCGAGAGGAGACGTGGCCATGAGCGAGTGGAAAGTCGCTGGCGGCATGTTGGAGAGATGTTGCCGAACCCAACCCCACCCAATGGTGAAAGAAAGAGACGTTTTCCTGGCACCATGGGTGGTGAATGTGTGGTATGCGAAAACCCTCCTTCTCACTCCGGCCATGAATTGCACGGGTGGGCACACGGATGTGTCGCGCAGCACCAATAGTAGCTGCTCGTGCTATGCCCCGTTTCGTGGCACGCGTTGCGAGTCGATGCTCGAGTACTGGATACCCCTCTCGATCTTCCTCGCCTCGGTCGATGGCCTCGTCATGCTCCTTGCTCTCGTGTGGACTGGCGCACGCCTCTGGTCCGTTGCCCGTGCCAAGCAATGTGGCAAGCGCCGCATGGCCGATGCGGTGGTCGTGATGAATGGCATCGCCGTACTCATGCAATTGATCACGGACGTATTGCCCTCGGCCTCCGTCACGGGCCAATGGCCATCGGACATTGGCGTGGCCATCACGTCGGGTATCTTGATCATCCTGAACATGGCGTTGTGGATGGCCGCGTCAGCGCTCGCCTTGGGCTTTTGGCTCGACGTGTTGCGACAAAAGATGAAGGTGCGATTGCGTCCTTGCACCCGCATCCTGTGCCTGGCGGGCGCCTCGCTTCTCATTGTCGTGGTGCCGGGGATCCTGTTGCTCTACGTATTCGCCGGGCTCACCACGACGACGTTGATTGCCCTGGCTAGCTTTCTCTTGGTGTTGCCCTTCTTCCTCAACACCTTGATCATGGTCACCGTCGCGGGCATCATCACGGCCAAGCTCAAACACCGCCTGGCGGAAATGCGCGAAACGTCGAGAGAACGCGCCGTGCGCGCACGTCGTTGGATCTGGATCTTGACCAGCGGCTGGCTGGGTTATATCGTCGTGATTGTCGTGGTTCTGGCCTCGGGCGTCGACACGAGCCACAATCAGGGCAGTTTGACCGCCGTGGTCCACGTTTATGGCGTGATGCTGCTGCTATGTCGGGCCGTGGTGACGTTGAGTATCTTGGCCCTGGCGGATGGACGCCGCCTGACCCAGTGGTGGACACGGAAAAAGGACTTGTTGGGCGCGGTCACGACGACCACCACGGCAAATTCACGTCCAGTGTCTGTCAATACATGAGCCCGTGTGACACATACACGTTACCACCCATGGTGGAAGAAAGAAACGTTTTTCCTTTCACCATGGGTGGGTGGGTGGTATGGTGGAACCCATTCCCCATGGCGGTCTTCTACTATATGCTCGCGCCACAAACCGTTCACGCGGAACTTGCGCCAGGCGAAGGGAAGTACGTGTTTACCAACTACGGTGACGACGAGATCTCGGCAAAGGTCACGCGCCTCGCCCCGGGCCATCGCATGGTCAAGCATGGCATGCTATTCACCCTCACGTCGAACTACGATGAGCAGTACATGCCATTGCTGCTGCGCATGATGGAAATGCAACACGGTCTCCCGGTCGGGATGATCACCCTGTTCAAACCGGTTGGTGCTGTGTAATAGAGAGAGATAAGATGTCATACGACGTTGCTTGTGTACACACACACCCCACCCATGGTGAAAAGAAAAACGATCAGTTCTGTCATGTGGCCGGTCCTTGCGCTGGGAGCCGCGGGCGCTGCCTTGTGGTATCGCTATGGTGGGGCCATGGGCCAGTACTACGTGAAGAAGTACGGGTCTACGGTGCCCGCCTTCCATCCGATCGCCGACAAGTATCGCACCTACGCAGAGCTGCATCAAGCCCTGCGGCGAGCAGGCGTCGAGAGCTCCAACCTGATTGTCGGGATCGACTTTACCAGGTCCAACGAGCAATCCGGGATGCGCACGTTTTGTGGCGCCTCGCTCCATAGCCTGCATCCAACGGTGCTCAATCCCTACCAATCGGTGATTGCCACGATCGGCCAAACGCTCGAGGTGTTTGACGATGACAAGCTCATCCCGGCCTACGGCTTTGGTGACCAACGCACACGCGATCGCTCCGTCTTCTCGCTCATGCCCGACGAGACCTCGTGTCAGGGCTTTCAGGTTTGTTGTTTTCTTTCACCATGGGTGGGTGATGGGGTGACAGGCCGTTCTGCAACAATACAGCAACGTGCTCCCGACCCTGACGCTGGGCGGGCCCACCTCCTTTGCCCCGCTCATCCGCAAGGCCATTAGCATCGTGCAGGCGAGCCAGAACCGCTATCACATCTTGCTCATCATCGCCGACGGCCAGCTCAGCGAGGAGGGCTACCAGCCTACGGTCGACGCGATCGTCGAGGCCTCAAACTACCCGCTCTCGATCGTCATGGTCGGCGTCGGCGACGGGCCCTGGGATGATATGGAGGAGTTTGACGACGAGCTCCGCGAGCGGCGCTTCGATAACTTCCAATTCGTCGACTACGATAGCGTGATGCGCCGGAACGATGGTGATCCCCTGGCCTTTGCATGCGCCGCGATGCAAGAGATCCCGGAGCAGTATCAGGCAATGGCGGAGCTGGGGTTGTTCGAGGTGAAGCCAGCAGTGTCGCGTGGACGGCGGGGACGCTGATTGGACACTCAAACCAACCACCCCATGGTGAAAGAATAGACGATGTTTATTGACTTCCAGACGGCCGCGGGAGCCGGTAGAAGGGATGATTCTGCTCCTCGCCCGGCGTAGCGTTGTGCTTGATCGTTGCATCGATCTCGGCAAATGCCTGTGGTGAGAGCTCCAGCGCAAAGTTCATCTTCACCACAAAGTCGGCGCGACGCTTGCGGGCCACGCCGCCCGTCCCGTGGCGGTGGACGAGGCGGCCCATGTGCTCGAGTGAGGTCACCTCCTCGTCTGCGATCATGGGATGCGACATGTGACCGAGGGACTCGAGGCGACGAGGGCCATGCTTGAGGAACATCTCGTAGCCCACGAGGTAGTAGGTGCGAGGCCGTGCGGCTTGTTGGATACGCCGCGTGTACTCGACGAAACGGCGTGTGTTCTCCATTCCGATGATAAGCGGAGCATCGTCACGCAGTGGATTCTCGGATCCGGCTTCCATTGCCGCCCGGCTTTCCGGGGACAGGGCCGAGGGGTAGACCAGGTGTTCCGCCGAGATCCCGGCCTCTTGGAGGATTTCCAGGTGCTCCGCGGGCGAGAGTGTAGCCCAGCGAGAGAGTTGCGCCGCGCGGTGGGCGGTGGACATTGGGGGAAGAAGTGAGACGACACACAACCAGACCCACCCATGGTGAAAGAAAACATGTTATCCTACGCATTGTCTAATGTCCCTTCGCATTGTACCAGGCGTACAACCTGAAACACGATCTGATACCCATCTGGCTGGATCTTCCAGGCGTCGATATGATCGGAAAGCACGGCACGAAGCGCGGCGACGGCCTTGTCGTAGTTGCCAAGGAAGAGGATCCATTTCTCGTGCAGCTGCGTCTTGTTGTCGAAGAGGACCTCGGGTTCATGGGCAAGGAGCGCATTGCAGAGCACGTCCATTGAATCGAACGGGACGGGGACGACGTCGTATGGGATTGAGGCCAGCGCATGCCCGTGACGCCAAACGTCGGGATGGACGCGATCGGGGAAGACCCGGCGGGTTGACATGGAGTAAGGTGAGGGTGTGCGCGCGCACACACACACGGCCCCACCCACGGTGAAAGAATACATCGTGTTGCTGCTGACGTGGCGTTACGTGTCGGTTTCTTTTCACCATGGGGTGGTTGATGGGGGTGCCCGCACTCACTCCATGTCCGAACTCCGCCTGCCACCCCCATGGTGGCGATCGTATCTCCGCGCTCTGCTGTGTATACTAGCGACTATTGTGAAGATGGTGATCTTGTCCACGATCGTTCTCTGGCTAGGCATGTCGACCGGCCAATGGTTTAAGCCGACACAGCCTGCCGTGGATCCCAAGCAAGAGCTCCCCCTTGCTGGCTCGAACATCCGCGTGACAAACGGCGCCGGCAGCATCAAGATCGAGTCGGTGACGGGTCCCATTGAGACGCTTCAGCTCAGGCCCGCGGATCGTCCGGAGCTCAAGCCACAGCATGCTCCGCCTGAACCAGCGCGTCAATTGAACGCATTCTATGTGCACACGGACGGTACAATCCAACCCAACACGCCACCAGCAGACGACGGTCACGTCTACGTGGGCCGGACGGGGAAGGCACCGACGCTTGGCAAACTTGTCGACTCCATGCCCGGAAAGACACATTGCGGGCCTGGCTCAATGCTTGCCTTCGGTTCTATCTCGTCAGACGGTCTCGTCCACGACGTGCGTTGTGTCGTTCCGGACCCTGCACCGCAGGTCACCCTACAGAACGTGCAAGAACAGACGCATATCCAGGAGGATCGCAGCGCCTTCGTCCTTACCACAGCTCAAACGATCGACGCCAAGAAGCCGGCAACAGGCGTCTCGCCCGGAGTGCATGCCGATCCTCCCGGCGTGGCGCCGCAGATCAAGATCGATGGCGCTGCGCCGGCGGCCTTCTACACGGAGAAAAGAACGTCCGATGGCGTGGAGACGTGCTTCTGCGCGATAATTACCGGTGATGGACGTTGCAGCGAGCGACGATGCATTCATATCCCACGCGTCTGCTTCGACAAGCACGGGCGCGCGATTAGCTGTGACCCATATGAATTGTGACACACACAGGCCCACCCATGGTGAAAGAAGGACATCAACTTATGAGAGGGTTCATCTCTGTCACCTCTTTCATCTCGACGATGCAACCGCACTTGAGGCAGATGTTGAACAGGCAAGTGCCGCGTAGCGTAGCAGCGAAATATACAATCATCGCGACTAGCCCGTAGATGATAATCGCCATGCCGACGAAGCCAAGGGCAATCCATCCATCGATAGACTCGGCACTGGTGCAGGGGACCAGCTCGGTCGCCGGGTCACAATTTGACGTGGGACAGATCCACGAGCCATTGCGGCATGTGGTGTCGTGGACCACACCACATGTCGTGCAGTCTTCGGTATTCTTCCATGCGATGTGGGCAACTACGGTAACCACTGCACACCAGAGCATAGCTGACACCCAGAGGCAACCGAAGAACTCCCTGGTCGTAGAGAAACGCATCGTGAATGACATTCCATGCGCGACCCCCCACCCATGGTGAAAGAAATCATTCTCCCCCCTGCTCGGATGGACGGCCGCGCCCGCCAGTTTAACGAGTATCTCGTCTATCAAGCCGTAAGCTGCTCTGAGTGCGGGACCTGGGTCAACGACTGGTTCTACGTCTTGCACCCAACCACCCCGCCTGTGTCCCTCTGCCCTTTGCACGGTGGCCCGCCTCTCCCCTTCCGTCCTCTCGATCGCAAAGGAAACCCCCTCCCGCTCTGGCTACTAATGGCCCGAAACGCAAAGCAGATGCGCAAGAAACGTTGATTTTCTTTCACCATGGGGTGGTGTGTGTCAGACATCCGCGCTTGCCGTGGGCTGTTCCACCACCTGCTTGCTCCGTGTCGACACCCCGAGCTGCTCCAAGTCAAGCGGGCCGGGCCCGTCGGGGAAGGGCTCGGAGATCACCGCCCCATCCGACGCCGACATGACCAAGGGCTGCAGCAACTTCTCCATCTCCGCGTCGCCGCGAATCGCCGCGAGGATATCCCCCTTGCCAACGCGTTGATGCTTCGTGTCGTGGGCGTGTTCGGCGGCCGCTTCAATCACCTCTCCAAGAATATACTCGACCACGCCGGCCAAAAACGTCTTGGCTTCCTTGCTAATCGGCCGCCGAACATGCATTGCTTCCAGGGCTTGACCGACGCGCACTGGGGGGATGTGCAGACCAGCGCGAGAAGCAAGCGTTTGCTTGGCGGCGGCGGGGGCTTCTGCCTCGGCGACAGGGGCCGCGTGGGCCTTGGCACGTGTTTGCGACATTGCGAGTGAGCATGCCACGCGCGCACACACCCATGGTGAAAGAAGCAGAGAGACGTTAATCTTCACCATGGGTGGTGATGGTTGTGTGCTCACTCCTCCTCCCCGCAATGTCAACGAAACGCGCGAGCAAGAAGACGCCAACGCCCGATCCCCCCGCGGCACCGGACACGCCAAAGAAGGCCCTTCCCACACCCGGCGCTGGCATCCTGACGCAGTACATCTACCGACTCTACCGGACGACGCTGAAGCAGAACCCGCTGAGCATCTCCCGCGAAGCCATGGAGTTCCTGGAGGATATCGCCTGCTTCGTGATTGCACTGGCCGCGGAGCGCGCGGGCCAATTCGCCCAGCACAACCAGCACGTCAAGATCACGTCGCGTGACATGGCAGGCGCGATTCACGCGAGCTTGCCTGGCGAACTGGGCCCGGCCGTGACGGCACGCGGGAACACGGCCACCACGGCCTATCGGGCATCGGTGGCGGCGGGGAAGTGAGACATTCACTTCTGTGTGGACGATGGACCGGCGTCATGTGTCGATGGATAGAGTCCGTTGCGTATTGTGTTGGTTGCTGATGTTTGGCTTCATCCGCTGGCCGGCCTGTCTGTGTATCCTGTGCTATCTTGCCGAAGATGAGGACGACATTGAAGCGGGTCTGGTACCACACACAGACCCCACCCATGGTGAAGATTAACGTCGTTCTTTCACCATGGGTGGGTATGTGCGTGGTCACTAATGTCCTCCGTCCTCGACATCCTCCCCGCCGAACTGTGGCATGAGATCATCTGGCATGCTGCGCGCTGCCCCGTCGGGGCGACAGGGGTCTGGGGCTTGCAACGTAACTCGGAGCATGCCATGGCCATGCATCTCCAACAGGCCGAGCCATGGGACTTCTGGGTCTGGCAGAACCTTGTGCGTGCCTTGGGACGATACAGTCTAGTGTGCAAGGACTGGCTCGTGGCGGTTCGCTGGGGCACGGTTCTGCAGCGTGTACGGCTGGCACGATGGCGCGCGCATCCCGGGATCCGGACGTCGCTCCTCTGCTCCGACACGGCCGCGTTGCAGGCGCGAACCTCACCCTGGCGGGCCAAAACGCTCACGATGCTGGTCTGTCTCACACGGGCCCTCTACAACGACGACTTGGACGATGACGAACTCGAGACCGTCAGCCAAATGCTCTTTTTCCGGTTGGTGCGGGGGCCCGGCTTCGCGCGCCGCTTCGGCCTGTGTGCCACAACAGTGGACGTGGACACGCGGCGGCCCACGGCGGGGTTTCTGGTCAACCCCTATCGCGTCTGGACAAGAGACAGCATCCGTGTCAGCTACATCTGGCAAGGAGGCAACGAGGGTTGGGTTCAAGCGGTCACAGAACAAGCACTCACCGCCGTGCTGCACCGCTGGCAAGAGGATTGCGCGCTAGTGGCGGAGGCACAGGGCTCCGACGTCTGGAAGAAACGCCCGCGCGAGCAGGAGCAGGAGGAGGAGGCGGGCCCGCCGAGCAAGAAGGCATGCACCACACAGACACCACCCATGGTGAAAGAAACGTGAATCATCACCATGGGTCATCGTAGGTCTCCCTTCGCCTCTCCTTGTTCCGGATGCGCCGCTCGCGTGCGCTGGGGACGCGCAGATCCCACCCATGGTGGAAGAATGTTCTTTCACCATGGGTGGTGTCACTCTCCCCCATGTCCGCCACCGACCTTCTCCCTGCCGAACTGTGGCATCTGATTGCATGGAAGACCGCGGTTCTGCCGCCCTCGGTCATCATGGTTACGCGTGCGCACTGGCGCGAGGTGATTCGGGCCCTCGACCGCCTGGCCCTCGTCTCTCGGGACATGTTCTACTCCATCCGATGGGGCAATGTGCTCCGACGCCTCGAGGAGGCAAACTGCAGCGCGTGTCGAATGGGCACGAAGCCTGCGGCCTATCACGACCACCCCCTGCACTCGGCGGTGACCTCGCCCTGGCTTGCGCACGGCTTGGCCAACGCCTTCTTCTTGCCCAAGGGATGGAATAGGGCAGAGATGCGACGAGAACTCTTTGCGCGCCATGTCTGGCAGAGAGGCGTGTACTTCGAGGGGGGCAACAACGTTACATCGATCGATTTCGCCGACCTGACCAAGTCATCGATTGCCTTCCATCGGGGGTACGAGTCGGTACCTCGCGGCTCAGCCACGGTACTCGTCGCCATAGTCCATCACACGCACAACGGGATGGCTTGGCAGTGCCATGACCAACTCCCGCCCGACCAGTCCTTGGCCCTGACGCTCGCTGCGGTCCGGGATTGGCGCGCCAGCTATGTGCACTATGAAGAACTCCACGACAAGGCCAAGGATCGATGGCCTGTGGGGAAGAAACGCCCGCGCGAAGAGGCTGCTGAGATCAAGGAACCGGCCGGGAAGAAGGCTCGCATCCTCACACCCTTTGTGAGCGGCGAGGATAAATCCAAACGCTGGCGGGACGTTATCCTCGGGAAACGCTAGTTTGGGCTGGTTTCTTTCACCATGGGTGGTGGCGGTTGTGAGCATACCCACCCACCCATGGTGAAGGAAGAGACAATCTCTCCACACAATAAACGGGTGGTTTATCTCATACGTCGAACAAATCAACGCGCCTCCCCAGCCGTCCCCGCCTTCTTCGCGGCGATGATCCCGGCCACGGCCTTCTCCACGGTGCCCGGCGGGGGGCTCGTGCACTTGCAGGGTGCCTTGTCCTTGGCCTCACGCGAGCGAACCTTGACCGAGAAGGCGAGCGCCGGGACTCGATTCCCATCCTTGCCCTCCAGCTCCTTCTCCTGCAGTTGTGTCGTGTCGCACTCAACGTGGTAGCGGATCTCATCACTGCAGAGCTTGGTCACGATTTCCTCCAGTGGATTGCGCTGCCCGCCAGCACAGCTAAACAAGTTGGCCGGCAACCAGGCGTCGTTGAGCTCAACCTGGCCCCGCAGCTTGGCACCGTTCGTCATCTGCGTGACGGCACTCTGCACCATATCGTCTCGCACCGTATCGCAGTAGGCGTGTGCCAGCTTGAAGGCCTCCTCCGCCTTGGATATCTTGTTGGGGCTGTTGATCACGGGGAGATCGTCGTCGACGTCCTCCTCTACAATAGCACGGGGTTTCGCCTTACCTGCAAAGGCGCCGGCGGCGAGCAGCAGGACGATGAACACGATAATCCCATACCACACGCCCATGGTGAAACACAGAACTGACTGTTTTACCCACAGTAACGATCACAACAACGATGATGACGTCACAGGGGCCCAGGGATCGCGACCGGGGCGCTTGCGGGGCAGCCGGCCCTTCTTGAGTGCCGACTGTCCACGTCGATTCTTCACCATGGGGGATGGTGGTGTGGGCGCGCTCGCGACAATGCTCGCCATGGTCAGATCCGCAAAGCCGGAGGCGAGATCGAGCACGAGACGTCCCGTGTAGGACCCGCGCGGCGAACTCTGGCCAATGGAAACGATGCGCGCGCGGCCGGATTCGGCGATGACACCCACCAACCCACCCATGGTGAAGAGCTCGATCGTACTCCCGGGGGAGTAGACGTCCCGAAGGCGGGATCTTGTGCGCGAGGTTGAATTGCAATAGACGGGCACGGCGGAGAGATCGAGCACGTCCGACTCGTGGCGCATGATCTGGTACATGCGGTGATCGCCATCGGTGAAGTCGGCTGTTTTCTTGGTCAACGGGCGGACGCTGGGTCGTGGCACGGCTGGATGCCTTGCTTCGGCATGCTGATGATGCCAATGGAGTTGCGCGACGCGCGTGGCGCGATCGGCATCGGTTTGGGAGTAGGTGGACATGAACACTGATCCAACCCCCCATGGTGGAAGATTTCCTTCACCATGGGTGGGTGGTATGTCCCCACTCCTAATGTCCTCGCTCCATCTTTCCGTGCTCCTTCCCGAATTATGGGGTGTGATCTTGCGCAATGACCCGCTCACGCGGCGTATGGTCGCAATGGTTTCCCGCGATGACCAACGCCGTCTCCCTCCCCCGGGCCCTCCGGATATGATTGCCACCGTCCCAGCCTTTCCATCCACCCGTCCCAACACTGAGCGTATCATCTACCCCGCAATCACTGGCGCACACGTGGATCTCGTGATTTGGTGGGCCCGGACTTGTCCCGATCGACACCTAGAGTCTCTTACGCGGGTCGTCTACGACTATGCCTTGCAGCAGGGCCAGGTGGCGTTGGCCCACATTCTCGTCGGGCTTATGTCCATCCCACCAAGCGGACGAGCCTTTGTCCGCCGGAGGATCGTCGAGTTCCCCTGCGATTACCCACACGCTTCGATCAGTGACACGCTCATCCAACCACCGTCCAGCGCCGACTTGCATCGATTCGCGAACTGGGCACAGTCCGACGCTCTCTTTCAGCTCCTACCGCACTGCACCACGAACACACGCGTCTCGTTCCTATGCGAGATCATCCGTTACCACCAATGGGCGATGATTGATCGCATGTGGTATACCTTCCCCGAGGACCAGACCAGGGTCTTGCTCGATCTCGAGCAGAACTCACACCTGACGGACTTGGTGCAAGCACGCTACCACACACCGGGCCTCGCCTTTGCCCCGGATTCACTCCCGGCTCGCATCTCTACCTCGGTGGAGAGCAAGCTCGCCGCCAAGAAGCTGGCACGGCGTACCCGGGACAATGAGCGCCGGCGGGAGATGCGAAAGAGGAAGAGGGAAGAACAAGAGCGAGCGGCACGCGAGATTGCGATGCAGGCGATGCAAGAGGCACGAGCAAAAGAGGAGGCGCAGGCGGTGCGTCACTTTGCGGAGTTGCTGGACCGAGACATTCCAGGCCAGACCTAGTACCCCCATGGTGAAAAGAAAAACCGTGTCTAGGCCTCGCCTTCTTTCACCATGGGGTGGTGTATGTGGGCGGCCATTCCATGCACGTTGCCATGTCGCTCGTTGGAGACCACCTGCTCCGCGAACTCTGGGACATGATCCTGGTCGAGCCACTCGACCGGCGTATTGTCGCGATGCTTTCCCGTGGAGATTGTCGCGCCTCTCCGCCTGCGCCTCGGCCACCCGCATACGAAGAGGACCGTCCGCGTCGTGTGACACGCATTGTTTACCGGATGATCGCCTATGGCTACTATCATCCAGTCCAGTGGTGGCGGCGTACGATCAACCTGAAACGGAGTCAACAGGCCTATCTCGGGCCCGACCTTTATCTCACAGCCATGCAAGCCGGAAGGCTTCGTGTCGCGAAGCTGGTGGTGGCGATATTCAATCTCCCGATGACAGTCCGCCGCGACGTTGATCACACGATGTTCTCGAACCCGCGCAACTTCGCACAGGTTTCTTTTACCGAGGCAATCGACCCGCTTGGATGGCGATGTGTTCACGATTATGCCTTCCAGGCGGATCGAATCGCAGATGCACTTCACCTGCTTCCAACGCTGGAGCTGACCGAGCGCTACACGGTTATCAGACACCTTATCCGCAACGATTACTGGTCGCATGCTGATATCATATGGAAGAGCATCACAAACACCAACGACCGGGCGGCAGTGCTGGAACTCGCGTGCGACGACAAGAGCGTGGTTCGGGACATTAACGCCCGCCACAAAGCCCGCGACCACTGGTCCGCCCGCTCGTTCGTCGCTGCAGTCCATGCGGCAAAGCTCGAGTCCCAAGCCCGCAAGCGTGCAGAGGACGCACGCAAACGCAAACAGAAGCTGGAACTCATTCGGCAGGAGCGCCTCGCCCGCGAGGCGGCCCAAGCAGAACTCCTCGCTGCACAGGGCCGCGAACTAGCACAGCTCCGCCAGGAAGTCGCAGAGGCTCGCGAGAAACTCGAGGCCCCGCCAGTGATTGACTGGTTTGCCCCGATTCCGGGGCTGCGTTACGACGAGAGCGAGGACGAATCGAGCTCCATGTGATTCTGGCGGTGGTACAAACACCAAACCCACCCATGGTGAAAAGAAAAACCGTGTCTATGCCTCGCCTTCTTTCACCATGGGGGTGGTATGAGGGGGTGCCCCATTCGCTTGTATCATGAGCTCAACCAAGGAGGTCTACGTGCGCCCGCCATATCCGCGAGGCACTGATGTTCCGCTTGTGGATCTGACTCTTGGTCCCGCCGCACGACGGAAACAGCGGCGGGAACTTGCTACGCGACCTCGCGCCGCGCCAGCACGCGCCGTACTCGGTCCGGACGGATGTATAATCCTCTAGGCAGTAACCTACCCGTGGTGAACGGCTAGAAGCGTTGATTTCTTTCACCATGGGTGGTGTATGGTGTGCCTACCCACCCATTCCCCATGTCTCTGACCGGCACTGGACTCCCCGCTGAGATCTGGCTGTTAATCCTTGAGGACCCACTCGATCGCCGAATCGTGGCGATGGTCTCCCGGGGTGACCGCGACTTTGTCCCCCGCCCCAAGCACGACACCCCAGGCCGCATGATACTCTACGCGGCGATTTCCGCGGGTTATCTCGGTTTGGTTCAATGGTTGTGCCAGTGGTGGACACTTTGTTCCGGCGACCAGGAAGTCTGCTACCACCTCGCCATGCGCATGGGCCACCCGCGTATCGCACACTGGTTCGCGGGCGTATACGATATCCCAGTCAGTTTGCGGCGCATGACGGCTCGACGTATGCGTGACAATCCAAGTCACTACCCGATCGCCTCTCTCCGGGACATGATCTTCCCACCTCGGCCAGTTGGGTTTGTCCGTGCGATTCAAGCGAGCGACACCGACGAATCGCTTCAAATCCGGAACTTGCGCGTCGCACTCGATGTGGCTGTGGCCGACAATGAGTGGAGCGGACGATTTACCTTCTTCTATGCCGTTCAGCACCGCAAGTGGCAAGCCGTGGACATGATATGGGACCGCTTGCCCATCGCAGACCGCGAGCCTGCCCTTAACCGATTGTTCACGGGTGACGGGCACGAAGAACGTCATTGCGCGCTCATGGAACAATACAAGACGAAGCTTCCAACGACGATCCCGTCTCCCGGGCCCAATAACAGCCTGGCTGTCGCTCTCTGGCACATGGGCGTCTTCCGGGAGCTCGAACGCGAGCTGGACCTCGATCGACTAGGAGCACGAGCGCGGTCGGGGCGAGGCACCTCCTACGGACGCCGACTCGAGGAGTGGTTCGCACCGCGCGACCGGGAGCCTGAGAGGGACGAGTCAGACTCTGGGCTGGGTTGATACACACACAACCCCACCCATGGTGAAAAGAAAACCGTGTCTAAGTGTCTCTTCTTTCACCATGGGTGGGTGTGTGTGTACCCATTCGCCATGTCCCTCCAAACCAGCCATCTTCTTCCCGACCTCTGGCCGGGTATCCTTACCGATCCTCTAACCCGTCGCTTGGTGGCCATGGTCTCGCGCGGGGACGCTGCCCTCTTGCCCCCGCCCCCTGATGGTGTGCCCCTCTGCTCGATCCTCTATCCGATCATCGAGACCGGGTTGGTCCCTCTCGTTTACTGGTGGTGGGAGACGCGGCCGAATCGGCGGGAACCACCGGCTCGAAGTGCGGGGGATCCATCTTACGAGCACGCCCTCCGAGTAGGCCAGCCTCGTATTGCGAAGCTTCTCGCCGGCTTGTACGACGTCACCGCGGAAACGCGCGCAGCGGAATCTGCGCGGATACGCGACTACCCATGTGACTACCCTCTTTCAACCCTTCGGGACATGTCGACGTCATTCAGGGCCGAACATATCGTCGAGCTGCTTTTACGCGGCGAAGATGCGAGTGTTGCGAACGCCAATCACCTACTACCACTCTTTGCCGAATCGCCAGAGACCTACATCAAATGCGCGCGCGATCTGATCTACGGCGGGGCTTGGCGTTCGCTCAATGTCCTATGGTCCGCGGACTGTGTCATCCCCTGGCACGAGGAGCTTGCAACCTCCTGCATGGCCGAGAAAACGCTCTACGGCCCGATAAAGCGGCACTCGGATTTCTTATACAGGAACCAAGAACCGCCCGGCCCTGCCATGACCACATTCCGGCAACATCTGCGCGTTAAACGCACCGAACATCGGCAGCGACAACAACACCGCCGCCAGGACTATGCCACGGTGATCAACAAGATTATGCTGCTGGAGACGGAGCGAGATCGCGATGGGATCCCGCCAGATGTGCTCCGTCGGGGCGCCAAGGAGCTGAAACGGGCACGCCAAACGATACGAAGCATACGACTCGCGATGGACTACAGCGGCGAGAGCGAGGACTCGTGCTCGGAGGACTAACACTCATCGTTGTTCTTTCACCATGGGGTGTTGGTCTGTGTGTGTACACGCCAATAGACTGTGCTTTCCTTCTCCTTCACACATACCCACCCATGGTGGAAGAAAACAACGTCAACGAGTCTCAGATCGCCGCCAACGACGCCGCGACAATGCCCGCGAGCATGCCCATGTGCGGGATGGCCGAGAGGGCCGCGGAGACGGGGGTATTCGATCCAGTGGTGGCGTAGTAGATGAGGGTAAAGCCATACTGCGGCCCGTAGGAGTTGGTGCCCGGGTAATCAAATTGTGTTATGGGATCGGTACCCATATGGACGGTCGTGCCATCGATGTAAGCGATCGAGTTGTTGAACAACGAGCAGCTGAGCAACGCGCTTATCCCAGTCTTATTGGGCTGGCGGCGGACGCTGCGCCCAGCCTCGGCCCCACGTTTCAATAGCAAGTTGCCGACACACCAGGTCACGTAGACGTGTGGGAAGGGGGTGTCCACGTCGGCATCGGACGACCGGGCAAAGTCAACATCCGCGTCAAATCCCTCGGGCACCGTGAAGCGCAGCCCGCTTCCGTCCGTATCGTTCGCCGTCCCATCGCAGATAAAGTACGGCACCTGGATCATGGCCCGATTCCCGACCTTGGAGTAGGCAATCTCGACCGGGAAATCGCCGCAGACGCCACCGAGCGTGGTGTTGATGATTTGCATTTGAAAGTCGGTGTGGAGGCCACTGTTGGAGGCATCGGTAGCGCGCTTGAATGCAATCGCCGCCAAGATCAACGCGATGATCGCGATGATGCCCCATATGATACCACCCGCGGCCCAGAGTCCACCGTGGCTCTCCTGCACCTCGACGGTCTCGTATTCGGTGACTTCAGCCATTGTGCGAGACCACTATCGCGTGGGTGGGTTTCTGGCTTGGAACACATCACACACACAACACCCACCCATGGTGAAAAGAAACACGAGATGATAGCCCACACGCAAGCCCTACTCTGCGCTTTTATTTTTTCGGTACGCCAGGCGAGGGCATCAAGTCCGGGACGACGGGCAGCTCGTCGTCGTCATCATCATCCAAGTCGACGTGGATGTCTTCTTCTTCCACCATGGGTGCGTATGGTTTGGCGCCGGACCGACAGCACGCACTGTGCCGCAGGGCTCGTAGAACGTTCGGCAGGATGCACAGACACTGGTAGAGGAGATTCAAGCAGGCGGCCGGTGCGCCCATACAACCAAGGAGTAATCGCGCCGGCCAGCCAACAGTCACCATGATAGGAGTGGCCAGGAGCACACACACACCGCCCATGGTGAAAAGAACGATCACCATGGGTCATTGCGGACCGGGGGATCCAGGTCCATTGGGCTCCCCGGTGCAGAGCGCAGTGGAGGATCAAAGTAGCTTAGATCCAAGCAATCCACGGGCACCGCCCCGGTCGTGCCAAAGAGATCCACCATGGCCGCGGCCACCTCTTCTGCCGTGCGGGCGAGTCCGAGGCGCTGGTTGATCAAGTCGACCACGTCGGGCAAGGGTTGGGAGAAGCGGATGCCACAGATGGTAAAGCCCATTGGAAGCCCCGGGGGCCGATTCCCGCCGCTTGCCATGCCTCGGTCCAGACAGAACAAGGTGTGGCTGTCCACGTAGAGGAGGATGCGAGGCCGGCGTTGGAGTGGAACGAAGCGCACCACCCGCGCAGCGTCCAGAAGCGTAGGCTGCCACACGGCACGAAGCGTTCGCCGTGTCTCATCCACGGAGAAGTGCAGGCCCTCGGGCATGTCGAACTGTGCGGGTGTCATGTTCAACTTGTGAAGTCCGAGCGGGAGTTCTCGTGGATCTTCGGGCACAAGAGTGGTGATGGGCCGATTTTCCTCGAGGGATGCGAAAAGACGAAGTTGGTGAAAACGTTTGAGTTGGGCAAGACTCGGGATCACGCGCGTTTTCACTTCTTCAATCGCCTGATAAAGACGTGGCTCGTCGTGTGGAAGCGCGAGGCGTAGTGCCCAGTAGTGACCGGCGCGGCGATAGCAGCCAATTTCGCCCGGCGGAGGGAAGTCCGCGCGACCACCCACAAAAAAGGGATTGCGCTCTTCCATCACCATGGGGGTGGTGGTGGGTGCACGAAAGAGATGTGCCGTTTCGCCCGTGCCATGCGGGCCACGGACAAAGACGATGCCGTGCGCAAGCAGCGTGAGTTGGAACTGCTCCTCGGGATGCGAGGCGATTGGGCCCTGGTAGGCGATGAGCGTCCAATCGTCCCCAATCACCACCTCTTGGATACCGAGGCCCGGGTCCACGTCAGGCACACTGAGATCAGAGACCACGAGGCCATGCATGCGATGTTGCTCGTCCGAGAGGGAGAACACAGAAGAGCTGTAGGCCGCGGGCGATTGGCGCCAGAGATGCAGGACGTGACAGCCTCGCGATTGTCGGCCCGTCACGCGGAGTCTAGCATGACGACAGGCCAGGACCCAGCGACCCGAGTCGATCGACAGCCCGATTCCAGCAGGGCGAGAGGATGCGGTGAGGTGCCAGAGCTCCATGCTTGGCGGGAAGGCCGTGCCCGTGATGGTAGAGACGAGGAAGGAGGACTCGTAAAAGTCGCGAATATGGGCATAGACCGCGTGGGACCAAAGGGCACCCGGGGACAAGGCCACGGCATCCAGGTCTCGGTTCTCCTTTTCGTCGCGTCGGAACCATCGCGTGTGCGTGGGCGACTCGGTCGTGCCGATGCGCATATGGTAGGTTATCTCTTCACCATGGGTGGGAATGGAGTGAGTGGATTCCCCCATACACCCACCCATGGTGAAAGAAAGGCCACTTCTTTCCGGTGATGCGCAGCGGTAAACAGCTCATCCACGCAGTCCTAGTCCTCCTCCTGGTTGCATGTGCTACGAGTGCGTACTACACTGCTGCAGAGGCCCGGGCGCGTCATGAACTCGCGCTCGCGGACCGTACCCCGATCGATGCCTTTCTGACCATGGTCACCAATAACGTGCGAGATCACGCCAAGCCCCTCGTACCCTGTGCCTGGGTGCCGATTGGGACTACCTCTGAGGGGAAGTACTTACCTGAGATGGCTGCGATGCAGGATTACCCCAACTGGGAAGAGGTGGTACGGCGCGAATTGGGAACGCTGGGCTACAAGATCGAGCACATTCAGATGCACTGGACCGATAAGCGTTGCTATTCATTCTGGAGCGGTCTTGGATACTGTATTGACCCAGCGCACATCAAACTGTGTTGGTAATACAGCACGGTTTCCTTTCACCATGGGTGTCGTATGTGTAGGGGAGCACGCACAGAGCCACCACCCATGGTGAAGGAAACAGGCTCAGTTCGTACTCTCGCAATGCGCATCATCTCCCTCCTCGTTCTCGTCGTGCTCGCATCCGCGACGTATACCGCGGACGAAGCACGCAAGCGCTACGAACGTGCCGTCGCGGACCGCGCACCTCTCGATGCCATGGTGAAGCTAATCACAGACCATGTGCGCGATCGGGTCTCGGCGGACGTGAAGTGCGCCCGCGTCGGTCTTGGCTCGTGGGATGAAATCCCGGAGCTCGTAGCGATCAAAGCCTACCCGGAATGGAAGCAGGCGTTGCGTGGGGAGCTCGAGAAGCTAGGATACACGATCAAGGAGATCGTGGGGTCCCGGAGACCCGTGACGTGTGCTTGCGCCAAGCCACCGCCCGACCTGGAGGACGGTGGCTTCTTCGCCGCATGTTCCATGGCCTGCTCCGAACATCCATACGTTGAACTCTGCTGGGCATAGAACGCTTTATTCTTTCACCATGGGTGGTGTCTGTGAGTATATTCATCGCCGCGCAGCACAATGCACAGGAGAGAGTCTCTCGATTCCCGGGCAATGCGCCTTGTACTTCTCGACCCAGTGGTAGACGGCGAGAACGAGCTCCGGCTCCCGGTGTGGATTCTCCCGAACCCATCGTGTCACGGGGCCGATCTGGGGATCGTGGCTGGCAGGCGGTGGCGGAAGAGCTGTGGACATGAGTGACACCAAACCATCCCACCCATGGTGAAAGAAAGAAACGTCACTTTCCACCATGGGTGGGCGGTTGGCGCATTCTGTCGTTCCGTTTGTTCCATCGCCCGTGGTCGTCCCGGTGGGGAAGACCATCTGGCGATGCCTGAGCAAACCAGAACTTGCCCACTCGATCCTCCGTCCGCTTCTTGACGTCTTGCTGGTCGCTTCACCGCGGGTAAGAAAAGGCATACTCACAGCGCTTGACCTTGCCGACACCGTGGTCTACGTCCGAACCGGGCAGCTCGCACGAGCTCTCTTTGCGATTGAATGGTACCACGTTGGACACAAGCTCCGGGCCATTTCGAAGGTTTGGCTGGTGGCGGATGGCGACGAGGAGGCAAACGAGATCGTGCGCTTGGCCACGAAGAAGCTCGCCCGACAACGATCTCGGGAAGAGACCGGGATCACGGATGTCTATCACTGCATTAGGCCACTCGATGGACCCTCCTGGATAGAGCACCTGTACGGCACAGACACAGACCCATGGTGAAAGAAAGCAATAACATTCTCCTTCATGTCCTCCCTCCTCGTCCAGAACCAGCTAGAACTCGCCCGCCTCTTGCTCGGGGAAAATGCACCCCATCTCGGCGGTGAGAAGATGGACGACCGGGCCTTTTTCGTCGCTTCTTCGTTCACCATGGGGCGGTGGTGTGAGGGTCACGACTCCGCCGCCCATGGTGAATTGTTTCACGCCTTGCTGAAGCAGAGCGGTGTGCTGGCTTCCCCGCGCCCTGCGATTGCCGTGCTCTTTCTCCCGGCGCCGGGCTGGTCCTTGCAACTACGCCGAATGCCCGATCACCGAGTGCTCGCCCATGTTCAAGGCCCACCGGGTGCCATACCGAGCGCCGCCCAGGATCTCTTGGTCCGGCGTTTCTTGCTTGGGATTGTCGGGCCATTGGTTCGCCAGCGCCGGGAATCGGCCGAGACGGGCACCGCGCACCGTGACAATCTGGTCGACACGGCGATGCGACTTGACGTGGCGGATCCACACGGGCCAGAAGCAAACGAATTCCTGCATGATGAGCTCTCCGCTTCCAACGCGACGCTCCTCGCCTCGCTCCGCCAGATCTTCATCGCGCCCGACAACGCCTCGGCACTGGACGATCCCCGGGCCCCGCTCATCTTTGCCCTCTGTGATTACGCGCGCTACTTGCGGGAGCACCCGCTGGACCGCCCGCCACGCTTTGGGGAGATGCTCACGAGCGAGTTGATCATGGGCGAGATTGCAAGGGCGGCCGCCACCACCACCCCCATGGTGAAGGCTCTACTCTTCCTCGAGGAAGATCAACGACGCCACGCCCAGCGGATACGAGCCTGCTTCGAGGAGACGGCACCAAACCAGCCCTCGCTCATCTGTCCACTGCACGGGAACGAGCATTGGACGCTTCTCCTGCGGGATCACACGGGCGCCATCTTCCTATTCGACTCGCTCGCGCCCTCCTTCCTCGCCTACTCCTGCCACGCCACCAAGGCGTTGCTCCTCGCCCCACAAGTCCGACTCGTGCCCATCCCTCCGATCCATCGCCAGCGGGCGAACGAGTGTGGCAGCTACGTGCTTGCCCTTGCGCGCCATGTCCTACAACCCATCAACCACCCCTCACTGGGCGTCGCGGAGAGCCATCAACGCATGCTAGACTTTTGCTCGCTCTCGGCGGACGAGCGAGACCGACAGATCCTGGACGCGATACGAAGGTTGTTGAACATGTAATGTTTTTCTTTCACCATGGGTGGGTGTATGGGGGCACGCACACACAACCTAACCCCCCATGGTGAAGAGAAACAGAGTCAACCCGGGCCCTGGAGCCACATCTCTCGCAGATGCGCTTGATTCCGGAGCGTAAAGTAGAGCGGTCCCGTTTGCCCAGCGAGACGTGCCGGCAAGGGGTTCTCGAACCAGGCGCGCGCGTAGCGGAGAAAGTGTTGATACGTGAGCGGGATTTGGCGGTGGCCGGGACTACGATAGTCCTGCAAGAGGGCCACAAACTCGTCTGGACGATGGATCGTGATGGTCACCCCGAGGATGTTTGCTTGTACTGACGCAACGTGCCGATTCCGCGTGCTGTGCACCAGACGCCAGAGTGCAGCAATCGCTGCCGAGAAGGTTCGCACCCGACGCACCCAGCGCCGTCGGAGCAGACGGCTGCGTGTCGCTTTACGCACTATTGGTTTCTTCACTGGCTCGGGGGCTGGCAGGTCGTGCCATAGTTGAGAAAGAAGGCAAGCCCCGGGGCCATGCGCGGCGCGGGTAATGTGAACGATCGGAAGAGGGGGTGGCGGCGATGCCGGAGCCTCGTCCAATTCACCCGAGGGCGACGGGGGCGGGGTCGGGGTCGAAACCAAGCCCGCAAACCAGCAGGGCGTGGGGTGGTCGAGCGGGAGAAGCACTGGGTCGATCGGAGGCTCGGCATCCAGAGGAAGAGAGAGAAAGCCGGTCTCGGACAAGGGGAACCCCGCAAAGGAATCCATGAAATAAACGACGATTTTCTTTCACCATGGGTGGGTGGTGTGTGTGTGCGCGTGCACCCAACTACAACACCCATGGTGAAAGGAAACCCGGATGTAGGCGCGCGCTTCCTTCCACCCTGGGCAGGTATCCACATGGCACAGGGGGACGCTTCCTTCCACCATGGGGTGTGTATGTATGTGTGCCACCACCCATGGTGAACGGCAGCCAACGCTTGTCCATTCGTTCTTCCAACGCCATGGCCGTGCAGTTCGCGAAGCAACGTCGGGACGCTCTCTTATCACAAGCTGGTGCCAATGTCTCCGGGCCGCGTGTCATGTCGCTTGGCACGGTGACCAAGCCGGATCCAACGCGTATCGGGATCAAGGGCCTCTACCTCAACATGTTCAAGACCAGCGAAGCGGCCAATGCCGGGCCGCCCTCGATGGATGTGATCATCACGGGCTTTATCCTCCCGCAAGACGTCGGACAGAAGGTGCGCTGCACCGATCGCGCCGACGAAGTCCCCGCCTACGAGCGCATCGATGCGAATACCGTTCGGATCAACGTCACCCGCGACAATGTCAAGGACGATCGTGGCAAGTGGACACAGATGCATCGCTCGCTGGATCCGCCTTACATCCTCGAGCGCAACATGCCCATCCGCATCAGCGCCGGGAACAAGGACGGGAGCAATCCCCCTCGCACTCCGATGAGCCCGCTCACCTTGCACAACTGCTCCATGACCCTGTGGATCCCCAAGGCCAAGGCGGATGATGGGGCTGCCGCGGCCTCTGCCCCGGCTCCTGCTGTGGCACCCGCGCCAAGAGAAGATGCACCCACAGCGCCCACCCATGGTGAAGGACCAACTGCAGGCCCCGTGGTCGTGGCCCCACAGATCAAGCGCCCGGGCCTCTTCTGGAAGGCAGAGGGCGTGACGTACGACGACGAGACCGGGCGGAGCGTGCCCTTGGAGGAGATGCTGCCTCGTTTCATGCCCTATGAGACCAACGTGCTCCCGACGGAGTTTGATCAGCTCCATCGGGCGAAACTCGTGCGCCCGGTCAAGGACGAGCCGCCAGAGGGCTTTGCTTCGCCTTGCCCGCTCTACCGGCTCGGAGTGAATCGCTGGGTGCGTGAAGATGTGGCCGGCGATCCGGACGCGGCCCACTTTGTCCTTCCCGATGAAGCCTTTGCGCTGAAACCACCACACATTGCCCGGGGCACGGTGCCTTCGATCCACGTCAATCGCGTCGAGATCCAAGTGGACGAGAAGAAGCAGCAAAAGGGCCTGCGTGCCAATCTCCACGCCCTCGTCGACCAGTACAGCAGCTTCGATCCGGCGAATTGCATCACCACCACGCTCGCCATCAAGGATCTGCGGGTCTTTGCCGATGCTTACCTCACCCTCGGTGTCACCTGCTGGCCTCTGGCGCGGGCGATTCTCTTCCCGTCCTCGGGCTTGCCCCCGTTGCCCTACTACGTGCTCCTGCAACCGGACATTGAAAAGGCACCCATGTCCTACTTCAACAACGACGGCAAGGAGGAAGCGTACGACAAACACTGGCCCATGGTGCGGGCTGGGCCCATGTTCTTCCGCCTTGCCGAGTATGCGCATCGCTTCGGCATCCCCGTGACGGCGGAGCTCATCCTCCATCGCTACTACACGGCCCCGCAGGACCAGTTCGTCCATCTCTTTAGTGCCGAACAGCGCGAGCAGCCCTTCCAGGGCAATGCCAAGAACCCGTATGCGCCCATTGATTGGTCGCGCTACACGTACACGAGCATGAACAACCCGGGATTTATCCCATTGGATGGTTGGTCCACGACGATGCCCAACGAGCGCAACTTCACCTCGGACATGAGCACGCGCTTCAACTTCTACGCGCTACCGATCATGGACGTGACCCAGGCCCAGCTCGACTACCCGCTCGCGGCAGAAGAGGGCAAGGACGACGACGATATCGAACAACTACGCCACTGCACGATCAAGGACGCCAAGGAAGGCACGGCCTTTGTGGTCAATGCGATGCGCAATCACACCAAGGGGAACAAGGCCTTGACCTCCTTGCCGGACGATCAGTTCTTGGCCAAGGCGGACGCCTGGCTCTTGCCCGTCTCGGTCGAGGCAACGATCAAGCTGCGTCTCCCGCGCTGGACCTTTATCGCCCTCCCGCGCAGCTACGTCCCGGCCGATCCCGCCACGTATCCACAGCCATCTGCGACAGCGGGCATCCCAGCAACGGTTCCGGCCGGTGGAACGAAGCGTGGACGCGAGTCGGACGAGGACTACAAGCCGAACTCGCCGAAGCAGCCGCGTCTGGACGAGAGCGGACCCTCGGAAGATCATCGCGAAGATGGCGAGGAGGAGGAAGACGAAGAGGATGCGTAAGCGCGGAGGTACACACACACCAACCCCCCATGGTGAAAGAATAAAGCGTTTATCTTCCTCTTCTTCCACCATGGGTGGGTATTGTCAGTGTCATGTCTGAGAGCTTTATTCTCCTGTCAGAACCAGCGGTTGGTGCATCGCCCAAGATCGAGGTGGCGCTCCCGAGCAAGGTGTGGGACACGCTCTTTACCTCGTTCCACGCCAAGCTCGCCCTCTTGCTTACCCCACTGCGCGATGCGGCCTTGATTCGCGGACGCTACGAGCCCTTGCTGACCCCGCTCCAACGGGCACTAGTGGGCCTACGGGATGCGGCCGGACTTGCGCGCTTGCTCTTAGCCCTGGAACGTGAAGCGGCCGTGCGCTTGGTCTATATCCGCGGAGGGGACCCGCCCTTTCTCCGCTTCCTCTTTCGTCTGGGCGCAGGAGGCTGGAGCGGGAAGCCGGGGGACCCGGATGAGCCCCTGCTCGTCGTGCGCATCCGAGGAGACATGCAGATTCCCTCACCATGGGTGCAGCGGTTGGATGCCGAGCCCGGCGAGAAGCAGAAACGCTTGGGGCTCGAACGCTGGGCCTGGCCCGCCGGCCCTACGCCTGTCCAACTCGAAGCCTTCACCTGGCTCACGGCGCTCGTCGCCTTCTCCGACCTGGATGAATCACGTGTGGTTCCCCGCACTGTAGGACATTACGTTGAGTTGACGGACGATGCCTAATATGGTTGTTTTCTTTCACCATGGGGTGCGTGCGTGCGTGTGTGTATTCCCCCAACATACCCACCCATGGTCAAAGAAATCGTCAGAGAAGAGGCGTGATGATGTGATCCCGAAAGGAGATTGGCCTTTGCTCAAACGCCGCGATAGCATGCCCGCGACGTTGGAGCTCGAGGGAGCGGCGATAGTCGAGCGAGGCGCCGCTGACCGTGTGCAGATTGTAGTGCGCGGGGTCGATCCATCCTCGACACAGGCGTCGTATTCGGGCCATGCAGAAGGCGACAATGCCCAGGTGCTCGTCAAATGAAACGTCCGGGAGCCGCGCATGTCGCTGTCGTCGATTCTCCGGCCTCGACGTGCGAAGCGTGCGAATCGCAGCCAAGTAAGCGACCGGATCGCGACACGCGTCCCGGGACTGGCGATGCGGCGGCCGGCTTGCCTGTGTCTCCGCCTCATCCGACAGTGGCCGATGGTCGGCGCAGAGAAGCTCCAGGTAAGCGAAGCGAAGGAAATCATCCGCGTCCGATGTCGGGAGGCATTCCAGCTCTCCGCCCTCCTCAAATCGCACGCCCACGTTCCGGTATCCACACTGGGCCGCATCGAATAACCCGGCGAGCACCAGCTCCGCCTCCCGGCCCCAAGTGGTTGCGGCCGTCTGTGCCATGAGAGAGAAGAAGATACCCATCGCCAACCATGTGCTACGCGGCGAGACGCGTCCATTTCGTGGCGATGAGGTCGGGGAGCGGACGGTGGTGGAAAACGCGGCGATCGTATCGGCAACGATCGCATCCGCTAGCGCCTGGGCGCGCAGATACAAGCGCTCGGCCAAACGAACCAGAACCGCATCCGTGATGCGATGTGGGTCGTGCAGAGGCCGGGCCATATTGAGCATGAGCGCACAGACAGAGCCGAGCTGGTCTCCATCCTCCTGCAGGTCGACGAACGCGACCATTTGCCAGTCGGGTCGATAGCGCGTGCATAGGTGTGGGATGGCCGATTGAATCGTGCTCGTGCCGGGATTCGGGTGCTTATAGAAGCGCACGACCAGCTCGCCCGTCCCAATGGCACGCTCGATACACACCTGTTGTCGCACGCCATCCACGCAGCCCGTGTCGATGACAAAGTAGTGGCGCCACGTGCGGTGCAAGTCGGCGTTCTCGAGACAGTACCAGTAGACCAGGCCCGTAACGGCGGTGGCAACGCCGTGCCAGGCCGGGCCCGCATCGACCAAGAACACCAGCATCGTGTGGGGCTTGCGAACCAAGTCCTCTTCCCGCTGGCCAAGCGGCGGCGTGTCAAACGAGTCGACAATGACACTGTACGCCCACAGTGCAACCACCTCGTCCGGGTAGGGTGGGGATGCGTCCAGGAGCTGGGGCAGGGCCAGGGTGGCGGACACGATGACGCGGTCCCGGAAGTGCGAACGGAGCGACCGCGGCACCTTTCGACTAAAGATGCCATTGTGCGCGGCCCGCCATCGATTCAAGGGACCCAGGGAGGCGGCCACGGCCTCCATGGCTCAGAGACCGGGACTGGGGGCGTTTCCCCATACACACCCACCCATGGTGAACGAATGACGCTTTTTCTTTCACCATGGGTGGGGGGTGGTGTGCGCGCTCGCTGATAGAGATCGTTTCTTTCACCATGGGTGGGGTGTGTGTGTGTGTGTGAATACGCGCGCGCGCCCCCGGCCTCTGCCCATGGCCACCCGGTCACTCTGGAATGTCCACGTCGACGCCGCTTCCCAAGTGGGACGACCTACTTCGCGCGGATTTGCCACTGTCCATGCCCATGGTGCCGGTGTCGACGCCGCCGCCCGTGGCGCGGGTCACGGCGCACCAGACGCCTGTCGGCAAATCGCCCGTCGAGACGATTCGTTTGTTGCGCGCCGGGAAGTCTGCGCACGAGGCACAACAAGAGAATCCGACCAAGGATCTCCTGGCGCATAGCAAGGCCATGCTCGCCCGCTATCTGGCATCGCGCCCGCCCAACGCCCTGATCCACGACGAGGACCGGGACGACTTGGAAACGTTCCTGGCCACGGGCTGGATG
>Ga0065707_10000446_pt1 | contig 52642 bp, 57 predicted proteins | sample SwiRhicommuniRL3_FD_59094 | JGI IMG/M metagenome (GOLD analysis project Ga0065707, IMG submission 59094) | Switchgrass rhizosphere bacterial communities from Rose Lake, Michigan, USA - RL3 v2 (version 2) | ecosystem: Host-associated > Plants > Roots > Rhizosphere > Soil | place: East Lansing...
TAAATTTACTTTATTATCATAATTGCACATGGCGAATGATGCACAATCTTACTTGACACACTTCCTAGTATTAACTCCTTAAACTTCCCCATTCCTCGACTTCCCATGATTACAAGGTCAAAATTCTCTTTTTTACTATAGTCCAAAATAGCTGGAGCCGGATTTCCCTGAAGAAGAACTGTTTTGATAGTTATTCCTTTTTGACGAGCAATATCTGAACATTTTGATAATATTTCTTGATTTTCTTTTTTGTAGGCTTCTAGTAGTTCACTCAGCAATTTTTCTGATTCAATATGGGTTATCGGTACTTGTTCCATTACATTAACTACAGAAATATTTGAACCTAATTTTTCTGAAAGGACTAATGCAGCCTCTAACGCCTTGTAAGAATTATCCGATCCATCAACTGGCACCAGTATCTTTGTAAACATTTAATATTATTAAATTGGGCGTGTTTAATATATATAATCTATCAAGATGTGATCTTTTACATATTTAGGTTTATGATACTATACCTTGGTAAATTTACTGATCGATAAAAAAGAAATTAAAAAAAGTTGGATTGACTGCTTGAGCTAGCTCTAGATTTTAGTTATCAATAAGCATAGTCTGAATCTTCAAAGCATCGAAGCACTTCATAATCTGCTAGATTATTTGAGAGATCCTCTCTGTTTTCTATACATCCTTGTGTTTCAATATCTTCTTGTTTGAAAATTTTTGAATTTTTGAAATCCTTCCAATTCATACTGTCGTCATTATCCTTACCATTGTCAATATCTTTCACAAGTTCCTTCATAGTGTCATCATCAGCCCAGATATTCTTGGCAGCATATAATGGACTATTAGAAGCAACAAATGAGACTCCAAACATAAGAGTCAACAGCGATGCTACCAGAAACACAGTTTTCGTTGGTTGTTTCTTGTTCATTGGTTCTAGGGTTAGATTTATCATAAATAAACTAATAGACTATATTCATTTCATCTTATGATACAATTTAACATAAATATTCTAAAATTAGACATGTTATATAGATTTTTTATTGCTTATTAGATTCTATTTTGAAATATTCTCGAGGGCTTATTAACGGTAGATATAGATTATTGCGGTTTTAGAACGAAGAATAATGGTAATCTATGAAATATCAATAAAATCCTAGATTTTCTAAGTAATTTAGTCAACAGAGTTTCACTCTGAAAAATATTTGATTAGGTGTTAATCGGATAAATCAAGTCTAATATCTTTTAGAATTCAGAGATCTGACATACTGTGATAGTCAATTAACGATGAGGTTTTTATCCTCAAGTCCGTATTTTAATATATTTGTAAGCATCAGTCGCATTTTCAAAGGCATAGTGTACTTTTTGAAATTGTTCACGAAACTTAGACACAGCACTACCAACTTTATTGGGATCTGATTTGTCTATTACAATTTGTTTGATAAACGATGCTATCTCTTTCATTTCACTTTCCTTCATACCTAATCTGGTTACTTCAGGAACACCTATCCTTATTCCACTTGGGTGCATATAATGTTTACCAGATTTGATATCACCGGGTAGGAGCTGTCTGTTAAGAATAATGTTTGCTTTCTCTAATTCTTTTTCAATAGTTCCCCCATCCCCAAAATTGGAAACATCTATAGCCAGTTGATGTGATTCTGTGTATCCACGTTTTTCTCCTAAAACTCTAAAACCAAAATTTGCAAGCGATTCAGCAAGTATTTTTGCATTGTTTATGACTTGTTTTGCATATTCCTTTCCAAATTCTAAGGACTCTGCTAATGCTATAGCTTTTCCTGCTACGTGATGGAGATGATGGCTGCTTGTATTTCCTGGAAAAATAGCTTTCTTTATGCTATCTGCGTGCCGCTCTAGTGAAACGATTATTCCTCCCTGTGGACCCCAGAGAGTCTTGTGGGAGCTCATTGTCATAGAATCTGTTCCCTCTCCAATTGGATCTTGAAATTGTCCTCCGGCTATCAATCCCGCTACATGAGCTCCGTCATAATTGATGTAAATGCTATTGTCGTGCATAAAACTAGACAATTCTTTAACTGGATGAGGAAAAAGGAATAGACTTCCTCCAAACATTGCAATAGCAGGTTTTTTGCCATTTGAAATCATTTCACTGACCTTTTTCTTAGTGGCATCAACGTCAATAGTCATATCTTCTTTGGAGAAAGGATAGTGTTCTATATTTAGTCCGTGCACAAGACCAGCTGTTCCCGAGTGTTCTTTCTTACCATGTGAAATATGTCCCCCAGTGGGAATAGATGCGGCTAGCATGTAGTCTCCGGGATTAGAAAAAGCAGAATATATTGCAAGATTTGCAACTACGCCAGAGGTGGCTCTACAGTCAGCGAATTCAGATTTGAAAACCTTTTTTGCTAATTCATTGCAAATTATTTCCACCTCATCAATGTAAATACATCCAGCGTAGACCCGTTCACCAGGCCATCCTTCTGCATATCTATTCCCAAAGTCTGACACAATCGCTTCTCGTACAGCAGGACTTGGAATATTTTCACTTGCAATTAGAGGTATGGAGGATTTAAACCAATTATGATGCTTTTCAAGAAGATCAAACACTTTGTGATATGATTCTTTAGCGTTCATTGTAATGTGTGTATGGTGACCTTAAGGTCCTAATTTAAAATATTGCTTATAATGTTGTCATTATGAATAATTTGATGATGGATGGAACTACAAAGACAGCCTTATGATAATTGACTTTTTTTCACAACTTTTAATTTACTCTAGAATGGACTCATACTGATGGATAAAAATGAGCTAAAATGTGCCCTGTGTGGTAACAAGTTGACTTTTAGGTACAAGTCAATGAGTGAGTGGAACATTTCAGGATATCTCTGTGGTGCATGTTATGATAAAAAGTTATCTGAATTCTATATATCTCCTGATCGTAAGGATGTTGTAAAAAGATAATAATCTTTGGCCATTCCTGATGTGCAGATAATAAAGTAATTAGACTACTAGAAAAGTTCGATTACCAACAATAAAAAAATAGAGTAAAAATTTAACGGTACGATTTTTGTTTTCTGCGTCTTGCGCCAGATCCACCAAATTTCTTTGATTCTGTTTGTCTGGGATCGCCTGATAACAAGTGTCTGTCAAATTCAGTAATCCTTTTACGAATTTCGGTTCGTATACTTCTTGCAAAGGGATGGTCTTTTGGATCTCTTCCACCCTTTCCGGTACCTGTTAATGCTCGACAGATTGCAACTGTACTTGCAAACGCCTGTCCCATAAAACCGCCTCCGTGCACCTTGACATTAATATCTACCTTGTCTCTATATTCACCTATTAATTTAAGCGGAACAAGAACCAATTCTCTTGCCATTTCGGAATTTAGCAACTCAGCCGGTATGTTGTTTATTCTAACTTTTCCACTCCCTTTTGAAATTGTGGCCACAGCTCTGCTTGATTTTCTTTGTCCTGGATAAAGATCTATTTTATTCATAACTATCCAACCCCTTCCAACCAATCTGTTTTGCCAATTCGCCAAGTGTTATAAAATATGATGATGGTTTTCTAATTTTAGAATCCTCAAATGTCTCAAGCTTTGCATTCTTTAGATCTGGTGGGATTGCCACATAGATTCTCAATCTCTTTAAAGCTGTCAATCCACTAGATTTTCTTTTTGGTAACATACCTCTGACCATCCTTGTAAGAATTCTATCAGGCTTTCTTGGATGAAGTGGACCGTGTATAGGATTTGTAGCAGACGAAATTGTTAGATATTCTTTATACTCTTCTATAGTTTTGTATCTATTCCCGGAAATCATACATTTTTCAGCGTTTACAACTCTGACATGATGACCTTGGAGCAAAAGTTTTGATATATGGGAACACATTCTTCCCGCAATACAATCCTTCGCGTCAATAGTCAAAATCTGATTAGGCCTTTGTTTTTGTTCAGCAAGTTGCTTAGCCAATTATTCTTACCCCCTTACCATCTGGGTATTTCTTTATCAAATTATCCAGAGCAAGAATTTTTCCACCTGCATCTAGTATTTTTTTTGTAGCTGCTTCTGATATTGCAAAACACCATATTGTTAGCTTGTGACTAATGTCACCAGAACCTAATATTTTGCCTGGCACTATTACAACTTCTTTATCCTTAGTAACATGGGCCAGTTGACCAATGTTAACTTGCCTTCTATTAGATCTCGACCTAGAAAGCTCTTTAATTATAGTTTTCCATATCGGCACTTTATTTTGCTTTGATGCATTCCTCAAGGTCCAAATCGTATTGTTTAAAGTATCAGGAAACATGAAATATACTCGCTATCCTTAAACCCCAAATAAATCTATATCTAAATATTCTTTGGTACCGATAAAGATTGAACAACATTNTCAAATTCCTTTATTTTTGAGCCTAGTATCTTTGCAGCTTCTAATACAATCTCTTCTGGTGTTANCGCACCATTAGTTTCTANTACCAGTATGCAATCATCCTCTTTCTTGCTATCTTTCACTACAGCTACAGAAGTTGGCTGCCATTTTGCATGACTTTTCCCGGTTCCCAGTCGTGCGTATGCCTCAAACTTTAGTTTTTGACCTGGTGCCAGAGAAACTATTGGTATTTCATTATTGACAGGTTTCACAACATCATCTTCAGATATTAAATCTGCAGAAGTAATAACTTTGGTTTTGTCTTGAGATTCAGTATCTAGAACTAACAATACTCTGCACTTTGAACAGCCAAGAGAGCTCTTACAATCACAAAGGTGCGGCATTACAAATCTCTCTAGATCTGTTCGCAATGGAATCAGTCCTAGTCTATGGGCAATAGCTTCATCATGCATGACAGATGAGTTTTCTAGTATAACTACATCATCAATTGCAAAAGTAGGTACTTGACTGATAGACAATCTTCTTAAAGCATTGACATACTGTCTTGGAATATCATTAAATTCAATTTCAATATGATTATTATCCTTTTCGAGAATCTTAATTGAGTTCAATCGTCGACGAAATTGTATCAACGTACACTTAAAAATCTACCGAAATAGTTGTAACAATGAAATTCATCCATGTCAAAAGATTAATCCATTGCAATACAATCAGTATCTGAATTGAATGATGCGACTAAATTCGAATACTTTGGATTATCGCCATTTGAGATAGAAGTAATCTATAATACCTTGTCTAAGTTTTCCGCCGTAGATGAAAAAATTTTGGTAGAGGAACCCGAGTATGTAACTCTGCTAAAAATCGAATTCCCGGTGCCTTACGATGATAATTTCTTTAGACTATTTGGTTTTGATAATTGGCAGAAATTTAAGGCCTTATTTAACGAAATGAAACGCAGAAGAGGTAGAAAAGGATTAAAAATAATACTATCTTTTTCGGGAATATCGGCTGACATAAATTCAAGGATAGTTTTTTTGATAACTAATGACATCGGTCCACAGTTTGAGTATGCCACTGAAAAAATTGAACATATGACAGATTCCATACACATACAAGTAAAAAATCTTGAAACAAGTAGACAATTTACAACATATACTTTCGACGCAGTTGCAATGAAGTGGGTGATATCAGGTAAGGTACAATGATAAGGAATCTTGAAACGATGTGTATACTATGTAGAAGGAAGGCTGTCGAGCGACAATATTGTGAATATCATTATGAGGCATTACAGTCACTACAGGGTCATTATGAAGCTTGGAAAAAGTCCTATGGTAAAATTTCCTGGATTGAATATCTAAACAGACTACAAAAAATAAGTCACACCGGAAAATGGGTCAAGCAGGTGATTGAAATAGAATTAAAAAATGAACAAAAAAAGAGATAGTGGCTGTATCTTCAATACTTGTTATTGCCTACATTTCTCCCATTCCTGGAGGCATACCACCACCAGGAGGACCGCCTCCAGACTTACTTGAAGCTATTACGTCATCTATTCTAAGAATCATGGAAGCGACTTCTGTTGCTGATTTGATAATCTGTTCCTTGACACTCAGTGGTTCTACAATATCTAGTTTTGACATATCTACAATCTTTCCACTTCTTGCATCAATTCCACTCCACTTCGATCCCTTAGCTTGTTTAGAACGTAATTCTGTTAGTGTATCTATTGGATCCATACCAGCATTCTCTGCTAAAGCGAGTGGAATAACTTCGAGTGATTCTGCAAATTTATCTGCTGCTAATTGTTCCCTTCCAGATAATGTCGAGGACCAGTCCCTTAATTTTCCTGCAACAAAAGATTCGGGGGATCCACCACCTGCTACTATGAATGGTTTTTCCATAACATCTTTGGTAACCATTAGAGCATCATGAACTGAGCGCTCTGCTTCATCAACGACCCTCTGTGAACCTCCTCTAATGAGAATGGTAACTGCTTTTGGGTGTCTACAACCTTCAATGAAAACCCATTTATCAGTTTCAACCTTTCTTTCCTCTACGAGATCGGCGGCACCAAGATCCTTGGAACTCAAGTCCTCAAGGTTATTAACAATTCGGGCACCTGTAGCTCTGGCCAATTTAGTCATGTCACTTTCCTTAACTCTGCGAACAGCCAAAATATTGGATTTTGCCAGATAGTGTTGAGCGACATCGTCAATGCCTTTTTGGCAGATAGTTACATTTGCACCAGACGAAATTATCTTATCTACCATACTCTTTAGCATCTTATTTTCTTCTTCAAGAAACATCTTCATCTGATCTGGTGAACTAATGTTAATCTTGGCATCAAATTCGGTTTTCTCAATTTCTAAGGCTGAATTGACAAGTGCAATTTTTGCCTTTTCAATTCTCTTTGGCATGCCTCCATGAACAACTTCCTTATCAAGCACGATTCCTTTAATCAGTTTTGTATCTCGTAATGATCCGCCTGCTTTCTTTTCTACTTTGACATCATCAATATCTACAAGATATCCAGAATCGTTCGGTTCAGAAACCTGTAATGCCGCATTAACAACGATTTCTGATAGTTCATTAGATTCCTTGGAAACCAGTTTAGTTTGCATAGATGTTTTTGCTACTTTGATTAGCTCGGACTTGTTGCCTCCATCAATTTTTTGGGCAATTTGATTAAATATCTCAATGCTCTTTTGTGCGCTCTTTCTGTATCCATCGACTATAATAGTTGGATGGACATCCTTTGTGATTAATTCTTCGGCCTTTTCAATCAATGCTCCAGCTAAAACTACTACTGATGAAGTTCCATCACCTACTTCATTATCGGTGGCTTTACTTATTTCTACCATCATTTTCGCTGCTGGATGCTGAACATCAATTTCCTTTAGTATTGTTGCACCATCATTTGTAATTGTTACATCCCCTAATCCATCTACTAACATCTTGTCCATGCCTCTTGGACCCAAAGAGCTCTTTACTACTTCAGAAATCAATTTTGCAGCGGCAATGTTATTTTTTTGTGCATCGCGTCCTTTTGTTTGACTTGCGCCTTCTTTCAATATTAAAACAGGCATACCGCCTGCTGAACCTTGTTGAACTGACATTTATTATATCATATCTCCTAAAACTTGATCTAAAATTCAGTTTTGGGATATTTTAAACTTGCTACAAATAAAAGTAATAATGAATTTAGACCAGTATTTGGTCAAATTTTCCGTCGTTCAGATCAGAGTATATTTCTTTTCCTGGTTTATTTTCTACTTTAATACCACTGCTCACACAAGAACCTATAATTTCCTTCGCGCTTGATTTTATTGTGGTTGCATATGAAACATCAATTTTCATTTTCGCTATTTTTACAATTCCTTCCATGGAAATATTTCCAACATAGTCTATTCCTGCTGTACCTGATCCTTTAGATATATTAGCTTCCTTTGCTACTAGTGCGGTAGTTGGCGGGACACCGACCTCAACGTTGAATTTTTTTGTATCTGGATCGACCTCAACTTTTACAGGAACTTTCATTCCGTGAAACTCTTTAGTTTTTTCATTTATCGTATTTACTACTTGCAATACGTTAATACCCAGCGGGCCTAAGGCAGGTCCAAGTGGAGGACCAGCACTAGCCTCGCCACCACTTACAAGAGCAGAAATTGTCTTTTTTTGTTCCATGTCAGACTAGTTTTAGAGTTTTGTTCTTTAATTTAATAGTATGCACCAGCCTATGAGGCCTTTTTAAGATAATTTGCGTCTACCGTCACGGGTATTTGATATGGCGAATCCAATAGAAGCACAGTTGCCTCTTGCTTTTCATAGTCAACTCTGGTTATCTTTGCCTTCATCGATTTAAACGGGCCAGCAATGACTTCAACGGTATCGTCTATATTCAATTCGGATACTACCGGTCTCTTCACCAAATAGTTTTCAATGTCTTTGTAGGGTAACTCTCCACGGATCTGTCCTTTTACATGTCTTACCCCAATCAGAGCATCGTAGGCAATATTGGAGTTTGGAGCTTCGATTATTATATATCCCTTAAAGCTATCAAGTAATAATATGGAACGCACAGGAATTTTCTTTGAATTTATTCTATTTTGTGCTAGATTTACCACAATATGCTCCTGACCACCTGTCGTCCTAATTGCAAAAAATTTTGAATCTGATTCTTGACTATCAGGCTGTATTTGAGAATTTTCAGTGCTTGTCTCAGTGCCCTCTGATTTTTCCATGTTTGTGTTTAATTCAGAAGCGTCAGCTTGCACTGCATCTCCTTTATCTATATTTTCGGAAATATCGGAGGTAGTTTCACTCTTGATTTCTGACTTTTCTGCAAAGACCGTGTCTAGCTCATCAAAATTGTCTTCATTACCTATAGTACTACCTTCCAATTAGCTTCAGCATACGATAACTTGTTACAATTTATAAGTTTAATTAAAAATCAAAACATTTCTTTTTTCTAAACGCCGCACAAATCTAAATCGTATAATTGAGTATAATTTAGCTCATGCTAAGTCTTATTACTGCATTTTTTTCCTTCTGGCTGCGATTGAAGAGGCAAAATATATAATAAATCCACAGATGACCATTAAAAATCCATAAAGCGATAAAGAACCTTTGCTCAGATAAGTACCAATTCCTACGAGTATAGCTCCCATAACTAGTAGAAGCATCCCAATCCTGGCATATCTTGGAATATTTGACATTTGCTTTGCCAAATTCTAATTCCAATTACCAATATAACTTATCACCCAACTCAGGAAATAATTGAAATAAAAAGGTCGGGCAAAAAACAGCACGTTTTTATTTACCAATATGTTATTTGTCGTTACCAAATGAAGATAGCAGTCGTTGGCATGGGAGTTGCAGGAGCTTATCTTATGAATGGACTCTGTAATGATCACGATAACTACGTTAAGGGATATGAAAGAATGCCTGTTGAAGAGCATGATGCAGTTTGTGCCTGGGCGACTTGTGAAAACGTTATGGAAGATTTGGTTAAGCAATGTGGTCTTAATTTTGATGACTACATTTTGCATGAGGGAAAAAAAATGATGGTTGATATTGGTCATAGTAGTAAGGCCGACAACAGCATTAATGTTGGATTGAACGGGATGGTTACTTATGACAAAATAAAATTAATCAAGGATATGACAAGAGGTACAAACATCCAGTTTGGAGTCGTTCCAAAGAAAGAGATTCTTGAATCTGAGTTTGATATCATAGTTGATTCTACGGGTTTTCACCGTAACTATTTACCACGTCCACATAACGAAATGTGGATACCATGTATTCAGTACAAGGTGAAATATCAAGACAACACTCCTTTTGATGATTTCTATTTGAAAGCTTTTCCTTCTATGAAGGGTTATTTTTGGTATTTCCCACTAGAAAATGGCTATGCGCATATTGGTGCTGGCGATTATGAACGAAAAAATAACAACGCATTTGTCGACCAATTTTTAAAAAAACATAAATGCGAAATAATAAAGAAAGTCGGTCGTCCTGTTAGAATAAGTCCACCGAAAGATTCTGAACCTTTTACCGATGGTCGGAAAACGATTGGAGTTGGTGAATCAATAGGGACCGTATATCCTTTGCTTGGTGAAGGAATTATTCCCTCAACATGGTGTGCCCAATTATTCATCAAACATATCACGGATTTTAACGCATATAGAACAGAAGTATTAAAGAAGTTCCAAATTTATGCTCTCGTATTCAAGTTTATTCAAATGAAAATTAATGGTAAATTTAATCTCTTTAAAAATGCCGTTGAGTTACTCAAGATATACAATCACATGAAACATGAGGAAAAGCGGTATGGAATGGAGATAAAATTCAAAGACTTGGTCAAAGTTTCAAAGATATAGGTTTCATTTAGTATTAAAATATTAAATGCAATCTAATTCTAGATTTTATTATTACACAGGTATTTCACTGAACTTTGAAAATAATTGGATGTTGGTTTTTCATGTTTTACTTTCTCAGTAATATTTTTTGCAAGTATTTTGTCTTGAGAATGCCCAATAATAAAATTAACACAACTACGAGTCCGATGGCCGATAAAGCTTTAACTATAGAGGTAATCAATCTGTCATAAGAATTGTGGAATATATCGATATGTAATGGTCCTATTATGAATATCAAAAAATATGATACTATCATGATCATTATCCACATAATAAAAATAAGAATAAAAAGATCAAATAATATCATAAAGAAATTATCCCCTTCATAAAGAAATATTGTATTACTATTGAAATAAATGCCAATACGGATGAAAACGTTGCTAATATAAGGATTTTAGTTATTATTTCCTGTTCAGACAACGAACCTCTAGCAAGAATAAGTCTTACTAGTGTTGCTGGTGCGCTGCGTTCTTTAGATGCCACTAATTTAAAGTCCTCGGATATTGAGACCGGCCTGGTTTTGACCTGCCTGTGTTCTACTATTTTTTTCACACTAGCTAGAAACAAAAAAGAATTCATTACTGCTGGTAAAAGAGCAATTACCCCAATAATTTCCGAATTTCCTGCGATTGATAAACCAGCATACATTGATCCTAATAACAATGTTCCTGAGTCTCCAAGAAAAATCCTACTTGGATATTTATGATATTGGTATATTGCGATGGTGCCAAATAGTAATGGCAAAGCCATGAGAAACACAGTAATATTACCAAATAAAATAACACTCACTAATAATGGCATCATTGTGATAATAATAAATCCACTAGCCACACCATTAAACACGTCAATTGAATTTATTGTATTACCAACTATCGGCATTATGGCTAAAATAAGTGGAATATACAGTATTGGTATGAAAGCGCTATCAAATATCAATCCAAGTGAATTACCATGACTTCCTAAAACTATTATTGGAACAGCAGCAAATATCAAGGCTACAGGTTTAAACCAACCTGGCATGGCCTTCCTGTCATCAATGTATCCTACAATAAATGCGATGATTGTTGATAATACAACAGAAATTATTATTATGTCCTGTATTAAAAAATATAATATTATTTCAGAAATTACAATTCCTATGAGCAAGACCGGCCCAGCAGGCCTGGGAACATTTGGCTTTCCAGGCTTATGGTAATCCACTACTACTTTGCCTTTCTTATTTAGATATTTAATAAATGCAGGTGTGATAAAAAATATGACTAGAAAGGAAACAGCAGACACAATAATTCCATAAATAGCAATATCTAGAAGTAAATCAAATCACCTATTGTAATTATAAAAGATATCCTATGATACTCATTTTTAATTCTTGATCTGACTCTTTAGTTTTTTTGCGAGCTTAACCCCTATTTTTGGTATGGACCCTAATTTTGATTCTGAGATTTTTTCAATCATAGCTACATCTGTAATTCCTGCCCTATATAGAGACCTTGCCCTAATTCTTCCAATTCCCTCAAGTTGTATAAGTGGAATCAATTCTGATTTTACACCATGTCTAATCCTTATCCGTAGTATATTTATTTCCGGTAAAAGATCTTTTCTTTCGATTAATTTTGCGATTTCATAAAGACAATGTAATAACCAGTATGTTGTTTCAACCATCCTGTGAAGGTCACCGGGTTCAACTCCAATTTTTTCATTTAAATTCGCTTCGGTTGATTCATCAATCCATTCTAACAATATAACTAAATTCTTTAGTGAATAGTCATAATTTGATAGTCCATATGAACCTAGCTTATGTTTCTCGAATAGCCTTTGAAAGTATTCCGTTTCGTTTTGCCTCAACGATAGCTTTGGATAAAAATCATAACAATCACAAATCCAATATAAGAAATTTATTACATTATTATTTTCATGTTTGTTAGAATTGATATCATTGATATCATATTTGTTACCATCATAAGAATCTAAATTATTCTTGAATTGAATTCCTGTTTTTGGATCAATATATAACAGGGAAATGCGTTTACCAAATTTAGTAGCGATAAGTAAATCATTTCTCATGATTATTAACTTTTCATCTCTTAGATACGTCAAGAGCGATCCAATTTCAAAGCTAATGGTTTGATTTCCTTGATATTTAGATAGAAATGTTTGTTCAAAAAAGTAAAGTAATTCAGATTTCAACATTTTAGGCTTTGAGGCTATAACTCCCAATACATGAACCCTCAGGGCCCTTTCATCCATTAATTGAGAGACTATTGGTTCCGGTACTCCCAATACAAAATGATTATAGAGGTCTTCTGGATTGGTTCTTGAGTCTGCGATAATGATTGCTTCTCCATATTTGTCATAAGCAGGCCTTCCTGCACGTCCGCATATTTGCTTGTATTGTAGAATACTCATTGGAACATTACCCCCATATTGATAATCATACCTAAAAATACTCGTGATTATTACTCGTCTGGCAGGTAGGTTAACTCCTGCAGCAAGTGTTGGTGTAGCAAAAAGAATTTTTACGATGCCATTTCTGAACGCTTTTTCAACAATCTGCCTGCTCTTTGCTCCTAAACCTGCATGATGAAAGCCAACGCCTTTTGCAACTGTACTTGAAAGTGTTCTAGTAAGCTCTGTATCATCTCCTTCCTTTAAAATTTCCACTCCTGCCTTTTGAGCTAACTTTATAGAAGTCTTGTCGAGAAACTTTGCCACTATTTCCGATGTCTTTTTTGCAAGCGACACGGTGCGTTTACGTGTCTCTGCAAAAACAAGTGATTGGCCTCCATCATTAGTTATCGAATCCATTGCGAGACTAGTTATAGCGCTAGTTGTATTATCAGTAATTCCAATATTATCAATATCATAATTCGTACCATCGTTCATGGTAACTTTACCATAATTATACACTCCTTCTATCAATTCAGTGGGACGCCAATTACTTTGAATTGGCTCGCATGTCAACCACTCGGCCACTTCATCTGAATTTGATATTGTTGCACTTATTCCAATTATCTGGGGTTTTTGTGGCATCAATTTGATCTTTGTCAGTATGATTTCCAGTGCTGGACCTCGTTCTCGTTCAGTAAGAAGATGAATTTCATCAATAATGAATAGACCAACATTATAAATCCAATTTGAGTCGTGTCTCAAAATTGAATCCATTTTTTCATTTGTTAAAATAATAACGTCTTTGTCATTTAATTCGCTTCCAGAAGAGTCATAATCACCTGTGGAAATACCAATATTGACTCTCCTGTTTCTAAAACAGCTCAAATCTGTTATAACCTTAAATTCATTAAATTTCTCTGTGGCTAATGCTTTTAACGGAGTAAGATATACTACCTTTTTCCCCATATTTAGAATATTTATCATTCCCATTAATCCGATTAATGTCTTCCCACTTGATGTAGGAGTTGTAACAAGTACATTGTTACCATTCATTACACCCTTTGATAAGGCAAGTTCTTGAGGCGGGTATAATGAGTCGTATTTTAATGATTTTAAAAGTTCATCCAAGTATTCTTTCATCTGATAAGATTGTTTTTACTCGTACCAATTAATATATTAATAATGTTGTGGTTCTGTTAAAGTAAATTAGGATTTAATAAGTTTAAGATGCATTTTGTGAATTAAATTTTTTGTCTTTTTTTAGTATCTACAATTTTTAGAGGCAAAGAACAAACCCATCATCATAGTCATCTTGTATAACTCTGGGAATTGGTCGCCTTGTTAGTAAAGTAGAATATCATTTGAATATCTCTGGTTAGCAATCGCGGGTTTGCTGGTAAAAATAAATGGTATTGTTTGTACTAAGCTTTTGCGTAAAACCCGGCTCTTCTTTCATAAATTTGTCCATTTTGCATTGCCTTTCTTATGAATTCTTTAGCTTCATCTTCTGTGAACTTTCCACTTTTCATAAGTTCATTAATGAAATTCCTTTCTTCAACATCATTCTTGTCTTCTCCGGATAATCCGTTAAAGACATCTGTGAATGTTTTAAGTTTTGAAGTTTCACTAAGGGGTTTTCCTTGAAGAACTCCAAGATCTACCTTTCCAGTATTAACATCTATGCCGACAGTTTCTAGCATTTGTGAAACAAGGTATATCGCTCTGTCAGCATCTTCAGAGTCTACATTATCTTTCAATAACAATCTAGCTCTTGCAGTTGCAAGGCGTACAAGACCTTCCAGTTGACGAGGGGTTGCTGTTATCATCCCTTCGGATTCAACATTTCTCATCTGCAAGTAATAATTTCTTAGAATATCAGTTGCCTCCGTTGTAAGCTTTGGTTCTTTTTGTTTGGCATAGGCCAGATATTTACGAAATAGATCTATTTCTATAACAGACTGGGCTGCATGTTCTACATCTCTGTGGATTTCAAGTATGTGACTTGCAATTCGATTATCTCTTTCATTATCAGCATTATCTCTGATAACGTGAATGATATCAAACCTAGTTAGTAACGGTATAGGTAGTGGTTCTACGTTCTCTGTAATATTTCTAAACGGATCATATTTACCATATTTAGGATTAGCTGCAGATAGGATTGATGTTCTTGCATTAAGTGTAGCAACTATTCCTCCTTTTGCAACAGAACATGTTTGCTGCTCCATAACTTCGTGGAGTGCAGATCTGTCTTCAGACTTTATCTTGTCAAACTCATCGATACAAACAAGGCCTTGATCCCCCAAAACTACAGCACCCGCTTCCAGCATCATAATTCCGGATTTATCACGGATTACTGCTGCTGTTAATCCTGCAGCAGTGGTACCTCTTCCTGATGTATATAGACCTCTTGGTGCTATTTTTGCAGCAAATTTGAGCATTTCTGATTTGGCAGTTCCCGGATCTCCAACGAGAAAGATATTGATATCTCCTCTGCGATTAGATCCATCAGCTAATTTTTTTGTTACCGATCCTACAATTAGTAAAAGAATAGATTCTTTAATTATTTCGTGTCCATATATATGAGGTGCAAATGATGCAACTAGCTTGTCATAAGCATCCGGCATATCGGAAATAGCTAAGATCCGTTTTGCATCTTCTCTACTTATAAATATTCTATCAAGAATTCTTTCATCTTTACTATCAACAGTTCTTTCATCTTTATTTCCAAAAATTCCGCCAAGATATTCTATATTGTTTCCCTCCATCCGCAGTTTGAATAGACTTGTCCTTATCTGTAATGACTGTTCTTGTTCAATCCTAACTATTCCAGTCAATAAGACTCTATCACCAGGTCTGCAACGATCTACAAGATCATCCATTACAGTAACTTCTACATAATGTGGAAGCTGACCTGCTGGTAAATCTTCTGGCAGTTCTTGAATCCTAACAAGCTGAAAATCTGTAAAAAAACTATTTTCTGGATCCATTTCAAGCTCTTTTTCAGAACACTGCGTGCATCTCATAGGTTTCTTTAATGTTAGACCTTTAAGTTGAGCTTCATTCAATGTATTACAATTTAGACATGCATACGCTAATTTTTTGGCAAGTGGTTTAATCTCGGAAGTCCTGACCACCATGCCAGGGACGCTTATCAATTTGTTGATTAAATCTGCGCTTATCTCTCTAAGGCCCTTTTGAACCGAATAATTTCCAATTCTTACTTTAATTTTGTCTTTGATTTCTTGGGCATAATCATAATGAATTTCTCTTAATATTGAATATACAGCTTTCTCAAAAGCTTCAAACATATCATCAGGGGTATCAGTAATCAATTTTGTTAGTTCTGGATTATTTTTATCTAAATCGATATAATCAACTCCAATAAACGTGGAATTTGATGCCATCATATTGTTAATTCTGTCAAAATATTTGTAATTTCCATCCTCTTTGAAGGCACGTAGAAATGATTCTAATTCATCTGCTATAGCAGAAGTGGTTTGTTGTTTTTGCTCAGTCATTTACTTAACACCGATTCTTTTAAAGCTAGTGAAGAAGTGTGAACAAAATTATAAAGCTGTCTTTCCTCTGCAGATAATTTTGATTCTGTTTCTGCAGAAAGTGATGAAGCTGCGGCTAATTTCACAATTTTTCCCAGTCTGGATATTACAAAAGAATTTAGTGATACCATTAGAGTTTCTCTTTCTTTTTCATTTAGACTTTGAAGATAATCGTTGACTCTAATGTAAAAGTCCGCATCTACGCCCGATATGTCATGGGGTTTTGATATTCGTTCTCTATTCAAAGCCTTAGAAACATAACTTGATATTTCATAATCTTGAGTTTCAATTAGATTCTTTTTCAACATAATTTTTGTGAGCCACCTTGGCAATGGCAAGATATCACCCTCTTTGGCATCGATGTTGATATCATTGAGAGATATTTTTACGTCAGACTTGAATGTAACTCTAACTTCTTCAAGAAGATATTCAATTAAGTACCGGTTTCTTAAGCTTTCATATACGCTTTGAGTAAGAATGGCAGCTGATGACATATTGGGAATATAGTCTTAGAATCGGTGTTAAATAAGTACATCTTTAGAGGATATACAGGATATATAACTGGTATTAGAACATCTTTCATGCCGCAAGTAGAGGCAAAAAATTTGTCTGATTTAATGTGGGTAGAAAAATACAGACCTACTAAACTAGATGATGTTGTCAATCAAAAAGAAATCGTAGAGAGTTTGAATAATCTAATGAAAGAACCTGCTGAAATGCCGCACTTGTTATTTACGGGTCCTGCTGGAGTTGGAAAAACTACTACTGCATTGTGTCTGTCAAGGCAGCTACTAGGCGAAGATTGGATGAGAGACACCCTAGAGCTTAATGCATCAGACGAAAGGGGAATAAAGATGGTTCGAGAGAGAGTTAAAGAATTTGCATCAGTTTTGAAGATCAGGACAAGTGACAAAGATGAAAGAAAATTTAGAATAATAATTCTAGATGAGGCTGATGAGATGACTTCTGAAGCTCAGACAGCCTTGCGAAGGATAATTGAAGATAGTTCTGAAACTACTAGGTTTATCATTATATGTAATTATTTATCTCAAATTATTGAACCCATTCAAAGTCGCTGTGCAATTTTTAGATTTAAGAGAATTGAAAAGGAGATAATAGAAAATCATCTAAAATTGTTGTGCAAAAAAGAGGGAGTAAAGTATGATGATAAAGCAATTTCCCAAATTTTTGATTCCACGAATGGCGACCTACGTCATTCAATAAACGTACTTCAAACTGCATCCGTAATGGGATCGATTACCATGTCAAATGTGCTTGCATCATTAGGTCTTTCTGGAAAGTCACAGGTAAGTGACGTAGTTAAACTGGCGTTGTCAGGCAAGTTTAATGAAGCCAGAGTCAAGTTACTAGAATTAACTGCAGTATATGGAATGTCTGAATTTGATTTTTTAAAGTATGCGTATGAAGCTGTGTATTCGTTAAAGTTATCGCATCCTGAAGACTTTGCTTCCTTAATAGCCGAATACGATTATCGTTTGACTCATGGATCGCATCCAGATATACAGTTGACGGCGTTCTTAGCCCAGTTGTCAAAGCTAGGTACTAAACAGTAGCATAACTGACTAGTCTATTTTCTAAATTAATTTATCTGCAGTTCGTATTGACTATAAAATTACTACTAGTGTTCTATCTCAGTAGTCATCTTCAAACTCTTCTCCACCATCTTCCTCTTCGGCTTCATCAAAATCTTCTTCAAGTTCTTCTCTTTCTTCAGCACTTTTGTACGGAAGATCAGCTTCTCCAGCAGAATTACATACAGGACATTTAAACTCAATCGTTTGTCCTTCAAGGTCCAAAGGAAATTCCTTTGAGAAGACCTCATCACATTTTGAACACACAAGAGTAGTTTGGATATTGTCAGCACTGAACTTGTGGGATTGGAGTCTAAATATGGTATTTGTCATTCTTCCTACCTATTGAAATAGTCCTTTTTTATAAGGATTATTGTAATTTTTGCTAGACTGTATGTATTTTAGGTTTAGAATCATATATTAGAGCTAGCAGATGTGATCGTGCGTCATTTTGGTCAACCAGACCACGGTTTGCAACAGTAATTATTGTACTGTCGTTTCTGACTCCTCGCATCTTCATGCAAAGATGTTCTCCTTCTGCAATGACAGTTACTCCTTTTACACCCATATTCATTATCTCGTCTGCAATCTCCTTTGTGAGTCTTTCTTGAATTTGCAATCTCTTTGAATATTTTTCAACAAGGCGTGCAAGTTTCGAAATCCCAAAGACCCTACCTGAAGGAGTGTAAGCAATGTGTATTCTGCCAAAAAAAGGCAACATGTGATGTTCGCACATGCTATAAAAGCGAATGTCTTTAGCAATAATTGAATCAATTTCTTCACTAAAACTAATTTCCAGTTCAGAGTTCATGCAATAACCGGCAAAAATCTCTTCAAACATATTTGCCATTCTTTGAGGAGTTCCTATCAATCCTTCACGATCTGGATTTTCTCCGAGTTGCACTATCAGCTCCCTTACGAGTTTTTCGATCTTTCTTTTATTATATGGAGTCTTTTTCGTTCTCATTGTTCTCCCTTTAATTATCTAGCACCTATTTCCTTATGTAGCTGTGGTATAATCCTGACCTCAGGAAACACTGGTTGGGCAATATCGTAAGTGTCCAAAAGTTTACTGACAGTTGGCTGATCCAAACCATGACTGGGTTGTATAATAAATGCTATGATATCTAAAGGTTTTATTTTCTCTGAAATGTAGCCTACCAAATTCTTGAAACTTTCAAGATTTGTAGAATTAGTTACTACTATTTTAATGTAAGTAGTCTTATTATTTCGTACGGCTAATTCCAGGCATCTAAGCTCATTTTCTAGCAAATTGTCATAATCAGCAGCATCTTCAACCACCTTAGAATCCTCAGTTTTGAATTCAACTTTGCATATATCGATATAGGGTAAAATTTTACTAAATAGCTCCGAATCAAAACACGATGATTCTACGTATGTCTTTAGGTCAGTATGTTTTTTTATGAAATCTGCAAGTTGTATTACAGCATCAACTTGCAGTAATGGTTCTCCTCCTGTGAAATTTACTTTGTATGTGAATGGTTGAAGTTGTTTTAAAATGAGATCTTTAATTTCATCTAGTTGATAGTCAATACCACTGTCTAGTGGTAATGCGTATTTTGTGTCACACCATCTACATTTTAGATGACATCCCGAAAATCTGATAAACAGAGTCTTCGTTCCGACAAATACCCCTTCCCCTTCAATGCTGGTAAATATCTCACTAACTCTAACTCTCATCTTATTTTCAGTTCTTTGCATAAATTGTTTTATCCTCTATGCCTGCTTTAGTAAATGCCATCTTCCTATTTATACACGATTCGCATACTCCGCATTGCAATATTTTTTTATGTATTTTTTTCCCATTTGAATAACAACTCCATGATTCAAAAATGATATCTCCAAGGATCTCATGACCTATTTTTAACAGCTCATATTTGCTCATTCCTTCTAAAGACGGTGACCATACAGACAGCTTTCTATTAATTCCACTCCTGATTTTATCTTCCTCTCCAATATTCAAGGATTCTGATATTGATTTGATAAATTTCGGCCGGCAATCTGGATAATTATAATCATCAGCGTGTGCACCAAATACAATTAAATCGGAATTTACACTGAATGCCCATGCGGCAGCAATTGATATGAATATCGCATTTCTAATTGGTACTATTATACTAACATCGAATTTGGATGGAATTGACAATTTATTGCTGGTAAGAACATTTGAGTTACCATACAAATCCTTCATAAAATTAATATCTACTATACGGTATTCTTCCGAACTCAAGGCTTTGGCGAGCTTTTTCGATTGTACTATCTCGCGTTTTGCTCTTTGACCATAGGAAAATGTGATAATCTTTATTGCATATTTCTTGTAACTTTTAACGTAAGCTGCAGCGCAAAGCGAATCCAGTCCACCACTCATAATACATATTGCAATCTTTTCATCTTTCAATTAATGCATAGATACCTCCGACACCATACGATATTGCCACGAATATTCTAGAAAGTGCTAGTATGTGATGATGAATTAGGTTGGAATGAGTGAACATGTCAACTGAAAACAATACTGGAATCATTAGTACTGCAATTATACCAACAACAAATTGTTCCTTAATATCGTATTTGCTATATGACTTAATTAGTAGATAAGTAGAGATGTTACCAAAACCAATACCTAAGAGTATTAGATACTGTGAAAATGAATGAAATGCAGGTATCATCAAAAAAGGGCCTGCCCAACTTAAACCATTAATAGTTTTAGCCCACAGAGGCCATTTTAAACTGTTTTTCATTCTATTCCTTATAGTGTGAAACATATTCTTCATTTTCATAAAAGTAATTCCTAAAATCAGAGCGAAAATCAAAAGCCATGAAAGTAATTGATAATATATCGGAATTTTATACGTTGACAAGATTTCGCTAATAACGGTTCCAGTCAGAACTGCTATCGAAATAGCTAGGAAAAGAAAACCGGAAACTCTAGATTCAATTCCTACATTTTTATGCAATGTTTCTATAAACTCTGTCTCTTTAATTTAAAGCATCTAGAAAATCTTAAATCATCATATAGTCGTGAATGGTCGTATACGCATAGCTGCAACATATAGAATAGAAGGCCAATTCATATCAAGCACTTATAGTTTTGAGCCACATTTAGGACAGAATTTTGATCCTATTTTTAAAGCATGGTTACAATTAGGACAGTGGTTACTGGATGCAGCCTGTGTGAGATCCTTGAACATATCAGTTACTGCTCCACTTGGCTTGAAAGAGTCATCAGTATCTGGTAGAAAATCGTCCTTGTTTGATTGATTATTTACATCATTAATGTACGTCATCAACCGAGGTATAGTCTTGTTCTTTCCAGGAACATTTACTTGATCACCCAACCAAAGTGCAAATTTTTTTAGTGTCATCTCAGGAGTTGAGAAAGTTAGAGAATGTGTAGACATATATTCGTCAGTTGCAGCTCTCCCGTTGAAGATCTCCATGATGAATTACAAGAATATCAAGTTTTTAATTATTGCGAATTGCCGCACTTGGGACAGAACTTGGCAGCTAAGGGAATGGAAGATTTGCAGTGGATACAATTCTTTTTTGAATTTTGGCTTTTATCTTCAGGCTTAATTGTTATATCAACAGGTCTGAGTCTGGGTTCGCTTAGTTGTTCAGGTTCGGGTAAAACATATTGATCTGCATCCGTTGATTTGTTGCCAATGCTTCCACCACTGTCAACAAATGCATTCACTCCGAATCCAGAACCAGAGGAAGGCTGTGCAATTCCACCAGTGGGACTTTTCATTGAAGAACCCTTATCTGTTGCAGATTTCATTTCCAATATCACTCTGATGGCTAAAAAATTTAATGCAGACAGGGAAATCATAAATTTTGCAATTTTGCTTAAAAATTCTTTATCACCAATTTTTCCTTTTTTGTAAAGTTGAGTATCATCAATAAACGACTCATAATGTTCTTGAGTCTCGTTTACTAATTGTTTTAACTTTTCGCTCAGACCTCCAAGCGTATCGACGCCAAATGACATAATTAGTAAATTAGTATTGCAGTTTTATAAAAGTTTGAATACACAAAGAGAGAATTAAAAATACTTTATTTAGAAACATGTGAAGTTAGTTGTTCTGACTAATTTGTTTTGATTAATTCAAATAGCCCCTAAATAATATACTTTGTTTAACCAGAATTCAACTTATGGAGGGGTGGTCTAGACTGGTTATGATACCTGCCTTACACGCAGGTGGTCATGGGTTCAAATCCCATCCCCTCCATACCGATATTTTCTAAATTATTTTGGTAATTTGATTTGGTAATATCAGAGTCTTAGCAAACTCGTACTCATGAATTGAAATACAATAAATTAAATTAAATACCACGACAAAACAACAACACTATATCGAATGACACTAATTTCTGGTAAACTGATGTATATTGGTGTCATATCTGTTATTATAATTGCCGTCGCTTCCTATGGATTATTTTTTTTCTTTCAGAGAATCAACGAAACGAGTATAAGAGAAAGTATTTTCGAACAGGAATTAGATCGTCAGATAAAGTCGACGAGCTCAATTTCTCAACATATTGGCTCCGATCTGCGGCTGGTAACTGCCATCCTTCAGCAGTTGGCCGATTCCACATATTTGCAAAATGAAATGTTATCGGGAGATAATGTTACGAAAATACTTGAAGAAAAATTTGAACAGCTTAACTCTGTCACGAAAGTTGATAGCCTTTTAATTACGGATGAAGAAGGGGTCATAACTAACCAGAAGGTATCAAAGGGCTTGAAAACGTTTGTGAATATTGATATTTCATCTAATGAATATATGAAACAAACCAGAGAAAGTCGTCAGCCTGTATATTCTAATGGTTTTACAGGAATAGATGGCATGTATAGAATAGTGATAACCTACCCGATAATTAGTATACATGATGGTCATTACATTGGAACAGTAGTAGCTAGTTTGCCTACAATCCAGTTTTTTAAAAACTATGGAAACGTTAATGATATAAACTCACAATTTTTAGTGGCGTTTGATACGAAGGGAAACCTTTTGGCAGTAGCAAGTAACGAGCTTGTTGGAAAGAATTTTTTTGGAAATGAAACCCAGCAGTTTATCAATTACAATGAGGTTCTGAACAATCTGACCCATCATTTGTTGGCAGGAAATACTGGATATGCAATGTATGATTATGGGAGGGGGGAGAGATTAAATACTCAAGCCCCAATTCTAGTGGAGTCAAAACCAGTATATTTCCTTCAGATAGTAACACCAACAGATCGAATATATTTAAAGATAAATTCAGTGCTTTTTTCCGAAGGGGTAAAAATGTTCTCCTTGCTCACAGGAACTACAGCTGCAATAATTGTTCTTGTCTTCCTTTTAAGAAAATGGTACAGTATATTGCAAGATGAAGTCAAAAAACGAACTAGAGATTTAAACGAATCCAATTACAAACTGATGGCAGCGAATGAATCCCTTAAAAGTAAGGATGAGGCGCAAAATCAATTCATCAATATAGCAGCTCATGAGCTTCGAACTCCAATACAACCTATTCTTAATGCTATTTACCTTCTTCAATCTCCAAATTTGAGCCAACAAAAGCGAAATCAGTATATGGACATCATAAAGAGAAATACTGAAAAATTGGGAAGACTTGCTGAAGACATATTAGACGTTACTAAAATTGAGAGCCATTCTTTAAAATTAATGGATGAAAGAATTGATTTGTACGATTTATTAGTAAATAGTATTGAAGATTTTAAACGAAATATTCAGTTTATCTACAAGGATCTCATAGTAAGTTATGAAGGTGTAAACAAACCAATTTATGTGAAAGGTGACAGGCTGAGATTAAATCAGGTCATGCAAAATCTACTTGATAACGCTGGCAAATTTACCAAAAAAGGATCAATTACAGTTACAACGCAACTCGAATCAGATATGGTTAAGATTCTCGTAAAGGATACTGGAATTGGAATACATCCTGAAATATTTCCTAAATTATTTTCCAAATTTGTAACAAAATCCGATAGAGGAACTGGACTGGGTTTATTTATTGCAAAAAGCATCGTTGAAGCACATGGTGGGAACATATGGGCTGAAGCCGGTTCTCATCTGGGCGCAACTTTTATCTTTACTTTACCCCTTTCAGATCAAGATAGTGTTGAGCATAATGATAGGGATTCATCATAGAAATTCAATGCAAATATTGTCCAGTCGAAAAATATTTGTGTCTGTCATCTTAGCTGCCGTTTTGGTTACATGGATTGCAATAATATTGTGCTCTTCTATCTCTTTTCAAAATGCATATGCGCAGGCACAAAACAAATCATCTCAAACACCTAGTTCTGCAAATCAATCATTAAAGATAGCTTATCTAACCGATGGTCTTTTTAGCGATGCTGGCTGGGGGGCGTTTGCTTATAATGCGGGTCAAGAAATAATTTCCAAGTATGGATATGAAGTAAGTTTCCTAGATAACGTATCAATTCCTAATATAGAAACGACTCTCAAGGACTATGCAGATAGAGATTATGATATTATCATAGCACAGGGATATGAGTGGGGAGATCCTGTTATTAAAGTAGCACAAAAATATCCTGATATAAAATTTATTGTATTCACTGGGCAAGTAAAATCTGAAAATGTAGCTTCAATAGTCCCAAGGCAGCAGGAAGCAGCTTATCTTCTTGGTGCGCTTGCAGGTATGCTCTCAAAGAACCATACGATTGGTTTTATTGGAGGAGATGAGAAATATCCCAATTTAAAGAACATCTATGAAGGTTACAAACAGGGAGCTTTGCATGTCAATTCTACAACCAGAGTATTTGAAACTTACTTGGGCGACTGGGATAATGAGTCTAAGGGCAGGTTTGCAGCACTCTCTCAGATTAAAGAAGGCGCAGACTTTCTATTGCATGTAGCTGATACGTCTGGGCAAGGTGTAATTCAAGCAGCTAAGGAGAAAGGTATCTACGCCTTTGGAGCTGTATCAGATCAGAATAAATTAGCTCCAGATACCGTAGTGACGTCTTTTGTCCTAGATCCGATAAAGGCATACGATTCTATTTTTAAGATGATATATGGAAACAACTTTACAGGAATGATCTTTACTCCCGGACTAGAATTGACAAAGAATTCAACTACTGAGGATGGAATTGTATACATTGCGCCATTTCATGGATTTCAGAATAAGATCCCTGCAGATATTCAAGCTAAGTTCTCTCAATTGACTCAAGATGTAAGGAATAAAAAAATTATAATTCCAGAATGATACCTAGATTGGAAACTTTTATTATTACAAATTACAAATCTCTGGTGGTAAAAATTAGAAAGTTGAAAGTTCATTATACATCAGCATACATGGTAAATTCATGTGGGTGAGGCCGAACAGCAAGTTCCATGTGTTGCTTTGCAGCATCGTCAACTATACGTTCAATGACATGTTTACCAAATATTGGTTTCAAGAAGTCAGAGTCAGATTTTAATTCCTCAATAGATTCTCTTAAACTTGCCGGTAACTGTTTAATTTTATGTTTTTCTCTTTCAGCGTCTGTCATCTTGAATATATCAGCGTCTACATGATCCTCTATTTTGGGATCATTTGTTTCAGTTCTCTTCTTTATACCATTAAGCCCAGCAGCAACAATTGCAGAAAAAGCTAAATATGGATTACATGATGGATCAGGAGCTCTGAATTCTATTCTTTTCAAATGTGCAAATTTTTCTCCCTTATAATGGGCTGGAATTCTAATTATTGCGGATCTATTACCAGTACTCCAGGCAATATAAACAGGGGCTTCGTATCCGGGTATTAGTCTTCTATAAGAATTTGTAGTGGGTGCAACGATGGCTGCCAGAGCCTTTGCGTGGTCGAGTATTCCACCAATAAAATACCTCGCTGTTTGAGATAGCTCGGCGTATTTGTCATTTGGGTCATAAAATAGATTTTTTCCTTTATTCCAGAGACTTACATTGACATGCATTCCAGAACCGTTATCCAACGCGATTGGCTTTGGCATCATTGTTGCTATCATATTATGTTTCTGTGCGATGTTTTTGACAATGTACTTGTAACTTTGAACTGAATCTGCGGTATTAACCAGAGAGTCGTAACGAATATCAATTTCGCATTGTCCTGCAGTTGCTACCTCATGATGATGGGCATCACAAATTATGCCGAAATTCGAACTCAAAACATCTACACATTCATGACGATAGTCCATTAGGGTATCTCCAGGTGGGCTTGGCAGATATCCTTCTCTCAAACGAAGAGTGTAGCCAACATTTTCAGTTGACCAGGGTGCTTCACGAGAAGTTATTTCATAGCTCTGACTATGAAATGAGGTTAATGTATTTACTTGGAGTTTATCGAAAACAAAGAATTCGACCTCAGGTCCCCAGTATGAAATATCATAACCGTTTTCTTTAACGTGTTTTTCAGCATTCTTTGCAATTGCACGTGGATCGGCAAGATATGAGTCTCTTTTATCACCACCGGATAGAATATCGCATATGAGTCTGGCTGTTGGATACTTTTGTATCCAAGGAATTAATGCATAAGTGGACGGATCAGGTCTTATGATCAAATCAGATTCGTGAATCTCTGTAAAGCCCTTTATTGATGAACCATCAAGTTTGGGAAGCCCGTCCTTAAAATCGTCCTCTCTGAGCATATTAGAGGCCATTGTGGTATGGTGAAATCTTCCGAATAATCCCGTGAACTGTAAATCAACATATTTTATTTCATCCTCTTTGATTTTAAGAAGAACATCGTCAGTAGTGTACGTTAAGGATTCAATTTTTCCATTAACTATTTTATAAGGCAATCAGAACCGATTATATTATTCTCATAATTAAGTTTTAAATTGAGATAATATGATATCGTTTGACCTGTAGACTTTAAAAACTTCTTTTTACATTCTTAAAAAATTACTTGATTAAAATTTTAATAAACTGGTATTTAAATAGAAATTACTAAAAGGTAGAAATTATTGCCAAGTATAGATGATAATAGCAACAGCAAGAATAATTCCGAAAATATGATCGGCTTGGAGTTTATACTGGAACTTTTAAAAAAAGAAACGCAGATTCCCAAGATCCAAGCCATATCACCTGACATTTATAGAAAAATTGCACAGATAATCAGGGATCTTTCGATCCAAAAATATGAAGACTTGGAATTGGACGTACATCATGAACTCATTAAATTACTAACACTATCTACAAAATCATTGTTTGAATTAAGAATCCGAAAGCTCTTAGAAGATTCTAATGGTCAACATCTGTCATATCCTTCATTATTGTCTAGCGATGACTATTCAAAATTAACTGATGAAGAGAAGTTTATTTTTGAAGAAGAAAGAAAAGTTTCACAAAGAAAGGAACTTATCATACAGTCTTTAATTGACGGAAATGTGAACAATTTGGATATGATATCAAGAATCATAAGATCCAAAATGATTATAATCAGATTTTTAGAATCTACGGATCAGTTCATGGGGGTTGATATGGCAAAATATGGTCCATTCATTAAAGAGGATATTGCGATATTACCCTTTGAAAATGCAAGATCTTTAATCGAAAGAAAAATTGCCATTGAAATAAATGATTCAAGATTTCACGTTAAGGAAACATAGATATTTGTTCTTATTTATTTTCATGTATAGTAAGTCTTCTTGCCTCACAATGGAATCGATATTGACACGTATATCCTGCTCACCATATATCCTATAATTTCATTTTTTGCAATAGGTTTTGTAGGAAGGAAATTTAATCTAAATGAAGCACTAAAGTATTTTTTCCAGGGTGTAAGTTGTCTTTTATTTGCATTATTTTACATTGTCATGATCCCAAGAGGAGGAGCTCAAGGTCTTGCGATAGTTTTGATATTATTTGGGATCTTGTTATTATTTATGGCAAGAAAACACAAGATATCCCCAAAAGATCAAACCTTATAATATTGGGATTCTGGTTCCAAATTTGTCTAGTCTAAATTTAAGAATTTTTATATGAATGAGAATACTTTCTTCTTCTGTACTCAATTAGTCCCATTAACTGATATCCGTACTCTAAATTGTGTTTCACATGATTTATCCCATGCGAACCATGCGGAATGAATTTACCGTCTAATACATTCTCCACATACGTCTTTACTTTTCTAATCGAAATTGTTGCGTGTTGTAGCTGTCTTTCATTTAATTTTCTTCCCAATTCTTTTTCAATTTGATGACTAAACTCTGCCGTTCCGATAAGTCTTGAATATTTTTGTAATTTACTATAATTTAGGCACAAATCACTTATTTTCTTGTAATCTTGTTCTGGTATCTTTGTAAGCAATTCATTCAGTTCACTTTTTTTCCTACTCGTAATAACACTAAGGCTATTCACAAGGTCTTTCTTGCTTAGGGTATTTTCCTTCAACATATTAGGCGAAGTCTGCAGGGAGTTAGTATCATTTGGTTTTTTCTCATCGATAATGATGGTCTTTTGCAAGTCCGCAACTATAGGTACTAATGGTCCAGACACATCTAATTTATTATTCATTGCATCGTGCTTGTTTTTCAGATAATATCTTTCCAATCCATAGAGATTTACCTTTTCTCCCCTAATATCATGACCTCTTCTAATTATTGAAATAACATTCAAAATGATTTTTGGATAATAGTTTCTATGGTCGTCATCGACAGTATCATAATTCTCCATTATATCCTTGTATATACTAAAGATAGCATCGCTGACCACCTTATTCATTAACTGGTTTTCAGAATTCACTTTGGTTTCGTATTGTCTACTATCCAAACCTCTTGCTCCAATCGTTAAAAAGTCACAGAGTTCGGCTTTTGAAAAAATATAATTATTTTCGTCGCATGTCACAAGTATTGCCTTCATAATATTTATCCAAAATTCATCGCTGTTAGAAGTAGCCAGATTTTTCAATAATGACGAAGTATTCTGTTTTATTTTATTATCGGTTATTCGCAATTCATCTAATGTTTGAGAAAGTATTCTTTCTGGATTAAGGGTGATATTTTTGTTTGTCAATAATTGTTCACTCTTATTATGCTATAATACTACATAGTATTGCTATTTAAAGTAAATTTCTAAAAATTAGTTAAAATTGTTACGACGCTAGATTCCTGTTTAATCTAAATCTAATGAGTTTACTAACGACTGGCCGTATTATATTATTTTTAGTATTTTTCCATTGTTTTTTCGAATTGTTGTAGAGAGCTGACTTGAAACTTTTTCAAGCAGGCGGGTAACTGGTACTTTTTTGGTCCCCTTTGAAACAATTTGAATTCTTATCGTTGGGATATTATTATTGACGTAACCTTGTGGATGGGTCTTTAAATAAAGTTTGTCACTTGGTGCAGATGCAACTATTTTTGTCAACCTTGATGAAATCATAGCCTCACTAATACCTTGAACAAAGTAATTAATCTCGGCTATTGTAAAATTGCCTATTTCCTCCTTAATTTGGGGTAAAATGCTTCTTAAGACTATTGCCTTCATTTCATTTGGAACGCCTGGTAAGCATATTATCCGTGTTTTGTTAACAGAAAGTAATACGGCAGGGGCATTTCCCACAGGATTCTGAATCGGAGTCGATCCGACTGGAATTTTTGCCATCTTCAATCTTGCTTCATTTAATTTCACTTTTTGGTGCCTGTCATTATAACTTTTTTTTACCATATCCAGTGCGATATTGTTTAAAAGTAAATTTTTTTTCAGTGCTTTACTAATCCCTAGTAATGTTTTATCGTCATACGTTGGACCCAATCCCCCAGAAACAATTATCCAACTAGGTTTTCTTTTAAGAGAATCTGTTAATGCCAAATTGATTTCATACAGATCATCTCTGATTACAGTGACCTTTCTTACGAATCCACCAATTCTAGTAATTTTTTTTGATAACCAGTGAGCATTCGTGTTTAAGGTAATTCCAGAAAGTAACTCATTGCCAATACATAAAATTTCAATAATATGCATTAAATTATCTTGAGGTGGAATTCAATGTCTTGTATGCTGAGAGTTACTGATGTAAACCGCATATTTGAAATGCAAATGTAATATATCCAACTATTTTTGCAGATTGTCTAAAAGGGTAGAAATTGTTAGTATCTTTTGGCATTAATTCGTACCTTAATGAAGTAGCTTCTGCTTTTGCTATAGATAGCCGTACTAAGTAATTTTCAAGTATGGAATCCCAAGGCAATTGAACGCCAGTGTCTTTGCTTATGGCAACTATGGAGATTATCCTATTTGTATTGTTTTTGTCTAGAATCACAGAATATTCATAATCATCTTTTTCTTCCACTGGATCACGTGTAGTAAATGGATCAATTTGAACATATTTCTTAATCTGTTCTTTCATAGAGACTGACAATTTATTCATTATTACCAGATCTGCTAAAGTTAGTATTTTTAATTGACTTGGAGATGGGGGTTTTATTTCAGTGGATGCCAGCATAGGATGAAATTGATAAATTGATGATTATATAATTTTTGATGTTTATAAATGGCCACGGGGCTCAATATTTATAGAATTATAAAGATTATCAATACTAAATCCATTGCCGGGGTACCCAAGCTAGGTAAGATATATGATTCCCTAAAAGGGGTCAGCCTCGAGATCAAAATTACCAAAACCGACGCGCAAGCTGATGTTCGCAAGAACTCGTGGGTTCGAGTCCCACTCCCGGCGCTCATATCGCGGGTTCTAGTCCGCCTAGTCCTTATAGATACGAAGAATACATTTCTAACGTTAGACAAGTGGAGGTAGAAGCAGTACGACCCTAGAAAGCGATTTTAAAAAGCTGGATAATGAAACAATAGCTCTAAAAGAAAAAATCCACCTAATTACGAAGTATCAAAAACCTCACATTGCAAACTCGCTCAAAATTATGGCACAGAAAAGCCCTTCAATTGTAAAAGTAATTTGTGACTATATTTTTGCTGAGCAGAATGAAATCAATATAAAAGAATCGACAAAGGAAGGCAAAATAAAATGTTTAGTCAGGTTGTTAAGGTATCTGAGGTATAAACCGTTTGAAAACATTTCTAAGCAAGATATACTGGATTACCTTACTAGCCTTAAGAAGCCCGAAGATTTAGACCCTCAACACAAAAGCATTGGAACATACAATTCAAGGCAAATGATACTGCTCAAGTTTTTCAGATGGTTGTACAATCCAAATGAATCAGCAACTAGGCGATTAACTCCCGATTGTATGATTGGCATCAAACGCTTACCAAGGATGGAAAAATCAGCTTACAAAACATCTGATTTGTGGACTGAAGACGAACATGAGGTATTTTTGAGATATTGTCCGTCAATTAGAGATAAGCTATATCATACAATGGCGTACGATACCTCTGCTAGGCCAAACGAACTATTGGCATTGCATATACGTGATATTTTTTTCTTAAACATTTGGACAACGAATGAAACCTCGGCGCTTTTAGTCGACTTTGTAGAATATAAAAAAACTATAATACTATCTATTGTATTGCAATATGGTCAATTAAAGATGAGGTTTTATTGGTTGCAATAAATTAGAGCGGTACAATTATCTTCTGTGGCTCACCTTTATTTCCATCGACTGAAAATACTGTATTGCAATTGATTCGTTGGCTAAATGTACCACTGCCTAGTTGTAATACACACGCAGTAACCTCAGTATTCGCCTTCACTTTTGTATTCATTACAATAGTAACATCAGCCATCTTTAAGGGTGAAAATGAATTTTCTTGACCCGGTTCACTTACAGCCTTATCCAAGTCGACTTTTTCTGCCTGAACGTCATTATCAGTACTTAATATCGCAACCATATTTGGTTCGGTAAATGATGATATGCCTCGTATGTTTACGATGAATTGACTACCCGCTGACGTACTACTTAAGGAAGTATCATTGTTGGCTGATTGACTATAAACCTGCACGTATTTCGTAACCAATGGATTTGAAATGCCGACCACAATTAGTAGTATGAGCGCAGATAAGGCAAGCCCTTTTAGGTTCATACTTGTGAATTTAAAAAGCCGATGCTTATTAAGATTAATCTATTTATGGAATGCCATTCTTGAGCTAATCATTTATCTTAAAGGCTGTAGGAATCTCTCAAAACTTCGGGGCGTATGAGAAATAAGGTTCAGGAATAATAAAACCATAAAAGTTGCTGAAGTAGAAATTATCATAATTAACGTAAAAGAAAAATTGACGTTATCAATCCATGTGCAGTATTTCCACATTGTCTGCAGGCTGGAAATTGTTCCTCCTGAATCTACCATAGTATTTCGAAGTGAGGTTCAAGCAATTGTTAGTTTGTCTGAAACATTTCCATGTCAAAGGGTTAATGGAATTTTTCGAAAGCTTCAATCTTTAGGAAGATTTTGACCCGCTTCTTCTTTTATTTGTCTAACAACCTTGGACATGTATTCAGAAGTGAAGACGTATGAAATAAGTATGTTAAGACGTTTTGAACTTCATACCTCTCATTTATTATTATATAACTTAAGTCTGACACCAAAACGTTGAATAACGTCGTTTTATTGTTGCTCAATAGAAGATTTTACCAGTAACGATAACGAAGATTCCACGACCATGACGGAAGGGTTCGGTCGCACTCACAGTATAAATCTTCAAGATTCAAGAAAATTTAATGATTTAAAGAATGATAATTAAGGTCACAGAAGGAGCTGGCTTGTACATTGATGATTTCGCAGATTATGCTCTGTAATAAATCTCTTTGAATTCTTCTACTTTATCTTTCTTTCCTCTTCTTTTTTGAACTATAGGCCACTGTTGAGTATAATGCGTAGTAACGTCCTCTATACTGTTAGCGGAGAATGCTAATACATACTCATACTTCTTTCCCCAATTTTGCTCATAATAGTAAGGATGGTCAAAAGAAATAGGATAGTCTAAAGTTGAGTCAATATGCACCCATTTCTTATTTATCAAAGATTCATTCCAGCAATGGTCAAGATAATCGTGTACTATTCTAGTTTGAATTAATAACGAATTTACGATAGCGCCAAAGAGTATTGACCATTCACTACACCTACCGATTCTTGTTTCTGCAATCCTCAGTATTTTATCATATCGTGGAAATATTTGGGTTGAACTACATACATCACACATGTGAATTTCTGTTTTTCGAAATGTTCCTAAATCGTCATCTGCAAGTTGAACTCTCATTGGTCTATTACATCTTGGACATTGTAGTTCTTTTGGCATCCACTTCATAAAGTTATTTTTAAACCAATGTAAGAGCGGCTCCAAAGATTGCTCGTCGGCGATTAATTTTAGTACATTATCTGGTACTAATTGTTTGACAGAATCCAAAATTACCCGGTCGCTATATTGCTTTGATATTCCTTTATACAACCTAAAATTCTCGACATATGATGAGATTTGGTTCAATTCAAGTTACTAATATGAGATTTAAATCGTCCCAAATTTATATCTCTGGATGAATCTATAGAATCTCATGGTTATAATATGTTACTCATGTTAGGACTGAATCAAATATTGTCTATTTCTATTTCTCTTGCACCAAAAAATTCAGAAAAAAGAATATTATTGTGTTCTGCTATGATATATGGTTTAAAACAAGAAACATGAATTAACAATGTTACTAAAACTTATCTTTTGATACGTACTTCTGTTTAGAGCAGTCCCACGGTAACAAGAAAATAGCTCTATAAACTTAATTATTGTCTATTTAAACAATCGCTAATTTCTAATAAATAAGCATGGAGNGNGAATTNGAACCCATTAGGTATGCTTGATGCTTAGGGTTTTATCAAAATAAGAATTTCAAAATTGTATAATGTTCCAAGTGACCTAGTACGACTTNAGGGTCAAGTTTAACAAAGTCAGGATATAACTATTAATACAATGCTGCAAATCAGTGTATGATGAAAAAAGCAATCTATTTTGGAAGTGTGGCTCTGGTGTTGGCATTTGCACTGTTTTATGTGTCAGTGGCTAATGCTCAAAATGTGACGACTAATGCCTCAAACGCCATGGGAAATGCCAGCGCAAATGTAAGTCAGGCGGCAGGAAATATGACGAATAAGACTGGTGGACTTATGGATAGCCTCGGCGAAAAATTAAAAGAAGCGATAGGAGCGAAGTAACTAACTATCATCTTTACAATTTTTTTGATATTTACCGCATAATACGGGAAGACATGTGATGGCAAGTATTCAATTATTAAAATAACTTTTATTTGGCAATAAATCTAAAAATGCTTGTAAAACCGAAGCATGAAGGGTGATCTATAATCCTTAAGTAAGAATTTGAGCATCTAAAGCTCGTGAATAAAGAATTAATCGTCATTGGAGCTATGATATCGGTGTTAGTTTTTACTACATCAGCAAACAATTCGTATGCGCAAAATGCTACTGCAATTGCCTCAAATGCGGCCGGGAATATGACTGCCTCAGCCAAGCAGGGTGCATCCGAAATAGGACAAAACACTTCAGCAATCAATAGAACCGAGCTGGCACAGAACGCTTCATCAGCATTAAATATATCGAATATGTCTATAGGCGAAATGGGAAAAAATGCGAGTGAAATAGGTGGAGATATACTCAATAAGACGGGTGAGACTGCTAAAAAAGTTGGGATAGGAGCGGCAGATGTGCTTAGCAACATAAGCGGTGAAATAAAACAAGGAATAAACGGGAATAGTAGCAAGTAGACTGGAATATTATTACACTTTTATTTTTTGTATCTCATAAGCTAATACCTACAGAGTTCTTATCATCCTGTTGGGTTCAGCAGACCTCCGTTGAACCCATTAGTTCTTTTCCTTCGATTGTAAGATTATCATCACTTAATTAGTCGGGTCAAATATATGACGATTCTTAAAAGATAACTCAAGCTTTTATCAAGTTTATTGTCCATAGCTTAGCTCCAAAATGACAACCAAAAAAAGTATTGATAAGGTTGCCAAGCTATTAGACTTGTTGGATAAACATATCAAAGAAGAAAATTGTCGGCATAGTCCAAAAGACCTACTTAGAGAATATGAGAAATTAATGACTGTTTAATTAACACCAATTAAGTAGCCTTGACTGAATGTGGCTGAGGTTCTCTCAAATAGAGCGCAAGCGTTATCAGTTCATTCGATAATGACCTCTATTACCCATGATCGTTGGCATGTCAGTTAGTAACCCGTGAATTCTTCCACTTTTATTCGCTCACCCGGAACTTGCAGATTTTGGTCAAGTATTTCTTGCATAGCATTTACCATGGGCGGGGGCCCACATAGATAAAATATGGATTTTTCTAAGTCGCCGGGTTCAAGATGTCTTTTTAACATGGCCATATCTATTCTTCCTTTTTCGCCCTTCCACTCTTTGTTCTCTGTCACATTTTGTTCTTCAGTAATTGTATAAATTATTCTAAGATTCTTATTTGTATTCGTACAATTCTCAAAATCCATTTTGAACAATATATTTTCCTGATTTTTATTTGAATCAAACATAATAATTCTTAGAGGCAGATTCTTATCTGTAGCATATTTTATCATGCTTCTAAAAGGAGTAACGCCTATTCCTCCAGAAAGAAATATTGCCGGCTTTGAATAGTCCTCATGTAGAGTAAACTTTCCTAGTGGCCCGCGTACTTCGACTTTTGTTCCATTTTGTAGTGAATCGAGCTTCTTTTTATAAGGACTATCTCTTATTCTAGTACTAATCAGGATAAAATCTTCAGTTGGTGATGAAGCGATAGTAAAGTGTCGAACTGGGCCTTTTGGGTCATTATACACGCTTCCAATATCAAAGAATGCATATTGTCCAGCAGTATGTTCGAACTTTCTCTTGCCTTCAATCTCTTCTTTCTTACTTATCTTTAAGGTCAATATGTCTGTCCCCTGAAGTACTTGTCTTTCTTGTAGCACTAGTGTATATACCACGGGTGCAGCATCTTTACTTTCTTCCCTAACTAGTGGTAAATCCGAACCTGCCTTAAGCATTATATCCTCTCCAAATATCCTAACTTCATAGGTAGCTTGCGGTTCAACGGCCGGAGGTGCCTTAACCTCTCCGGTTCTCATATCAAATTTAGACTGGTGCCAAGGACACTCTACTTCATATCCTTGAAGTTCGCCGTCGACAAGCGGCCCACCTTCGTGACTGCAAACGTTATTGATAGCAAAATACTTTCCATGTATATTAGCTACACAAACACTTTGACCATTAACTTGGAATTCCTTCATATGAGAAAGTGGTATATCACTTTTCTTTGCAACTTTTACTAACCCCTCATTTTGCAAATTAAACCAGTCCATAAGAATTTTAACCAACAAATAATAAATTAGTTATATTATTGACGGCTGGAGATTGGTAGTGTAAAAATTATTGATGGTTACTGAAAATAGAATCTCCCTTCATAATACAAATAAATCTCAAGAGTAAAGCTATTTTATGTTTTCAACTCTTAAAAGGTATGACTCCACGACCATGATGGCGGGTTTCGAGTCCCACTCTCGGCGCTATAACAGCGAGAGCAGTGAGAATTCTAAAATTTATTAAATTTGCAGTAAGATGTTCCTATCCACATTGTGCAATTAGCTCATTTTCATGCGTGAAACATACATGTTCAAGTTTTGTGTAGTCCTGGAAAGAATATTTGCAACCACACTGATATTCTAGTATTTTCTTATTTACCTTATATCCGTTTGAAGAAACTAGCTTGGACATAGTATAATAGCAATAAACACATATATCAACTTTAATTGGATGTTGGAATCTTCTGTGCCTTCTTGATTCTCTAAATTTGTATTCGTCCAAAATTTCAAATATGATTAGGTTAAAATAGACCACGACAGATTAAAGAAAGGGAGTGTAAAATAGATTTATTTTTATTTTTAATTTTTAAATTATCTAGAAAAGAAATTTCCGTGTTATTTATGATGGTGTTTCTTTCCATTGGATTCAGCACCTTTACAATCTTTGTAAATTATGCATTCGGAACAGCTCAAGCAAATAATTCTGAATTTAATTTTGTAGCTGCAGGAGACTTTGGTTGTGGTAAGAATGCGAATAGAACAATAACCAATATGTTACTCAGGCAACCAGAAGTGGTCATAGCGTTAGGAGACCTATCGTATCAGAAAACCGCAGATTGTTGGTTTCATGTTGTTTCTCCATTAGATACCGATGGAAGGTTAAAAATTGCGATTGGAGATAATGAGATGTTTCCTAATAAATTTACTGAATATATGAAACATTTCAATATGGATAGTCCATTTTATTCATTTGATTATGGAAATGTTCATTTCCTTTCAATGGCAACAGCCAAAAATAGGGTTATACCATACAATGAAACTTCAGAACAATATAAGTTTGTTAAGGATGATCTTAAGAAAGCGTATGATAATAAGAGTATTAATTGGATAATAGTATATTCATTTAGATCATTCTATTCATCTAATACGACACATCCGGGGCTTGATGAATTGCAGGATCTTTATCACCCTCTGTTTGATAAATATGGCGTTGATGTTGTTCTACAGGCCCATAATCATAATTATCAGAGAACATACCCTCTAAACTATAATGAGACTAGAACTTTTACTCCCATAATAACAGATAGAAACACCGAGAAATACGAGAATGACCCCAAAGGACCCATATTTGTCACTTTAGGAACCGGCGGAGAAGATTTGTATGAAATCACGGGCCAGGCTCCTTATGTTATTACTCAATTTCTGAGACATGGGTTCTTGAATATAGATATAGTGGAAAATGGAAAAAGGTTGAATGCCGTCTTTTACGAGAACAGAGCAAACTCTGACAAGGACCATTTCTCCATTATAAAATAGGTATGAAGTCTGGATAGTAGGTAGTAAGTCCCTTACAACTAATGATATATTGAAATGTTTGACAGATAAAAAATTAGTCGAAAATACTGTTTTGTCATTCGTTAATTACATCTTCCAGTAAATATTTTGGTATTTTAGCTAATTGTTCCACTTTCCAATGACAGCTCCAGCAAAACCCACAAACAACGCAGGTAAATTGTGTCCTTATTTTACATGACTTGCATTCTTTATACTCCAACTCTATACTGTTTCTCAAATACTCATGCTTATGGTATTTGTTTTTTTTCCCGATTAGTCGGGATCTCATTTCTATCTATCTAAATTAAGCCCATTCTGAAATATAACTCTTTTAATCAGTATATCATAATACTAAATTACATACCGTTCTTTGTTGTATAATAGAACAAGAATGTATTTCGATTCAATGATATCATAAAATAGTAATAAAATGTCGCTTAGACATTTTTTGATTGTGTTGTTATTCACTATCAACATATTAATGAATGTGGGGTAAATTGATCTATATTCCTATTTGAATTTTGAAATCAAAATTATGAAAATAAATATAAAGAATTTGAGTTACTTTTGAATATCCATATTAGACTGGCAGTTGTTTACTTCCACCCTCTTCGATCGCCTTCTAATAACCCAGAATCACCATGAATTCTATCTATGTGTTTAGATAACTCTTCGTTATTGTTAAATTTCGATGCACAATAAGGGCATGATACTTGAGGACTGTTTGACATGGTGGTATATTTGGATCTGTTCAAATTAATTCTTTCTTTTGACTAATTTTCTGGAAAATTGGCAAAAAGCAAAGGTTGAACTCAATATTATGAGAAAATATCTAGTGTTTTTCGTAGGAAGATATCAAATCATTATCTGTTTCTATAATCCATTCTACTAACGTATCATCTAACTTATGGTACTTTAAATGCTCTCTACGTTTTTCTTTAATTATTTCTTCCTTACAAATTCCGCATTTCATGAAATGATTTGGGAGTGGTAATGTCAAAGTATAATTTTAAGATATATATCACTAGCGATATTTGAGAAATGCTTACCGGACTGTTTTCGAATGTAGATGATGTAGATGAATCCTAATATCGACTAGAATGTAAATTAGTACGATAACATTACTGAGTCAAAAAATAAAAAATAGATTAAAAGTCAAAAATGAGTGTTTTTATATTCTCGATTCTTTTATTGAAGTTTGTAGAAGCTCGCCGATTTCATTGTGCATTTTCAAGAAGTTCAATCCTTTCTCTGTTGTTTTGTATGTTTGTGAGCCTTCTAAATATTCTAGTAAATTATTTTCAATCAGTACAGAGAGATATTCCCTCAATTGAGCATAGCTAAGAAAAGCTTTGTACATTATTCTAGTCTTTGTTGCCCCACCATTTGCAGCTTCTAGGATCATTGCTACTATTTCTGTTCTACTTCTGTATTTCATATCAAGATACACTAAACTTATTTATTTTAATGTATTGGCACAATAATCTAGAACATAAATACATTGACTGAATATCCTAATTTGTTATGCTCTATGAATCTGCCTAGAATCTGAAAAATTTTCAATAAATATAGAGAATAAAAAAGTTTTGAGAGTGGTTTTAACTCATACTGCAGTCATTTATGCTGTATCTCTTGTAAGCACTTCGTTGAGCCAATTACTCTCTGTCTCATCATTCTGGACATCTTCTGATGGGGCTGATTCTTGTTTTTCATTGTTATTAATATCCTCAGAGATAGGCTCCGCCTCACTAACTTCATCAGTAATCTCCTGACTTTCTATTTTTGTCTCTTCAAATTCAACAGTGGGAGCTTCTACGTATGGTTGAGTAATTCTTGAGAGAAAGCTAGTTATTTCATCTTTTTCTAGCTTAATTCGATCTAGTAATTCGATTGAATTTGTATTGATTTGTTGATAAGTGTCTTCAGCAATATCATTACTTCTGTACTGCAATTTTGCATCGAAAATTATGGTTTTTATAGTTGTACTCTGTGAATCCAACTCTTGTAGTCTTGAATTCAAAGCATTTATGACGTCTTGTTCATTGTTTTCCAAATCAACTAATCTCTTCTCATATATTAAATGCAAAACTTCAGCATCGTCTTTCATTAGATCGTTTTCTTCAACCAAGTTCTCAAGCGCCTTAACTCTCTTGATTGTAAGACTCTTCTGTCTAAGCAGTTTTTGTGCTTCCATACGCCACTTTGGTATAAATATCACGTAGTCCCCTTGAACGAGCAGTTGTTCGTATAATAGCTGTTTTAGTCCAATTGAACCACAGTCCACGCCGACCGACTCGATAGAACCATCGATATCAGTAACTAAACCAATTACTTTTCCCACGTATGCACCGTACATATCTTTTACTTGCTTTCCTACAAATTCGAGCTTTATATCGCTCATGAGAATGTGTCAATATATGGATATAATGATGGCATTGTTAAAAATAATCAATAATTTAGTAGATGTTTTAAAACTTGATGAACCGATACTTGAAAATTACTGGACTGAATAAATATGTATAAGGACAATTTTGTATTAGTATTATGAATTTCAACTCCGTTTATGATTTTTCCGACCAAGAAAAGTCAATACTTGATCAACATTTTTCAAATACAGATAAGCACGTATTTGCTATTACAACTCCCCGACAAGTTGATAGAGGCGCGCTTATGTCGAGATATTCTAGATCAGATAAAACGATGAGGAAGATTTTTTTGGATGAGTTTATTGCTAATCCGAGTAGAGGAAAGGAGTTCTATAGCAAAATACTATCAGAATATGGCGATGATTCTGTTGCTGAATTAGGAGAAGCACAAATCGCAATAGAGTGGGTGTCCAACATTGCAGCTAAAAAGATTGAGGATCAAAGGATTGGGTTATCCTATTTAGAAAAATCATCTCGGTACATACCATTTGATCAGAAAGTTGGTAGCATGTATAAATATTATAGGGATGAAAAGATACTTGGATCAAAATATGCAGATCAATATATAGAATCCTGTGATTATACGTTCAATGTTTATAGTAAAAGTATCAGTGTAATGCAGAAATTTATTTCGGAAATAGAACCCATTGATGATTTCGTATATTTTGATTCAATTTCAAAAATAGAAAGTCCTTTTTCTAAACTAACCGATGAACATGATATAGAATCCGCCGAGAAGGTATACAATAGTACTGTTAGATCTAAGACTCTAGATATTCTACGTAATTTGTTGCCCGCAGCGACTCTTACCAATTTAGGTATAACAGGAAATGGTAGGGCATTTGAATATCTCCTAACAAAATTGTATTGTTCTGAATTAAATGAGCTCAAGGAATTGGCCCGCTTAGTTAATTCTGAACTTGATTACGTTATACCATCATTTATTAAACGTGTAAATGAAAAACATGGGAAATCTTTTCAATTATTTATGATAAATACAAATAAAGAGATTTCAAAATTGACAGATAAATATCTGTGCGATATTCAACCTGACTTTTCTCCTGCGGATGTGAGATTGATTGATTATATAGATAGTAAAGATGCAGAAGTAAAAGTGGCTTCTGCAATATTGTATGAAAATGCACATGGACAGTCACTTCATGATATAATCAAGTTGGTTAGATCTTTTCCACAAGAGAGAATAAATGAAATAATCTCGGCTTATACAAAATTTCGTGAAAATAGGAGACATAGACCGGGCAGAGCGTTTGAGATGGTCGAATATTTATTTGAAATGTTTACCAACTTTGGGATGTTCCGTGACTTACATCGTCATAGAATACTCACTATCGAAAGACAATTACTTTCAACTAAACATGGATATGACATCCCCGAAGAAATTATTGATTCGGGTCTCGAGAAGGATTTCAAAGACTGTATGTCCCTTTCTAAGAATACTTATGAAAATATTGCAAAGACATTACCTGTTGAAGCTCAGTATGCGGTTAATTTTGCTTATAAATATCCATATTTCATGAAAATTAATTTAAGAGAACTTTACCATATGATCGAATTACGTACTATTGCACAAGGGCATCCTGACTACCGCTACATTTGTCAACTAATATATAAAAAAATTAATGATATTCATCCACTACTTATCAAAGGGATGAAATTTGTAGATTTGAATCAATATGAACTTGGCAGATTTGATACTGAGAAGAGAAAAGAAATGAAGAGAAGAGAATTGTTATCTCCTAAGAATTAATAAAAAAACACAACTAAAACAACAAAAAAACTAGAACTAGAACCACTTTTCCAGCGACTGGTTCTTATTCTTATCTGAATCTTGTCTCCTAAGAATTAATAAAAAAACACAACTAAAACAACAAAAAAACTAGAACTAGAACCACTTTTCCAGCGACTGGTTCTTATTCTTATCTGAATCTTGAACTTTTTGTAATGCGGAATTAACACGATCTAATGAAAAATTCCTCTCACTACACAAAAATTGTACTATCTTGTCATATTCAACGGACTCAAATTTAATGTCTTCAGTGCTAACATTTGCAACTCTTGGTTTCAAGAATATTTCCCTAATCTCTTCGTATGGAATATTGGATAATGGTTCTTGAAGTTGGTCTATGTTTTCCAATTTTGAATATTTTTGAATTAATTTCAATGCAGTCTTCGGACCTATGCCTGATATACCGCCAAAGTTATAATCCGTTCCTATTAAGATTCCTACGTCAACCATTTGTTCAATTGTTAATTTAGTTTGCTTGAGTATGTCTTCAAGATAATACATTTCTAAAGGAACATCAATGTAGGCGTTCCTATTGGGAACTTTTCTTTTACCACTTATTGTGACATTTCTTACCAGTCGTTTTGCACCGAATAAGATGGAATCATAATCCTGACTTGCGCAAATATGGACTAGATCAGAGTTGGTTAGATTTGACGCAGTTGCTTCTCCTTCTGACGGAGCTTGTATTGTTGGTATTCCTAAAAAAGAGAGCAACCTCTTTGATTCGTCTATCATTTTGTCGGTCAGGACTGATGTTGCTTGACTATATTTTCTTGCTTCTTCCAGTTTCCCTTCGACGAGTGCTTTCTCATATTTTTCAGCAGCTACTTCTTTAATTTGATGTCTGCGATGGATTTCATTAACTTTTAGAGGACTAGATACTCCGTCAAAGACATAAACAAGTTTGATACCTTCTGCAAGTAAATTGATATTACGATAGAATAAGCCACTCAAGTGACTGGTTACTTCTCCTTGAGAATTAGTAAGAAGGTCCCCGGTAGATCCTCGAATTGTGGATAGAAATTGGTGAATAGTATTGAAAGCATCAACTGCAATTATTTTATTTGTAAGATCACCTAACTTTATGTTCGTATAAGTCAGAATTGGTTTGAGATCTAAGCCCATTAATGAGATTAGATTACATAATCTTTGTTTTATTTTTTTTCTATTTTATTTTTTTCTACTTTTAAGGGAGTCAAATTGGACAATATTTGGAAAAAAGTAGATAAAGCAATTTGATTATTGTAATTCTCATCATGAGTCTGCTTATGAATATAAGTACTGTCATAAGTGTACTGAATGTTGCCGTCTTACTGACGTTGTTAGTGATTTATGCCAAGATATATTTCAAAAGTAAAGCGGTATTTACTATTGGCCTCATGTTTTTTACGGTTATGTTAATGCTTCATAATTTGATAGCTATATATGCATATTTGGTTATGGCTCCCCTTTATCCTAATGATTTGTTGCCATATTTTGTAGCCGTACACCTAGCAGAACTTATTGGAATTATAGCATTGTTAAGAGTAACTCTATGAACACGATGGTTCTACTATAGCTAAATTAGAATTCCGTTAAAATTTTTGATATTAGAAATTTTTAAAAAAATGAATATTGGGGTTGTGGTTTAACCTTCTTCCCAACCTTTTGTGAACAGACCACTCTTCTTTAGTGCAATAGGCTGACCTGGTGTATAATCCATTGGTCTCATCCAAAAGATTGCTTTAGTTGGGCAAACGCCGATGCATGCACCGTCTGAAATGCATCTTTCAGGATAGAATACAAAAGCTTTACCTCTTTTCCATCCCTCAACTGGTTTTACCCTCAATACATCTGGACCAAGAGAAGTACAAATTTCAACACATAGAGCACAGCCGATACAATGTTGTTCGCTAATATCTGGAAGTATTGCTACTGGCATTTAATTCACTTAACAAGAAGTAAAGTCGAAACTATTTAAACACTGTGCTATTTTATAACACCGATATAAAATGCTAGTTTCTCATTTCGCTCATGATAGGGTAACTATAAATTCAAAAGATAGAAACCATATTCCAAGCGGTTTAATGTGGTTCGTAAAATCACAGTACTTGTGCCTCTTATAGTTGCTAGTATAATATTGGGAATTTTGGGTTTAACATTTATTCCAGAGGGAGTAAAAAATAGGAATTTAGATTTTTCAAGAGGGACGATAGTCATTAATAATCATTCAATAAGTACCGAGATCGCTGAAACTCCAGCTGAGCGACAGAGGTGGCTGACTTTTAGAACTGAACAGCTCCCGCTTAACTCCTCACTTCTTCTTGTGTATGACAAACCGGATTTGTATTCTCTATGGTTGTTGAACATACAATTCAATTTAGATTTGATTTGGCTCGATAATTTAGGTAATATTGTTTACATGAAACAAAATGCGGTACCATGTAGTAATACGCTGGATGCCGCTAAATGTACTTACAAGAATACAATTCCTTCAAAATACATTCTCGCAGCAACATCTGGATTTATTAAATATCACAAGATTACAAACGATTCAAAGATAAAATTAATTTCGATATAGATGTGGAATTTAGTGCAAGCTAACTATCATTATCATTTGGCTATATCTTGAAAGTCCCGATATACTTGTTTTATTTCCTCAATTGAAGCTTCATCCTCAAGTGTGCTAGTGTCACCAATCATCTCAGAATTTGTACTGATAGATTTTAGCAACCTTCTCATTATTTTTCCGCTTCTAGTCTTTGGCAGTTTATTTGTAAAATGAATTTCATCTGGAGTAGCTATTGGTCCGACTGTCTTTCGAATGTGATTAATGAGATCTGCTTTTAATTCAGGAGACTCTTTGTACCCCGATTTAAGAACTAGAAATGCGACTATTGCTTCTCCTTTTTGCTCATCGGGTTTACTGATTACAGCTGCTTCGGCTACTGCTTTGAACGAAACAAAAGCGCTTTCCAATTCCATAGTTCCTAATCGGTGTCCGGCAATTTTGAGTACATCATCTGATCTTCCCAATAACCAGATGTAGCTATCTTGATCTACAAGTGCAAAATCACCAGAATAATAAAGTCCTTGAAATTTGTTCCAGTATGTATTAACATATTTATCATCATTGTTCCATAGAGTCATTAACATTCCCGGCCAGGGTTTTTTGATGACCAAGTATCCCTTACTATTGGGTTCCACATCGATACCGTTTTCGTCTACCAATCCAATATCTATTCCAGGTACTGGAAAAGTTGCTGAACCCGGTTTCATAGGTATTGTATCAATACCCAGACATTGGCTTATCATAGTTCCACCTGTTTCTGTTTGCCACCATGTGTCAACTATTGGGCATTTTTCTTTTCCAATAGTTTTGAAGTACCACAACCAGACTTCAGGATTTATTGCTTCACCCACAGTCCCTAAAAGCCGCAATGAAGACAAGTCAAAACTATTAGGTATTGACAAGTCGTATTTCATGTATATGCGCAATGCTGTTGGAGTAGTGTATAGAATTGTTGCTCTATGCTTTTCGACCAATGCCCAGTATCTATCAGGTGTGGGAAAGTCAGGAGTTCCCTCATAGATAATGCTGGTGACTCCATGCAATAAAGGACCATATACCATGTAGCTGTGTCCAGTGACCCATCCTATATCTGCGGTGCATAAGAAAATGTCTTCGTTTTTATAATCAAATACCCATTTTGCTGTTGCATAAATATGGGTAAGATATCCTCCGGTGCTATGCAGTACTCCTTTTGGTTTTCCAGTGGTGCCAGAAGTATACAATATGTAGAGCGGGTGAGTACTTTCAACAAGCTCAGGTTGACAGTAGAATTTTTCTTTTCTTACAAGTTCGTGCCAAAGATGGTCTTTGTCCTTTAAGTTGATTTCATTAGTTCCTCTTTTAAGAACAATTACATTTTCAATTGAAGGTGTTGATTCAATTGCGCTATCGACAATTTTTTTTAATTCAAGTATTTTCCCGCGTCTTATTCCTTCATCAGCAGTAATAATGACCTTAGATTTTGAATCATTTATGCGATCTGTTAATGCTTGGGAGCTAAATCCGGAAAAAACAACAATATGGATGGCTCCAATTCTGCTACATGCTAGCATTGCAATCGGCAATTCAGGAACCATTGGTAGGTATATCGTAACTCGATCTCCCTTTTTGACGCCCAAATTGCGCAAAGCATTTGCGAATCTGTTTACTTCAATGTAGAGTTGATTGTAAGTAAAAGTACGAACGTCCCCAGCTTCGCTTTCCCATATTATTGCTGCTTTATTTTTATTGATATTATCTATGTGTTTATCGAGACAATTTACTGATGCGTTAAGCAAACCACCTGTAAACCATTTTGCAAAAGGCGGGTGCCAGTCTAAAATTTTGTCCCATTTTTTACTCCATATCAAATTGTCTGCTTGCTGCGCCCAGAATTCCTCTATATTCTCTAAAGCCTTTTTCCTTGTTTCATGTAGAATTTTGCCTTGGAGATTAATTTCTAGAGTCTTGTTCTCTTCATCCGATATTGTTGTTGAGCTTTTTTGCTCTATCATCTAAATGTGTAATTTGATATTGTTTGTATTAAAAGGCTTGTATGTGTGCTATGATTAATATTCTCATTAGTTGTTGTATGGGAAGCTAAAGCAGTAGGCCTTCTACTGCCAACAATCGGTGGATATAATGTTCGTTTGAATTCTGGGATGAAAAAAATAAATCCATGATGGATAAGAAATGAAATGTTGTTAGAATGGAATGAGCAGATAAAAGCGCACCTAATGTGGATTTGGGGAGGAGAGGATGGTTTTATGAAGAGGAAAAAAGAAGGAATGCTTGTTGTAACGGAGAGAAATCTGATTTTTATAACCAAGACCAATATGTCATACAGAATTCATGAAGTGCATTCACAACGTCAGCTATTACGATTTAAAGAGAATAAGGATGTATTTTTGCCTTTAGAAGGATATGGTATAACTGAATTAAGGAATGATATTGAAAAAAGCGATCAAAATATTGTATTTACATATGCTCAAATTTCAGATATGTATTTTCTTGAAAAAAGATGGGGTAGTGAGCTTAAAATCAAAACCAACTTTGAGGAAAAACAGAAAAATTACAGCTTTGCAATTGTAAAGGGTTGGGTGAAATATCCCGCAAAAGATCCCGTACAGTTTCAACATGTGGATTGGAATCCAGTAATAGCTTTATACAAAATGTCATAAGAGTTTGTCTTTACTTTTGTTTTCGTCGTTTTTTGTTTTCGTCGTTTTTTTGGTTTTAACTAAAAATGATCCCTTGCTAAAGAAAGGAAATAAAATATACAGATAATATCATTACTACTGATTGTTTTGATGGAAAATAGTACCATTGGTAAGAAATTATTTCTTGTCGGAGTCGGCCCAGGGTCATCGGAATATTTGACAGACATAGCAAAAAATGTAATAAGAAAATCCAAATATTTGATCGGATATAAATACACACTTTCTATTGTAAGAGATTTGATCATTCCTAATTTCCATCAGGTCTATGAAGTAACCATGAGAGATCAGGATCAAACTTATAATGAGGTGTATAAAAAAATGGGAAAAGATGAAACTTGTACCATTCCTTTCACTGGTGATGTAAATTTTTCAGAATCTGAAGTTGTTGATAGGTTGCTGGAAATTTTTGGTAAGGATAATGTCGAATTAATGCCTGGAATAAGTTCCATTCAAGTTGCTGCTTCAAAGGCAAAAATTCCNCTGGACAAGACTAGAGTAATTAGTTTCCATGTTACCGAGGATATNGAGGATAAGAAGANAGAGCTAGTNGAAGCCATACAGGATAAGAANAGTGTGATCCTGGTACCCAGACCGTGGAACAACAATGCAGAAAAAAACTTTATGCAATCAGAAATAGCCTCATATTTAAAAAACGAGGGCATAGATACATCAACTCTGAAAGTTTGGGTGTTTGAATTTCTGACGACGGAAGAAGAGTGTGTATTTAGAGGTATGCTCAATGAATTAGAAAATATGAATTTTAGTCCACTGTCGGTAATGGTTATTGATCAGGTTAGTCGCAAAACGTATTTGGAGTTTGAATGAGAAGTATTGGTTTGCCTGATGTACGTCTTTTGCTATTCTAAAAAATTTATACCTCCAGATTGTACTATTAAATCCCATTCAATAATGGCACCAAATAACAAAATTATAGCTACTATTCCTATTTCAATTCCAGTATGAATAAGACTTTCTTTAATATTGCTTCTCTTTAAAATGCGAATTAAGAGCAGATAACTTCTAGATATGGCTATGCCGTAAGATACAAGCTCCATAATTCCAAATATTGTTAAAAATACAAGTAGTGGTGGTATCTGAATTGGTAAATCTCGTGTTAAGATCATAAAAATATTACCTGTACTGAATCCTGAAAAGAGACCAAATGCAATTCCGATACCCGGGAGAAACATTAGAATTGAAATTAGAAAGTTATTGAGGAATATACCCACACTATCAATATTTTTGATTTTGTTTTGAAATTGCTCCTTTAGAAGGGTTGAAGTAGATTCGTCTAAAGTGACAGAGGTTCCAATAATAAAAAAGATTAAAAATACAACAATACCAAGTCCAAGATAAAGCAATCTCTTCCTAAAGTTGTACTTGTACATGTATACCAATCACAATGTTTACTTTTTAATAATGTATTGAATGAAACATTGAATAAAACAAAACCTTTTTAGCGTTTATGATTGCTCTGTTCAATAATAAAACTTGGATTCGGTTTCTGTTGCATTGATTTATGCGATAAATAAGGGATATCAAGTTCATCCTGATGCTTTCGCCTTTCTAAAATCTCTTGATTGTGATGTGGAAAAAATAATCAAGAGCATAGTTGATGCTAAAAATAAATTCAAAAAAAAGTCACCAATATTAATCGATGATATAAAAGGTGCAATTTCTGGTGATAATGATAATAATGATCATATTGACGAACCGGTCATAGCTAAAACTAACTCAGAAAGTAATGGCGAAAATTACAAGATCATTTTTGACCCTACGTATAAGATAAACGCACAAGACGATAAGGATTTTTTTAAATTATTCGATAGTCGATACAGAAAAACTTTGAAAATATTATCAATACGTTCCGAAAGCAGGCAAATAAGAAAAATAAAACAAATTAAGGATCTTAGGAATAAATCTAGGTACACTTCTTTAGAGGGCGAGGATGAAAGGGGAAGAATATTTGATTCTGCATTCGTGGCAGGATTGATTATGTCAAAGAGAAATAGAAAAAATGATGTAGAGCTGATCATTGATGATACTACTGGCAGTATTCCCGTTATATGTAAAACGAGGGAGCTTATCAATGAATCATCAACGCTTGTGTTGGATCAAATGCTAATGTTGGAGATTTCACTTGGTAAAAGAAATTCAACTGATTTTGTAATTAAAGATATTATTTTTCCCGACATTCCAGAACATGTTGCGTCAAAATCTGGAACAGAGTCGTACGTTGCCCTTATTTCAGATTTACATGTAGGTAGCAAATATTTCATGGAAAGTGAATTCAATGACTTTGTAAATTGGCTATCTTCAGATGATGATGAAATTGTACGAAAAATCAAATTTGTTTGTATAGCAGGTGATATAGTTGATGGAATAGGAATTTATCCTAATCAGGATAGAGAACTAATCGACATAAATATTAACAAGCAAATGTCCTATGCGGCGGCTCTACTCCAAAAAATTCCTAAAAGGATGCATGTGTTTTTGATTCCCGGTAATCATGATCCTGGAAGAAGAGCCTTACCGCAGACTGCTTTGACAACCTTGCGTGAGTTTCAATCCTTGGAAAACTTTAGTATTTTAGGTAACCCCTCATATGTTGAATTAAACAAAGTCAAGTTATTGATGTTCCATGGCCAGAGTTTGGATGATGTAATTGCTACTGTCCCGGGATTGAGTTATTCAAAACCTGTGGAAGCAATGAAAATTTTATTGAAATCTAGACATTTGTCACCAATATATGGCAACCGTACTCCAATTGCTCCAGAGTCCGAGGACATGTTGGTGATAGATGACGTTCCTGACATATTCCATGCTGGGCATGTACATATCACCCAAGTTGGGAGATACAAGGGAACGCTTATGGTAAACTCTGGAGCGTGGCAAAAACAAACAAAATTTCAACAAACAATGGGTATCACGCCGACTCCTGGAATTTGTATATTAGTCAATCTGGCAACCCTTCAATCTCTTAAAAAAGATTTCAATTATTAATGTCATGAATTAGAGGCGACAGAATTGGATCACTTCTAATGGCTTCCTTTACGGACGAAATGGGGATATGCAGTTTTATTCTTTGGGTCCTGCCGTACCGGCCCTGGTTCACAATATTGGTTGTTATCAATCCCAGTTGATCCAACTCTCCAACAATTTGGGTCATCCTTCTCTGAGTCAGCGGCTCTTGTTGAAGTCTTGAGCAAAAATTTTGATAGATTGAATAAATTTCTCCAGTACTTGCATTTTTAGATCTTATTGTAGAAAGAATTACCAATTTGGTATGGAGAGTTGAGTTGCTCAAAATCTCAAAGTTGGTGTCGCTGTCAATTTTCTTTTGGGCATGTCTTATGTGTTCTTCTGAAATTTTCATTGTCATTGATCTTTCTGCAATTTCAGCAGCAACTCTCAAAAGGTCAATGGCCTTTCGAGCATCGCCTGTTTCTCTACCGGCAATCGCAGCACATAAATTAATAACGCCACTAGGAATGACGTTGTCATAGAATGCAAGTTTGCATCTGTCAATTAAAATTTGTCTTAATTGTTCTATTGTGTATGGGTTGAAAACTAGTTCTTCTTCACTTAAACTACTCTTGACTCTTGGGTCTAGTTTATCCTTAAAAGTTAAGCTATTCGAAATACCAATCAAACTAATGAATTGTGCTGAAGAAATTCTTTCATTAGCTCTTGTAAAGTTATACAAAATATCGTCGCCTTTTTTATTGACAAGTGAATCTATTTCATCTATCACAAGGACAATCTTGATTGACTTGCGTTTTATGAAGTCAAGTATTCTGTCCGTGGCTTCGCTCATAGACAGGCCTGTAAAAAAAACTTGCATTTTTTTTTCTTCCTTATTTATGCCAAGTAATTCAGCGATTTCATATAGTATCTTATATGGTGTGTTTGAATTCTTGGCGTTAATAAATGGCACTTGGAGATTAATGTCAAGTTGCTTGGTCTTGTTATAAAGGTGGTCAATGACGTTTTTTACCACAGCTGTCTTTCCTGTTCCAGGTTTTCCAAAAATCAACAAATTAGACGGACGTCCTTTTTTCAGTATGACAGACAGGGATTGTGCAATTGCAGTGCTTTCTTTAGTTCGGAATAATAGCTTATCAGGAACGTAGTCTATAGTCAGGACTTGCCTGTTTTTTATGATGTTCTTATTCTTAATTGCGCTATCGAAAATAGTGTCTAATATATCATCATCATCCAAATACAGACGCCTCCGGCACCCCTCTTTTTCTCCTGTATCTCAATACAATAAACTCATTTAGTAAGTGGTATGTATATAAAATAAAAACTCCTAAATCAATTTTCTTTTATTTATTTGTTAATTCTCATCATTTTTATAATCAGTTGAGACACAGATAAAATTTCAATGAGAAACGCAGGGGTGGAGTAACTACTTTAACTACTGTTAATGTTTGTTAATTTAAAAGTAGAGAAAAGTCCTTGATATGACCCCTTTATTTCTAGTGCAGACTAATTAACAGATATCTACAATGTAAAGACAGCAACATGACCCCTTTATTTCTACTGGAAAATATTTGATAAGGGTTTTCGCAAAATTGATAACTACAATTGCATCAATGATGCTCGAATACTGCGTGATAATTAGTTAACAAAAGCTGAGCTCCTTGTTAGCTTGTTAATCACTTTAGTTGTTAAGTGTGATGTGATTTCAAATCTCATTCTGTCCGTCTCAAGAAAAAAGATTAGAATCGAACTGGAGGATGAAAATGGGGAAAAATACAACTTGACTCTCCAAGGGACTTTATCAAAAGAAAAGTTAATGAATTTAATTGAATTTGTGCAACTGTTTGAAAAAAATTCTATCAATACCAGTTCAGAGCATAGAGAAGGCGACACAAAATTAGCCTCAAAGTTATGGAATTTAATTGCCGAAAACTTTAGATATCACACCTTTAGCTCCTCTGATCTAGCAAAAATTTACAAGGATATGTACTATGATTCTATCCAGCTAAGTGTCGCATCTATCTACTTGTCACGATTTTATCTGAAAAAACAGCTTACGAGATCAAAAAACGGCAAACAATGGATTTATGCCGTTGTTAAAGAAAGCCAAAATAACATTGGTGAATATTTAGAAAAGTCTAATCATCCAAAATTGTTGTCTGTTCCAACAGTTTACGACCTTCATCTGTGATTTTATATTTGTAAGGCCTGACACTCTCATCTCTCATGACAATATTTTCCGAATACAGTTTTTTGAGCAATCTGGAGGTATGTTCACGCGATTTGTTAATTTTTCTTTGAATCTCTCTGGAAGTTAACGGTACTTCCAACATCCTTAGAATCGAATCCACTGTATTCGCCCGTGAGGAATCTTCCTCTTCAGACGCTATATCCTCTCCTGTGACATTCAAATTCTTAGTCACATGTATGCTATTATGTGATATCGCTTTATGTGACCTATCCTTGGCCATATCACTAGACTTGTTAGTTGCCGCAAGT
>Ga0065707_10081743_pt1 | contig 52414 bp, 37 predicted proteins | sample SwiRhicommuniRL3_FD_59094 | JGI IMG/M metagenome (GOLD analysis project Ga0065707, IMG submission 59094) | Switchgrass rhizosphere bacterial communities from Rose Lake, Michigan, USA - RL3 v2 (version 2) | ecosystem: Host-associated > Plants > Roots > Rhizosphere > Soil | place: East Lansing...
GCCGATGCCCGATTGAGGCGACAACTACCTTGACACTCACCGCCGGTATAAACCGTTACCCATGTACCCGGAATAGACCCGAACGAATTGGCTGGGGCGCCAGGATTCGAACCTGGGAATGGCGGGATCAAAACCCGATCACGAGTCTAGCGTAATCAACAAGTTATTGATTCTGCCGACCGGCAGGTACCCTCCGACCCCCATCGATTCCACGTCGCTGGCACCAGAGCTGGCACTAGGGTCACAGGGCTCTGGCGGTGCCCCAACCTGCCACCAGAAAGGCGGCGGACAATACATGATCCGCCGCCGTGGGGCGCGAGTTCAGCCGCTCTCCCTCGGTCTTGATGAAGGTAAAGCATCACGTCCCCCCCAAGCAGAGACCATTGTTAGAACCTTGCAAATTTAATACTAAATTCTAAAGATGCCTGGATGCTGAAGCGACGTTATCAAGTGGAGGTCGCGACTGTAAGCTCATGATTTTAAATACAATTACTACCTTACAGCACCCAACTGTTCACATTGACCGGACAAATCGGCAGGATTATTCTCCGACACCCAAAACACAATATCTTGTGGTCCAATGCATAAGCTTGAGAGCGATCTCAGCCTCATCGGATTTTCGGAGCAGCTGACTCCAGTGTTGCGCGTGGGGAATCGCTCGTCGAACGACTTATACGTGGGGCGGATTGAGATACCGCAGTTAGATCGCCGGATTCAGGCCTACGTAAAGATTTGCCCGCCCGCCGTCCGCGGACAGTCGGCATATAACGAAGTAATAGCTCATCACTTATCCATCCAATGTGCGCTGTCTACTCCGCTTACCCTTCTATGCGCCTGCAGAGTCACGCAGCTGCGAAGCGCTACTCGGGATCGCATGATCGGCGATCCGACGTCGGAATTTGTCACCGGAGTTGCCTCGCTCGATGTTGCTGTTCGCGGTATGACACAAACCCTGAAGAGCTCTGATGCGGCCATAGCTGAAATAATGACCTGGCCCGAGGCTGCTCGACTTGCCGTCTTCGATGAATTGCTAGCAAACGATGATCGGCACCTGGAAAACTTGGTGAGGCAAGGGCCTGCGAAGTACATTGCAATTGACAACGAACGGATACTGTTCGGCGAGCCTTGGTTCAACATGGAGCTATCTTCCTTTATAGGCCGCTCGTGTCAAGCGAACGTGCTTGCAGCCACTATCGCTGAAGGCCCAGAGCAAGGCATGCGTCAGCGAATGGCGCGAATAGCACAGGAGCTGATCCTGGGGACGTCCTTCACCGTTCCCGAAGGCGCAGATGCATTTGAGCGTCGCTGCTCTGCCCCACTCGGATCAACGAAACGGCTGATCGATATGCTCAATAGTCGACGGATAAAATTGTCTAGCCTGATGCAATGGCATCTTCGAAAAGGCGACCTATTTCAAGAGAGCTTCAAGAAATGAACTACTCGATAGACAATTTTGCTTCCTTAGGCAAATTTGATGAGTTTGCCTATCGGATAGTTTACTTGAGGCCATCTCCGTACTCGGATGAGCGTCTTGCCGTAGGGCTTGTCGCAGATGCAAGCGATGCACTCGAAACCAAGTTAATTGCTTCTCCTGCAGCGATCGATCTCATGACTCTGATTTTTGGCGAAGATGGCGCACGTGAATTTCATCTCGCCGCAGGCGAGCTTCGCCGTCTTGCGTCACAAAGCAGAAGTGTTGCGGACTTTGAAGCACCAACCGACTTGCTCATGCTTGGAGAGCCGCTAGTTGCGTATACGCGTGACAGAGCAGGATTTCTTACCGCCGCGCTCGCAGCGAGCTCTACATTTCTCAGGTTCGATGCAACGAAAATCTCAGAAAGGATCAGCAATACTCAGGCCGCCCTTTTTTCAGATGAGGTGCTTGATCACGTAAACCGCCTCCACCCATTCCTCGGCGCTCAGATTTTTAATCAGCAGGTTGTAGTCAGTGACGAAAGCGTAGCGCTTCCCATCTGTGGACAAAAGATTTTTGGCGCACCCATTTCGTTCGCTGTCCGAGATCAACGGATGCTGGCTGAAGCCTACGTCGCCAAATTTAATTGGATCCGAAATCATATCTCACAGACCCCGAGAATGTACGTGCTCGCGCCCAGTCGAACCGTCGCGCAAACCGCTGAGCGTCTTGGCCGCAGCATCAGAGAACTACAATCCATAGCGGAAGCAGCGAAAGTAGATTTAGGAATTTTTTCCTCGACGGGCGCCCTGGCGGAAATGATTATTCGCGATGAAGCTGCCTAACCAGTGACCAGTCGACTTACACTTGCAGTCGCTGATAATCAGACCAATGCACGTTCGCGCTGCTCCACCAACGATCAGATCTCGCTTGTCTCCGTAAGCTTCCCCTCTCTGTCGACACTTGGCGCCAGACTCTCCTGCGAGGCTCGCGATCGAGATCCAACGCATGGGCCTGCGATGGTCTGCGCGGCAGCTATACCGAAAAAAAACCTCGGTTCGCGACAATCCGAGCACACCACACCGTGTCAGGGCTCATGCGTGCCCTCGATGCGGTTTTAGACTACCCCGCGAGACCCTCCATGTTACGTCGCTACGATGCGGTGATCTTCGATTTACTGACTGCGTTGCTCGATAGTTGGACGTTGTGGAACAACGTCGCAGGCGATGAGGAGATCGGGATGCGCTGGCGGGCAGCGTATCTTCAAAATACTTATCGTGTCGGTGCATATCGTCCTTATGAGACGCTGGTTGCCGATGCGGCTGCGGAAGTGGGCTTGAATCGCCGCTCGGCCGATCTTCTTGCATCTCGTTATTCGGATCTTCGCCCTTGGCCCGGTGTTACGGCAGCTCTGGAATCTTTGGCATCCGCCGGCATCCCGATCGGCATCGCGACCAATTGCTCCGAAACTCTAGGCGGCATCGCTGCTGCGTGCGTGGGCGTACCGTTCCAGGCAGTCGTGACTGCTGAACGTGCTGGATTCTACAAACCCAACCCACGTCCCTACGGCCTGGCGATTTCGGAGCTGGGCGCGACGCCAGAGCGTTGCTTGTTCGTCGCTGGTTCGGCCTACGATTTGATCGGCGCAGCGCACGCAGGCTTGAAGACGTGGTGGCACGATCGAATCGGAATGCACAAGCCACCCAATGCACCCGACCCGCTACGCCACACGCAGAATCTGGAGGGCATCGCGGACTTTGTGCTTGGCAACTGAAATTTCAGTTCAGTGCTCGTCGAGCACGCGAAACTCAACTGCTATTCGCGAGTATCGCGATGGCATCGATTTCAACCAGAAAGCCATAGTGCAGCTCAGGCACGGGGACAATCGTACGGGCGGGACGGACGTCGGGCAATAGAGAAGCATAGATCGCGTTGAAGCGCGGCCAATTGCCGACACCGACGATGTAGGCAGTCACTCTTGCGAGTTGCTGCGGCGTGCCGCCGGCGGCAGTGAGAATGGCCAGCATGTTTTCAATGGCCTGCGCCGCCTGTGCACCGAAACTGTTATCGCGCAACGGCACGCCATCAGGACGGATCGGCAGCTGTCCGGAAATATAGACATGCCCGCCCGCAACCGTCGCTTGCGAATAATGCCCCGCCGGTATCGGCGCGTGCTCAGTTAGAATCGTCGCAATGATGTCGACCGTATCCATCACCAACCTCCGATGCGTGGCCACTCGGCCTCGATGACGTCCGATACCCCGCGGACGATGCGATAGCTTCCATGCTGAGCCGCCGTGGAACAGGCATGGTTCGGCAGGACTCGGACGCGATCGCCGATGGCGAGCTTCGGCAATACGCCCGTCGAACCCGGTCGCACCGTGATGATGCCGTGCTCCTGGTTGGCATCGGCGACGATCACATCGTCATAGGCGCCGCCGGCAAGATCGCACACCACGCCGTAGCCTTGATTCACTGCCTGCCTGGACGTGCCACGATCCTGCGACATGGCCATCCAGCCGGCATCGATCAGAATCCAGGCCTTCTCGCGCTGATGGCCTATCACGGTCGCAACCACCGAGAGCGCAATGTCTTCGATCCGGCAGACTCCTATGCCAGCCATCATCAGATCGAAGAAAACGAAAACGCCGGCACGCACTTCCGTGACGCCGGCAAGGTTGGTAGCGTGGTGCGCCGTCGGTGTTGAGCCAACGCTCACCACGAGACAGGGCAACCCAGCTTCGCGCAGGATGTCAGCCGCAGCAACGACACTGGCACGCTCGACCTCGGCACACTCGCGGAGAGCATCGGCGCCACGCGCGTTATAGCTTCCGCCGGCATGTGTGAGCACTCCACGCAGTTCCGCACCCCGCTCGAGAATGCGACCGATGTCGACGAGGCGAGAGCCGTCGTTAGGCCGCACGCCCGAACGATGGCCGTCGCAATCGATCTCGATGAGAGCTGGAATACGATGGCCAGTGCCACGCGACGCAGCGGCTACCGCCTCTGCCTGTTCGACTGTATCCAGCACGACAGCGAGGTCGACACCCCTGCCGCGTAGCTCATGAACCCTTGCGAGCTTCGACGGAGCAATGCCGACCGCGTAGATGATGTCGCGCACCCCTGCCGCAGCGAACTGCTCGGCCTCCTTCAGAGTAGACACCGTCGCCGGGCCTGCGGGAGATGTCATCACGCGCCGGGCGACTTCGATGGACTTGGCAGTCTTGAGATGCGGGCGCAGCGAAACACCGAGGCCGTCGAGCTTCCCTCGCAATCGAGCGACATTGCGCTCCATGCGATCGGCGTCGAGAACCAGGCAAGGTGTGGCGAGTTCCCGCAGAACCATCGGGGGTGCATCGCGGGGCGTTCGATCGATCATGGTCGCGTAATCCACAGCTTCTCGGATTCTCTGTCAACCTGCAGCTTCCCCCAGCGACGCTGCATATCGCAATCCATGAATGCTGCATCCTGTATTAAGATCGACCTTAATGCTGACACCGGACGATCTCATATTCTTCAACGTACTGGCCGGCTCGGCCTCATTGGCGGAGAGCGCGCGAAAGCTGAACGTCACGCCACCAGCCGTTACACAGCGTTTGAATGCCCTTGAGGCTCGCGTGGGCGTGCGGCTCATCAATCGCTCCGGCCGCCACCTCAGCCTCACCGACGAAGGTGTCCTGGTAGCGTCGCATGGGACGTTAGTGACGGACACGATCGACGCTCTCTCCGAAGCACTGGCGAATCGTAAGCGCGCCGTCAGCGGTCATCTCCGAATCGTGGCACCTCATGGATTCGGGCGCCTCCACGTCGCGCCGGTGGTGGCAACCTTCGCGCAATCATATCGCGACGTCACCGTCACGGTGGACTTGTCCGATCATCCCAGTTCGCGGCAAATCGAAGGCTGCGACCTTATCATCCACATCGGCTCATCGGGCGCGATGAACCAGGTAGTCACCACCCTGGCACCGAACCGACGGATCCTGTGCGCGAGTCCGAGCTACTTGAAGGAGGCTCCACCGATCAACCTGCCGAGTGACTTGATGCATCATCGCTGCCTGGTGGTGCGCGAAAACGATGAAGACGTAACGCTGTGGCGTTTCCGCCGGCCACAGCAAGATCCCGCCATCGTTCGCATCCATCCGACGATGTCCGCCAACGATGGCGCCGTGATCCGCGAATGGGCTCTCGGTGGCCAGGGCATCACTATCCGATCGGAGTGGAACATTGCCGAAGACCTTGCGGAGGGCCGGCTGACGCGAATTCTGCCATGCTGGGAACTGCCTTCCGCCGATGTCGTCGCCATGCTGCCCACACGCAACGGACGCAGCGCGCGGACGACGGCTTTTCTCGCCATGCTGCGACAATCGTTGAGCCCACCACCATGGCGGCGGAGTCAAGACCTCGCATCGACGGAATCTGCGCGGTAGTCGCCCCAAAGTCGCGAACAACCCTCCAATCGGGCTGGGCGAGCGACTATTGCCGATTGGCAGGTAACAGCTCTTCTATGACTGCGGCCAACTGCCGGACGGTGGGATATTGCAACAGCGTCCTGAGTTCGACCTGAACGCGAAAAGTAGTTTCTATGAGCACAAAGAGTCTCATGCCCAGCAAGGAGTCGCCATTCAACTCGAAGAAATTATCGTCTACTCCGACTTCGGCCAAATTGAGCAACTTCATCCAAAGTTTACTGACGACCTGCTCTGTCGGCGTCTGGGCAGTTCGCCTGTGCCTAGCACTCCATGACTGCTCCTTGAGGAGGGTCAACGCACCTCTGTCTACTTTGCCGTTTGGAGTGCATGGGATCTCATCGACGACCATGACTTCCGACGGCACCATGTAATCCGGCAATTTTCCCTGGACGTACGATCTGATATCCGCTCCGGACCTGACGTTGCCGGGTTCCATCCCTACGAACCCAATCAGCTTATGCTCGCTGTTCTCGAACACGTGAGTCACAACTGCCGCCTCCCTGACTCCCGGACAACCGTGCAGACACGCTTCGACTTCGGAGATCTCCACGCGAAAACCGGAGATCTTCACCTGGCGGTCCTCGCGTCCGAGATGCATCAACCCGGTACCGCTGCGTACGATCCCGATATCACCTGTTCTATACAATCGTACGCCGCCGTTGCCGGCAACACCGGAGAATGCGCCATCGGTCGCGTCCGGATTATTCCAGTATCCCGGTGAGAGATAGCGGCTCTTGAGGACGATCTCCCCTACGATGTCGGGCGACACCTCCGGCCCGTCGACTGCCGCAACCGAAACCTCTGCGCCGTTTGCATCCACTATCGCGATATCGACGTCATTCAAGGAATATCCGACCGGCAGGATGCTATCGGGAAGTGCCGACGCCGAATTCATGTAAAACGCTGCGACGGTGCTCATCTCCGAACATCCGTAATTGTTCACGAAAACGGCATCCACTGGAAAATGCTGTTTGAACAATTCCCAGTCGTTGCGATAAGCACGATCGCTGATCACGCGAACAGTTCTGACAGTCTGGAAACGTCTGTCCTGCGGGACACTCTTCATGAGGTGACGAAAGAGCGACGGAGCCGAGTCGTACAGCGTGATTCTCTCCCTGTCGAGCCAATCGGCAAGAAGATTCAAGCCGCCGTCCCGAACGGAGAACGGAAACAGGGTTGCACCATTGAGCAGTGCGCCGAACAACGCACCGACCGAGGCGATGACGGAACAGGACGAAAGAAGCGTCATACGATCATGCGGGTCCAGGTAGAGGGCGTTCGTATATCTTCTGACGATTTGCAGAACGTTCCGGTGAGTCTGCATCACTCCTTTCGGTCGCCCGGTCGAACCGGAGGTGAAGATGATGCAAGCGAGGTCGTCGGGTTGTACATCGACCGCTAGGCTCTCGTCGCCGGATTCGATTTCATCTACATAGAGAACCCGGTGTTCGGCCCGCACCAGCCGCTCGACCAACGGTCGCCTGCCCCGTTCGGTCAGAACGATTCGAGCCTCGGAGCTTCGCAGGATTACCGCGTTCCTATCCTCCGGAAACGATGGGTCCAGTGGAATATAGAATCCTCCGGCCTGCATGACTCCCAGCATGGACGGAATGAAATTGATGGGGCGCGCCATCAGTATGGCGACAGGCGTGCCGCTAACAACGCCTTCCCGGCGCAGCACTCGACTCAAGTTGCGAGCGGCACAATCTAGTTCTGCGTATGTAAGCGAGTCTTGCGCGTCGACGACAGCAGTCTTTCCAACACGCAATCGCACCTGTTTGCAGAACGCCGCAGGCACGGTTTCGTTCTCCGCCGGAGCGAAAGGAACGAATCCATTGCATCGCGATTGGAGCTGTCTCTTGATGCGCTCTTGCTGTTCACGCTCGGAATAGACCGCCACGGGCTTTCCTTCCATGTATCCGACACTGCGCCGAGGCTGGCAAACGCCCGTGCTCCTGCAGCGGCATATGCCAGCGACGGTTCTTCCCGTGACTGAGGTTGTCAGTGCAACTTCGGCATCAGCGCCGTCATGACCGCTGCCTTGCGTTGCAGGTAACCCCTGAACAACTCCTCTGCAGAGACCGGGTCTATCGCAATGCCTGACGCTTCACAGTAATAGTGCACGGCGTTGGTCGCATGGCGAAAATGATCGCTTTCCGTGCCACCGGTATGAATCTTCACCCAAGTGAGGACCCGTCTCGCCTCATCTGCGGGTAACGCCAAACGATCCTTGACCCACTCTTCGAACATGGGATGAATCAGCTCTACTTCACCATGGGTGTAGACCTCGTGCACCAGGGTCGTGAGCAGTCCCGTCACTATCTCCCGTTCGCGAAGCCTTTGTTGATTTACCCAATCCATGAATTCCTGCGCCCTCTCCAGGCAGTAGACTCTCAGGAGCCATGAGTCGTCGCCGCACAGCGTCGTGGCCATGCGATAGAAGAGGTCGGAGTGTAAAGTCCCGCCACGCGCCCCCAGATCCTCGTCGGTTACTCGCTGCAGACTATCGCAGGCCAAGTAGTACGGCGCTCTGTCCGCGACATTGCCGTGCTTTCTGGCAAGCAGGGTTATCCGGTTCGCAAGGCCGGATACACTCGCCGCGGAGTGGTTGGTCTTCGACCAGCTGTGAAAAAAGAATTTGAGGCTCTCCGACGCATGCCGCTTCGAAGCGAGTTGCGCGAAGCAGTCGTAGATCGCGCCGAGCGATTCCTTCTCCATATAAAACGCGGACAGGAGCGCCTCACGCAGCGGCCCTCGGTCCATCGCAGAAACGACCGGCGTTACGATCTCTACCAGGGCAGGTTCCGAAACAGCAGATGCCGAATCCCCCATCGTGGCCATGACACTCTCCTACTTGTGACGGTAAAGGTTGCGTTCCTGATTTTCGCCTCCCCGTGATAGTCGACGTGATCGCACACGGCGACAACGATCGCAAGGAGCCGGCATGTCTGCCGATCTGCGCTTTTCGCCCACGGCAGGCAGTAGCTACAGCGGACGTCGGCAGAGATCAATCGACCCGGCTCGCACCGCTGCGCTACGCCGATTGCGAAATCTAGAATCATGCTACGCATCGAGCTGGCCAAACTCAGCAGAATTCAACGAGCTGAATATCCGCTGCGGTTTCCGCTACCGCACGTGCACAAGGTCTGCTGCGGCAGAGTCGAGTCCCCAGTGACAGACTTTGCAATCCTGATCTCTCGAACCGCCCGTGGCGTTGCGAAGCAATTGCTATTCCGCCCTGGCGTTCAGGTTTGGACGTCCGGCGGCAGATTGCGATGCACACTACGTACCGCAGCTCGCAACTCGCCATCTCTCGCGAGCATGCCCTCGACACATTTCCTCAGAGAATCGCCGTCGAACGCCGGCATCACGACACCTGCCTGTGCCAGATCCAGGTGCGATCTGCTGCAGTCGAAGGTCAGCTGTGCATTTCTGATGCTCCTCTGACTTTCCATGAACGAGGTTCTGTCTATGGAGAAAGCGAACTCGATGAGCGGCACTGCCGGTAGCGACCAGCCGCTGCGATGCCGACGCTTCATCTCGCAGATCCAGTCGTAGTACGGCAGCAGCTCGAGTGAGGTATTCGCCGCCTCGTTGCAGCACTCGAAGACGCCCGCTGTCATCCGATCGTGGGATGAAATATGGAACAGGCCCTGACCGCTGCGATTCGAACCGGCGAGACGAATCACCGCTCGCGCCACATTGTCAACAGGCGCCGGTGCGATCGGGTAGCGATACTCCTCGATACCGAGGCCGGTCATGAGGCAACTCTTCATTACCCTGTATATGTTCTGCCGCTGGTCGAAGCGGCCCTGCTCGCTATCGGCCCACACCAGGCCCAGACGGAATATGTTGCAGGGAATCCCTCTATCTCTTGCCGTCATAAGGAGACTCTCGGCGACCCATTTGCTGGCAACGTAGCCATGAGCACGACTGTGCTTTTCCCGTTCGATGGATGTTGCCTCGCTGACGACCCTCGGCCGATTCTCGGTCGCCGAACTGAATACGCTGAGCGTGGATAGGTAATTGACCGGCTTTGGGATGCCTCGAACCGCGATTTTTAACAGCTCGCCGATCGAGTCCACATTGGCAGCCCTGGCCGTCGCGTACGACTCGAGATGATTCACATGGGTGCCGCAGTGATAGATGGTATCGACGCCGCGGCACAACAGATCGTAGGCGCCATCGTCGAGACCGAAGCGGGCAACACGCAGATCGCCGGGCAGCGCAACGATCCGGTGTGCACATTCCTCGATCCACAAATCCCACGCTTCGAGACTTTCTCTCAGACGCTGGTGCGCCTGATGCCGCGATGGAGCTCGGACGATGCAGTAGATGATGGCGTCGGTCTCGCGCAGCAGCTCAGCGAGCATGAATCGCCCAACGAACCCGGTAGCGCCGGTCAGCATGATCGCCCGCACAGCGGCGCCAGGCATTGCTGGGTTCGCGACAATCGACTCATCCAGCCGCGCCTCTCGCGACAGCTCCACTGAATCGTCCTGGACGTCGCCACCGGTCACATGCGCGGCCAGCTCACGCAGCATCGTATGCCTGTACAAATCGCTTGCCTTGAGAGAAGTCCCCAGCGATTGGTTGATCCGATAAGTAGCTTCGACGGCCAGAATCGAATGTCCTCCCAGATCGAAGAAGCTGTCCTCTCTGCTGATCTGCGACATCCGCAGTAGTTGCATCCAGATTCCCGCAATTGCCGCCTCGACGTCGCCTTGCGGCTTCTCATAGTGCCGGACGGCAAATGCCTGCGAATCCGGCGCCGGCAACGCACGCCGGTCGAGCTTGCCGCTGCGGGTCAGGGGCAAGGACGATAGACCGACGAAGGCCTTCGGAATCATGTACTCCGGCAAGCTCTCCTTCATGTGGGAACGCAGCTCGTCGACCGTGGGAGGGGCTGCATCGTGATATGTAAGATAGGCAACCAGGCGTTTGTCGCCGGGCGAGTCCTCGCGTCCGATGACTACCGCTTCCTTAACCGATCCGTGGCGCTCAAGCCTGGCCTCGACCTCCTCCACGGCGATGCGATATCCGCGAATCTTTACCTGCTCGTCGTTGCGCCCCTTGAAGTCGACGGTTCCGTCGCTGCGCCAACTGGCCAGATCGCCGGTGCGGTACATTCGAGCGTGGAGAGCGTTTGAAAATGGGTCCGGCAGGAATCTCTCGGCTGTGAGGTCGCCACGGTTGAGATAGCCGCGTGCTACTCCCGCTCCACCAATATAGATTTCCCCGGTCACGCCGATGGGCGACGGCTCCATATGTCTATCCAGGATATAGACCTGCGAGTTCGCCATCGGACGGCCGATGTGCAGCACCGCATCCTCGGCAGAGATCTGCCCCGATGTCGCCACCACCGTCGTCTCGGTCGGTCCGTAGTTATTGACCAGCGACGGCGAGGACATGACCGGGCAGTGACGCAGTCGATCGCCACCGACCAGCAAAATCCCGAGCCCCTCGTTACGAATACCTTGCTGGAACGCTAGCTCGGCCAAGGGTGTTGGCAGGAAGCTGACATCGAGATGCTGTTCTGCCCACCACGCTATCAGTCTCCCGGGGTCCTGCGTTGCCTCGTTGGACGCCAGTACCAGCGTGGCTCCAACACTTAGCGGTGGCCAGATCTCCCACGCGGAGGCATCGAATCCCATCGAAGCAACACAGGAGCAGCGCGAACGCTCCGTAAGACCGAAGGCCGCGCAGTGCCACCTGACCAGGTTCATCACGTTGCCGTGCGAAACCATGACACCTTTGGGAGCGCCGGTAGACCCGGAGGTGTAGATGACATACGCAACATTCGCCGGGTGGAGACCGACGCGTTCGGCATCTGGATCCTGCTGCGACGTCGGATCGGCTTCGTCGTACTGAGCGTCGACGACGAGAATCGCGGCGCCACTGACGGGTACGCGCGCCAGCAGAGATTGCTGTGTCAGTATCACCAGCGGCGCACTGTCCGTGACGATCTGGGCAAGCCGGTCCGCCGGATAGCTCGAATCCAGCGAAAAATATGCCCCTCCCGCTTTCAGAATCGCGAGCAGGGCGCCGAGCATGTATATGCTGCGATCCATATACACGCCGACTCGCTGGTCCGGCCCGACGCCATGCCCCCTCAATCGATGAGCCAACTGATTCGCCCATCGATTGAGCTGCGCGTATGTCACGTGCCGCTCATCGCAAACGATCGCTATCTTATCCGGGATGCGCTCAGCCATTTTCTCGAAGGCTTCGTGTATCGATCCGCTCTGCTCCCAAGCAACTGCAGTGGAGTTGTACTGCCGCAGGACGACGTCGCGCTCTGCGTCGCCCAGCATTTTCATGTCGCCGATGAGCCCCTCCGGCGATGCCACTGCTGTGCGTAGCAGATTTACGAAGTGGGTCGACATGCGCGCCACGGTCTGCTCGTCGAAAAGATCGGTTGCATATTCGAAGGCACCCGACAGGACTCCAGCAGCACTACGTAGATGCAGTACGAGATCGAACTGTGTCGCGGTGTTGGTCGACTCGAGTCGCGTCCAGACCAATCCCGCCCTCCGGTGGACGATCTGCGGATAGTTCTGCATTGCCAGGACGACCTGGATGATCGGCTGATAGCTCGGTTCGCGCTCCGGACTCAGCTCCTTGACCAGTGTCGCGAAGGGTAGATCCTGGTGTTCATAGGCGCTGAGCGAAGTCTCTTTCACGGCCCGCAGCAACTGCCTGAACGTGAGACCGTCATGCACCTCCGTGCGCAGGGCCAGCATGTTGACGAACATTCCAACCAACCCCTCGGTCTGTCCGTTTCTTTGTCCGGCAGTCGGCGTGCCTATCAGGACGTCGCGCGCTCCGCTCCAACGTGCCATCAGGATCTGATAGATAGCCAGGCACACCATGAACAGTGTTGCGCCCTCCACGCGACCCGCGGCCTTCAGCCCTGCGAACAGCTCGCCTGGGATGTCGAAGTCGAATGTCGCCCCCTTGAAACTCTGCAGCGCGGGCCGTGGCCTATCCGTCGGCAGTTGCAGTTGAGCGGGCGCCCCCAGTAGCTGCTTTCTCCAAAACTGCAGCTGGACCAGGTCGCCACGCAACCGCTGCCGCTGCCACGCAGCGTAGTCCGAGTACTGAACTTGGAGATCGGGCAGGTCAGGAGCCGCACCCTGCGAATGCGCTTCGTATAGAGACATGAGCTCGCCGAGCAATACTTCACGAGACCAGCCGTCGGCAGCGATGTGGTGAATCGTTACCATCAGCACGTGCACATCGGCTGCCAGCTTCGCGAGCGCGCTACTCAGCAGCGGTCCGCTCGCCAGGTCGAATCGATGTTGCTGCTCATGCAACATGAGTTCTTTCAGATGCAGCTCGCGCTGTGCAGCGCTCGCGAGCGAATCGAGGGCGAACGTGTGAATCGCGATAGTCCGTGGTGGGTCGATCACCTGCAGTGGAACGCCTTCCTGCATGACAAATCTGGTCCGCAGGCTTTCCTGCCGACGCAGCAGATCTGCCAGGCTGTGTTCGAGCGCCTCGACGTCGAGAGGCCCATCCAGACGCGTGGCCCAGAACACGTTGTAGGCCGCATGGTCGCCAATCTGGTCCTGAAACCAGAGCCTCTCCTGTTCGTGGGATAAGGGAATGGGGCCGTTGCGATCCGTCCGGGCAACAATCGTCTTCGATTGCCAGGACTCCTCACTCGTTCCCAGCTTCGACATCATGCACTGCGGCTCTGCTTCAACGCCTTGACTGTGCGCACGCGCAAACTCTATTTCACCCGCAACGAGGGGAGGCATCTCCACCTGGCGATCGGCAACCACATTCTTCGCTTGCGCTTCCCGACGTTCGAAGCTCTTTATCACAGCTGCGCTGCTCTGGAGTTCTCCCATGTGCCTGCGCAAGCTGAGCGGTCGCAGATCCGTCCAATGCCTGCCTATGCTCTCCAGGCATTCCTGCTTCGATCCCACCATGCCCGCATCGCGCCAGCCCGGCACGTTGTCTCGATGGTTGGGCCAGACGGAATACTGCTCCTCGCCATTGAGGACTACCTTGTGAAGGCCCTGGTCGTCGTCATCCGTGTTCGGCACCTGCTCTCCTGCTGCCTCCGAAACGTGAAGATGCGGACAATAGGAGCTGCTTCGGGGCTGGCAAATGGCCTGAGCGGACTACTACCATCAAGCTACTGTCAATTCACAGCATCGATAGCTCCGGCATGTCTTCACGGATCGGGACGGTTGAGCTCCCTCGCCGCCGCCAGGCAAGCCGCAAGAGGCGCTACTGTTGAACACTGTCGACATACAAACTTTGATCGCCAAGCTGAGCGCAATGCTTTAGAGCTCGTAGCTCGATCAAGGGTCGGACCTTGCTTTGCTCGCTCGCGGACCGGAGCCGTTACCAGACCTCTCCGCGCCAGCGTCCGTGGCATCCACGTGACGTCACACCCACTGCCTGATCCGTGACAGAGCGCGCCGTCGACGCGTTCTGGGCGCCATGAAAAACCCGCGCCATGAAAGAGCCTCAATTCCTGCTTGGTCCGGCACTTTTCTATTTTTCAATACAGCTAGTTACGCGCTCGCGCGAGTTACTCGCAGAATGAGAAACTAGCGGCTAGTTACCGTCTAGTGACTGCTCTTGGGGTCTCCAGGGGACCGCAGGCATCAAAATGCCGCGGCGCACATCATTTAAGTTATTGTTTTAATCAGAAAATTGGCTGGGGCGCCAGGATTCGAACCTGGGAATGGCGGGATCAAAACCCGCTGCCTTACCACTTGGCGACGCCCCAAAAAATATCCCGGCAACATCTCCGGCCACCCATCCCGCACCCGGCAGTCAACTCCGGACTCAAGCTTGCGCGAGGCGATCCAGTAATGGCGAGCGGTTCAGCCCGCGCGTCACGAAGCCGGACCAACGCGCAGGCAAAGTGCGCTGGATGGCTGCCGCGGAGTCCGCATCAGGCATCGCAGCGAACACGCAGGCGCCGGTTCCAGTCAGCCGGGGATCGGATACTTTCCCAAGCCAATCAAGAGCTTCTGCAACGTCAGGGTAACGGCTGCGAACGGTGGCCACGCAATCGTTGCGTCCCCCCTCCGCGAGGAAGGCGCGTATTGTCGTGATGGGGGAATTACGTGTCAATTCAGGCGCCTGAAAGATCTCCGCCGTGCTCACCGCCGCCGCCGGTTTGACGACCAGAAACACCTGCTCGGGGAACGCTGCCGGTGTCAGGCGCTCACCGACTCCTTCGACCCAGGAGGCTTGGCCGCGGACGAAGAACGGCACGTCGGCGCCGAGCCGCAAACCCAGCTCCGCCAGTGCTTCGACACTCAGATTTGCAGCCCACAGGCGATTGAGCGCGACGAGCACAGTAGCCGCGTCGGAGCTGCCGCCGCCGAGGCCGCCTTGCACGGGAATTCGTTTGTCTAGCTCGATGCCCACGCCCTGGTCGATGCCGGTTTTCTCTGCGAGCAACCGAGCTGCGCGAACTGCGAGATCTTGATCGGAAGGAATGTCCGCAGGCCCGGCGACGCGCTCGATGCGGCCCGGCGGACGGCGATAGAAGCGCAGCTCGTCGGCGAGATCGATGAACTGCATGGCCGACTGCAACAGGTGATAGCCGTCGGCGCGGCGGCCGACGATGTGCAGGCACAGATTGAGTTTTGCCGGCGCAGGCCAAGCGCGTCCGTTACCTAGCAATGCTCCGAATTCACCGGCAGTCATTGGCCCAGCTGCCAGCGATCGATGACGATGCGCACGCGGGCTTCACCGCCGCTGGCGCGAATCCGCATGGGCACCTTGAGGCCGGGATCGGTGGAATAGTTCTGGTAGTCGATCTGCCAGCCATCCTGCATCAGGCGCGTAACACCGTCCGCATCCTGCTCGCGCCACTCGTGTTCACCCGGCGCAGCTAGACCCAGCATCCAGAAACGCAGGTTCCCTGCAGGCACCGGCGCTCCCAACCGTGCTTCGAGTTCGTTCCAGGCAGCGTCGGATTCGAGTGTCTTGCCGTCAGCCGTCTGGAGCTTGAGCTGCGGGTGCTCGGCGTCGCCGTCGACTTGCAGGTGAACGCTGCCGATGCCCACCGGCCCACGAATCTGTACCTGCGCGGTGGTCGCCTGCTGTTGCCAATCGAACGAGCCGGAACCGCCGCCAGCCGGACCTGAAACTGCGATGCGACCGTGAGCGCTCCAGCGGTCCAGTTGCTGCAGGTCGGAGGGCAGAGGTGCAGTGGGACGACGTGGAGCGTTGCCGGCGCAGCCGGCGAGAATTGCGAGGAGAAAAAGATTCAGGATGAAGAATGGGGACACCGCTCGCTGCCGCGAGCAGTGTCCCCGACATGCGGCTCGCTGCATATGCGGCCTCAGTTCGGGAACGTCTTGAGGAGCTTCTGCACTTTCGGATTGTCGGGGAAACGCTCGTCCGCTTCCTTCAGCGTCGCCACGGCTTCGTCCTTGCGGCCGAGAGCGAGCAACACCTGGGCCAGGTGCACGTCCACTTCCGGATCGTTGATGCGCCGGCGAGCGTGTTCGAGATGTTCGAGTGCATCCTCGTTCTTTTTCTGACGGTGCAGTGCCCAGCCCATGCTGTCGAGCACCGCGCCGTTATCCGGCGTCTGTGCCAGTGCCTGCGAGATGTACTTGAAACCTTCGCGGTGATTGTTCTTGCGATCGACCAGCGTGTAGCCCAAGGCATTGGTCGCCGCGGGATCGTTGGGGCGGTCTGCGACCAGGCGGCGCAGTTCGGCAATCGACTGGTCCACCTTGTCCGCCGCTTCGAGCTGGAAAATACGGGCGAAACGCAGCTCGGACGAATCCGGATATTCCTTCAGCGCCGCGTCGAGCAGCGCCAACGCTCCAGCTCTGTCGCCGCTGTTCGCGAGCAAGTTGGCGCGAGCGGTGACGATATCGAGCGCGTATTGAGGACGCGTCGCACCGAATTCTTCGAGATGTGCGAGGCCCGCCTTCACTCCTCCGCCCTGTTTCATCTTGATCTGAGCAGCCCGCGATTGGGCCGGGACTGCGAGTTCGCCTCCAGTCACGCGACTGTAGATCTGGACGGCTTCATCCCAGGACTCGCGCGATTCGGCGATGGCGCCGAGATAGAAGAGCGATTCGTACACGAAGCGGCCGCTCGAGAGCAGGGTGCTGTACCGCTGCTTCGCCGATTCGCGATCGCCCATCTGGAAATCGATGTCGGCCAAGGCCCGCTCGGCAACGGCGGCGGCGGATTCGCTGCCGGCCAGCGACGTGAGTTCAGCGCGACCTTCCTTATCCTTGCCGGCCTGCAACAGCATCAGCGCGTACTCGAGCCGATACGAATCCTGGCCGTCCTGCTGCACGATCTGGCGTGCGGTCGCGAGTGCGGCGTCCGCGTCGCCACGAATCAGCTGTACCTGGGCGAGCAGCAATCCGGCGGGCGACCAGAACGGGCCGAGTTCGTGCGCCTTCTGGGCGTGAGTCAGCGCCAGGGCAAAATTGTCCGACTGCAGCGCTGCCCGACCGAGCGCGTAGTGGGCTTCGGTCAGGTCAGGAAACTTCAGGACCAGTTGCTGCATCACCGCCGTGGTCGCGGCCGCCGACCCTTCGTCGCTCAACTGCGGCAGCAACGCGAGGAACCCGGCCTGCGGATTGATGAAGGCCGTATCGAGCAGAAAGCTCAAATGCCCGGCGGCACGATCGATCTGGTACAGATGCAAAGCGGCGAAGGCGGCAAAGCGGCGCGCCTCTTCATTGGTCTGATTCAGTTCGAGCCAGCGCTCCGCGGCGTCGAGGACCAGGGTCCATTGATGGTGTTCGTAGGCGACGCGGGTGGCCTGCTCCGCCAGCGATTCGTCAGTGGCGAGGCGGGCGGCGCGGACATAAGCTTGCGCTGCTTCCCGGTACTGCTGACGCTGCAGGGCGACTTCGGCGCCCAGTACCAGTGCATTCGGGTCGGTCGGCAGCCCGGCGGTCGCGGAGTCGATTGCCGGAGAGGCGTCCCCTGGATCCGTTCGGGGCGCGGCACAGCCCGCCAGCAGACCGGCTATAACCAGCGGCAATACGCCGCGAGCGTGGATTACAAAGGAAACTGCGCGGGGGAGCATCGTTGGGGCACTATAGCAGCTATATGATTGATGTCAGGGCCCTTCATCGGGGTCGTCAGCGTGGGTCGTAGTGCGGTATCCGGGGTCAACCCTCGGTAGATTCCACGACGTCCCGATAGGTTCCAGTCAGGGGTGCGGCAGTTCACGTGCTTGTCATCTTCCGACCCTTCCCGGAGAATCCCGCGGCTTCGCGCAGCACCCCCGCATGCCATTCGTCGTCATAGGAATCAATCACCGCACCGCTCCCGTCGAGATTCGCGAGAAAGTCGTGTTCGCGAGCGAGGAGTTGTCGGAAGCATTGCGGGAACTGGTCGCAGTCGCCGGCGTGCGCGAGTCGTTGATCGTCTCCACCTGCAACCGCACGGAACTCTATTGTTATTCCGACAGCGGCACCGAACCGCTCACGCAGTGGCTTGCCGCGTGGCACGACCTCAGCGCCCATAGCCTGGACATCCAGGGATCGCTATATCGAATGCAGGGCACCGCGGCCATCGAGCATTTGTTCGCCGTTGCCTGCGGCCTGGATTCCCTGGTGCTGGGCGAGCCGCAGATCCTGGGCCAGCTCAAAGACGCCTACCGCGCGGCACTTGATGAAGGTGTCACCGGCCCTTATCTCAACCGCCTGTGCCAGACGGCTTTTTCCGTGGCCAAGCGGGTCCGAACGCAGACACGCATCGGCGCCAACGCAGTCTCGGTCGCATCCGCGGCGGTGTCGATGGCGCGAACGGTGTTCGAGCGGTTCGAAAGTCACACGGCATTGCTGGTCGGTGCAGGCGAAACGATTGCTCTTGCCGCGAGGCACCTGCATGCGAACGGCCTGCGCCGCGTGATCGTCGCCAATCGCAGCATCGAACGAGCGCAGGAGCTGGCGAACGAGTTCAACGGCTTCGCTATCGGCCTCGACGCCCTGGCGGCACATCTCCCCGAAGCCGACATCGTCATCAGTTCGACAGCGAGCCCGACGCCGGTGATTACCTACGATGCGGTCCGCGCCGCATTGCGTGCGAGACGACGCCGGCCGATTTTCATGGTGGATATCGCGGTGCCGCGCGATATCGAACCCGAAATCGCTAAGCTCGAAGACATCTACCTGTTCACCATCGACGACCTGCAGAACGTGGTGAACGAAAACCTGGAATCGCGGCGCGACGCAGCCCGATCCGCGAACCAGATGATCGCCGCCGAGATCGCACAGTTCGAGCAGCAGCTCAAGATGCTCGACGCCGTGCCGACGATCCGCAAACTGCGTGAAGAAGCGGACCAGCTGCGGCTGCAGACGATGGAACAGGCGCGCCGAATGCTGGCGACGGGACGCAACCCGACCGAAGTGATGGAGTTCCTGGCCATGACGCTGACCAACCGGTTGATGCACTCGCCCAGCCAGCGCCTGCGCGAAGCCGCCGAACGCGGCGAGCCTGAACTCATTCGCGCCGCGCAGGAACTGTTTGCGCTCGACGATACGGCCGATGCTCCGGCAAAGACGCCGGTGACGGCAGCAGATGTGCCAATGAACAAGGTGTCATGAAAGAGTCGATTCGCAACAAACTGGACAAGCTGGTCGAACGTCATCAGGAAGTCAGTGCACTGCTCTCCGATCCCGGCATCATCGCTGACAACGACAAATTCCGTGCCCTGTCGATGGAGTACTCCCGGCTCGAGCCCGTCGTCACGCGCTACAACGGCTATCAGCAACTGATCTCCCAACGCTTACAGGCGCAGGAGATGATCGACGGCGACGATCCCGAGATGCGCGAACTCGGCCAGGAGGAATTGAATTCGCTCGTGTCCCGCGTCGCAGGCGAAGAACAGGAACTCTCCAAGCTGCTGCTGCCGAAGGACGAGCGCGACGACAGCAATATCTATCTGGAAGTTCGGGCCGGCACCGGTGGCGACGAAGCAGCAATCTTCGCGGGCGACTTGTTTCGCATGTACTCGCGCTATGCCGCCAATCGCGGCTGGCAGGTGGAAGTCATGTCGGAAAGTCCCGGCGAACATGGCGGCTACAAGGAGATCATCAGCCGCATCGTCGGCCGCGGCGCGTTCTCGTATTTCAAATTTGAATCGGGCACGCATCGCGTGCAGCGCGTTCCGGCAACGGAAGCGCAGGGACGTATTCATACGTCCGCGTGCACCGTTGCTATCCTGCCCGAAGTCGCTGAAGTCGAATCGGCGGAGCTGAATCCCGCCGAGCTGCGCGTCGATACGTTCCGTGCTTCCGGCGCCGGCGGCCAGCACGTCAACAAGACGGACTCGGCCATCCGCGTCACGCACCTGCCCACCGGGATCGTGGTCGAATGTCAGGACGAACGCTCGCAGCACAAGAACCGCTCGCGGGCCATGTCCTTGCTGAAAGCCAAGCTGCTGTCGGCGGAACGGGAAAAGCGCGATCAGGCCGAAGCGCAATCACGCAAGCTGCAGGTCGGCTCGGGCGACCGCTCGGAGCGCATCCGCACTTACAACTTTCCGCAGGGCCGGGTGACGGATCACCGCATCAACCTGACGCTGTACAAGCTGGACAAAGTGATGAACGGCGAGTTGGACGACGTGATCCAGCCGCTGCAGCAGGAGTTTCAGGCGGAGCAGTTGGCTAAAGTCACGGAGTAAGCCTCTATTCTTATTTCCTCCCCCGGGCGACCGGGGAAAGGAATCTAGAAACTAGAACTCAGCTAAGAGCCTGCCCCAAATCGTCGATCAAATCCCCCACGTCCTCGATTCCCACCGACAACCGGATCAGCGAGTCGTCTATCCCGAGCGCCTTGCGTTTCTCGGGTGGAATCGACGCGTGGGTCATCAACCCCGGATGGTCGACGAGGCTTTCGACGCCGCCGAGGCTTTCGGCAATGGTGAAGATGCGCAGTTTCTCCAGGAAGCGCCGCGCTTCGGGCAGATTGCCTTTGACGAAGAACGTCACGATGCCGCTGAAGCCGCCACACATCTGTTTCTTCGCCAGTGCGTGCTGCGGATGGCTCGGCAGGCCGGGATAGAGAACGCGGCCGACCTGCGGTTGATGCTCGAGCCATTCGGCGATCTGCTGGGCGTTCTCGCTCGTCTGCTTCATGCGCAACGCGAGCGTCTTCAATCCGCGTAGCGCCAGGAAGCTGTCGAATGCGCCGCTGATGCCGCCGACGGCGTTCTGCAGGAAGCCGATGCGCTCGGCGAGGCCGGCGCTGGCCGTCACTGCAATGCCGCCGACCATGTCGGAATGGCCGTTCAGATACTTGGTCGCCGAATGCATCACGATGTCGGCGCCGAGTTCGAGCGGACGCTGCGACCACGGACTGGCGAAGGTATTGTCCACCACGGTGAGGATGCCTCGCTTGCGAGCGAAGTCCGCGACCTGGGCGATATCGACCAGCCGCAGCGTCGGATTGGTCGGAGTCTCGATCCAGATCATGCGCGTCTCGGGGCGAACGGCCGCGGTGAGCGCTTCCATACGCGAGAGGTCGACGAACGTCGTATCCAGATTCGCGCTGCGACGACGAACGCGCTCGAACAGGCGATACGAGCCGCCGTAGAGATCGTCCATGGCGATCATGTGGCTGCCCGCATCGAGCAGTTCGATCAGCGTGCTGGTCGCCGCCATGCCGGACGCGAAAGCGAAACCATGCGTGCCGCTTTCCAGGTCCGCAATGCACCGTTCCCACGCGCCACGCGTCGGATTGCGCGTGCGTGAATAGTCGTATCCCTTGTGCACGCCGGGACTCGACTGCGCATACGTCGAGGTTGTGTAGATCGGCGGCATCACCGCGCCGGTCGTCGGATCCGGACTCTGGCCGGCATGGATGCAGCGCGTGGAGAATTTCTGCGAGCGAGTGGAGTCGGACATGGATGATGATTCGACGGTGAGTAGTAATAATCCCCTCCCCCGTAATACGGGGAAGGGCCAGGGTGGGGGCAAGGGGCATCAAGGTCCGCAGTTCACCTGCCGCCGCAAGTAATTCAACACATCCGACCGCGTGATCAGGCCGAGAAATTTATCTCCATCCATCACTGCCGCGGACGAGCGGACTTCCAGCATCGCGACCAGGTTGTTCATCGACGTGCTCTTGTCGACGCGCAGGAACGAAATCGTCATCGCCTGCTTCACCGGTTCGTTGAAGCACTCCGGACGACCGAACGCGAACCGCAGGATATCGTCTTCGGTGACCACGCCGATCAGGCGATCGCCGTCCATCACCGGCAACTGCGAGAAACCCGCATTGCGAAGCCGATTATGCGCAGTCGTGAGCACGTCGTTCGGACCGACCGTGATCGTGGCACGCTCGCCGTGAGGACGGCCGATCAGGTCGCGCAGATCGCCGTATTTCTCCCGCTGGATGAAGCCCTGGTCTTCCATCCAGAAATCGTTGTAGAGCTTCGATAGATAGCGCGCCCCGGTATCGCAGGCGAACGTCACCACACGCAGCGGCTTGGTCTGCTGCCGACAGAAACGCAATGCTGCCGCCAACAGGGTGCCGGTCGACGATCCGGCGAGCACGCCTTCCTTCTGCAGCAGCTCGCGTGCGACGGAAAACGATTCGGCATCGGGAATGCTGTAGGCGCGCCTGGTCAACGAGAAATCGCAGATGTCGGGAATGAAATCCTCGCCGATGCCTTCGACCAGCCAGGACCCCTTCTGGGTCATTTTGCCGGTCTCGATATACTCCGCGAGAATGGAGCCCTGCGGATCGGCGAGCACCAGTTCGACGCTGGGCGCCTGCTTTTTGAAATAGGCGGCGAGGCCCGCGATGGTGCCGCTGGAACCCACACCGAGCACGATGGCATCGAGCCGCTGCTGCATCTGTTCCCAGATTTCCGGCGCCGTGGTCAGTTCGTGCGCCTTCGGATTGTCCGGATTCGCGAACTGGTTGATGAAGTACCCGCCGGTGCGCTTCGCAATCGCCGCGCCGAGATCCTGGTAATACTCGGGATGGCCCTTGCCTACATCGGAGCGCGTCAATACGACTTCGGCGCCGAGCGCACGCAGGTTGAAAATCTTCTCCTGGCTCATCTTGTCCGGCAGCACCAGGATCAGGCGATAACCCTTCTGTGCGGCGACCAGCGCAAGGCCGAGGCCGGTATTGCCCGCAGTCGCCTCGACGATGGTGCCGCCGGGCTTGAGTTCGCCGCGCTTCTCGGCCTCACCGATCATCGACAGGCCGATGCGATCCTTGATCGAGCCGCCGGGATTCGCCATCTCCAGCTTGAGGAACAGTTCGCACGGCCCCGTGTCCAGGCGGCTCAGCCGGAGCATCGGCGTACGGCCGATCATTTCGAGCGCGTTGGAATAGACGTGCATGGACCGACCCTGGCGCTTTAAGCTGGCGAGGTCCTCATTGTACGTGACTCGCCCTCTTCCATGCCTGCCGTAAATTCCTCCCAGACCGTTTCCGACGCGCTCCACACGGCCACAGCCATGTTATCGCGGGTGACATCGTCCGCCCGTCTCGATGCCGAATTGCTGCTCGAATATGTCACCGGCCTGCCGCGTGTCAGCTTTCGTTCTGCGCCCGAGCGCGAGTTGCCGACAGCGGCGGGATGGTCGTTCCAGCAACTGGTCATGCGACGCATGAAAGGCGAGCCGGTTGCATACATCCGCGGACAGCAGGAATTCTGGTCGCTGCTGCTCGAAGTGACGCCGGCCGTGCTGATTCCGCGACCGGAGACGGAGCTGCTGGTCGAACTCACGCTCGCGCATTTGCGTAACGACGCGCCGACAACGGCCTCCATGACGGAACGAATCGCAGTGGCCGACCTCGGCACCGGCAGCGGCGCCATTGCTCTCGCGATTGCGAGCGAACGTCCGCAGGCGCAGGTCGTCGCCACCGACGCATCGAACGATGCATTGACTGTGGCAAGCCGCAATGCCGGACGATTGCAGCTCGCCAATGTGAGCTTCCTGCACGGAGACTGGTGTGCGCCCCTGGGCGAGCAGCGCTTCGATGCAATCGTGTCGAACCCTCCGTACATTGCGCCTGAAGATCGCGACATCGCTCCTGAAGTCCGCCGCTATGAGCCGGGAGCAGCCCTGTTCGCAGGCAATGGCGGCTTGGAAAGCCTGACGGTCATCGCACGACAATCACCGCGTCATCTGCGTCCCGGCGGCTGGCTGCTGCTGGAGCACGGCTGGAAACAAGGACCCCAGGTCCGCGATCTGCTTGTGCGTAACGGGTTCGCTCACGTACGCTCTCACGCCGATCTGGCAGGCCACGAACGCGTCACCGAAGGGTGCCTTCCCTGACGCTTTTCCCTGGGCCCCGCCAGCCGGCCAGACATCCAGCCCGACAGCGAACCACCGTCGGCCAACCGCAGGCGAATACACATGCTCGAATTCAAGACATCCAAAGGCACATTCACGGTCCAGCTGTTCGACAAGCAGGCGCCGATCTCCGCGGAAAATTTCCGCAAGTACGCCACCGACGGCTTCTTCGTCGGCACCGTGTTCCACCGCGTCATTCCCGGCTTCATGGTCCAGGGCGGCGGATTGAAGGCCGATCTCAAGCCGCAGGACGGCCAGCGCGCGCCGATCAAGAATGAAGCGACCAACGGCCTGAAGAACAAGCGCGGCACGCTGTCCATGGCTCGCACCAACGACGTCAACAGTGCCACGTCGCAGTTCTTCATCAACGTGGCCGACAACGATTTCCTGGATCACAAGCCCGGCAGCTTCGGCTACGCGGTGTTCGGCCGCATCGATTCGGGCATGGATGTGGTCGACGCCATCGTCGCGGTGAAGACCGGCAACAAGGGCGGCCACCAGGATGTGCCGGTCGAGGCCATCACCATCGAAGGCGTCACCGAAATTCCAGACAAGACTCCCGCCTGAGGTTCGCCAGGTCGCTGCGGCAAGCCGCTCGCCGCAGCGATCGCTCCCATGACCGCGAAGCGCTCATTTTTCGGCAGCCTGCTGCGCTTTGTCTTCGCATCGATCCTGGCGTTTCTGCTCGTCAGCGTAGGTTCGGTGCTGGCGCTGCGCTGGATCGATCCGCCCACCACCGCTTTCATGATCGGCGATCGCATCGGCGCGTGGCTCGACGACGAACCGAACTATCGTCTGCGACACAACTGGGTCGACTGGCCGAACATCGCGGCGCCGCTGAAACTCGCCGTGGTGTCCTCCGAGGACCAGACGTTTGCGACCCACCATGGGTTCGATTTCAAGTCAATCAACGACGCGCTCGACGATCGCGAGAGCGGCCGGCGCGTGCGCGGCGCCAGCACCATCTCGCAACAGGTCGCCAAGAACCTGTTCCTGTGGCCGGGAAAGAACTGGATCCGCAAGGGACTCGAAGCCTGGTTCACCGTATTGATCGAAGCGCTGTGGCCCAAGCAACGCATCCTCGAAGTTCATCTCAACGTGGCGCAGTTCGGACGCCACCTGTTCGGAGTGGGTGCGGCAGCGACGACGTTCTTCCATAAACCGGCATCGAAATTGACTGCGGATGACGCCGCGTTGCTGGCGGCAGTGCTGCCGAATCCCGTGCGCCTGCGGGCCGACAAGCCTTCACGTTACGTGCGGAGCAGGCAGCAGTGGATCATGTCGCAGATGCGACAGCTGGGCGAATTGAAACTATAGAACTGCGGCCTGCACGACCCGCTGGTCGATGGCGCCGAAAATACTCTGGCCGTCGGCGGCGAAGCTTTCGATCCGCACCCGATCGCCAAACGACAGGAACGGCGTCGTGGGCGCTCCGGTTTCTATCTGCTCGAGCATGCGACGCTCGGCGATGCAGGCCGAGCCGTTGACGCGATGATAGTTCGATATCGTGCCCGATCCGACGATGGTGCCGGCACGGGCGTTGCGAGTCCTGGCGATGTGCTCGATCAGCTGCGCAAAATCGAAGGTCATGTCGACGCCCATCCGCGGCGCACCGAACAGCACGCCATTGATATGAACGGTCAGCGCCAGGTCCGCCTTGGCTCCATCCCATGCCGCGCCGAGTTCGTCCGGCGTCACCGCGACCGGTGAAAACGACGTCGCGGGCTTGGATTGATAGAAGCCGAAACTTTTCGCCAGTTCTCCCGGGATCAGGTTGCGCAGCGACCAATCGTTCACGAGCATCAGCAGCTTGATGTGACTCACGGCTGCGTCGCGAGTCGTACCCATGGGCACGTCATCCGTGATCACGGCCAGCTCCCCTTCCAGGTCGATGCCGAACGCTTCATCGCGAAATGGCGCATCGTCGCGCGGCCCGAGGAAATCGTCGGAGCCGCCTTGATACACCAACGGATCGGTCCAGAAGCTCGCGGGCATTTCAGCGCCACGCGCCTTGCGAACCAGTTCGACATGGTTCACGTAAGCGGATCCGTCCACCCAGTGATAGGCTCGCGGCAAAGGCGACATCGCGCTGTCGGCAATGAAAGGCAGCACCGCGGGAATCGCGCCGAATTCCAGGTTCGAAGCTACGTCTCGCAATGCTGGCTCGCATTTGGCCCAGTTATCCAGTGCCGCCTGCAGCGTTGGAGCGATCTGCGGAACGGCGACAGCACACGTAAGGTCGCGGCTGACGATCACCAGTTGCCCGTCCCGCGACCCGTTGCGTAGCGAAGCAAGTTTCATGTCTGGGCTCCCTCCCCCGCTTTGCGGGGGAGGGCCGGGGTGGGGGCAGCTTCGCGCCACGAATCCACGTAACCGCTCCACTCGACACTCTGCGCGGCGACGCTGATATTCAGCGCATCGCGCGTATCGATCATGACCGCGTATTCATTGGTCGCGGGCTTCGGCTGCTGCAGCATGTTCTGCAACGCTTTCGGATGCGGGCCGTGGGTGAAGCCGCCGGGATGCATGGTCATCATGCCGGGCCAGATGTTGTCGCGGGAGAAGAAATCGCCCGCGTGATAGAAAATCACTTCGTCGAAATCGTCGTTGTTGTGAAAGAACGGCACCTTCAACGCACCCGGATCGGTCTCGAACGGCCGCGGCACGAAGGTGCAGACGACGAAACGATCGCCGACGAACGTGGTGTGCGCCGAGGGCGGCAGATGATAGCGGTGGCTCGCCACCGGCCGGATGTCTTTGACGTTGATCCGCACCACCGACAGGTCACCGTGCCAGCCGATGGCGTCGAGTGGGTTGAACGGAAACGTCACCACGGAAATCTGGTTACGCCGCTTGATTCGCACCTGCCATGACCGATCCTCGCGCTGCTGTGCCGTGAATGCTTCATCGAGCGCCGGTGCATCCAACATGGCCGGATCGAAGAGCGCGTGCGGCCCGAGCAAGCCTTTGTCGGGCAGCGAATAGCTGTTGTTGGTCGCTTCGATCAGCAGCGCCGCGAACTGTTCCTTGGTCTCCACGCGCCACAGGGTTCCGCGGGGGATGACGACATAGTCACCGGCGACGATACTCAGGTGGCCGTAGTCGCAGAACAGCTCGGCCGTCCCCCGGTGCACGAACATCAGGTCGTCGCCGTCGGCGTTGCGGACCAGGTGATCCATCGACGACGTGGCGCTCCAGAAACGCAGGCGCACGCTGTCGTTGCTGAGAATCTCCGCGGCGTTCCAAGGACACTCATTGGGTGAATGACCGGACGATTGGCCATCCTTGCTCAATTTATTGAGGTCGAACGCATGCGGCCGCAGCGGCCCTTCGAAGTCGCTCCACCCCGTCGGCGGATGCTTGTGATGGAACAGCGCTGCCGGCCCGAAGAATCCTTCCTTGCTGATCTCTCGCTCGAAGGTACCGGCAGGCATATCGGCGTGAGCCTGGCGAGAAGTCTTGCCGGCGACGCGCGCTGGAGAAATGTAGCGTTTCATGATGGTTGCGCCGGTTACACCACGCCTCGCCGTATCTGGTCCAGTTCGATCGATTCGAACAACGCCCGGAAGTTGCCCTCGCCGAAGCCTTCGTTGCCCTTGCGCTGGATGATCTCGAAGAAAATCGGACCGATGACGTTCTGGGTGAAAATCTGCAGCAGCAATCCTTCGCCGTTCTGCGGGTTGCCGTCGATCAGGATCTTACGTCGCTGCATCTCGGCGATCTTCTCACGATGCCCGGGCACGCGTGCATCGATGCCCTCGTAATAAGTGTCCGGTGTGTCCTGAAACTGCACGCCGTGCGCACGCAGCGCATCGACCGTCGCGAAAATATCGTCGGTGCCGAGCGCGATGTGCTGAATGCCTTCGCCGTGATACTCGCGCAGGTATTCCTCGATCTGCGACTTGTCGTCCTGCGATTCGTTGATCGGAATGCGGATGCGGCCGCACGGACTGGTCATGGCGCGGCTGAACAAGCCGGTCTTCTTCCCCTCGATATCGAAGTAGCGGATCTCGCGGAAGTTGAACAGCTTCTCGTAGAAGCCCGACCACTGGTTCATGTGGCCGCGCGCGACATTGTGAGTGAGGTGATCGATATATGTGAGCCCGGCGGCAGGCTGCGACGTCGCTCCCGTCACGGGAATGAAATCCACATCGTAGATGGTGCGTTCGCCATAACGGTCGACCAGATAGATCAAGCTGCCGCCGATGCCCTCGATCGCGGGGATGTGCAATTCCATCGGACCCACGCGCGTCTCGACTGGTTTCGCACCCAACTCGACGGCGCGGCGGAATGCATATGCCGCATCCTTGACCCGAAACGCCATTGCACACGCGGACGGTCCGTGTTCGCGGGCGAAACGTTGGCCGAAACCGTCCGGGTCGGCGTTGATGATGAAGTTGATGTCACCTTGGCGATGCAACGTAACATTCTTGCTACGGTGACGGGCGGTGACCGGGAAGCCCATTTTTTCGAACAGGGTACGCAGCAGCTCGGGATCGGGCGCTGTGTACTCGACGAATTCGAAGCCGTCCGTCCCCATTGGATTATCGATCTGGGGATTATCGATCTGGGGTTTATCGACTTGGGGTTTATCGATCTGGCGATTCCCGGCCTGCGCGCTCCCGGCACCTGCGCGAGACGACGCGTTTTGTTTCACATCTGTATTCATGCCCGTGCCCATGACCGCTCCTTCCTCGCCATGATCGTGAGTGACGTCCCGGTTGCAGCGCGCTGTGACATCCTAAAGACGGCAACGATTGCATACCGTAATCGAGTGTGTTGACTGTGGGGATGAGTCGCATGGAAATGATGGTTACACTTGAAACTATCGAATACAAGAGTCCCCTTTCGACCTCGATACAACGATGACAGCGGCGGCAGAGAAGAACACCGAGCCAGGCGACCGGCTGCACCTGGAACGATTCGTTCCGTACCGGCTCTCGGTGCTGACCAACATCGTCAGCATGAGCATTGCCCAGGCATATGCCCGTCAATTTTCACTGACGATTCCCGAATGGCGCGTCATCGCCGTGCTCGCACGGTTCCCGGGTCTTTCGGCAATCGAAGTGGCGGAACGTTCCGCGATGGACAAGGTCGCTGTCAGCCGCGCCGTACAGAATTTACTCGCTTCGCGTCGCCTGGTGCGACGTTACGACAAGGGCGATCGGCGCCGCTCGATGCTGCGATTGTCGGCGGCAGGTCGCAATGTATACACACGGGTTGCGCCGGTCGCGCTCGAGTATGAGCAGCGACTGCTCGACGCGTTGAGCGCCAGCGACCGGCGCGCACTCGATCGGCTGCTCGACCAATTGATCGAACGAGCCAAGACCCTCGACCCAAAACTCGAACGAGACAGCGGAGCTGACTCATGAATGCACGCCTGCAGGGCCAGAGCGTCCCATTGTCGGGCAATGACAACTCGCCTGAACAGCCCGGGTATACTTCCGCATTCGACGTGGGCCAGCCCGGAGCCGATGGATTGAAAACCGAGAGATTGAAGACCGACGGCTTGAAAGCCGCTGGAATGAAGACGGTCGCCGAGTTCAAGGTGGAGTACCTGCAGTACCTCGATGCGCAGGGGAATCTCAACGGCGAGCCGCCCGCATTCGCCCGAGACGATGCCGCGTTGCTCAAGATGTTCGGCGCCATGCTTCGGGCGCGGCTCTTCGATACCAAGGCAGTCAACCTGCAACGCATCGGCAAGCTCGGCACCTATGCTTCGTGCCTTGGCCAGGAGGCAGCACACGTCGGCGTCGGCGCCGCGACTCGCCCGGAAGATGCGGTCGCCATCGTCTATCGCGAGATCGGCACTCTGTTCTGGCGCGGCGTACGCATGAAGGACGTGCTGATGTACTGGGGCGGCGACGAACGCGGCAACGATTTCGCCGGACCCAGGCACGACTTCCCCTGGTGCGTTCCTATCGCAACCCAGACATTGCACGCCGCCGGCGCGGCGATGGCATTCAAAGCACGCAAGGAGCGTCGCTGCGCGGTCGCCTTCATCGGCGACGGCGGCACCTCCGAGGGCTCGTTCTACGAAGCCATCAACCTGGCGGGCGCCAGGCAGCTGCCGGTCGTCTTCATGGTGGTCAACAACAGGTGGGCCATTTCCGTTCCTATCGAACAGCAGACGGCAGCACACACGCTGGCGCAGAAAGCCATCGCGGCCGGCATTCCGGGAATGCAGGTCGACGGCAACGATGTGATCGCCGTGCGCGACGCCACGTCGCGAGCGCTGGAGAAAGCCAGGAACGGCGGCGGCCCCACCGTCATCGAGGCGCTCACTTATCGCCTGAGCGATCATACGACCGCCGACGATGCGACCCGTTATCGCGGCGTGGACGAAGTCAACGAAGCCTGGCAGGTCGAACCACTGATCCGCTTACGCAGGCTTCTGACTGCCCGCGGTGCGCTGGACGAAGCACGCGAACAGGCGATGAAGGCCGAGTTCAGCCGCGAAGTGGACGCCGCGGTGCAGGAGTATTTCGACACGGACAAGCAGTCGACGGACGCGATGTTCGACTACCTGTTCGCCAATCCGCCGCGACACATAGAAACACAGAAGGCTATCGCGCGGCGCTACGCCGGCACCGGTCGTCCTTCGCACTGAATTGTCTAACTTCCTCCCCCGGTCCCCGGGGGAGGATTGAGGTGGGGGCGTCTCATGGCTGCGTAGCCAGAGTCTGATAGTGGGGGCGTCTGGGATTCCATGACGCCCCCACCCTGACCCTCCCCCGGGGACCGGGGGAGGGAAGTTTTACCAGCCGAGTTGGACGATCGAAGCGAATGCCCCGTATTACCATGATCGAGGCCATTGCGATGGCGCAGGCCTGGGAGCTGGACCACGATCCCAGCGTGATTGTCCTTGGCGAGGATGTCGGCAGGAGCGGCGGCGTGTTTCGCGCCACGTCGGGATTGATGGAGCGCTTCGGCAGCGATCGTGTCGTCGATACGCCGCTGGCCGAGAACATGATCGCCGGCATGTGCGTCGGCCTGGCCGCCCAGGGCATGAAGCCGGTCGCCGAAATCCAGTTCATGGGCTTCATCTATCCCGCCGTCGACCAGATCGTGAACCACATGAGCCGCTTGCGACATCGCACACGCGGCAGGCTCACCTGCCCTGTCGTCATGCGCATGCCGCACGGTGGCGGCATTCATGCGCCAGAGCATCACTCGGAATCGGTCGAGTCGATGCTGTCGCACATTCCTGGATTGCGGGTCGTGTGTCCTTCGACGCCCGCGCGTGCCTATGGCTTGCTGCTCGCAGCCATTCGCGATCCGGATCCGGTGATGTTTCTCGAACCCGTACGCATCTATCGGCTGGTGAAGCAGGACATAGCCGATGACGGCCAGGCGCTGCCGCTCGACGTCTCATACATCCTGCGCGAAGGCGAAGACGTCACTATCGTTACCTGGGGAGCGATCACCGTCGAAGTGCTGAAGGCAGCCGAACAGCTCGCCGAGCATGACATCAGTGCAGAGGTGATCGACCTGACCACCATCAGCCCCATCGATTCGGAAACCATCCTGGATTCGGTCGCCCGCACCGGCAGGCTCGTGATCGTGCACGAAGCCGCACGCAACTGCGGAGTCGGTGCCGAGATCGCCGCCATCGTGGCCGAGCAGGGCCTGTTCGACCTGGTGGCCCCCATCCAGCGCGTCACCGGCTTCGACACCGTCATGCCGCTGTACCGGCTGGAGAACGACTATATCCCGAGCATTCCCCGCATCGTCGATGCGGTGAAAGCGACCCTGGAGCATCCGTGACCACATTCAATCTTCCCGACCTCGGCGAAGGATTGCCCGAAGCCGACATCGTTGCGTGGCACGTGGGCGAAGGCGATGAGGTCGTCGTCGACCAGCCCATGCTGTCCGTGGAAACCGCGAAAGCGATCGTCGAAGTGCCCAGCCCGTTCACCGGGCGCATCGTGCGGCTGCATGCGAAAACCGGCGATACCGTGCAAACCGGCCGGCCGCTGGTGGATTTCGAGTTGCCGGCAGGATCGAAAGTAGACAAACAGCCATCGGCGCATCCGCACGCCGCCGGTGGTCATGCAGCAGCGCCTGCCGGCCAGGGCATGGTCGTCGGCCACATGGCATCGAGCGATGAAGAATTCGTCGACCGCGCCATCGCCGGCAACTCACGTCGAAATTCACGCGAACGCGTAAGAGCCGCTCCCGCAGTACGCATGCTCGCAAAGCGACTCAATGTACAACTGAGCGCCTGCCGCGCCAGCGGACGACATGGATTGATCACCGTCGACGACGTGCTGGCGTTGTCCAACATCGGTAGTGCCCGCGCTCGCACGCCGATGCCTGCCATTGCTGGGCTGACCGACGCCGATCGCATGCGTGGCATGCGTAAAGCCATGGCGGGCAGCATGTCGCTGTCGCGTGATGAAGTCGCGATGTGCACGGTGTTCGACGATGCGGACATCGAAGCATGGATCGATCGGAAGGACGTCACCGTGCGCCTGATTCGGGCCATCGCCGCCGGCGTGAAGGCACAACCTGGTCTCAACGCTCTATTCGATCCAGCGGGACCGTCGCACAAAATCCTGCCGAAGCTCGACCTGGCGATCGCTGTCGATACCGCCGAGGGCCTGATCGTTCCCGTCATCCGCGATGTCGGCGCTCAATCCACCGAACAACTGCGGGCGACACTCGACGATCTGAAAGAGCGGACCCGCGCCCGTACCGTAACGCCCGAGGAAATGCGGGATTACAGTTTTACGCTATCGAACTTCGGCACGCTGGCCGGTCGCTATGCCACTCCGCTGGTGGTGCCTCCGACCGTAGCCATCCTCGCCTCGGGCCGCTTGCAGCGGGATGTCGTTGCGGGAGCAACGGCACCGGAAATTCATACACGGATGCCGCTGTCGCTCACCTTCGATCATCGCTGCATCACCGGCGGCGAAGCCTGTCGCTTTCTCGGCGCCGTCATGGCGGATCTGGCGCTGCCGCGGTAGAGCGGAGACTCCGGGGGATATGCTCCTGTGGCGTAGCGCAAGGTGCATGTCCCCGAAGATGACAATCGAACTTCTGCGGCAATCGTCCTACACTCGCCCCCTTCAGGAACTTCGAGGGCAAAGACGCACCATGCTTCCTACCATTCCGGCTGCGCGGCAGAAGCTCATTGAGCGTATCGCCACTGCGGCGACGAAACGCGCCAAGCGTGGCGACAAGTCGATTGCCGAGCCCTTCGCACGACAGTATTACCGTGGTGTCGCAGAAGAGGACCTGGGCGAGTACAGCAGCGATCAACTCGCCGCTGCCGCGCTGGGCCATCTGGAGTTCGCCCGCACACGCAAGACCGGCAAGCCGGCTGTGCGTATTTTCAATCCCGACCTGCAGACCGACGGCTGGACCTGCGGTCACACCATCGTGGAAGTCACGGTGGAGGACATGCCGTTCCTGGTCGATTCGTTGACCATGGTGTTGAATCGAGCCGGGCTGCGCATCCACATGATGGCGCACCCGGTGATTCCAGTCCGCCGCGACCGCTCGGGGAACATTGTCGCAGTCGGCGAGGATGCCGCGAACGGCGAACTCGTCAACGAATCGTGGCAGCACGTCGAAACCGACCGCATCATCGACACCGACGCGATGAGTTCACTGCGCGACGACATTCTCACGACGCTCGACGATGTCAGCGTGGCCGTCCAGGACTGGTCGAAGATGCGAGCGCAGGCCGTGGAGCTGGCCGGCACCGTGGCCGAGCAAGGCACGGCGAACGAAACCGGCGAAGTCCGGTCGTTCCTGGACTGGCTGACGAAGAATCATTTCACCTTCCTGGGCTATCGCCAGTATGAACTGCAGCGGGGACGCAGCGAAGACACGCTGCAGCCCCTGGTCGAGACGGGGCTCGGCATCCTGCGCCAGCGACGAGGACGCAACGTCGAGCCGAAGACATTTCGCGGCGCGCTGCGAGACCAGGCTCGCGATACACAGACATTGACCATCACGAAGGCGAATTCGGTCGCCACTGTGCATCGCGCGAGCTATCTCGACTACATCAGCGTCAAGACCTTCGACAGCAGCGGACGCGTGACCGGCGAACATAGATTCCTCGGTCTCTTCACATCGGGCGTGTATCAGCGCAGTCCCCGCGAGATTCCCCTGCTACGCCACAAGATCGAACGCGTCGTCGCACAGTTCGGGCTGGATCCCGCGAGCCACGACGGCAAGGCCGTGCTTCACGTCCTGGAAAACTATCCGCGCGACGAACTGTTTCAGTCGAGCGTAGCCGACCTGGTACGCATCGTTCGCAGTGTCGTGAACCTATACGAACGTCAACGCGTACGGGTCCTGCTGCGGCGTGACGGCTTTGGGCGTTTCTATTCGATCCTCATCTATGTGCCGCGCGACCGGTACAACACGCTGGTACGGCAGAAGATCGAAGCAGTGGTCAGGGAGCAATTGTCGGCCATCGATCTCGATACGCAGATCCAGCTCTCGGATTCCATGCTCGCGCGCGTGCACATCATCGCCAGGCTTACCGAGGCCAACGGGGCGCACGTCGATGCCGTGAAGCTCGAGGAACACATCGCCGAAGCGGTGTTGACCTGGGACGATCGCCTGCGTGCACAGCTGATCGAATCGCAGGGCGAAGCCGCCGGCGCTCCGGCGGCAGAGCGTTTCAATGGCGCATTCCCGGCCGCTTATCAGGAAGACGTGTCCGCCAGGACGGCAGTCGCCGATATCGCTCAGTTGCAGGAAGTCATCGCCGACAACGACCGCATTGCTCTGCGGCTGGTCGCCGGCCGTGAAGGCATCGTACATCTGCGAGTGATTCGCAGCGCTGCGCCAATCGTGCTGTCGCAGGCATTGCCCATCCTGGAAAACATGGGCTTCCTGGTGCTCAGCGAGCGCCCGTACAAGATCACGTTACGCGGCAAACGTGACATCTGGCTGCAGGATTTCGAAATGCAGCGCCGCGACGGCGGCAGCGTCGATCCGGCGAAACTCGACAAGCGTGTCACCGACGCATTCCTCGCCGTCTGGAACGATCGCGCCGAGAACGACGGCTTCAATCGCCTGGTGGTCGCCGCCGGACTCACCTGGCGGCAAGCCATGGTGTTGCGGGCGTACTGCCGTTTCATTCTCCAGGGCGGCGGCACTTTCAGCCAGCCGTACATGGAACAGGTGCTGGCATCGAACATAGGCATTGCCGCCGCGCTGTCCGCACTGTTCGAAGCGCAGTTCGACCCTTCGCTGCGGCCGGCGAAGCGCAATGAATCGATCGGCAACCTGCAGGCGCAGATCACCAGCCTGCTCGAATCGGTTACGAGCCTGGATGAAGACCGCATCCTGCGCCGCTTCTATAGCTCCATCGGCGCGACCCTGCGGACCAACTATTATCAGTGCGAGGACGGCAGCGGATCGGGACGCAGCAAGTCTTATCTTTCGTTCAAGCTGGATTCGCGCAGCCTGCCCGACCTGCCGCAACCGCGTCCGGCCTTCGAGATTTTCGTCTATTCGCCGCGTGTCGAAGGCGTGCACCTGCGAATGGGCTATGTAGCGCGCGGCGGCATTCGCTGGTCCGATCGCCGCGAGGATTTCCGCACCGAAGTGCTTGGACTGATGAAAGCGCAGAACGTGAAGAACACGCTGATCGTGCCGGTTGGCGCGAAAGGCGGATTCGTACCGAAGCGGCTTCTGGCCGGCGCCAGCCGTGAAGATGCGCAGCGTGAAGGCGTCGAAAGCTATCGCACGTTCATCCGCGGATTGCTCGACATCACGGACAATATCGTCGATGGCAAGATCGCACCGCCGCCACAGGTCGTGCGCCGCGACGGCGACGATGCCTACCTGGTCGTTGCTGCCGACAAGGGTACGGCGAGCTTTTCGGACATCGCGAACCGCATCGCTGCCGACTATCAATTCTGGCTGGGCGACGCGTTCGCCTCCGGTGGCTCGGTAGGATACGACCACAAGAAAATGGCGATCACCGCACGCGGCGCATGGGAGTGCGTCAAGCGCCATTTCCGCGAGATCGGCGTCGATACGCAGACGCAGGATTTCACGGTCGCCGGCATCGGCGACATGTCGGGCGACGTCTTCGGCAACGGCATGCTGCTGTCCAGGCACATCAAGCTGGTCGCGGCCTTCAATCACCAGCACATTTTCATCGATCCGACGCCGGATCCGGAACGCAGCTTCGTGGAGCGCGAACGCCTGTTCAGCCTGCCGCGATCCACCTGGGACGACTACAACAAGAAGCTGATCTCGAAAGGCGGCGGCATTTATCCGCGCAGCGCCAAGTCGATCAAGCTGTCGCCGCAGGCGCAGTCCCTGCTCGAACTCAAGCGTGAGTCCATCACGCCGCTGGAACTGATGCGCGCGATCCTGGTCATGCACGTGGACTTGCTGTGGAACGGCGGCATAGGCACGTACGTCAAATCCATGAGCGAGAGCCACGGCGAAGTCGGCGATCGCGCCAACGACGCCGTCCGCGTCAACGGACGCGACCTGCGCTGCAAGGTCGTCGGCGAAGGCGGCAATCTAGGTTTCTCACAACGAGGCCGCGTCGAGTACGCACTCAATGGCGGGCGCCTCAATACGGACTTCGTCGACAACTCCGCCGGCGTCGACTGTTCCGACCATGAAGTGAATATAAAGATCCTGCTCAATTCGGCGCCGCGCCGCTCGCGCTTGCCGGAAGACGAACGCAACAAGATGCTCGTGGCGATGACGGACGATGTTGCCGCCCACGTGCTGCGGGATAACTATCTACAAAGCCAGGCGCTGTCGATGCTCGAAAGCCGCTCGGTGTCGGATCTGATGGAGCATGCGCACACCATTCGCTCGCTGGAAGTCTCGGGGCAGCTGGATCGCAACCTGGAGTTCCTGCCATCGGTCGAGGAGATCGGCGCTCGACACAAAGCCGGTCGTGGGCTGACCCGGCCCGAGCTCGCGATCCTGCTGGCCTACGGAAAAATGGCGCTGTACTCGCTGCTCATCGACTCGGATGTGCCCGAGGATCCGTATCTCGGCCACGAACTCGATCGTTACTTTCCGCCGCTGCTGCAGAAACGCAGCGGACGCTATTTGCGCGAGCATCGCCTGCGTCGCGAGATCATCGCGACCGTCACGACGAACAGCATGGTCAATCGCATGGGCGCAACCTTCGCCCGCCGTGCACAGGAAGACACGGGCAAGGACGCAGCAGCAGTCGTGCGTGCGTACGCGATCGCCCGTGAGGCATTTCAGATGCGCGATACCTGGGGCGAAATCGAAGCGCTCGACACCAGGATCAACGCGGCAACTCAATACGACATGATGTTCGAAACCACGCGCCTGCTGACTTTCAGCACGTATTGGTCGCTGCAAGTCGGACGCGGCAAACTCGATATCGACGCTCAGGTTCCACGCCTGCGCACCGGCCTCACACGGCTCGACGCATCGCTGCCGAAAGTCCTGTCGGGATCCGATCTCGCTATCTTCGAACGCCGGCACCGGCAGTTCACCAAGGCCGGCGTTCCCGAACCGCTGAGCCGCCGCATGGCGAGCCTCGCGGCCTTGCGTTCGGGGCCTGACCTGGTCGAGATTTCCGAAGAGACCAAGCTGGGCATCGAGACCTGCGCCGCCGTTTACTTCGGCATGGGCACTGCCTTGTCGCTCGACTGGATGCGCGAGCAGATCGAAGCGCTCAACACCGAAGGCCACTGGCAGACCGTCGCCCGCACCACTCTGCGTGACAATATCTATCGCCTGCAACGCCAACTCACCTTGCTGGCACTCAAGGGCGCCAAGAATGCGGTGCAGGCGCTGCAGCCCTGGCTCGACCGCAACAAGGAAGGCGCCGATCACGTTCGTCAGACCGTCAAGGAAATGCGTGCCCTGCCCGCGACGGACTTTGCAACGTTGTCGGTGGCGCTGCAGTCGGTGCGCAGACTGGCGGAGTGAGGTATCCGGGAGCGTCCCCGCCGCAAATACGCTAGAGTTACGCTCCATCTCTAGCCCGGCTTTACTTAACGTGGACTGCGCCCCATGCCCGGAAAACTCGTTCTCGTCCGTCACGGACAAAGCGCCTGGAACCTCGAAAACCTGTTTACCGGCTGGGTCGACGTAGACCTCACCGAGCAGGGACGCAAGGAGGCGCGCGAGGCCGGACAGTTGCTGAAGAAAGAAGGCTACGAGTTCGACCTGGTGTTCACGTCCGTGTTGAAGCGGGCGATTCGCACCATGTGGATCGTGCTGGATGAAATGGACCTGATGTGGCTGCCGGTCGAACGCAGCTGGCGCTTGAACGAGCGTCACTACGGCGCCCTGCAAGGGTTGGACAAGGCGCAGACGGTAGCGAAGCACGGCGCAGAACAGGTGAAAATCTGGCGGCGCAGTTACGACATTCCGCCTCCTCCGCTGGCGCTGGACGACAAGCGCCATCCGCGCTTCGAGCGACGCTACGCGGCATTGAAGCCGGAAGAACTTCCCGCGACCGAATCGCTCAAGACGACGCTCGAACGCGTCGCTCCGTATTTCAGCACACGCATCGCTCCCGAGCTAAAGGCTGGACGCAATGTACTGATCGTCGCGCACGGCAACAGCCTGCGGGCTCTGGTGAAGATGCTCGATGGCATGTCGGACAGCGACATCGTCGAGTTCAATATCCCGACCGGCGTGCCCATCGCCTACGATCTCGACGACCAGCTCAAGCCGAAGTCGCGGTGCTTCCTCGGCGATCCGGAAGCGATCAAGGCTGCGGCGGAAGCAGTGGCGAAACAGACTGAGAAGAAATAGTAGATTCCCTCCCCCGGTCGCCGGGGGAGGGCCAGGGTGGGAGCGTCTGAAGGCGCGGTCGCGCGAGCATTTCCAGACGCCCCCTCCTCGATCCTCCCCCGGCGACCGGGGGAGGAAGTAGAAGAACCCGCGGCTTAATCAGTCGATCCTACGTCGCACCGTCGTCCACAGTTCGCGAATGTAATCGAATAGCTCGCAGGCGCGATCCAGTCGCTCCGCTTCGATGTTCCGTCCATAGGCGGCGAGCAATTGCGCTCGCTGCTCATCGTTGTAGCGTTGATAGACACAGACCGATGCGAGATCGAACAGCGGCGAGCCGAGACCGGCGTACTCCCAATCGATGAGACGCAGGCCGCCGTCATCGACGATGTTGAGCGCATGCACGTCGTTGTGGCACAGGCAGATGTCGGTCGCATCGTCCAATACCTTTGCCGTATAACGCGCCTCGGGATCCGGAGCCTGGGCTAGCGTCGCCGCGTAGTCGTCGATGACTTGCACGAGCAGCACGCGATGCGCGTTGCTTGGCGGCGCCAGCGCATGCAGTTTCCGCATGAGCAGGCCAAGCCGTGCGATGTTGTCGGGCTCGACCGCATCGTCATCGGTCCAGGTCGGACCGAGATATCTCGTCACCAGTACTCGTTGTGTGGGGTCGCACAACAGCACTGGCGGCCCGATATCGGCAGCCGCGACCGCACGCAGAATGCTCGTCTCGCTCAGGCGATCGATCTGCAGGCTGGCGTCGTCGGGATTGCTGATGCGCACGACGACCCGTTCACCGGCGAGCGTGACCAGCCAGCTCTGGTTGGTCAGGCCGTGTTTTATCGGCTCGACACTGTCGAGATGCCGCACATCGCCGTGCAGTGCGAGCGCCGCAAACTCAGCGGGAGACATTGTCTACCGTCACGAGAGTCGCCTCGGCGCTGGCGGGTTGCTTGCCTTGCTCACGCCGCCAGACGATGTAGCCGCGGACGACGATATAGAGATAGATGACGAACAGCAGGGTCGTGACCAGCAGTCCCTGCGAATAGAACAGCCATGCACCCACGCCGTCGACGACGATCCAGTACAGCCAGTTCTCGATGACGCGGCGTGCGACCATCCACGTCGTCACGACGCTGCCCCAGGTAACGAACGAATCCAGGTACGGCGCCGCGGCGTCCGTGCCGCGGAGCAGCCAGCCGTTGACGGCCGTTGCTGCGATAACTGCGATGAACGCCATCGCGTGCTGACTGCCGGTCCACGAGCGGATCATCACTTCACCGGATTCGGACTGGCCGCGCTTCCAGTCGATGTAGCCGTACACCGCCATGGCCAGGTAGAACACCTGCAACAGCACCTGCATGTACAACTTCGCCTCGATGAACAGCACCAGGTAGATCGCCGTGCCGACGAAGGCACAGATCCAGCACCAAAGATTGCGGCGGACAGCGAGCACCAGATAGGCCAGGCCCAGTGCCGCCGCAATGGCTTCCCATGGAGAAGTAGCGCGCAGCTGTTCGAGGAAGGTGGACACTTAGGACGCCCCCACCCTGGCCCTCCCCCGGCGACCGGGGGAGGGGACGTTGAACTCAAGGTCGCTAGCTGAATTCCCTCCGCGGCGACCGGGGGAGGGAACGTTAAATTCAAGGTCGCTAGCTGAATTCCCTCTGCGGCGACCGAGGGAGGGAACGTTAAATTCAAGGTCGCTAGCTGAATTCCCTCCGCGACGACCGGGGGAGGGAACGTTAAATTCAAGGTCGCTAGCTGAATTCCCTCCCCCGGTCGCCGGGGGAGGGCCAGGGTGGGGGCGTCCGAAACTCATCACCCGGCTCCGCCGATCACCTTCATCACGAACACTTTCCTGCCCGCCTCCGCGAACGTCACCGCCGTTTCCTTGGCGAGGATCTCGAACACGCGTTGATGCTCGCCCGAGACATGCGTGCTCAAGGCGTTGGTCGACACTTCGAGTTCGGGGTAGGTATTCAAGCGTTCGATGAAAGCCTTGATGGGGGGAATGTAATCGCTGTCCAACGGATAGAGGCTGATATCGATGGCGGTGCGCATGCATGACTCCTGTGAACTGTGGCCGCAACGGCTGCTACAAAGACCATTTGAACGTCACGCCGACCTGCCGCGGCTCGCCCAGCTGGGTATAACGCTTGTTCTCGAACAGCGGCGGTTCGTTGCCGAAATAAAAGCCGCGAATGACGTAGTCTTCATCGAATACGTTGCGCACCCAGAGATAGGCATTCCAGTGCGCCGCTTCATAGCCCGCCTTGAGATGCACCAGCTGGTAACCCGGCGCCTTCTGGTCGTTGGGCGGAATGTCGAAATAGAAATCGTCCTGCGCATATGCATCCACCCGCGCCATCCAACCCTGCGGATGACGCCAGGTTGCGTTCAACGATACCTGGTACTCCGGCGCATGCGGCGCTTCACGCGACGGCACCGGTGCGTTGTTGTAGTCGAAGCCTTCGAGCGAAGTATGCAAGGCCGCGACCGAGCCACCGAATTGCAGCATCCGCAGCGGTTGCCAGCGCCAGCTCGCCTCGACGCCACGACTGATGCCGCGGTCCGCATTGGTGGTGTAGAACACGTAGGTGGTCGGATCGTCCACAGTGGCCTGTTCGCCCGTATGCACTTGCGGATTGCGGCGCCACATCTGGAACGCCATCAGGTCCCAATACAAGCGCCCGCCACTGCTTTGAGATTTGATGCCGAGTTCGAAGCTGGTGAGATCCTCGCGGCCGAAATCCGGAACGTGCGACGCGCCTTCTCCCAAATTGAAGCCACCAGCCTTGTAGCCACGCGACAGCGATGTGAACACTTTGCGACTGTCATCCAGAGCGTAACTCAGGCTCGCCTGCGCACCCCACATCCGGTCGCGCTGCGAGTCGTTGGTCACGCGATCCAATTCATCCTGCACGCCGGAGTCGTGATAGTCCGAATCGCGTTGCTCGACTCGCGCGCCAGCCGACCATTGCCAACGCGCGGCGAACGTTCCATCGACCTGGCCGAACAGAGCCAGGTTCGACGCCTTGTAGGCACTGTTCAGGAAATCGTCGGTGGTGCTGGAATAGCCGATGTTCGGATCCGGATTCGGATCGATGTACTGGCCAACGCTGATTTCACGCAGCTGTTCGTCCATGTGCATTCCGTACGCGCCGATCAGCCAGCCGATCGACTCGGATTTCGCATCGGCCGCATGCGATGCGAGACGCACTTCGAGACTGCGGGTCTGGCGATCGCGGAACGAGTCGTAGAAATAGTCGTAGGTATACGGAGCCCAGGTCTGCGGATTGCCCCAGTCGCTGTCGAAACTGTTTTCGCTGTTGCTGTTCGCGCCGCTGGCAATGACGGTCAGATCTCCTGCCGCCAGCGCGGTGGTTTCGATTCGCAATGACGCGCCGTCGGCCTTCATCGAGTCCTTGCCGGGCCGATCCGATTGCGAACGGCGCGTGTTGTCGATGGACCAGCCGTCGTAACCGTTGTCCAGATCGGCATGCAGCCAGGTTAGATTGACGCTGGTCGCTTCGCTGGGCTGCCAATGCCACTTGCCGCGTGCCGTGAGTTCGTCGCGGCCGTTGGTATCGTCGCGACCGAGATAGCGATCGGTGCGGAAGCCATCGCTCTTGTATTGCTGCACGCCCACGCGCCAGGATGAATTCAGCGATTCGAGCGGGCCGGTCGCTACCGCGCCATACGATGTCGTGCTGTAGTCCGCAACAGAAACTTCCGTGTTGAGTCCGAACTTGTCTGCGGGCTCCGCACCGCGCATCACGATCAAACCCGCCAGGGCATTGGCTCCGTAGCGCATTCCCTGCGGACCTCGCAGCACTTCGACGCGATCGACATCGAACAGCGTCGCTGCCATGCCAATGCCGCTGAAGTCGATGTCGTCGATGAGAAAGCCCACCGACGGATTCGGCGCACCTTCATATTGTTCGCGCTCGCCGATGCCACGCAGCTGGAAATACCGCGGGCGCGAGGTTCCACCGGCCCAGGTCAGGTTAGGCACGGACGTCAGCACATCCTCGAAATGCTGGATGCCGCCGTCGCGCAGGGACTGGGATTCCAGCACCGTGACGCTGGCCGGTGTATCCAACAGCGTCTGTCGACGCCAGGTCGCCGTCACGACGACCTCTTCGAGAACGTCCTGCGCGGCGGCGGCTGTGCTTACATAGCCGATGGCTACACAGCCGAGGGCTGCAAGAGCCCATGACCGCGGGAAACGAAAGGCCGGCAACCGAATGACAGCACGCATTGACGCATCCCCCTACTGGAAGGATCCGGAACGCACTGACGTAACAGCAGCAAATGAAGGGCGATCGCGCGAACGAACTCGCAGTACCTGCTCCCTACGCCGGTACTAACCGGATCAGGTTCAACGGGTTTGCCGGTCGGTCACCGCTGCGCGCAGGACATCCGGCATCTCAGGCCCTGATGAGGGCCACCCCAAGGCGGGCGGGATTGTCAGGCTTGAGCGACAGGAGGTCAACAGGTGTCGGACATTCCTTGCTTCAAGGAATGTCCCCGGAGGGGGCCCCTCTCTGGACTTCTCTCCCCGCTCCCCTTACCTTCGCACGTCGCTTCACGGAGTCGTTCCGACCATGTCGAATCGCCATTGCCGGCTGTTTCATGTCGATGCGTTCACGCGCCAGAGATTCTGCGGCAATCCAGCTATCGTGGTGCTCGATGCCGATTCGCTGACCGCCGCCGAAATGCAGACCATTGCCGCCGAGGTCAACGGCGAAACGGCCTTCGTGCTGGAATCCGAGGCCAGCGACCACGATATGCAGGTGAAGTATTTCACGCCGCGTCATCCGGTTCCGTTCGTCGGCCATGCCACCATCGCGGCGCAATACGTGCGGGCGAAGACGGAAGGCAAGCCCACCGGCCGGTTGCGGCAACGCACCGGAGCCGGCGTCGTCGAAGTGGAAGTGATGGAAGCGGATGGCGACCTGCGTATTTCGATTACACAGAATCCGCCGTCGCTGGGACCCGTCATCTCCGACCAGCATCGCCGCCAGGTGCTGAATGCGCTGGGCATCTCCAGCACCACGCTGCACCTGGATTGTCCGCTGCAGATCCTCACCAAGGGCACGTCGCGATTGCTGATCGGCCTGCAGTCGCCCGAACTGCTCGGCTCGCTCAAACCCGATTTCGAAGAGCTCACCCGCCTGACGCCGCATGTCGGCGCCGAAGGCTATTTCGTATTCGCGATCAGCCCCGAAGACGGCATGGAGAGCACGCAGTCGCGCATGTTCTGCCCCGCCATCGGTATCCCCGAGGATCCCGTCAGCGGCAACGCCCACGGCATGCTGGGTGTCTATCTCGTCAATCATGGTTTATTGACCCCGAAGGACGGCAGCGTCAGGTTCCGCGGCCACCAGGGCATGTGGGTGCATCGCCCCGGCATCGTCGACGTCGAAGTGCAGTCGTCGGGCAAGGTCGCGCAACTAGTCAAGATCGTCGGCGACGCTGTGATCGTCTACGAAGCCGAAGTGCAGATCTGAATCTAGATTCCCTCCCCCGGTCATGACCAACGGGAATGCCCGAAGGGCACCGGGGGGAGGGCCAGGGTGGGGGTGTCAGAAGGCGCGTTCGCGCAAGTCTCCGGACGCCCCTCCTCAATCCTTCCCCGGAAACCGGGGAAGGAAGTTAAGATATTTTTCCTTTCTCGATTCTCAACACGCGAGCTGTCGCAGGCACGATGTCTTCGGCGTCGTGCACTGCCATGACGAGTTGCGTGCCGTCGCGGGCGATGCCTTCGAGCAGCGTCAGGATGTGCTTGCGCGTATCGCCGTCCAGTCCCGTGCACGGCTCGTCCAGCAACAACAATTCCGGATCGTTGATCATCGCTCGCGCCAGCAGGGCGATGCGCATCTGTCCGTAGGAAACCTGTTTAGGTTTACGTTCGCGCAGCGCCTCGATACCGAAATGCTGGAACCAACGGGTAGCGGCGCGGCGATCGGCGGCTGTCGGTGGTGCATTCAAGCCAACGCTGGCGTAGCGGCCCGAGACCACCACTTCTTCGAGCGAGGCGGCCAGGTAGTGATCGGCCTGCAATTCAGGCGATACCCAGCCGACACGGCTCTTCCAGTTCTCGATGTGCGTTCCCTTGGGCATGCCGTGCCGCTCGACGACGCCGCCGAGGGCGGGATGCACATCGCCGTGAATCAAACGCAGCAGGGTCGATTTACCGGAACCGTTGGCGCCCATGATGGCCCAATGCTCACCGCGATCGAGCGTGAGATTCACGTCGCTCAGGACTTTGCGATAGTCCATGTAGATGTCGGCGTGGCGAATCGTCAGCAGTGGCGTTGCGCGCTTCGCTGCCGCTTTGGTCGCTGCCTTTACTGGAGCAGATTGCACTTCAGCAAAACGCTCACGGACTTTGCGGGGTGAAATAGATTCTCGATTCGTCGCACCCGCGGACACGATGCGGCCGGCTTCTATGTGCGCGACGTGAGTGATGTTCGCAGGCAGCTCGTGCACTCGATGCGAGGTCACGACCCAATCGTGGCCACTGCGAGGCTGTTCGAGTGCGCGCTTCAAGGAGCGCCTGGCAGCATCGTCGAGCCCGTTGAAAACTTCATCGAGCAGCAATACTTTCGCCGGCCCGGCGAAAGCTCGCGCCACGAGCGTGCGGCGACGCTGCCCATAGGAGAGTCGCAGGATGCTGCGTTTGCGCAGGCCGGTCAGCTGGAAGCGCCGCAGGATGCGTTCGACCTTCGCGCGTTGAGCGGCCGTCGGCTTGGTCAGCGGCACATCTTCATCGAACAAGCCCGTCGTCACGATCTGTTCGACGCTGAGATCCCAGTCGTAGCGCACGTATTTGTCCTGCCGCTCCGGGCCGACGTACGCGATCAATTCCTTGATGCCGCCCGGGGAATTCTGCTCCTCGCCACCGAGCCGATACGTCCGCTTCTCCTTGCCGGTGGGCGTCGGCCACTTATCCCCTCGCAGCAGCTTCAGGAGCATGGTCTTGCCCGACCCATTCGCCCCCACCAGCGCCCACCGCTCGCCCGGCCGCAGCGCAAAGCTCACATTGTCCAACACGATGTGATCGTCGAGGATCAACGAGCAATGCGACAGCTCGATCAACGGCTCGGAACGCGAGGAATGAGGCACGGCGGGATATCAATATTAGTCGGGCCCATCAGTCTAACAGGCTTCTCTCTGCCTTCCGACCCTGGATTCTCTTCTCTGCGTGGCTCCGCGTGCTCTGCGAGAGATATCTTCAGACACTCAAGCGTTTCACTTCGAGTGGGCGGTGCCACTCACGAATCTGTCGGCAACGGCTTAGCGTCTCCAAGAAGTATCTCGCAGAGCACGCAGAGGGCGCAGAGCAGAAAGAAATATGTAGCAGAAGAATTCAGATCGCCGTCCACTTCGCATCCGCCTCCGGCGAGCTGCGCTGGACCCTGCCGTCGGCGGCCAACTTTTGCAGGTGGGCGAGCAAGGAACCTTTGGCTACGATGTGCAGTCGAGGATCGACGTCGTCGTAGACGCGGACGACCAGTTCGTCGAGGGAGACGGGACCGGCGGCTTGCAGGCGTTCGATGACTTTGGCTTCGCGCTGCAAGCGGTGCGAGATGATGCGGGCGATTTCCGCTTGCGCATCTTCGATGGTGAGACCGTGCCCCGGCGCGATGCGCTTTGCGGGCTCGGTCTGCAGGCGGCGCAGCGATTGCAGGTAATCGCCCATGTTGCCGTCGGGCGGCGAGATCACGACGGTCGATCCCTGCATCAGGTGATCGCCGGTGAACAGCAAGCCGGTGTCCGCGAGCAGATAGCAAAGGTGATTCGAAGCGTGCCCCGGGGTATGGAAGACACGCAGCGGCGCGCCATCGACATCTATTACCTCGTTGTCTTCGAGAACCCGAGTCGGTTTGAAGGTGTCGTCCTGCCTGCCGCCGCCTGCGATGCGTCCCAGCAAGCGGGCGCCGGTCTTGGCGGCGATGCCGGTCGCCGCAGGCGAATGATCGAGATGCGTATGCGTGACCAGCACTGCATCGATGCGGCCGCCGGTCTCCTGCAGGAGCCTGTCTACATGCGGCTCGGCGTCCGGACCGGGGTCGATGATCGAGAAGCGCTGCGTGCCTAGAATATAGGTATTCGTGCCCGGGCCGGTCATGTAGCCGGCGTTGTTCGCGACCAGCCGGCGCACGCCGGGAGCGATTTCATCGAGCTGGCCGGAATGGAGTGAGACAGCCATGACGCTTCAGATCTCCAGCGACTTCCAATCAGAACCCAAGAGGCGCCGCTTCGCCATCGCAATCGGAATCGGAACTGTCTTGTTTCGTTTCCGTCACCGTGACACGCACGAACAGCGAGTGATGTCCGCCGCCGACGATGACTCCGCGCAACGGAGAGACATCGCCGAAATCGCGCCCCCAGGCGAGCGTGATGTGATCGGTGCCGACTTTCACTCCATTGGTCGGATCGAAGTCCACCCAGCCGCCGCTCGGGCAATATACCGCGACCCAGGCGTGCGAAGCATCGGCTCCGACCAATGGCGTGACGCCCTCAGCGGGCCGGGTTCGCAGGTAGCCGCTGACATAGCGGGCAGGAAATCCCCTGGCACGCATGCAGGCGATCATCAGGTGTGCGTAGTCCTGGCACACGCCTCGCTTGGTCTTCAACACATCGAGCAAAGGAGTGCCGATCGTGGTGGCGCCAGGCGCGTATGTCATCTCTTCGTGCAGCTTGTGCATCAGGCTTTCGGCGCATTCGAGCAGCGGCTTGCCGGCCTCGAAGCAACTCTCGCCGTAGTCGTTGAAGCGTTGCTTGATGCGCACGTACGGCGACTCGAAGCGAAACCGTGTCGCTTCTAGCAATGCATCGCCTGGCGGACGCGCGGCGTAGTTGAATCGAGAACGAGCGCGCTCCCAGGGCTCGCTGTCATCGTCGCACTCCGGGCGCTCCTGAATCTCCACCGTCATCTCGGTGGCGATATCGAGCTGGCGATGCGGGCGATCGAACTCCAGCCGTGTCACCGTGTTGCCAAACGCATCGACATCCGCGTTGCGATAGGCCGGCGACGGCTCGATGCTGACTTCATGAGCGACGCAGCTCTGGTACTCCGATTCGCGCGGCGTCAGGTGCAGCAACTGGTGCGAATGCACGACGTCGCCGCTGTAGGCATAACTGGTTTCGTGTCTGACGCGGTAGCGCATGTCGCTATACCGTAGTCACTTGCAGCGTACGTTCCGTGTGCGAGAAGTGCCGCATCGAGAGCCGATCCGACAGCGCCGTGGCGGCATCCTCGAGCGTCTTCAACTTCACGGCGAAAGCCTGCCGTGCCGCCACCGAAGGATAGCCATCGCCTTCGAGCACGCCGAGATCCGCATCGGTCACCTCTTCCATGGCGCGGGCACAATCGTCCTCCTGAATGCCATGGGCGCCCAGCTGCGCAATCAGCAGTTCGATCTGACGGGTCTGGAAAGCCAGCGATCGCGGGTTCTGCGATTCGCGTAACAACAGATGCAGTACCGGCGTCAGGCGCGCCTGTTCGATATAGCGAGTGCGATAGGTCACGGTGCTGCCGCAGATGTCGAGCCACCATTCCAGTTCGGCGCGACTCGGGATAGTCACTACATTGAGCCGCCTGCCGATCAATGTAGACAGGAACTGTACGCGTTCGAGGCGGCGGCCCAGCATCAGCAGGCGCCAGCCATCGTCCTGCGTCATGTCGTCGAGCGAGAAGCCGGACAGCGCGGACAAGGCCATTACCAATCGATCGAGCGTCTCGCTCGCATCGCTGCGGCTCGCGGCGGCATCGTGATACTGGCGTTGCAGGACGCCGATCGCACGCCAATGCTCCGCTGATAAACGGCTGCGCGCCTGGGTCGCAGACCACTCCAGGCGGCGCAGGTCGGAGCCCAGCCCGCCGACCAATGTCGTATCGAACAAGCTCGCCGACAACGATCCGCCCGGCGTCACCACACCGAATTGAGCGCACGACGTCATGCCTTGTTTCAACGCTTCCGAACGCAGGTCGAGACCGAGCGTGGCCCGCATCAGCCGCGCTTTCGATTCGCAGCGCTCCGCGTAGCGGCCCATCCAATATAGATTTTCCACCAGCCGCGACGGCAGCTCTTCGCCCCTTGCCCGCCGGCGTGGCGTGATGCGCGAATCGGTTTCGGGCTCGAAGTCATCGGTCGACAGCACCCAGACATCTTTGCTGCCGCCGCCGCGCTGATTCGATACGACTTCCGCAGCCTTATCCGATGCGATACGGGCGAGACCGCCCGGAAGCACCTGATAGCCCTGCTCGGTCGCGACTGCGTAGACGCGAATACTCAATGCACGAGGCGCGAGCTGAGCGCCTCGCCAGACCGGCGATTGCGACAAGGACAAGCGTTCCTGTGCGACGTACGCATAGGAGCGTCCACGCAACCGGTCGATCACCTTGAGGCGTTCGGCGCGATCGAGTTCGCTGCCGAACACCGGCTCGAAATTCTGATTCGGGAAGGCGGGCTTGATGACCAGCCGCTCGATGTTCTCGATCACGTGTTCGAGCGCCGGCCGCTCGCCGCACCACCACGTTGCCACCGACGGCAGCTGCAGCGTTTCGCCGAGCAACCATTCGGCGATGGGGGGCATGAAACCCAGCCAGCAAGCCGATTCGAGCACGCCGCTGCCGAGCCCGTTCGCCAGCACCACGCGGCCGGCACGTACCACCTGCAACAGGCCCGGTACACCGAGCGCCGAATCGGCCCGCAGCTCGGCTGGATCGCAGAAGTCATCGTCTAGACGACGCAGGACGGCGTGCACGCGCCGCAGTCCCGTAATGGTCTTGAGATACAACGTCTGCCCGCGCACCGTGAGATCGGCGCCTTCCACCAGGACGAGACCGAGCTGACGAGCCAGGAACGCGTGCTCGAAGTAGGTTTCGTTGAATGGCCCGGGCGTCAGCACGACCGCGAGCGGCGTTTCGTCGTCGTCGACCGTACTCAGCAGATGCTCGCGCAATGCGACGAAAAAGCCCGTCAGCGGACGGACCCGCATCTCATCCAGCAGTTGCGGAAACACTCGCGAGACAATGCGGCGATTTTCGAGCGCATAGCCCGGACCGGACGGTGTCTGCGTGCGATCGCCCAGCACCCACCATTTGCCGTCGGGAGCACGGGCCAGGTCGACTGCGTAGACATGCAGCCAACGCGAATCCTTCGGCATCACGCCGCGGCAGGGCCAGAGGAAATTCGGATGGCCGAACGCGATCTCCGGCGGCACGATGCCTTCGGCAATGAGCCGCTGCGGTCCGTAGAGATCGCCGAGCAGTGCATCCAGCACTCGCGCCCGTTGCGCCACGCCGGATGCGATCGCCTGCCATTCATCGGCCGCGATGAGCAGCGGCAGCGTGTCCAGCTGCCACGGCCGGTCGCGTCCTTGCGGATCCGCGTACACGTTGTAGGTGACGCCGTTTTCGATGATCAAGCGGCGGGCCAGTTCGATCCCCCGCCGCGCCGCGTCCGCCCCCGCAGTCTCCAGCCGTGAAATCAGCGGCTGCCAATGCGGCCGGATGGCTCCATTGGACGAGAGCAGCTCATCGTAACGGCCGGCACTGCGGGAATAAGGGGCGGTAACGCTGGGTTGCACAGAACGACTATGAGACTATTTGCAGGGGGCTATTTGCGGCGCAGATCGAGTGTGAACGGGAATTCCTGGCTGACCACGGGCTGGTGCGTCTCCACCCTGCCCGGCGTATGGCCCATCCGGAAGAAGCGTCCCAGCCGCCGGCTCTCGGCTTCGAGCGCGTTGACCGGAAACACCGCATGGCTGACGCCGCCCGGATGGACGACATGATACTGGCATCCGCCCCGCGAACGGTTCATCCAGGTGTCGACCAGGTCGAACGTCAGCGGCGAATCGATGCCGATGGTCGGATGCAGGGCCGACGATGGTTGCCATGCACGATAGCGCACGCCCGCAACGAACTCGCCTGCCGTACCCGTGGGCCGCAGGGGAATCGGATACCCATTGCAGGTCACGACGTAGCGATCCGGCGCGAGGCCGGTGGCCTTCACCTGCAAGCGCTCCACCGACGAGTCCACATAGCGCACGCTGCCGCCGGGCGATCCTTCCTCGCCCATCACGTGCCACGGTTCGAGCGCCTGGCGCAGCTCGATCTCGACGCCCGCCGTCGCGAAGTCTCCATGCCGTGGGAAACGGAATTCGAAATGCGGCGCGAACCATTGCGGATCCACCGGGAAGCCGGCTTCGGTCACTTCCTGCAGCACGTCGCGGAAGTCCTGCTCGACGAAGTGCGGCAGCATGAACCGATCGTGCAGCTCCGTTCCCCAGCGCGCCAGCTTCGGCGGCGCGTACGGCGTACGCCAGAATTTTGCGATCAGCGTCCGCAACAGCAGCTGCTGCGTCAGGCTCATGCGTGCATGCGGCGGCATTTCGAAAGCACGCAATTCGAGCAGGCCGTGGCGGCCATTGGGCCCGTCCGGCGAATACAGCTTGTCGATGCAGAACTCCGAGCGATGCGTATTGCCGCTCACGTCGATGAGCAGGTTGCGCAGCAGCCGATCGATCAGCCACGGCGGGCAATAGGCACCGTCCTTATCGTTCAAGAGTGGCACCTGGCGGAACGCCAGCTCCAGTTCGTAGAGCGAGTCGTTGCGGGCTTCATCGACGCGCGGCGCCTGGCTGGTCGGGCCGATGAACAAGCCCGAGAACAGGTACGAGAGCGACGGATGATTGTGCCAATACGAAATCAGGCTGCGCAGCAGGTCGGGGCGGCGCAGGAACGGCGAGTCGTTGACGTTCGCACCGCCCATCACGAAATGATTGCCGCCGCCGGTACCGGTGTGGCGGCCGTCGATCATGAACTTCTCGGCCCGGAGTCGCGTGGTATGCGCAGCTTCGTACAAGTGCGTGACGCGATCGACCAGGTCGGGCCAGCTCGCCGACGGATGAATATTGACTTCGATCACGCCCGGATCGGGCGTGATGCGGAACGAATTCAGGCGCGGATCGCTCGGCGGTTCATAGCCTTCCAGCACGACGGGACAGGACTGAGCCGACGCCACGACTTCGATCGCGCTGACCAGTTCGAGATAATCTTCGAGCGTCTCGGTCGGCGGCATGAAGATATACAACACGCCGTCGCGGGATTGTGCACACATGGCGCTGCGGGTGATCCAGCCGGCCGATTGTCCCGGCGTTGGCCCTGGTATGGACCCGCGCGCCAGCGCCGCTGCATCGCCGTCACTTTGATTTCCTCCCCCGGTTCCCGGGGGAGGATCAAGGTGGGGGCCTCTCCGGACTCGCGCTGCGTCTCGCATCGCGGCCGACTCATCACTCCCGCCCAATTGCTTGCGAATCTCTGCATACGGCGCCAGCGCCGGACGCGGCACGCTCGGATCGACGGGATAGGTATACGGATAGTCGCCCTTGGTCACCCAGGGCTGCGAATCGAGCGGCAGGCGATAACCCATGGCCGAATCGCCGGGGACGAGGTAACAGCGCTCGGCTCGCAGGAACCACGGCCCGGTGCTCCAGCCGCTGGCGGG
>Ga0065707_10081744_pt1 | contig 52385 bp, 49 predicted proteins | sample SwiRhicommuniRL3_FD_59094 | JGI IMG/M metagenome (GOLD analysis project Ga0065707, IMG submission 59094) | Switchgrass rhizosphere bacterial communities from Rose Lake, Michigan, USA - RL3 v2 (version 2) | ecosystem: Host-associated > Plants > Roots > Rhizosphere > Soil | place: East Lansing...
CGGTGAGGACTCTATTTTCATTCGGCCATGGACCAGCGAGGCGCGTTCCTGGATTCCCAGCAGTCCCAACTGCTTGCGATCCACAGCACGCCCGGTCGTTTTTTCGATATCAAAACCATGTCCATCATCTTTGATTTCCAGCCATACCTGCTCCTCTGCTGTCCAGAGACGGATGGAAACCCGGCTTGCGTTGGCGTGGCGCAAAATATTACTGATGGCTTCCTGAGCAATACGGAATAACATGCTTTCAAGATGAGGGGTAATCTGGTAAATTCGCTGGCTGCGTAAAAGTCTACTTTCACATCTCCCTTTTCCAGGTTTGTGCGTGCAAACCACCGAATGGCTGAGAACAGCCCAAAGTCATCCAGGATCGACGGCCTCAAGTCCCAGATGATTTTTCTCAAGTTTTCTAGGAGTTTGGTAGCCACATTTTGAGCGTCAGTAGCGTAGTTTGTTCTCTCAGGCGCGTCTTTGGGAAGAAGATTTCCCAATCGCTCGAGATGAATGATCAGCATGGAAATGGATTGAGCGGTGTCATTGTGTAGGCTGCGCGCGATGCGGACTCTTTCTTCTTCCTGAGCGTTAATTGCTCTCTCCGAAATTGCTCGTAATTGGCTGGTATGACTTGCGATGCGATTAAGCATTGAGTCGATGGCGATCACGAGGCGGCGAATACCGCGACCCTGATTTAGGATTTTGTCAGGGATCATCCCAACCAGCATCTGGCTGTGATCTTGCGTCCGTGTGAGCTGCGCGCAATGATCGAACTTCGAAAACGTCATCGGGTTTGCTATCAGCAGGTCTACGGGGGAAATGACCTTGAGAGTCTGGTAGTGATCGGTGTGGATTGCCCGGGTACTTTCTCTCAGACTGCATACAGCCAGCATGTCCTCAGCCATCAGAACGACTCTGAAATCATTCATGTGGGGCTGATCTATGGCAGACGGGACAGTTATATTCCATATGAGGTGCGGCCAACCTGTGAGATGTGCGATTCGCCCGGCCCGCTCGGGGCAGACCTCAGCGTAGGAACGATTGGAATTGAACCTGAGGGAAACCTCCTGATGATTGCTCGCAACGAGGAGGTTGACGCCCTGCTTAAATTGCAGAGCGTCACGGATGACATCGCCAGTGAATCACAGGTGGAGTTCCGTGAAATGATGGTTGGAAAACTCGTCGATAAAAGAGCCGAAAAACGATCCGCCCTGATGGAAGGCCAAACGCTGCCAGGGGATTTCACATCAGCCCTGGCTCTGTTTGCTCGCTGTACCCTCTGCGCAGATTGTCTGGATGCCTGTCCGTTGTACGATGGGGAACTGGCTGGAATGTTGGGCGCGGGCGAAGGGCGTCAGAATGGACGTTCGCTATTGTCTGAGTTGATCCGGGTGAGCCGCTGGCTGGCGTCCTGTTCTGGCTGCGGGATGTGTCGAGAATCCTGTGAAAATGATATTCCGGTTACGCAGATCGTTACCACGCTCAGTCATCATATTCAGGGTGAGTTGCACTATAGACCCGGCGATCCGAATCAACGTCTGCCATGGATACGCTGAAAGATTACAGAACTAAAACCTGTACGACTTATTCTAGGCAGCCTGCTGAGCAAGCAGGCTGCCTTTATTACGAGGGACTCATATCGTGGGCTTAGCCACACACCTGTTCTGGCCCCTTCGGGCGGTGCCAGGGGAGACCGCGAAGAACTATGAGCTTTTTCTCAAAAAGCTCTGTGGCAAAGCAACTTGAGCCCATCCTTTTAGAGGCCCTCTCTTTATTTGAATTCAACCCCGATTTCCCATATCAAATATAATAGAATGTCTGATGTGAGTTTTCGCTGTTCCTGGAAACAATCCCAGCTGAACGTTGAACATCGAACTGAACAAAGAAGGAGTCTTTATGGCAAAAATACTTGTGACAGGTGGGGCGGGCTTTATTGGATCTCATGTCGTCGACCTATTCCTTGCAAAGGGATATGAGGTGGTTGTTTTGGATGACCTTTCTACGGGAAGACGTTCCAATTTGAATCCCCAGGCGAAGTTTTATCAAATGGATATTCGAAGTTCTGAAATCCGTGACGTGTTCGCCGCGGAAAAACCTGATTACATCAGTCATCATGCCGCGCAAATGGATGTGCGCCGCTCGGTCGCGCAGCCGTTATTTGATGCAGAGGTCAATATTCTAGGCTCCATCAATTTAATTGAATGCGCCAGAGAGTTTGAAGTAAAGCACTTTGTTTATATTTCGAGCGGGGGCGCTGCCTATGGGGAACCGGAGCGACTGCCCTGCGATGAAGAACATCCGATCAATCCCATCTGTCAGTATGGAGCCAGCAAACATACCGTTGAGCATTACCTCTATATGTATCATGTGAACTATGGGTTGAACTATACCGTGCTGCGCTATCCGAATGTATTTGGTCCTCGACAGAATCCAGAAGGGGAGGCGGGCGTAGTGGCAATCTTTGCAGGCAGGATGCTGGGCGGCGAACCGGTGACCGTCAACGGCGATGGAGAGCAAACTCGGGATTTCGTCTATGTGGTTGATTGCGCCTATGCCAACTATCTGGCAGTGACCGTAGATCATCAAGCGGGCATCTATAATTTAGGATGGAGTCGCCCCACTTCGATCAATGATATTTTCTTTACCTTGGCAAAAGCCACCGGATACAATCATCCGATTCAGTATGGCCCTGCCAAACTAGGTGAAACACGACACATTTATCTGGATGCAAAAAAAGCCGCCAGGGAATTGGGTTGGACTCCAACCGTCACTCTTGAACAGGGTTTGGAGAAAACGGTAGCTTATTTGAGGGAATCAGAGCAGATCCGCTGAGTCAGGCCCGCCATCATGTTGAATAACATTCGGCTCTATCTGGACCGTCAGGCGTCTTCCCCCTTTCGATATATCCTTGAACAGACGTTATTTTTCCTGCTTGGCTGGATACCTACGATCGTTGGAGTAGGTCTGCGAGGTCTGTTTTATCGGCTGATTCTCCGCATGGATGGTTTGGCTGCGATTGAGAGCCGCGTCCGTTTGCGATTTGCAGACCATATCAAGCTGGGTCATGGTGTTTATCTGGATGAAAATGTCTATCTGCATGCCTGTCCTCAAGGCATCGAGATTGGACCTCAAACCATCGTGATGCATGGAGCGGTCCTGCATGTTTATAATTTTCGGGATATGCCTCAGTCAGGGATCAAAATTGGGAAGGACAGTTTAATCGGGGAATATTCAGTGATCCGCGGTCAGGGAGGCGTACAGATTGGAGACCGTGTCTATACGTCACCCTTCACTCAGATCATCGCGGTCAATCACGTTTTTGACGATCCGAAGCGTCCGTTCATCGAGCAGGGGATTACCGCGCAAGGGATCATCATCGAAGATGACGTTTGGCTGGGCGCGGGTGTAATCATCACGGATGGTGTGAGAGTGGGGAAAGGCGCGGTCGTCGCGGCGGGAGCGGTGGTCACCAAGGATGTAGCGCCTCATACCGTCGTTGGAGGGGTTCCAGCTAAACAGATTAAGACGATCGATGGAAATTCCATCCAGCCCGATCGGGTAATTTATCATTCCATTAAGGATCAGAATCCATGAGTGTTTTGTCCATTGTTATTCCAGCCTACAACGAAGAAAAAGGGATTGCTGAAATCGCGGCGCGCGTCCTTTCCATTGAACCGGCTTTAAAAAAAATTGGAGTGGATCACCTGGAACTGCTGGTGGTGGATGACGGCTCAAAAGATCGAACTGCCGAGGTGGCTGAGAGCATTCTCGGAGTGTGTCTCATCCGCCATGCCAAAAACAAAGGGTACGGCGCAGCGCTCAAGACAGGTTTTTCCAAAGCAAGCGGCGAACTAATCGGGTTCCTGGATGCAGACGGCACTTATCCGCCTGAGTATTTTCCACAATTATGTGAGGCGGCCCTGAAAGGGACAGACTTGGTCATTGGCTCGCGTATGGCTGGCGCAGATAGCCAGATGCCTTTAACGCGGCGCGTGGGTAATTTCTTCTTTGCCAACTTGCTTACATTGCTAAGCCGCCAAAAAGTGACCGATAGTGCCAGCGGAATGCGGGTATTCAAACGAGACATTCTTGAACATATTTATCCCCTGCCCGATGGCTTGAATCTAACGCCGGTCATGAGTACACGCGCAGTTCATGAAGGGATAAAAATCGAAGAAATTCCCATTCCTTACAGCGAACGCGTAGGTCGTTCCAAATTGAGCGTGATCCGCGATGGGCGGATCTTCATCCAAAGCATGCTTTGGACCGCGTTATCGTATAACCCGGTCCGTATATTGGGATTGCTGGGGCTGGCAGGACTAGGGTTGGCAAGCATTGTCTTTTTGTGGATTCTCTATTTACGATCGAATGGTGTGCTGACCCTTGGTCCGTGGGGCGTGGCTGTATTGTTCCTGGCTCTGATATCCGCGGTAACCGGTGTAAACCTTTTTGCCTTGGGTGTTACATTCAACTATCTGGTCGCCTTATTTTATAAGAAACCCATACGACAGGGCTTATTTGGCAGACCGATCTTCAAGACTCCTGTGGATCAGCATTTTGGCTGGCTGGGTCTTCTTGCTATCGTTGCGGGCCCGACCATTGGGCTCGGTGCCCTTGTATTGGGTGCAAACGACTGGGCAATCGGCCGTTTGTGGTTTTATATGGTCTGTAGTGCTTTGATCTTTTTAGTCGGCGTGCAATTGGTGGTCTATTGGTTGTTATTAAGGATTTTAGAGGAGCTAAGCCAAAGAGAAATACTTACGAAGCAAGACATCGGATCGAGTCATCTGTGAGCAACAAATCTGTTTCCAGGCTGATCATTTTCGCGGTGATCATTGTTATCGCTTTTTTGCTCTGGCCCTACTTTGCACAGGTAAATTTGCCTCATGTGAACATGTCCTCGTTTGGTGCAGGGACAGTTCGTGCACGCGTAACGCAAATTATCGAAGACGGTGACATTGACCTGGGAGGAACGGTTCAGCGCTACCAGATTGCTCGCGTGGAATTGCTGGAGGGGGAATACAAGGGCATCAGCATGGAAATGGATTACGGCAAACGGCAGATCCTTTCCAATGTGGTCTATCTGCGAACAGGAGATACCATTTTAGTGACCGTTGGCGCGCGCCCGGATGGAGTGTTGACTGTCTATTTTGTGGACTTTGTGCGTGCCAGCTCGCTCCTGTGGCTCACGATCATTTTCGTGACTGTCATACTGGCTATCAGTCGCTGGAAGGGATTGCGTTCGCTGATCAGTCTTGCTTTTAGTTTATTGGTCATTATCGGCTATATCATTCCACACATTCTGGCGGGCGAAGACCCATTGTGGGTAAGCATCATCGGTTCTGTCATTCTTCTGGGCGTGACGCTGTATCTCACTTATGGCTGGAATCTCAAAACACATGCGGCGGTGATCAGCATGATCTTTGTTCTGCTCATTACTGGCACTCTCGCGGGGCTTTTCGTGTTTTTCACAAGATTAACTGGTTCAGGAGATGAGAACGCCTTATTTCTGATCCAAATGCTCAATGCACAGATCAATCTGCGCGGGTTGTTGCTGGGCGGGATGATCATTGGAGCGCTGGGTGTGCTGGATGATCTCGTGACGACCCAGGCTTCCGCCGTCTTCGAGTTGCACCATGCGAACGAATCACTCGGATTCCGGCCTTTGTTCCAATCTGCCATGCGCATTGGGCAGGACCATGTGGCGGCGACGGTCAACACGCTGGTATTAGCGTATGCGGGCGGAGCCTTGCCCATGCTGCTCATGTTCTCGCTTGGGCGCGGGAATTACGGCTTTCTTATCAATTTTGAATTTATCGCCGAGGAAATTGTGCGCACACTGGTGGGTTCGCTTGGTTTGGTCATGGCTGTCCCACTTACTACGGCGATTGCGATTTTGTTTGCGCTCAGAGCTGATTCCCTCGGAAAATGGAAAGAGGTTCTCGGCCCGGAGCGTAGCGTAGATGCGCATATTCGTTAAGCATGAACTGTGGAGTCAACGACTCCAGTCGTTGGAATTGGAAATTTCAAAGTCTGGTCCCACTGGGATGCTACGCAAAGACTTTGATTCCACTACCGGCCTATCGCAACCTTTTGTAATGTTTTGCGTATAGAAAGTACAAGGAGCACGAGTGAATGATGAACTTGCCTGGGTTCTCCAGGCACAGCAAGGCAACGACGAAGCGTTTACAAGACTTGTTGAGGAGCATCAAACGCACGTCTACAATTTGTGCTATCGCATGTTAGGCGAGCCGGAAGCCGCTGAAGATGCCGCGCAGGAAACCTTCCTGCGGGCCTATCAGAACTTGCATCGCTATGACCAGAGTCGGTCGTTTGCTACCTGGCTGCTTTCCATTGGTGCACATTATTGCATCGACAGGTTGCGCCGGCGTAAGCTTGCAGTGTTCTCAGTGGATGAAGAGAACGACGACGGGACAAGCTTTGAAATTGCCGACGCCTCTTCACCCGACCCGGAAGGTGAAACCGTTAGACATGAAGACCGCGACCGCCTTCACAGTTTGCTGAAAGACCTAGATGATACCGATCGGGCGGCTGTGATCATGCGATACTGGTATGACTATTCTGAAATTGAAATTGCCGAATCTCTAAAATTGACAGTTAGCGCTGTCAAAAGCCGTCTGCACCGGGCGCGGCGCGCCCTGGCAGGAATGTGGCAGGAAGACGGGCAGAGCTCGCCTCGCGCTCGCACTGAAAGGAGAGTCCATGAATCACCAGCCTTTTGAAGATTGGTTGTTGAATGAAAAGCTGATCGATCCCAAACAGAAGCTCGATCTTGATGCACATCTGCGGGTATGCTCTTATTGCAGCGCGCTGGCTGAAACAGGCATGGCTTTACGTTCAGTGAAGAAGGCTGCACCTGCGGCCGGCTTCACAGCTCGCTTCCAGACTCATTTGGTCGCGCGCAAGCTGGCGGAGCGTCGCCGTAGATTGTGGGGTGCGATCTTATTCACATTCGGAGGCCTCGTCATGCTGACATGGATTGCCGGGCCGTACCTGGTCTCCTTCTTTGCGTCGCCTGCCACCTGGATCACTTCCCTGATCGAATGGGGGGTCTTCCTGATTACGACTCTGCAGGCAGTTGCACAGGCAGGCTCCGTGATAGTACGTGTGATGCCAAGTTTCCTTACGCCTTTTGGATTTATGGTATTGATTTCCGCGCTGGCGGGGATTGGTCTTTTATGGTCTGTATCAATATGGCGGTTCGCCCATCGGGGGGTTCCGCGAGGAGTGTAATCTATGAAGAAAACAACCTTCAAACTTTTTATCCTATTTGTCCTGGTTACTCTGGTGCTCGTGCCGGCCCGTTCGGCTTATGCCCAGGGACCAAATCCAAATAATGGAGGACGTGTCATCTTCGGCAGCAATTTCACGCTGGAGAAAGGCGATACGTTTAATGGTGACCTGGTCGTCTTTGGCGGGAATGTCACCCTGGAAGAAGATACCAACCTGAATGGGAATCTGGTGGTCATTGGCGGCACGATCAAAAGCAACGGTGAAACAAATGGTGACGTAGTTGTGGTGGGTGGGCAGATTAGTCTTGAAAAATTGGCGCTTGTGACCGGTGATGTCGTCACCGTTGGTGGTCAGTTGACCCGTGCAGAAGGCGCGAAAATCGAAGGCGAAGTGGTCAATAATGTCGCACCAAACATCACATTTCCGGCCGGACGGATCCCGCCAATAGCACCGAATGCTCCTGTTGTACCAGATGTGCCAAGTCCCAACTTCCACATCAACTACAATCCTTTCGCAAGAGTTTTCTGGATTGGCTTTTGGGCAGTCTTTGTGTCTGGATTCGCGATGCTACTTGCCCTTTTCTGGCAACCGCAGCTTGAACGGGCCGGAAAAGCCATTGTTTCGCAACCACTCATGAGCGGTGCGATTGGCCTGTTGTCATTCTTTGTGGCAGCTATTCTCTTCCTAACCATTATTCCACCCATCATTGCGTTTTTTGCCTGGCTGTTTGGTGTGGTCGCGATGGGCTCAGAAGTCGGCGAGCGCTTCACCAAGTCACTTAATCAGACCTGGTCACCCGTGCTCAGCGTTGGGTTTGGGACATTTCTGCTGATGTTGGTTGGCGGTGCGATTGGTTTGGTACCCTGCCTCGGAGGCTTGATGCTCTTCCTGCTCGGCATGCTAGGAATCGGGGGGGCCGTGATGACCTGGTTTGGGGTGCGGCCACCTCAAGTTCCTGCAATGCCAGTTTTGACCCCGCCTACCGACTCTTCCAGCTCTTCCGCAGAGCAGGCGCCACCCACCGCCTAGCCTTAAAAATCTCTCATGTTATAATAAATCCGCCCCGAGCAACATTGGGGCGGATTTATTTATAGAGGCACTATGGCATTCAGAGAAACACCAATTCCCAATACGATTATTCATAATTCTCCACCTCCGCTCGTTGAAGTCTCCGGGACACATCATGATATGGGATGTCAGATCGGAGAAGCGCGGCGTGAGCAGATCCAGCATAGTATTGAAAATGCACATATCCTGATCGATCTATCCTACGATTCATTGGAACTTACGTGGGATGGAGCCAAGATCCAGTCGCGCAAATATCTGCCCTTCGTCGAAGAGCGTTATCCACAATATATCGAAGAAATGCAAGGTGTTGCCAAAGGTGCAAACGTTGCATTTGATGATGTTGTGGTATTGAATGTGATGGAGGCTATGACGATGGATGCGCTTCATCTGACGCGCTGCACAAGTTTTGCAGTCAATGAAGAATGCACAGCTGATGGTCATGTACTTCTCGCACACAATGAAGATTGGGTCCCTGAAGATGAGAATGATGTCTTTGTCGTCTCAGCAAGACCAAAGGAGGAACCCCCGTTCCTTGCCATGACGTATGGCGGGCTCCTGCCCAATGTGGGATTCAACGCTTATGGCATTGCCCAACTCATCGATTCAGTCTATCCCAACGATTCACGGATCGGGATTCCCCGCCTGGTGGTGGCACGTGCCGTCCTAGCCGCGAGACGCGTTTCAGGCGCCATTGGACGGACACTCGTTTCTCATCGCGCCGCGGGTTATAACCATTTGCTGGCGCATGAGAGTGGGGAGCTCTATTCGGTAGAGGTTTCTGCGCGCAGATTCGACATCTTGCATGGGACAGATGGGTATATGGTCCATACTAATCATTATTTTTCCCAGATCATGAAGGAGATCGAAAACGATCCTGAGGAATTGATCTCTTCCCGTGTACGCTATTTCCGTGCGAACCGCTTATTGAGACAAAACTCCACGCACACCATCAAGACCTTGCAGGCGATCCAGAAGGATCATGTCAACCTGCCGAACTCGATCTGTAATCATAATATCGCAGGCATTGATCCTCTTGACCGCGAGAATACCATCTCTGCCATGGTGATCGATCTCACCTCACGTGAAATGCATATTGCCTGGGGAAACCCCTGCCAGAATGCATATCATACTTATCATTTGAATGATTAAAGGTTTCAAAAAATAGATAAAAGCACCTCCTGTCCAATTTCAACAGGAGGTGCTTTTGTTTTGCAAATCATATTCTTGCTTCTTCAGACAGGCCTCACAGAGAGTCGGTTTGATTTCGACAATAATATCGCATAGAAAACCAACAAAATTATCATGATCCAGGGGATGTAAATCAGTGGGTCAGTGAGTATGTAAGCGCCCTGATAAAGAACGCTATCGCCGAAGCCCAGGTAACTGACCAGGCGCCAAATATCCAGAAGAGCATAGGGTCCGAATAATACCCACAACAAGACTCGAAGCCATTTTTGTTCAGAGGTGGCAAGCAAATAGGCAAAGATGACCACGCCGATGGACAATTCCCAGACCATGTCCAGCCAGATAAAAGCCCCGAGATAAAATGCAAAGGCCAGTGCCAGCGCGGTTTCTGGAACCTCATTGCCTGCTTTTTGACTGGGATTGCGAAGAAACTTCAAACTGACCCATCCGAGCGGGAGGAGCAGGATCAATTTGATAATTGTTGCCAAACGCATGTTTGCGGCCGATACTCCCAGAGAGTACAAAACAATTTGCATAATGGAGTGGTTATAGCCAAGAAAAGGTTTATCGGGACCCCACCAGGGATAGTTACGCGTAAGACGAGCGAGGAACACAAAATAATCCTGATATTGCCGGATGCCATAGTCAAATCCGCCTGCCAGGATCGTAACCCCTGCCACAATGAGATAAGCCAGCGCTGCTCCGAGCAGTAATTTCAAAAAGAAACGATATCGTCCCAGCAGTAGGGGCAATACCAGGGCAAACGCCCAGTGCGGCTTGATAGGGAGGATCACTGCACCTAACCAGAACGATGCCCAAACTAGCTTTTCCTGCAAGATTGCGTCGATCAGGAATGTTGCGAACAGGGCAATAAGGATATAGGTATTCATGTAGGACAAGTCATCCCAAAAGGCTGAGAATACAAGATAAACCGGCAATAGTCCGGCCCATTGTCTGACAACGTTGATTAAATTATTTTGGGCGAATATCCGATCCCACCCTATATATAACAGCCCATAAACCAGAATATGGATAACCACCAGGAGGGGCAACAGAATTTGTAACGGTAAAAGCAGGAGTGGTGAGAAAAAGAATGCAAAGGCGGGCGAGTAAAGATAATGCGCCTCCACATGTTCAAGAGAACCCTTGTTATATAAATCTTCGCCCGCCTGGAAGTGCTGGGCAGCTGCAATATACGATTGCTGTAAATCAGCTGAGACCTGAACGCCCTCTGCTACCGCCTCAGGCCGCATGGCATCTGAGAAAAGGAATATCTGAATGGCAAGCCGCAGCAGGGCATAGAGGATTGCCAGAGTAAGAAGCACGCGGTAAGTCTTCGACCTGGACCAATATTCCTTTATGTAGGCCACGTTGTGTTACCCTTTTGGTTTTAAGCGGCTGGTTAAATCTCGCAACTGGACGAATGAAATCGGTTTGATCATCACAAAGTCCACTTCTTCATTGTACGCTTCACCCATGCGGGCATCAGCAGTGGTGATGATGACAATCGTTTTTGAAAATTGGTCTTCTTTCTTGATAATGTTGGTTAACAGATCTGCACCTGAAATGTGCGGCAGATGCATATCCAGCAAAATCAGGAATGGGACTATTCCGTTTTGCAACCTCTCTTGCGCGGCTTGTCCATCTGCAATAATTTCCACTTCAAAGCCGACCCCTCGAAGTGCTTCCGCAAAAATGCTGGCGAGGTCTTCATCATCTTCGATAATTAGGGCTAATTCACTCATCCAATTCTCCATTTCTCAATGTTCTCCTCAGGGATGACAAGAGGAAGTGTGATTGTAAACATGCTACCCACATCTGTCTTGCTCTTAACGTTGATATCTCCATCCATCAAATGAACCAACTGCTTGACAATGGATAAGCCCAGCCCAAAACCGCCGTGGACGCGGGTGGTCGTGCCTTCCACCTGACGGAACGTGTCGAATATATAGGGGATCTCGGACTCGGGGATGCCGGATCCGCTATCAGATACTTCTATGCCCCACCGGTTTCGATAGGGAGAAAAGAGTCTCACATGCACTATGCCATGTTCTGTAAATTTAATACTATTACTGACCAGGTTGAGCAAAATTTGATGCAAGCGTGCCGCGTCACCGTTTAATACTTCGGGGAGACTATCATCAATTTCACTGGTCAGCTTCAGGTTTTTGTCGTGAGCGCTCTGATCCAAAATGCTATGTAGATTCTCCAGTAATTCGGCAGGTCTGACAGGTGCCATTTGAATGGTCAGTTTGCCTGCCTCCATTTGCGCCTGGTCGAGCAGATCATTGATCAGACCCAGCAGGCGTTGGGTGTTCTTCATGATGCGCTCAGACATATTGATTTGCTTGTCATTCATTGGCCCATAGACTGCCTCTTTGAACATTTCGGCATACCCTAAAATGGCATTCAGCGGGGTACGAAGTTCGTGAGAAACGATGGCAACGAAGGTGCTCTTAAGTTTTTCCACCTCGGCTTCACGTGTAAAATCACGGAACACAGTCACCGTTCCAATGTTTGCAAATCTATCTTTGGTGTAATCGTAGACTTGTGCCGCACTGATGGAGAGAGTCTTCTGATCCCATTCGATTCGAAAACTTGGCGGCTGGGTATCATACTCCATCATGGCACGTAAAAGAGTACGGCTTCTGGGAGAAAGCTTCGGATGTTCGATGAGATCGCGAAAGTTTTTATCAACGATCAATTCCAGTGGAAGGTCGAGCATTCCTGTTAACGCCGGATTCGCCAGGATTGCATTCCAGCTTGTGTCAAAAACAACGACGCCATCGGCAATGGAATTCAGAATTGCCTGACTCCGGCCAGCTTCAATTCTTTCACGTTCCAGTGACTCAGCCAGGGCCTTTGTGCGTTCTATAACCACGTGATCGAGGTTTGCATTAATGGTGCGCAGTTCTTTTAAAGCCTGCTCCAGACTGCGTGAGGAGAGCCAGGACACAAGGGCAATTACGAAAAAACCTATGATGGCAGGGCTATTCGGCACACTATTTACGGACAAAGCAAGTACTGAAACAATAATCCCACTGATCGAGCTGAAAACGAAACTGGACCAGGGAACCAGCAATATACTTGCCATAATTATTGGGATAGCGAAACCAAATAAACTTCGGCCCCCAGATACCTGTTGAGGTGTGTCACTAAATGCAAAAACAATCGTTAAAAAGACCAAGAAAATAACTGCCGCGATTCGGCCTGAAAAGCGAGTATTAATCGAATACACGAGCAACATTCCAAGAATTGTGGTAAGACTACCAATAACGATCAAATCCACATTTTCCCAGGCGATGGCCTTGAAATAAACTGATACTAACGATATTACGATAGCCAGAAGAGATAGCGCAACAATACTCATGACCAGAATATTAAGAATTCTTCTTCGGCGAATATCATCCGCATCCGTAGTGGAGATTGTCAAAAAACGATTTAGGGAATTCATGATAACAACTCGTTATGGAATGAATTTCTCGTTGCATGTGTCATTCGTCATTATTAATCCTGGTGCATTCGCGTGGGAGAATGGTAGCTCCAAAGAGGATAACAAATTGATCATTTAAGCGCACAGGGATGCACGCCTCAGCAATATTTCGGCCGGTTCATGTATTTTGAGATGTGCTTAATGCAAGCAGCATATCCATGGCCTGAAGATACTCTTTCCAACCGGGGTAAAGCGCAAAGTCATCCTGCTGGTAAGCTTCGTCAGGATACATGATCTTCACTCGCAGGAAATTATAAAGGGCACGTTGTTCTCTGGTTGCCTGGCCCATCTCAGCTAGGGCCCTGCCATAATGGTGATGACGTTGATTTCCTGCAACGTGTGGAAACATGGCATCGATGCGCTGCTGAACATTTTCAGTGGGCATTCCACAATATTCATCTAGAAAATTGCATAGACGCGTGCATTCCTGTAAAGGGTTGTGAATTAATTGCTCATAAGCAATAAAAATCTTTTTGTGACTTCCCTGTACGGAGGAAAGTATATTGAGCATGCAATACTGCCAGTAAGCAAATCCTGCGGAAAATGGTATGTTTTCTTCATTCATTTCTTCAGTCCTTGCAGACGATAGAGCTACTTCTGCAGGGTGTCTTACAGTGATCACATAGATAGGATCCTCCCAAACCTTTACCCAGAAAGGCAATGTCAGAGGCAGACGAGCATCTTTCCAAATCCATGACTCAAATTTGTTTTGTAGGGTTTTCTGATCCATTTCCTGAAGAAGTCCCAATGCTTTTTCACGAAATACAGGATCCGATGCCTTTTTCTCCAACAGTTCATGGGCCGGCGGGATCCTGTCATTGTTATCTAAAAGTTTGTCATTCAAGTTCTGCAGGGGTATATATTCCATATACCCATACCCGCGCGGGTCATTAATATCCGATTCCCATAAATTTTTTTCACCACCGCTATAAGCTCCCCATAGTCGAATTAGTTCGGCGATTAGGGAAGTGCCACTCCGCATGGTTCCCAAGACAATGATTCTTTTTGGCATATTGTTTTCTTAATTCCTTATCAAGTAGTAAAACGCGCTGCAAGGCGAATCATCAGAATGCGGTACTCCTATTCAAAATCCTACTGCGCAAGAGCCAGTGCGCTGATCACCGCGGAGCGGATCACCAGGCTAGGGTTGTACAAGCACTTTCCGATCCACAAAGGCGGATACGGCCGATCGAAATGTTCTGTGAGCCAGCGAGCTCCGTTTCTTAAAGGACTTTTTGGTATTTTCGCCACGTTCTCATTCCAAAACCAGAGGGCTTGCATGGCATACGCTGTCTCTTCGGCAGTGGACAGATAGGTGCCCCATGAACCATCTCTGTTCTGCGAGCGGAGAATCCATCTCATAGATTCCTCCACAAACTCACTTGCAAATTTGGCACAGGCAATGACGGCGTGCGCGGTCGCGTAATATGCGGAAGAATGCCATTTATCCACCCAGTAGGGATTTGATCCCTTCGCTTTCTGCAGGAAGCGGATCACCTTCTGGACAGAGGAATTTTTTTGATCGAGCCCCGCTTGTCCCAGCGCGCCGAGTACATGGATGTTTGCACTGATGGATGGATTCGCCTCCAGATCGAAACAACGGAAATGATCTTTTTCCTCATATATTAACACGCTGGCGAGATCCTTTTCACAACCGAATCGTAGCAAAGTATCATATACCAACCCGGTGTCATCGCTGTCTTTGACAGAATAATCCGCGGCAAAGCCCACCCCGCGCTTCGCCTGCCAGGCATTTGAGAGGAAATCAAGGTGAGGCTTGAGCTTTCTATTCTTTTTCACCTCCGGAATAAAACTTAGGTTCCACAACGCCCAGGCAATTTCAAAAACATCAAAAGGCGCCACATTGGGCATTCCACCATCCGGCTTCATCACGCTTCGCAAATAATTCAAGGAGGCTTCATCGCCTGTTTTGACATACGTGGCAAAATAAGCGGTCGCAGAAGGACTGACCCCTACAGAACCATTGCTCTCCTGTAGATTTTCGATATCCAGCATGTGCTTGCCATCAGTGCCGGCCATTTCCGCAGAAAAAGCCATGGTCACATTCCGGCTGATCATATTGTCATGGAGATACGAAAGCTTCTTGGTGCGTAGCTTGGATAAACGTCCCAGGATGCGATTCCCCTGGTCTTTGATGATGCCCAGTTTCTCGGCCTCCGCTGCCAGGGTTGGAGCGATCATTTCAAAGCCGACAGTGGCTCCGTTTGGATCAGATTGGAGCCCCTGGGTCGCCGCGCCGACAATCCGCTCGAGAGCAAGTTTCCCATTCTCGATTCGGACCTTATCCCGCACGCGTCGTCCCTGATACGAGAGAGCGATCATGGCAGCCAGCGTACATAACACGCGATCATGGTAGTACATGGGGGCAGGTGCGCCCCACGAACCATCGGGTAATTGATTTTCGGCGAGCCAGGAAAGGGCATGGCTGCTCAAGTTCCAGTCGATCTCACCGAGGCGGGCCGCCCAGGCCGTATCATAAGCCGTGCTGCCCATGTGACCGGGTCCGATTTCATCTACCAATTTTGAAATAATATCCGTCATTCCTCGCTCCCCCTTTCGGGCATCCATAAATTGAATTTTAGTTTTCCAACTCCAAAAGCATGATCTTTATGGTGGCGGTAATACTCCCTTAGCCATGCGAGCTCATCGCCAGACAGTTTTGTGTAATCCGGTTCTGGCGTAGGACGGACAAAAATATGATCATAAAGAATAGCCCGTAATTGGTGTTGCGTCATATAAGGCGAGGGGCTGAGTGAAAAATACAAATCCTCTTCCCCTGTTGTGAGGAGCGGCATATCGAAAACGCTGAATTTATCGAAGCCGATGAACAGACTGACCCGCAGCATGTCTTCGCCATAATATTTTCGAATGATGGTTTGTTTATCCGGTATCGAACCGTGGGCCACATAATGTTCTACAGAGAGGCGTGAAATAGTTTCTGTGACTTCGTCTGCAAAGACCCCAAAGAACAGGCGAACGTTTGTGTTCTGCTTCGTTGCTTCTGTCACCTCGTACATGGACTGCAACGCATATTCATACTGCGTGCCAGTCAGCACATCCCGATAATCCCCATAGAAGCGGACCTTTACATTGTATTGTTCAAAGAATTGGCGATAGTTTCTGTCTGTGGCGGTACGCACCAGTCCATCTATTCCGACGCGCCGCGTGTATTCGTCTCCTCGGCGCATCAGTTCTCGTCCGAACACAGGCGCCAGGATGGTATCGATGCCGTGATCGAAGAGCATGGCACACAGTTCAACATGATTTCGGATCGAAACATCCATGTAGGTTTCGAAGAAATCACCCTTGATCTCAGCGGCATGTTCGAGCAGAAACCAGCGTCGTGTGCCATTCACTGGGAAGACACAAACCTTTTCGCCGGTCGCCTTTACGAGCGCTGCAACTTCCTCCGTGGGAAGTTGCAGGAAGCTCTCAAAGGAAATCATTGGTTTCTCCATACGCGGGACATAAATCGGGGAGGCTGATTTGGATATTCCACGTCGCTTGATAGGGTTTTTGTGAGCAAGTCTTCTTCCTTTTGAAGAGCGAGTCTGAAATTCTACACGCGCCACACCTGTGCCGGTTTTTCTTATCGTAATGGTGAAGGAATGCAAAAGTCATCGCATGGAACATGTGTGAAACACATGGATGACCAATACGCTTCTATAAATTGAGGGAGGAGGTGAAGTGTATTTGGTTTATTCTGAGCTTGCCAGACGCTTCACCGTGCGGGAGCTAATGCCTGCCATGGCGACCATTGCATGATTTGTGTCTTCGAGATGGAATCCCAGCCTGCGCTTTACATCGTAGGCTCCGCTTCCAAACCGAACCAGACGGACCTGGTGTTCAAAGGCTTCCTGTAAAGCAGTATATAACAGAAGGAAATATCCTCCAGGCACATCATCTTCAAGCCCAAGCGCCACAGCAAGCTGGAACTTGTTATCACGGATGACCGCGCCGCAGCCAACCAACTGATTGTCTTTGTGGATTTCAAGCCACGTGCCGTCTATCATCGAAAAGTTTTCAAGCAGACCACGCATCCAGGGATTGGGCGCGGAACCATGCCAGATCGAGACGTTTCGAATCAATCGTAGAGCTCGATCTATATCTGAAATCGTTCTGTGTTTGCTGAGAACGAGCCCATGCTGTTCAGCTTCTCGCAGGCTACGTTTGTAATGCTGACGATCATGCTTGTTGCCAGCTTCCAGATATTCTTCGAAGCTTTGCCATTCCATCGGCATATATGTCCCTGGCTCCGATAGGGTGACAGGCTCAAACCCTGCGGGCCAGGAGGGGTATCGTAATTGCTCTGTAAGCAAGTAATCGAACAGCAGGAATGAACAACGCTGTTTTTTGAACTCGTCCTGTGCGGCTTGCACCAGTATGGTCAAGGCCTCATCTCGGGCCGGCTCGCCCGGCAGAAGCAAGGCGGAGGTATCTGCCAGCGGTGAACGGCAAACAAGCAGCGGTCTGCGTTTGAGGACGGAAGCCATAAAACGCCGCGCGACTTCCGGGAGAGGCAAAGGCTCATTGTGGATCTTAAAAAGAGCGGCACCCGCAATAGGCGTATCCCCATCCCAGGCAATCAGATAGGTGGGGGGACAATCTGCCATGGCTCGTTCTCCAAACTGATACCAGTGGTGGCTTTGAAAGCCGCGTCCCGCGACCACGCGATCCCAGATTTGGGGATTTATTTCATGAATACTGCTGAAACTCTGTACGTTTAATTTCGCCATAATGACTCCTGCGCGCTTCCATTTTACATGAGCAAAATGAAAACAAACATTATCTTATTATGCCTTGCAAAAATGCAAAGTGCCTACATCCAAATTCTGCGGTACTCTGTCACTATGCAAAATTATACCTTTCGTCTAAAGTCCGGACAGGACCTGTTTGACTCAATCGAAGCTTTTGTTAAGGAAAAGCACATCGAAGCGGGGTGCATCCTGAGCGGGGTGGGAAGCCTGACGCATGCAACCCTGCGCCTGGCGAACCGTGAGTTTTTATCAGAATATGATGGACATTTCGAGATCGTTTCGCTCATTGGCACGGTTTCGATCTATGGGTCGCATTTGCATATCTCGATTTCGGATGAAGATGGCAAAACAATTGGCGGACATTTTGAATCAGGCTGCAAAATCTATACCACGGCTGAAATTGTCATTGCCGTCTTCAGCGACGTTATTTATAAACGCGAGTTTGCAGAAGATTCTGGCTATGATGAGTTGACGGTTTATGATGTATAGGGGCAGGTCTTAGACCTGCCTTTTCAGTGCTGCCAAAAATTCTGCCTCATTCCTCACTGTTTTATTAAAGATCAATCGTTTTCCAAGCCGTGTCAATTGGGGCGGATCTACATAGGTGGTTGCCAGTACTTCCTCCTGACCGAACACATCATTTGCCTTACCATCGAGCAGGATTTTTCCCTGCGACATGGCAATCACGCGCTCGAAATTTTCTGCACAAAAATCTATGTCATGTGTGATCGTGATCACAGTCTTGCCGCGCGCTCGCAATGCGGCGATTACGTTGGCAATCCGCGCGATGTTGACCGCATCCTGCCCTGTGGTCGGTTCATCGAAAATAACAATATCGGTATCCATCGAAATAATGGAAGCCAGGGCAACCATCTTACGCCAGGTGACGGATAAGTCATATGGATTCGTTTCCGTTTTATCGGATAACTCTGTCAGTGTGAGCGCGTCCTTGACCAACATCTGAGCCTGGTCGCCGTGATAACCAAGATTTCTCGGCCCAAACGCGACCTCCACGCCAACCGTCTTGGAAAACAACTGTTCATCCGGGTTCTGAAAAACGTAGCCAACCCGGCTGGCGAGTTTTGAAACGGAATATTTGGTTGTATCCCAATCGCCGATCAGCACGTGACCCTGGGTGGGCTGCAACAGACCATTCAAATGTTTGACAAGGGTCGTCTTTCCCGCGCCATTCTGACCGACAATCGCAACTTGCTCGCCAGAATCAATGCTCAGCGAGATATCTTTAAGAGCCTGCACGCCATTAGGATACGTGAATTGGAGATTGGAGATTTCAATTTTCATAATGATTGTCCATCATAAATAACAAACAAATACAAGTCCACATTCATATATGGTTATCCGCGGCGAAGCCTTCCGCTGCTTCGTCTAATGTGACGGGCAATTCGTTCCTTTTCCAAAGGCCCATTTCCTTTGCCTTGCGCGCTACAGATGTGTAACGCGAGATTCCGAATCCATTTTCCTGCAGGATAGGAGAGGTCAAAACTTCTGAAGGAGTTCCATCGAGCAATAGTTGTCCATCTTTTAACGCAATGACTCGATCCGCAAATTGGGCGATCCATTCCACTTTATGTTCCACCAATATGACGGTCATGCCGCTTTCCGCCATCCTGCGTATCACCGCGAAAACTTCGCGCGTCCCGATCGGATCCATCTGCGAGGTGGGCTCGTCGAGCACGAGAACCTTGGGTTGCATGACCAGGATCGATGTCAGGGCGACGCGCTGCTGTTGTCCTCCCGATAAAGAGTAAGGAGAACGCTCCGCCAGATCACTGATGCCAGTTAATTGCATGGCATCTTCCACGCGCACCTTCATCTCCTCGCGCGGGATGCCGATATTTTCCAAGCCAAAGGCAAGCTCTTCGAAGACAGTATACTTCGCGCCGCTGATCTGATTGAATGGATTTTGAAATGCGAGACCGACATTCAATACCCATTCGCTCAGTGTTGAATCGAGTGATTCCTTCCCTAACACTTCAACGAGGCCGCTGAGTTCCCCTTTGAAAAAATGGGGGACAAAACCTGCCAGCGTATAACATAGAGTGGATTTGCCTGCACCGTTCGGCCCAATGATTGCCAGGAATTCACCTTCATTCACCTGCAAGTTAATATTTTGCAGAGCGGGTGTATCTGTCAATGGGTATTTGTAGGTGACGTCTTGCAGGTTTACAATAGCCATAATCTGAGGACAATGGTGAGGATGACCAGCATGATAAGGAACCAGCGGATTGTTCTATCGAGATTTGTGTCCGGAATATCGTATAAAGAGGTTTTCGTATGAGTGGAAGTAAAGCCGCGGGCTTCGATGGCGATGGCGCGTTCTTCCACCTCCACCAGCGAGCCAAAGACCAGTGGCCCAACCAGGGGGCCCAGCGAACCAACTCTCCTCAAGAAACTGCTTTGCGTATCCAAGCCTCTGGAACGCTGGGCAGCGATGATCGTTTGGGCCTTGGCTTGCATCTGAGGCAAAATTTGAAGTGTGGAAATAATGACATAGGCAAACTGACCGGGCAAGCCGCGCCGCGTCAGGTCGCTCATTAATTCGCTTGGGTGAGTGGTCAACAAAAAGAGAGTAAAAGAAGAAACCATCATAACAATGCGCATGGCATTCCGAAACGCGAACAATAAACTTTCCTGGGTAATATCCAGAAACCAAATCTTGAAAATCACTTGATCGCCAATGGGTTGGAAGAAAGCCTGCATCAAAAAGAGGAAGCCAGCTGCAGGCAGGATCAGCCGCAATAACGCACGGAAAAACTCACGGTTGACTCTACCAATAAAACTTAGAGGAAGTACTACAATCAAGAAAAGAATGTGAGGCGTCCAATACCAGGGACCGAGAAATGAAATCAAAACCAATCCAAAGACTAATGTTAGCTTTGTGAGAGGGTTGAGATGATGGAGTGGACTATCTCGTTTTACATAGAAAGAGAGCCGCTCATGCATGATTTGAATTATAAATCACAAGCGAAGCACACCGCTAAGCGGCAGGTTGTACAAAAAAGAGACCAGACTTTTCGAGCCTGGTCTCTTTTTCAAAATCATGAAATTAGCCGCCAAGTACGTTGCGAAGGATGAACGCAGCAAATAGGACCAGTAACACAACCACGCCTACGGCAATATAGAGTTGGGTCTGGCTGGTGCCGCCTTCCGTTTCGACATTTTCAGGGCGCGGGAAGCGAGCCACAAAGCGCTTGGAAAGTCCCTGCACGATTGCAAAAGCAAGCATACAAGTGGTAATCTTGTCCACCGGCTCTACCAGGAAATTAGTGCTGAATACGGCTTGCAGAACACCTTGTCCGGTTTGGAGCAAATAAGCTGTGATAAAGGAAGAACCGCTGGCTGTGATCCCACCATACAAATATACTCCAATCGGCGTTGAAACCGTTGCGGCGGTCAGCGCCACAAGGAAGCCAGTCACAACGACTTTCCACCAGCTTTTGAATAATCCTGCATTGGCGCACAGGCCAGCGACTAAACCAATGAAGAAGGCAACCGGCCACCAGGGCAAAGCGTTCGGGTCGATCGCGAGGCCCCAAATGGTGTTGGAAAGAGCGCCTGTCACCGCGCCGGCCCACGGCCCACAAAGGACAGCAACCAGCACGGTACCAATTGAATCCAGGTACACCGGTAACTTGAGCAGGACAACGATCTGCCCAATGGCTATGTTTATGGCAATCGCCACAGGGATAAGCACCCATGTCATTGTGTTGAAATTACTTCCAATATTTAGCCAGGAACTGGTCTTCTGGCGTTGCATGGCTGTTTCTCGCATGGTTACCTCCATCGAAGATTATTGATCTGCCCGCAGGGAATTGAAGCCATTCTTTAACTGAAATTTGCCATTTTCCTGCGGATTGTCTTTCAGATTGTAACCCTGAATCGCCTTCATCGTTTCGGGGAATAGATTTCAAACTCCTGGCGTCGGAGTTGCAACTGCCAGCTTTTCAATTCTTGACACAAACAAATCAATGAAGTCCCGGGCTCGTACCTCCAGCGCCACTTTCATATTGGCGGGCTTTTTGCCATAGTTATAAAAATCAGCCACGGTCTTGCCCATCGAAATGCCACCAGAAAGATCCACCTCGACCGGAAGTTCCTGATACGTGCATAACTCGGGTGCAAATGTCAATGCCAGCGCTAATGGATCATTGATCACGCATCCCTCAATTTTCTGATACTCATCATGAAATTCCATATAGAAGCGAGTTGCCTCTGCCACAAATGTTGTGATCGGGGACTCAAAGTTTTGTAATCGGCTCACATCCCCCGGCATGAGAATGCATTGATAGGTCACGTCCAGTGGTACGAGCGTGGTGGGGATTCCGGCCTGATAAACAATCTGCGCGGCATGAGGATCGACGTACGTATTAAATTCGGCGAGCGCAGTTGTGTTGCCTTCATGCCGAATTGCTCCGCCCATGATGATAATTTCCTTGAGTGCCTCGACAATGCGCGGCTCTTTGCGAATTGCCAAAGCGACGTTCGTTAGTGGGGCGATCGCCAGCAGTGTGATTTCTCCCGGTGAGGCGAGAATTTTGTCGATGAGAAAATCGCTCCCATGCTGGATGACAGGCTTGATCCGGGGTTCTGGAAGCTGCGCGTACCCGAGGCCGGTGTCTCCGTGCGTCTCCGGCGCGAGCAGGGATGGCTGCACGAGCGGCAAGTGACAGCCTTTTGCAACAGGGATATGACCGGCATTCGCCAGCTCTAAAATAGAGAGTGCATTCGTTGTGCCTTGGTCCAGCGAACAGTTACCATGTACCACGCTCAAGCCTTCGAGGGACAATTCTGGGGAAGCCAGTGCAAGCAGGATGGCACAGGCGTCATCGATACCTGGGTCGGTATCAAATAGGATTTTTTTCGGCATGTTATCCGCTAAGGCTCCGACTCAGCGTTTCCATTCTTTGCAAAAATAGCTCAATGAAGTCCTCGCCACGCACATCCATTGCGACTTGTAGGTTGGCAGGTTTTTTCGTGACATTGAAAATGTCCGCCAACGTCTTGCCCATGGAAACGCCGCCGGAGATATCCACATCCACGTAATAATTTTTCAACGTTAAAAGCTCAGGAGCAATGATCGTTGCCAGAGTCAATGGGTCGTGTAAGGCACAGCCTTCGTATCCCAGTTCAATGGAGGCTTTCAAATAGACGTCAATTGCGTCCTTGAGAAAACGCGTCACAGGAGAGTTGATCTTTATCAGGCGATCAACGTGCTCCTGTTTTAACAGACATTTATGGGTCACATCCAATGGAATCAATGTAATTGGAATCCCCGAATGAAAAACGATGTGCGCGGCATGCGGGTCAACGTAGATGTTGAACTCTGCCAAAGGAGTCATATTTCCTCCTTCTTGTATCGCCCCGCCCATGATCACCAGTTCTTTGACAGCCTTTGCAAATCCTGGTTCCTTGCGGATCGCCATTGCAATATTTGTTAATGGACCAATGGGAAAAATACTGATCTCACTTGGTTCGGCAAGGACACGTTCGATCAAATAATCCACGGCATGTCCCGGGACTGGTTTTGCCTGCGGCTCGGGTAACTTTGCGTTACCAATGCCGCTTTCGCCATGAACGTGCGCGGAGGCTCGCAATGGTTGAACCAGCGGCAGTACGCTTCCCTGCACAACAGGAATATGAATGGCGCGTCCCAATTCCAGCACGGATAAGGCGTTGCGTGTGGCTTTGTCGACGGTGACGTTCCCTTGTGTAGTGGTCAGCGCTTCCAGTTTGATCTCGGGCGAAGCCAAAGCCAATAAAAATGTGAAGGCGTCATCCACGCCGGGGTCGGTATCAATAATAATTCGTTTGGGGTCCATAGGTAAGTATGTCATTGCGAGGGCGTTTGGGCGTACGTTGCCCGCCCGAAGCAATCTCCATTAAAACATCCTTTAATTCGCCAGAAATTATCTCTCAAACTGGAGATGGCTCACTTGCAGCGTAGATGCAAGTGCAGGTGTCGCGCTAGGCTTCTTCTTGCAAGGCCATAAACCTTTCTACCTCTTGCTGGGTTGGTAAGGAGGGTTGCGCGCCAAATTTTGTTGTTGCCAGCGCCCCACAAGCGCATCCATAGCGGACAGCTTCTTCAAGTAATTTATTTCTCAACAGGGCAGAGGCAAACCCTCCAATAAATGCGTCGCCAGCGGCAGTCGTGTCAACCACCTCTACCTGATAAGTGTTTACGTGCGTTACCTGTTTATTCGAAACAATCAACGCACCATTTGCTCCCAGTGTGACAATTACATTTTGTGCGCCGCGTTCGAGCAAAGTCTTTGCAGCTTTTTCGGCGGAGGAAATATCATGTACGGATTGGTTCGTTAGCAAGCTGAGTTCGGTTTCGTTGGGGAGAACAAAATCCGAGAGCAAGATTAGTTGCTCGGGCAGGGAACGTGCAGGGGCCGGATTGAGCAGAACGCGCAATCCACTTTCCCGGGCACGTTGGGCAGCCGCCAAAACTGCCTCGATGGGAATCTCAAATTGGAGCAGGAGCAATTTGTAATCCAGGAAAGAGACGGTGTTCACATCCGCAGGACTTACCTGACCGTTGCCGCCCGGGGACAAGACAATATTGTTCTGCCCATTTGCATCCACAACGATAATGGCAGTTCCCGTTGCGGATTGGGAGTCGGTTTGAACGTGGGAAGTATCCACTTTGTTTTGCTTGAGATTGTTGATGAGTTCAGGCCCGAAGCTATCGTTCCCCACGCGACCCAACATGGAAACGGATGTGCCCTGCCTCGCCGCAGCAACTGCCTGGTTGGCTCCCTTGCCGCCCGGGATGATCTGCAGATCGCCTCCGCTGATGGTCTCGCCGGGCTGTGGAAAATGGGGTACCCGCACGACGAGATCAGCATTGAGCGAGCCAACATCGAGAATATCAGGCATGCACCGATTTTACTCGATTTGAAATTCCCCATTGGGTTTAGCATATAATTATTGGGCCTCGGAGATTCAATGAAAAAAATCTGGCCCTTCTCATTCTATTTTCTTTACTTTGCTGCATTCTCAGCGCTCATGCCATTCTTTGTCCTTTTCTATCAAAGACTTGGATTTAGAGGCGCGCAAATTGGATTACTGACCGGAATTCCTCCATTAATTACTTTGTTTGCTGCACCTTTCTGGACAGGTGTTGCCGATGCGAAACGATGGCATAAGCTGGTGATGGGCGTTGGGATTACGGTTGCAGTCTTAGCCGTATCTTTGCTTCCCTCCTTTACAAGCTTTGTGGTCATTTTTGTGCTGATCATTGTGTTCAACATATTTGCTTCCCCCATTGCTTCTCTGGCAGATAGCGCGACCATGAATATGCTGGGGGAGGAGCGAGCTATGTATGGACGCATTCGACTGGGTGGCACGATTGGATGGGGGCTGTTCGCGCCCATTGCCGGGGCATTGGTACAGAATTATGGATTGAAGCTCGCATTCTGGAGCTACTCAGCGATCATGCTGATCAATTTTTTCGTGAGCCAGAAATTTGTCCATGGTGCACACGAAGCAGGCCCAGCCAGGCCCAGCGGCATCCGGGTCCTGTTGACGAATCGGCGCTGGATCAATTTTCTGTTCATTGCTTTTTTGGGTGGCCTCGGCACATTTGCTGTCAACGCCTATTTATTTTCCTACATGGCCGAGCTGGGTGCCCACGAAACGACCATGGGATTTGCTCTTACTATTTCAACGCTGACCGAAATGCCCATATTCTTTTTTGGGGATCGACTGGTGAAGAGATTTACCAACTATGGCTTGCTGATATTGGCGCTGGTGATGGTTGCCATCCGGTCTCTATTACTCTCTGCGGTAAGCACACCTTTGATGGTTTTGGCCCTACAAGCATTTGGCGGCACAATATTTCCGGCCATGTGGCTGGCCGGTGTTTCTTATGCAGATGAAAACGCGCCAGCCGGTTTGAAATCCAGCGCACAGGGACTGTTCGGCGCAATGTGCTTTGGCTTTGGTTCGGGTGTGGGTGGCTTTATCGGAGGGCTGTTGCTGGAAAGCGTCGGCGGACGCGGCATGTTTTTGATCTTTGGAATCATTGTCCTGGTTGGGCTGGTTATCGCCGAGGGAATCAGGCGATTCTTTCCCGACAAGAATGAACTCCCCCAGGTTGCCGCAAGTGACTAGCGACAAATCAGAATAGGCAGTGGCGATTCGCGCAGCATAAAATTGACGGAACTGCCTACGGTCATTTCCTTCAGGATCGAGCCGCTATAACCACCCATGATAAGGAGATCAGCCTGGACCTCTTCTGCGGCTGCCTTTAATGTCTCCGCGGAGTATTTACTGCTGATGAAATCTGCTTCGATCTCATTGAACTCAACATAATTCTGAGCAAACTCCCGGGCGGAATTGTCCAAAGCTGTATCTTCCAAACCGGTCAGGATGGTTAATTTTGTTTGCCATTGCTCTGCCAGATACGTCGCAACGAACAGCGCCTCCTTTGATTTTGGGCTGCCATCAAATGCCAGCAGAGCATGCTGAAGAACAGAAACTTTCTCTGAAATTGCGAAAATTGGCCGGGAGGAGCGTGTAATCAGTGTTCGGATGTGAGATGCTAATGCTTTGATCCCTGTTGATGGGGGATGAGCGATCTTCATCACGATTAGATCTGTGAGGGCACAGCGCTCTAGTATTTTTTGAACTGCGTCACCCACTTCAATTGCCAATACGCCTTGAACTTTTTCTTTTGCACAGATTTGATTAAACTGTTCCTGTAGGGCGAGTACATCGGGATGATTTAATTCTGCGGCAGTTTTTACGATATGAAGACCATGCACATTTGCATTCTCCAAATGTGCAATATGAATTGCCTGATCAAGTGCGTCATGAGTTGTGCTGCTCCTATTGACAGGCACGAGGATATCTCTGAAGAGATGTTCTGAATATCGGTTGAGCAAGCGCGCCTTGCGCCAGCTTCCGATCTTTGACTCTTCGTTCGTTGCCTGGCGGCTCCTGTTATGGACCACTGCCTCGGCTGCTGCTTCCGGACGGATGGACCAGCCCAATTCTTTTTCCAGTTCACCGCGATGTTCAGACATCCACACGTAAAGATCAGTGACCGTTCGATTGGGGAACCAGCGCATCATGCCGCGCTCGCGAACGGCTTCCGCGAAGGGAAGATAGATTTCGCGGTACCAACTTTCGGCTGAGTCCTGGAGCGAGCATTCCTTCTGACCTTCTTCCTGGATCTGACAACGGCAGACGCAGATCTCATCCAGCAGTTTTTGATATCCACCGGGAATGGTAATTCTGAGATCCATGAATTCCGGTATTTTGCTTAAGCCCGTCTGTTCGAGGAAATCAGCGTACTCAGCTTTGATGATCAACTCATCGGGCTGAACATCCGGTGTTAGCGGAATATCGGTTTGAATTTCGATCACGTGGGCTTCGATCGTTTTCCAGCCTTCCTGGCGCGCGATCGAGACACGATGATTACCGTCGATCACAAAATAAACTTCGCTCACTTTATAAACTTCGATCTCTGGCAGGCCTGTACTGACTGGATCCAGGGAGATTGCTTTGATATTTGCCCAGCGCTGGCGATCTTCCAGGCGGCGCGGCAGGAAGGTGCGCGTGAAATCGGTGTAGCGCCCAACGCTCCCAATAATGGCATCCACGGGAATCATTTGGAGGCCCTTGTCGGAACGTCCCTGTAATTTGAGTTTGCTGGCTATTTCATCGTAGGACAGCAGTTCATTGGATCGGCCTGTGACGCGCGCCAGCACACCCTGCAATTTGGCTCGCAGGTGCGCCGACTGAAAATCATGGATCGCAAGACGAAAATTTGGATTCATGCTCATCGTTGAGAAACCTTATGATTATTATAGTGGTTTAAACGGCCCCTTTCAATGAATTCTACGCAATGCTTTCTGAGAGCTGAAATAAAAAGTCCATCAACGTAGATGGACTTTGTTCCTAAGAAGTCAAAACGTTCATTCAGTCTACATCATTCTCACTTGGTTTTCAAGGGCAGGCACTGATATTTTGAATATCAGACTGAATTTGTTGGATGCGATTTCCAGGGTTGGGATGAGTGCTGAAGAATTCCGGTGGCTGATTGCCGGTTTGCGAGGCCTCCAAAATTTGCATGACGCTGATCATTTCGTTGGGATCATATCCTGCTTCATTCATGAAACAAACGCCGAATTTGTCCGCCTCAAGTTCGTCATCGCGGCTGAATTTCAAAGTGACCAGTTGACCGATCAAGGCAGCAATTTGGGCGCTCTGAGCGCTGGACGGATTATTCGGATCGTAAGCAGCGATCACGGCTGCTCCCGTCAACCCCTCAGTGAGTTGTGTTTTGGCGATCTGTTCTGCGGAGTGACGCGCGACCACGTGTCCGATCTCATGTCCTAATACACCAGCCAGTTCACCTTCTGTCTGCAGTTTTTCATAAAGGGCGCGAGTGATGAAAACTTGGCCGCCCGGCAGCGCGAACGCATTGATGGTTTGAGGATCGGCGAGCAGATGAAAATCAAATTGATAGGGAGCATTACCTGCCGAGGAACCTTGCAGGATATTATTGCCAATCTGGTCCACAATGGCCTGATCGTTGGCATTCGCATCCTCTCCGCCAAACTGAGATTCCATTTCTGGAACGGCTTGCAGGCCAAGCGCAGTCTCCTGGTCAGGAGTAATACTGATGTGTTGAGTCTCTCCCGTAATCGGGTTATTTTGCGTGGTACCAAAATAGGAAATGATGGAGAAAATCGCGATAGCTGCCGCCATAATGAGACGGCCTGAGCAACCGGAACCTCTGCCTCCAAGAGACATGGGAGATGTTCTGTAATACATGGAACCTCCTGTTACCCCACTATACCGAAAAATGAAAATTTGATTAATTAGGGATAACCCCCGCCTGATTGATGACTTCCCTAATTGTTGAAATTCCTCATCAACTGTATATTAATGTTGTTCTCAGAAATAAAATCTAAAGGAGATTGAAAATGCTTACGAATATACTGATTTGGATTCTCTTGGGGGCGCTGGCAGGCTGGATTGCCAGCATGATTATGGGTCGCAATGCCCAAATGGGTGCGTTAGCGAACATCGTAGTTGGGATAGTCGGTGCCCTGATCGGTGGCTTCCTGATGAACGCGCTGGGCGCGCCAGGTGTGACCGGGTTTAACTTGTACAGTATCCTGGTTGCCATTGGTGGTGCTGTAGTCTTGTTGTTCATCGTGGGGATGATGCGCCGGGCCTAACCTAGACCAACAATGACGATTGATATTGATGAGGCCAAGGTTGAGCGGAATGAGTTTGGGTTGTGGCTGGGGTGGACCCTGGCGACGGCGGGAGGCATGCTTATCGGCTTCTTGCCTGCCCTGCTCCTAGTCAATGTGCTCAACCTTGGCTTAGCCCAAATCGTAGTCCCGGCGCTTGCCGGGACTCTTGTTGGTCTTGCCCAATGGGTGGCACTGCGGCGTTTTCTGACGGCCCACTCGGATTGGATCTTGGCAAGTGGAACTTCCTGGGCGGTTGGATATATTCTTGGGTTGTTCCTGATCCAAAACATGCCCAGCACCGTCCTGGGTAGTATCGCTGGATATTTGCTGTTTGGCGCAATTGTGGCAATTGTGCAGTGGCCTTTATTACGACGCGAGATTCCTCATTTGCTGGTGTGGATCATTGCCAGCGCCATCGGCTGGACGGCCGGCTTCTGGGCCAGTCGGGCTGTTTTGCCATTGTTCTATAACGGTTCATTGATTGCCCCTGCAGTGAGTACAACCGTCATTGCTGTGACCAGTGGATTGGTAGCTGGAGCAATTACAGGCATTGCATTGGTTTGGATCGTGCGCAAACCTGATGTAGTATGAAGTGGAAAATTGAACCTTTAAATGCCAGCTTCGCGGCTGGCTTTTTTTATGCAAACCTAAAATAGCGTACAGTTTTTTGCACGCTACTTTCCGAGCCTAGAGGTTGTATGGCGAAAGATAAGACTTCGGTGGACGCTAAACTGCTCAGCAAGGCTTATATTGACACGGAGCCGCCGCTTGAAAAGCATCTGCCCAGCGGACCCTTCCATGAGACAGTGAAAGAACGCGCGGGGGATATCCTCCTTTTTGTGCCGCGTAACGAGATCGGCAAGACGATCAGCAACTTCACTGGGCGATATGGCTACTCCCATCTGGCGATCGATTGTGGGGAATTAGACGAGCCAACGGGTCGACCCGTGATGATCGAAGCAACGGTCGGCCCTGGCGTGCATTATGCCTTTCAGGATGAATATGGTCAACGACCGTTTGTGCGCGTTCCTCTGCGGGAGACCGGTATGGATGTAGAGAAGTTCTGCGAATGTGTCCATTCGCGAATAGGGGAAAAGTTTGACGATCTCGAAGCCATAACTCTAGGAATCCTTGATAACGCTGCCAGGCAGATCTGCAGTGATCTGGCAACCGTTTGCCTTCCAGATGAAATGCGCGAAGAGATTGCGCGGTGTCATCGGAAAGCAGTCATCCACCCGTTATCTGCTGTAAGGGATGAAAAGCTGGGTCCAGGGTTTCGTCTTTTTATGAGCCCGAATGGCTTCGCCGAATTTCTTGGCGTGCCGCGCGGAAAGGAAATCAAGAAACCTGACCAACTGGCTGAACCGCATTTACAAAATAGCAACAATGCAAATCTCTTCCCGAAGCTTTGGAAACAGAGCGATACATTTGTGACCAGCGCCTGGAAGCGCCTCAAGCATTAAGGAAGGCATAGCTTCCCTCCCAATACAACTCTTTGTGCGCTGCCGGCTCCGGCGGCCTTTATTTGTAAGCATCTGCGCAGTCGTCGGCGCTGAGTGTTTCGCCAAGTTTGTTAACTCTCACAGAAAACCGTATAATTCAGGGGCTCGCCCAAAGCAAGTTTGGTTTACTTTATCTCCCGGACAAACCCGTGACCAATCGCTCCAACCGCTATTTTCCTGTGATCTTATGCGCGCTGATCCTCTTCAGCTGTGCAGCTCCTGCAACGCCGACTCTACCTAATATGGCTTTCGTTGACATTCCAAAGCCAGAGGGAACACCGCAGGTGGCGACAGCCCAAGCTATATACGCTACCGCGTCCATGCCCACCGCTCAGATCATCAAGGTTTCACTTTGGGTACCGCCTTATTTTGCAGAAACCTTAGATGAGACCCTACAGGATCCGTTGAAAGCATTGTTTGTTCCAGATGCTATGACGGCTAACGTGAAACTGGAGGTGGGATCAGAAAACCTGGTTAGCCAGTGGGTGTATGCACTTGTCGCTCCCTTCCCTTCAATCATTCAGGGAGTCTCCAGCAATGACCTGCTTTCGGGTTGGCAGGGCGAATCCCTGAGTGTCTTTGGAAATCAACCGTTATTGATGGATCAAAACACCTATGACATGTTTAGCGCCCTTTGGGGCCCAGCGACAGATGGCAGCGTAAACATCATGGCGAAGAATGATCTTCTGGATTATGCCTGGGCGCACCAACCCACTTTGGCAATTGTCCCTTTTGAAGCACTGGAGCCGCGCTGGAAAGTCCTGGCCATTGACGGTCTGTCGCCAATCCACAAAGACTTTGATCCGGAGAACTATCGACTCAAAATCCCAATCTCGCTGAATGGTAATCCGGAACTGGTTGCACTGATCAAAAGCAATTTTGAGATTCAATCTACGAATCTTGATCCGCAAAAGATGACGATCGTTGCCATGACCGGTGTCACAGCTTTAGTCCGTGCGACGGCTTATGAAATGGAACAACATGGCATCACCTATCCGGATCAGGATATCCGTGAAGAGCTACTCAGCGCGGATATCACTCATATTAGCAATGAGGTGCCATTTGCTGAAGATTGTCCTTATCCAAATCCCGTCCAGACGGAAATTCGGTTTTGCAGCCGGGATGCTTATATTCCATTGCTGGAAGACGTCGGTACAGACGTTGTGGAGTTGACCGGCGATCACTTCCAGGATTGGGGAATCGCAGCGATGTTTCACACCCTCGACCTGTATCGGGAACGCGGCTGGCTTTATTATGGAGGCGGAGCGAATCTCGCCGATGGACGAAAAGCTTTACTGATGGAGAACAATCACAATCGAATTGCGTTCATAGGCTGCAACGAGAAAGGCGGTTCCTTCGCGCAGGCAGACGAAACGAACCCGGGGGCAGCGGTCTGCGATATTGACTGGATGGCAGGGGAAATCAGCCGTCTGAAGCAGGCTGGTTATCTTGTCATTGCAACTTTTCAACATCATGAATATTACACGTATCTTGCGCAGCCTGATCAGCAACGAGATTTTCGCCAAATGGCTGAAGCCGGAGCAGTCATCGTCAGTGGCAGCCAGGCCCATCAGCCACAGGGCATGGAATTCTTAAATGGCTCCTTCATCCACTACGGGCTGGGGAATTTATTTTTCGACCAGTATGGTCTGTGCGAGGCCTGTCGCCAGGGATTGATCGACCATCATGTTTTTTATGAGGGTCGCTATATTAGTACAGAACTACTGCCGATCCAGTTTGTGGATTATGCCCGCTCACGCCCGATGACAGACGAGGAGGCCCACAACTTATTCCAAACCTTGTTCCAGGCTAGTGGCTGGCAATAGATAACAGTTATAATTGGAGAATAGCTACCCCGTTTGGTAAACAGATATGATCTACCATTTATCCAGTCAATTAGCGATTTCACGCCAGAAGTTCAGCAAAGAGTCCTGGACCAGGATCTTAAGTCTCGCCATGTTTTACGGCTGGCAGCCAATGGGCACGCGTGTACCTTCCATTACTGAACTTCACGGTTTGAACTTCGAAGATTGGGACGGTACGTATTTGACAAACGATGGTCAAATCGTCGTCCTGGAAGATGCTTTACGCCTGGGAATGGCTTTAGAGAAATCCCTGGATGATATCCCAGATTTCAACTTGGAAGTGTATCCACCTGACCTAAGCAAGGTAACCCCGTTTGAGTATTTTGCGGGAGATGAAAAACAGCAGTTGGCTGATTTTATAAAGTTCTGCCGATTGGGAAGTTTCATCATACTCAGAATTTAGAGCAGGGCCGGCGCGCTGATTATTTTCCACGCTCGTTGCGAGCCATTCACGGTGTAGTCGAAACATGAGGCGAAGCGATCTCCTTATAAACGGGAGATTGCTCATATCATTGCGGAAGGCAGAACGGCGCGCACTTGTTGACCGCTTTCAATGCCGCCTGGAAATTTGTATACTGCGCATCAGATTGTTTGATCCAACCCCGGACTGTTGCATCTGCTTCCCCCGCCCGGTAGGCCTGGAAGGCGCTAATCACCGCCCCCATATAGTTGAGCAACTCATTTTTTGCCGTATGCATACAAGCAGGTACAGGGATCTCCTGGGTATCCATGAAGATTTGTTTCAGTGTGTTTACCGGGTGGTCAGGTGAGGTACGAGAGGCGGTGGCTGCAACCTGGAAGACGCCATCATACATTGTCAATTGAGTGACCAGCATGGTGGATGTCTCCTTCACAACCTCCACCTCGCAAGGGTTATACACGAAAATCCAGGCGTACATACCCCCTGCTGCAAATATAAGCAAAACGATAAGCGTACCCGCGAGCCTTAGAAAGCGGTTTGATTTCCGCAGCGGTTCGTGTGGTTTAAGTTGCGCTGGATTGTTCATAGGATCTGCCTTATTTGACTGATAACGAGCGAACCTCCTGGGGTCTTCAGGAGGAAGATTGTAATGGCCAAACCGTTAGTATCTTGTGAAGAATATGTTTGCCCCTCAGAACCGCTCTATTACGCATGACAAGACGATAGACCGCATTAATCTCTTCCACATCGAAAAGAAAACGGGCCAGTCGCAGTTCATTTCGTGTTTCGGTGAGACCCTCACTCACCTCCAAAAGCTCTTTGAATACCTCATCAGGCAGATGGTTCAGTTCATGGACGACTATATTCAGATCATTCCACCATGAATCGATCAGTGAATAAGTGAATTTGTCCAAGCTGGACCGATGAATGGTCTCATAAACCTCCCTGGCGATTTCACAATGCTGGTATTCCAGATACTTCGTGTTCGCCTGCGTGCTCGACAGTTCCATTGAATTGCCAGCATGTTTATTAAGCATCCATGACCTCAAGCACAGGAGAGATTTTGTGGTCCGTTCGAACGAATTTTAGCACCAAACCTTGTGGAGGATTTCTGGATTGTGAAATAGATGGTTGCCCCATCCCTTTATCAGGGCGCTACGTGCAAATTACCCCCTTGAAACTTCAATCACTACTTTCCCTTTGGTATGTCTATTTTCAACATGGCGATGGGCTTCCGCGATCTGATCCAAGGGATAGCACTTTTCGATCACCGGCTTTAATTTGTCTACCTCGATCAGTCCTCGTAGAAATTCTATATCCTTCTCGTTTGGTTCTGAAAGATGCATTTTGGCGCGTTTGTCACCCACTAACGAACTAAACAGGATTTGAAGCATTCCATATTCTGGCTTTGGAGTCTCTGTGATAAAAACACTGGTTTTCGTTAAGGAAGGCTTGCAACTGAAGTACGTCCGACGTCCGGCCGCAACCAGAACAATATCGTACTTTTTCCCTCTTTTGGCAAAATCTTCTTTGGTATAGTCGATCGCCTCCTGTGCGCCAAGCTCTTTCACCCAAGGCAGATTGGATGTGCTACAAACGGCAGTGACTTTCGTCTCATAAAACCGGGCCAGCTGAACCGCAAAGTGTCCAATCCCGCCCGAAGCGCCATAAATCAGAACCTTCTGACCTTTCTCGATGTGCGCGACATCTCTTAATGCTTGCAGCGCTGTCAAAGCTGCGCACGGTACCGCAGCCGCTTCCTGAAAGGTTGCGTTTTTCGGTAGCCGGCTGAGACGCTCCTGGCGTGCCCGCACACATTCCGCATGGGAGCCCAGGCAACTCCCGAAAACAGGATCGCCCGACTTAAACCGGGTCACATTCTTGCTGACACCTTCCACCGTACCCGCAACGTCTATTCCCATAACCTGCTGTTTGGGTGTTCGAAAACCATTCGAGAGCCTGATTGGTAAATATCCCGTGCGATGCAGATAATCAAATGGGTTGACGGAAGCGTAATGGACCTTGATCAGCACGCGACCCTCATCCTCCTCCTGAATGGTTGGCTTTTCGATCTCCTCGATCTTCAGAACATCAGGGGGACCATAGGTTTTGTAAACGGCGGCTTTCATAACTTTAATCTCCTACATAGTTATTATGTTGCTTGTCTTCTGAACCTTCCATCGTTATGACGACCTTACCTCGGGCGTGTCCTTCCCCAAGATACCGGAGGGCTTCAGCGGCCTCATTTAACGTGTAACATTTATCGATAACAGGGACAACTTTACCCGCTTCCAGGAGCTCTTTGAGAATAGCCAAATCTTTTTGGTCTATTTTCGCCGATACGCCTCCCATTTTCTTACCTCCGGTTTCTGACATCCGTGACCCCATGAGCATCGCCTGGAAGATTTGAGCCGTGGAACCCCCAGCCATCACATAAATGCCTTTGGGAGTCAAGGCACGCTTATAAGCGGAAAGTGAATGATATCCGTTGGCAGCAAAAATCAAATCATACTGCTGTCCATTTTGGGTGAAATTTTCTTTGGTGTAGTCAATGATATGGTCTGCCCCAAGCGAGCGCGCCTGATCCAAATTCCTTGTACTGCACACAGCTGTAACTTCGGCGCCGAACCATTTGGCGATCTGCACTGCAAATGTTCCCACGCCACCTGCGGCGCCATTAATCAAAACCTTTTGTCCTGGCTGAATCTGGCCGGTGTCGCGCAGACCTTGCAGGGCAGTGAGAGCAGCCATGGGTACAGCCGCTGCTTCCTCAAACGATAGATTAGACGGTTTCAGCGCCAATCTACTTTCAGGAGCACAGGCATACTCGGCAAAACCGCCATGACCGATATCTCCGAATACCTCATCCCCTGGCTGAAACTGCTTGACGTTTTTGCCAACCGCTTCCACCCGCCCGGCTACGTCAGCACCGAGTCTCGTGTTTTTGGGTTTGAGCAGCCCCCCACCCATTAGGCGAATCAGGAATATGTCGGCAGTCAGGAAGTGCCAGTCGTATTTATTTACGGACGCCGCGTAAACTTTGATCAAGACTTCATCATCCTTGGGCGTAGGTTTTTCTACATCATTGAGCTGAAGAACATCAGGTGATCCGTATTTTTCATGCACTATCGCTTTCATTTTCTCTCCTTTTTTTGAATGGTATGGATGAGCTTCTCAGCCAACCTCAACTAAGACTGGTTTTTGATCCTGTGCACCCATAATCAGAAGCCATAATATTATTGGCTGTTGCTGCGGCATCTCCGAATACAATAAGTTTAGAACGACCAATCACATCTGCAAAGATCGTAGTTACTCTGTAAATGAAATATAGGAACCCTGCCATTCTTTCGGTCTTATTGATTGAATTCATTTTTTATCTCCCTTTTCGAACAATGTGGATGGTTTCATTGAATCGGACCTGACTGCTTGACAGCGGACGCATCTGCCCGGTCGGTTTCAACGCGATTGACCGAGACTAGTGGCATGCCTAAATCACGAACTTTTTTTAGCAATCCATGCAACGCGGCCTGATCGATGGGGCCGGATATGAGCGTATCGCCGCTGTCATGCAATGTGATGGTCAGGCCGCTAAACCAGTCTGTCCATTGACAGCCCAGATGACCTTCGACCCTAATTTGATAAACTACAGGTTGACCCGGGTCAGTTTTTGGATTGAGGTTATTCGACATTAATCTGTACCTGGTTGTGGGTCGCAATCAGAGCCCACGCCATTTGTTCAACGTACAGATACTATATCTACGATACGTCCGTAGCTATAGACACGAAAGTGTTGGTTGGAAGTGTTGTTTTGAATGGGAAGGAGAATACGAAAGAAGACGCTTACTTACATTTATAACAAACCCAATTCACGGGCGCGGGCAACTGCTTCCGTGCGTCTTTGCACCTGTAGTTTGTCATAAATTCTGCGGTTGTGCCCCTTGACAGTGTCCAGGGCGAGGAAAAGCCGTTTGCTAATCTCGTTGTTGGAGAGTCCCTGGGCAACGAGCTGGAGTACCTCCAGCTCGCGTTGGCTCAATGGCTCAATCAAAGGCTGAAGCGACAAGGACGAAGGCTGAACATCTTTTTGCGCGTCAAAGGCAGCTACCAGCTTCCCTATATAATCTGGCATCATTCCTTGCGTAAATGCCTCTGACAATAATCGCGCCATCGGCTCACCCTCGTCGACAAATATCCGGATGAAGCCGCCAGGCTCCGCCAACGTCAAGGCCTCACCGAGTACTTGCATAGCCTTCTGCTTTTCCCCATGTGCATCGTAAGCGACCGCCTGTAACACCAACGCCTTGAGCCGTTCGTCCGCCCAACCTTTTTTCTCCGCCTGTTGGCGGACGCGCTCCAATACGTCCAGCGCCGAAGATGTATCTCCCTGGGCCAGGGATACCCGCGCCTGGCTGAGAACGAGTTGGTGCGTCTCCGCTAGTTGAGCCGCCACTGCGAGATTGCCCTGACGAAGCAATGTCAGTACCTGCGCTGAAGCAATTTCAGGGATACGATACACAAAATTTTGCTGCCGTGCAGACTGACTGGCCTGCGCCAACATGGCGGCTGCGCTGGCAACATCCCCATGCGCCAGTTTCAGGCGAGCGAGAAACACTTCACAGATAATGTATCTATCAATCACTTTCTCATACTGCTGTTCAAGCTGGAGACTCTGTTGCCCATGCTGCTCAGCACCTTCCAGGTCGTTCCATTCGTAGAGTATATGAGCCAGACCGAGATGCACTTCACCGATGATCTGAAGCGGCTGATCACCTGCCAACTGCAGAATGTGCCGGTAGGTCTCTGCTGCCTGATAAAGCTCGTTATTGGCTTCCTGTACGTTGCCTAAGCCAAGAGTTGCTAGTATGGTGGTGAAAGTCGCCCCGGCTGTCTGACTAAGAGATATAGCCTCTGTGTGGGCCCGGCCAGCTGCGGCACGGTCTCCTTCAAACATAAACGCGACTCCCAGTGTCCAGTTGGCGTTGGCACGGGTCGTCAGGTTGTTGGGAGGAAGAAACTTTAGGGCGCGGCGCGACTGGGTAAGCATGGTTTCCACATCGTACCGGGTGAGAGCCAATGTAGCCCTGGCGGCTGCAATTTGTCCAATCAGGTTGCTGATCTTGTCATCGACCTCGGTGCCTTGCAAAGCGGCTTCGGCAGCCTGTAACTTCTCTTCCACTCCGGTCGTTTGACCACTGATTAATAGCAGTGAAGCATATCTCCACCATAACGAGGGTCTTGCATCCAGTACGCTCCTTGGCAAAGAGTCTAGCCAGTTGAGTATTAAAGCCACCGCGCCGCGCAAATGCAGAGGTATCCCTTTTCCTTCAATGAGTCGCTCAGCGCGCTCGATATCATTGGCCGCCGCCGCATGCTGAAATGCTTCCAGTTCCAATCCATTGTCTTCGTACCATTGGCTGGCGCGGAGGTGCAGTTCGTTCACGAAGCTTCCTACCGCTTCTGTCGATGAGGTGATACTCTGAGGGAGTCGCTGTCGCAACAACTCAGCAAAGAGATGATGATAGCGGTACCAGCGCCGCTCGTTGTCCATCGGGATGAGAAACAGGTTGGCACGCTCGAGATATTCCAGCGTTTTTTGGCCGGCAGCCGCGGGATCGAGCAAAACGGCATCGCAAAGGGGACCGCACAGCCGATCGAGGATGGATGTGCGCAACAAAAAGGTCTGCACGCTTTCGGATTGCTGTTGCAGAACTTCTTCTACCAGATAGTCCATTACAAAGCGATGACTGCCGGTAAATGACTTGATAAAGCTGGCTGAGTCCTCGTGTCCCTGCATGGAGATTGCGGCCAATTGCAGGCCGGCAATCCAGCCTTCGGTGCGGGCTTCCAAGGCGGCTATGTCTTCCTCAGAGAGAGTCAGGCCCATCACACGGTTGAGAAATTCGGTGGCTTCAAGGGGGGTAAAGCGTAGATCCGTGACGCGCAGTTCAGTTAATTGAGCCCGGGCACGTAAGCGGGCCAGAGGCAGATCTGGATCTTCGCGGGTTGTGATGACCAGATGCATTTGTGGCGGCAAATGTTCGAGCAGAAAGGTGAGGGCATTGTCCACAGGTTTGGCATCGATCATCTGGTAATCATCAAGAACCAAAATGAATTGATGCGGGCTGTCTGCAATTTCATTTAGCAGGGTGGTCAGGATCGATTCGAAAGGTGGCGGCTGGGGCGCGCGGAGCCTCACTGCCACCTCTTCTCCGATATTTGGTACCACCGTCTGTAGAGCCGATACAAGGTATGTTAGAAATCGTGCGGGATCGTTATCTCCTTCATCCAGCGACACCCAGGCCGCGGGTCGCTTGCAGTTGGCGAGCCATTCGCTGACCAGCGTGGTTTTCCCAAAACCGGCGGGGGCAGAGATGAGGGTCATGCCTGGCATATGGTGCAGGGCCTCATTCAACCGCGCGATCAGATGGGGACGGGAAACGAGTTCCGGTCGAGTGGAAGGAATAAAGAGTTTGGTGCTTAGAAGTTGTACCACTAAAGGCTCTGAATTTCAGTTGTTATAGCCGGTATTGTTAACGGAGGAACGTTCGAACCAAAGATTTCAGGATGGTTGATTTTTGTTCAATAAGTATATCAAAACCAGAAAAAGATTTGAATTCTTATCCCTTTCATTGTTGTGTAAGTAGACAACATCGGTAACTCGAATGACATCTCTTCAAAGTATCCTTAGGATGTGCTTTGCAAGGGGCTCCTGCTTAAACAAAAAGAGTCCATCATTTTGGATGAACTCTTGTGCCCCCACGGAGACTCGAACTCCGGTTTGAGCCTTGAGAGGGCTCCGTCCTGGGCCACTAGACGATGGGGGCATGCTGCGGCGCGAAGCCGCCCCAAAACAAGCGGGCGAGATTGTATCATTCCAATCTTCAATCGTCAACAAGCGTACTCGCAGTCCCGTGGACAAGCGTACTCGCAGTCCCCTGGACGAGAAAGACGTGAACCTCGCCGGGGCCATGCACCCCGATCGTGTGGGACATTTCGATGTCACCTGTTCGGGATGGGCCTGTGACGACAACTGCCGATCTGGATGCACGCACAATTGGCAACGTCAACGCATCTGAAAGCGATGACAGGATATCAGCTTTACACAACACTGCGATATGGATCTCTGTCAGGAGCGAGGCCTGAAGTGGATTCCCTTCTCCATCCGCGATCAAAATCGACCCGGTATCTGCCAGCCCACAAACAGCTTTTGTCACCCCCACGCGTATCGAAGCATCGGGCGTGTGGCTGACAGTAATTCCTGCTTTCGCGAGGGCAGTTTCATCCAATACATCTGGCTCAAGATGGATTCGGTTGATCTGGCGCGCTTTCAAGAAATCAATGATTGGTTTGGTTAAGTCATTTGGAACTGCGCGAATAATGTTCCCGCTTACTTTTGTCAGTTCCTGCGTAAACTGAGAAACGAGTTCATCCTGATCGTGAAAATTTTGTTGACGATTGTCTTCATCAAGACGTACCTGTTTCCCTGTCTGCGTGTTTACTTGTTTTTCGAAATCACCTTCTCCCTGCGTATCTCTAAATCTCTCTCGAAACGTCTTTCCCGCAAACCTGGGCAAATCCTTGCTGTAGCCCCAGCCGGTGAATGCTGGCAAATGGACATACTCACTGAAAGGAGAAACGAGAAGTGTTCCCAGCGAAGCGAATCGCTGTGAAATGGCAAACAGGCGCGGGTTGCGCGCGACGCGGCTATACATCTGAAGGAAAGTTTTGCCAAGGGCAGAAAGTCCACCGCCCTCTTTCTTCTTTTCTTCTTTCTCCTCACTTTGTCCGGCACGGATGCGCGTCAACAATTTTGGCAAATCAATATCCACGGGACAAGCCTCTTTGCACGCGCCACATAACGATGAGGCCTGCGCGAGAGGTACAAAATCTGAGCCGAAAAATCCTGCCGAAATGACTGACCCGATTGGCCCGGAATATGGGCTCTGGTAGGCGTGCCCGCCAATCTCTCGAAAAACAGGACAGGCATTCAGGCAAGCGCCGCAACGGATGCAATAGAGCGATTCTTTGAGCGGCGAGTTACGCAGTCGCGTACGCCCGTTATCGAGGAGGATAAGATGGCGTTGTTGACCAGGGAATGGCGAATGGATCAACTGAGTATAAACACTGAGCTTTTGTCCCGTTGCTGAACGTGCAAGCAGCGATAGCATGATCCCAAGGTCATCTAGATTGCGCACCAGTCGCTCCATGCCCATCAGCGCGATATGAATGGCTGGCAATGTAGTGACCATGCGCGCATTACCTTCATTGCTCACTACACAAATTGTTCCAGTCTCTGCAACTCCAAAATTGACGCCGCTAAGCCCAACATCGGCAGTGAGAAAGACTTCACGTAAAACTTTGCGGGCCGTGTTGGTGAGCGTTGGAATGTCTTCAGTGTAGGGAATGCCAAGTTTTTCATGGAAGAGTCTCCCCACATCGTCCCGGCGCAGATGCACCGCAGGGGTGATGATATGCGCAGGTCTTTCCCCGCGCAGCTGCACAATATATTCTCCGAGGTCAGTCTCAACGACCCGTATCCCTTCGGCTTCGAGCGCGTGGTTGAGATCGATTTCTTCGGTGACCATTGATTTGGATTTGGCAATCAGAATATTCGCGATGGATTCACTGGGAGGTACACGGATTTCCTTTTGTTCTTCTCTGTGTGCTCCGTGTCTCCGTGGCGAATTTTTCGTAATTGATAAAATGATCTTTATTGCCTCGGCCGCATCTGCTGCACGATGGACAATGATTCCGTTTTCTTTCGCCTTATGGATAAATTGTTCAAGATATGCTTCGAGATGCTCGATCACCTCCGCGCGGATGGCGTGGGCCTGCTGACGTTTTTCCTGCCAATTCCGCAGTGACGCCAGGGCGTTGATGCGTCCATTCACACGGCGTTCGGCGTTGGCATCCAGGGCAATCTGCAACGTTGGGTTGGCGAGCGATGTGCGGATGCGCTTTCTAAATTCTGCTCTTGTCATGTTTTATTTCACTGGTTTCAGGCCGATGTAAAGTCCACGGCCGTCCAATCCCTCTGCATCATGTGTGATGATCAAGCCTGTGGTTTTGAATGCATCCATATATTCCTTGTGGGTGAACAGACCCAACTCGTGGATTTCAACCGCGTGTTCAATTCCTTTTGACGTGCCGATCAGGTATTGAAATTCAATTGTGGAGATTTTTCCTTTTTGCCCGCTATAACTCATTCGCACAATTTTCAAATCGGGTTTGTTCACTTGCGTCATGGATGCCCGTCCGGGATTCCATTGTTCGGGTGTGAACCAAGGTTCGACGAGCAATACGCCACCGGACAGAAGATGTCCACTCATGGTCTTGATCGCTTTTTGCAAACGTGATTTTGTTTTGACATAACCAATGGAACTGAACAGACAAACAATCACATTAAATTGTTTCTTCAGATTGAAATCCGTCATATCACCTTGATGAAAGCGAATTTTGGGATGTTTCTTTTTTGCGACCGCGAGCATCTTTGCGTCAAGGTCCAATCCCTCAACTTGATAATATTTACTGAGCAGACTGGCATGGAAACCTGTGCCGCAGGCGACATCGAGAAGTTGCTTGCCTTTTGTCTGCCTGTGTTTTTGAATGAACTGATGAGCCCTGCTTGCTTCCGCAGCATAATCCTTGTCAATGGACGCATAAATTTCATCATAGTATTGGGCTGATTTTGAGAACATGGTTTCTCCATCGTATATCATCATTGTGAGACTGTGTCGCAGGCAACGCAAACTCCCGCTAGAGGTGAGTCTACATAACTTATGAGGAGATTGCTTCGCCGTTATGGTCTCGATACACCACTTCGTGGAACTCGACCAGCGGCTACCCTAAGAATGATTTAGAACTTCCGCAATATGGATCACTCTTTGTTTCTTCTTCTGTCTGTGCAATCCACCTGCGAGATGCATGAGGCAGCCCGCCTCGGTCACAACCAGTGTGGGGGATTGGGTGATTTCAAGATTGCCGATCTTGCGCTTCAACCATTCTGCTGAAAGTTCCGGGTGTTCCATTGAAAAGATGCCGCCGAAGCCACAGCACGAATCGGCTTCCGGCAGATCAACCAGCTTCGCGCCTTTGACGTTTGCCAGTAAGGCGCGCGGCTGACGGTCAATGTGCAACCCGCGTAATGTATGACAGGATGGATGATAAGTGAGCGTTCCATCCCAGCGCGCACCCAGATCTGTCACGCCGAGTTTATCTACAAGATATTCTGTGAATTCGTACACGCGATTTCCTATGGCTTGTGCGCGCGGCAGCCAGACGGGATCATTCTGAAACAACTCTGGATAGCCATGTTTGATCATGTGCGCACACGATCCGGAAGGCACGACAATATCCCCATCAGTTTTTTCAAAAACGCGGATTGTATGTTCCACGATCGGACCTGCCTCCGCGCGCAGACCCGCGTTGAAGGGAGGTTGCCCGCAGCAGGTTTGATCGCGCGCAAAGTCCACGGTAAGGCCGAGGCGGCGGAGAATGCTAAGGATGGCCTCACCCGTTTGCGGGTAGAAAGAATCGACCAGGCAGGTAATGAAAAGTTGCACCGTCGGCATGAGTCCATTGTAATCCGATTTCGATTTCAAAATTCCGAAACTTGATTCTGAAAAGTTTGGTATCATTCCCCGCCATGAACACATTCCGCACTCAATTGCCTGATGGATTTGATTTACCCAAACGCTTGAGCCGCCTGGGTGAGTTGGCTTATAACTTATGGTGGACCTGGCAGCCTGAGGCCGCGCGCGTATTTGGCCGACTCGATTACGATCTGTGGGAGCGGCTCGGTCATAATCCGATTCGGCTCTTGCGCGAAATTGATCGTTCACGCTTAAGTCAGGCTTCAAGAGATAAGGAATATCGCGCCCTCTATGAGCGCGTGTTCGCTGAATTTGATTCCTATATGAATCAAACTGACACCTGGACAAGTCAGGCACATCCTGAATTGACCGGGCGCCCGATCGCGTATTTCTCCATGGAATTCGGTCTGCATGAGACGCTTCCAATTTATTCGGGCGGATTGGGTGTATTGGCCGGCGATCATCTCAAGGAAGCCAGTGATCTGGGTCTGCCATTGACGGGCGTTGGATTCATGTATGCTGAGGGCTATTTCTCTCAGCGCATTACGGAAGATGGCTGGCAGGAAGCCCTCAACAACATGCAGGATTTTCGCAATCTGCCTGCCTTGCCCGTTTTAGATGACTCAGGCAATCGAATGACGGTAGATGTGGAATTTCCTGACCGAATTGTGACACTTGGATTATGGGAGATCCGCGTCGGCCGCGTTCCCCTCTATCTGCTCGATTCCAATCTGGACCCGAATACCGAATACGATAAACAATTGACCGCGCGTCTCTATTGGTCGGACCTTGACCGCCGCGTGATGCAGGAACTTTTGCTCGGTGTGGGCGGAGTGCGAGCCTTGCGCGCGTTGGGATATAACCCATCCGTATGGCACATGAACGAAGGTCACGCAGCGTTTCTAATCCTGGAGCGGGCACGGGAACTTGTTGCCGCGGGTCACTCGTTCGAAGAAGCCATGGAAAAGACACGTGGACAAAACGTCTTCACAACGCATACGCCTGTCGCCGCCGGCAATGATGAATTTCCATTGTGGCTGATCGAGAAATATCTTGCGGCCGTCTGGCCGGGGCTTAAATTGACACGCGATCAATTCTTCGACATCGCGCGGCATCAAATGCCACAGGGTGAAATGTTCAGTATGGGCGTTCTGGCGTTGCGAAATGCAGAGGGCCGTAATGCGGTCTCTGAGTTACATGGACAGGTGGCGCGCAAGATGTGGCACTTCCTTTGGAAAGACGAAGAGGAAAAGGCGGTACCGATTACTCACGTCACGAATGGGGTGCATGTCTCCAATTGGATGGCGCGACGTTTGACTAATTTGTTCTGTGATTACCTGGGTGACACTTGGTACGATCATCATGATGAACCCGATTTGTGGTCAAAGGTTGATGACATTCCGGACGCCGAACTTTGGGCAGTGCGCCTACACCTCAAGCGCAAGCTGGCATTTTACATGCGTGAACGTGTCCGCGATCGCTGGAAAGCGGGTGGATTCCATCCGGTACAGGTTGTCTCTTCCGGTGTATTAATCAACCCCTACGCGCTGACGATCGGGTTCGCGCGTCGCTTTGCAACCTACAAGCGAGCGAGTCTGGTTTTATCAGATGCAGAGAGATTATTGAATATCATCAATCGTCCGAATATGCCTGTTCAAATAATTTTCGCTGGCAAGGCACATCCTGCCGATGAACCCGGCAAACAGTTGATCCAGCAGGTATATCGCCAGGTCAAGCGCGCGGAAACGGGGGGACGCCTTGTTTTCCTGGAAGATTATGAGATCAATCTGGCACGCTATCTGGTCCAGGGTGTAGATGTGTGGATGAACACGCCGCGACGTCCCTATGAAGCCAGCGGTACGTCAGGTATGAAGGCTGCCCTCAACGGTGCGCTGAATTTCTCGGTGTTGGACGGTTGGTGGCGCGAAGCCTACAATGGTCACAACGGCTGGTCTATTGGCGAAGACAAGGAGCTGGATTCTCAAAGTGTTCAGGATGCGCAGGACGCCGAAAGCCTATACAGTACCCTGGAGAATGAGATTATCCCGTTGTACTATCACCGTGATCCAAAGGAAATCTCCCAGGAGTGGATGGCACGTGTAAAAGATTCTTTGAAGACCAACATCCCACGATTTTCCACGCGTCGCATGGTGAAGGAATACGTGGAACGATTATATGTAAAGGCGTTGAAATAATATGATCCCCGAAATTACAGTTAACGAACTTTCTCAGAAACTAAAATCAGATGACAAATTCATCCTGCTGGATGTGCGCGAACTCACCGAGTTGAATTACGCCAAATTAACCGATAGCCGGCTGGAGGTCACACCGATGAGCCAACTGGCGCGCGAAGGCACAAAGGCTTTATCTGAGTCTGCAAAGTCACAGGATGCCACGATTTACGTTTTGTGTCACCACGGCAACCGCAGCGGGCAAGTGACAGCCTGGCTGGCGCAACAAGGCTGGAAAAACGTTTTTAGCGTCCAGGGTGGCATTGATGATTATGCGCGCAAGATTGATAACTCGGTTGGGTTTTATTAAACCTACTCTGTGGGTCGAGTAGGGCGAAACCTGCAGATGCATGTGAGCCTATATCGAGACCAGTAAATAATAAAAGAAGGTTGAGACTATGATCTCAACCTTCCAACCTTCAAACTATTTATCAAATACAAATTCACCGTTCTTGTAGAACAATTCTCCATCCACGAGGATCTCTGAATCGGTGCGTAAGTCGCAGATCATATCCCAATGGATCGCGGATTTGTTGTGCGAACCCGTTTCGGGATAGCCCGCGCCGAGCGCCATGTGGAACGTCCCCCCGATCTTTTCATCGAACAGGATATTGCCCGTGAAGCGATTGATATCAAAGTTCGTTCCAATGGCGTATTCACCGACGTGGCGCGCCCCTTCATCCGATTCAAGCATCTTGAGCAGATAAGCTTGATTCTTTTCGGCTTGCGCTCTTTCGACGCGGCCGCGGTTGAAAGTCAATTCCGCGCCCTCCACAGCTACGCCTCCGTAGATCGCGGGATAGGTGAACTTCACCCAGCCATTGACGGAGTCTTCCACAGGTCCGGTGAAAATTTCACCATCGGGCATGTTCGCTCGACCGGTGGAGTTCATGAACTTGCGACCCATGATCGAAAGAGTCAGGTCCACATTAGGTCCTCGCATCACCACCTGGCTTTTGTTCGCTAAAAAGTCAATTGCTTTTTGCTGGCCCGCTGCAGTACTGTTCCAATAGGCAATCGGATCCTCCTCCTGCGCATGCACCGCACCGAAAACAAAATCTTCATATTCCTTCAGGCTCATCCCGGCATCCTGAGCATAGGCGTCGGTGGGATAGAGCGTTGTCACCCATTTGAACGCGCCCTCTGCACCACGCCTCATCTGTGATTCAGTGATTGTGCTTATCGCTTTCCCGCGACGTTGAGCCTTAACCGGGTCGATGTTTGTCGTCGCGCGCGTGTTTGTTGCGGAGTGGATTCGGATTCGGCTTTCGAATTGATCGTATGCGATCTTATAGAATGTGGGAATAAAATCGAGCTGCGTATTTTTTGCATACGTGAGATACATATCATCCTGAATGAATGGCACCATTCCGGGAAAACCAACCATCGGATGCGGCTGCCCGCCTTTTTCCAGGATTTGAATGTATAACTCTCGTACGAGCGGTTCAGCAGCCGTGGTCGCTTCGATGAGGACGCGGTCGCCAGGCACAATGCGAGTGGAATGTTCAACAAGTACTTTTGCAAATTTTGCAACGCGGGGATCAGACACAAAAAACTCCTTGAATTCAATCAGTTATTTATCGTTTTGAGCGACATCGTGCAAGAATATACAAAGTATATCACCGCGATTTCTTGGGGTATACTCGATTGGCATCTTAGGATGAAATTACAATGAAACAACTCCTCCAAAACATCAAAACCGGGAAATCCATCGTGGAAGACGTACCTGTGCCAACCCCGCACGAGGGGCAGGCCCTTGTTAAAGTGGAAGCAAGCCTGGTCTCCGTCGGAACGGAGCGCATGGTTGTTGAATTTGCCGAGAAGAGTCTTGTTGGCAAAGCGCGTTCCCGTCCGGATCTTGTCAAACAGGTTGTGGATAAAGCGCGGCGCGAGGGTTTGGTTAACACAGCGCAAGCTGCGTTCAATCGTCTCGACCAGCCAATGGCGCTTGGATATTCTTCAGCAGGAACGATTGTTGAACTCGGGAAAAGTATGCAGGGACTTAAAATCGGCCAGCGCGTTGCATGCGCGGGCGGGGGATATGCCGTTCATGCCGAATACAATGTTGTGCCACGGAATTTGTTGACTCCTCTTCCAAAAAATGTGGATTTCGAATCTGCTGCGTTCACAACGCTCGGCGCCATCGCTCTGCATGGATTTCGCTTGGCAGAGCCGCAGATCGGTGAGAACGTCGCGGTCATTGGCATGGGGCTTTTGGGATTATTAGCCGCACAGATTGCGACTGCTGCAGGATGTAACGTTCTCGGCATTGATGTGGATCCCGCGCGCATTACCCTCAGTTCTTCTCTCGGACTCCGAGCCGTTCGCCGTGAAGAAGCTGTTGACTCAGCTGTCACCTTTACCGCCAACCGCGGCTTCGATGTGATTCTGATCTGCGCCGATACATCATCCAATGATCCTGTCGAGTTGGCCGGTGTGATCGCCCGTGACCGTGCCCGCGTGGTTGCTACGGGTGCAGTAGGAATGAACTTTCCTCGCAAAGTTTATTACGAAAAGGAAATTGCATTTATCAATTCTCGTTCCTATGGACCAGGTCGTTACGATCTAAACTACGAAGAAGATGGAAGTGATTATCCGCTTGGCTATGTGCGCTGGACAGAAGGCCGCAACTTCGAAGCGGTCGTCGATTTGATGGCGAAAGGACGGTTGCAAGTCAAGCCGCTCATTACACATCGTTTTGACATTCGCCAGGCCACGCAGGCCTATGAAGTCATTACGGGGAAGAAGAAGGAAAAGTTCCTCGGTGTAATCCTTACGTATCCGCAAAATGTTGAAAATTTGGAAAGTTCGAAAGTAATAAGGTTTAATACTTCGACATTCAAACCTGCCACTTGCAAACTTGGCTTCTTGGGCGCGGGTCTCTTCGCTAACGCTATTCTGCTGCCTGCCATCAAAAAAGTTGGTGACATTGAACTGATTGGCATTGCCTCGTCGGGTGGACTCCATGCCCAGCACTCTGGCAAAAAGTTTGGTTTCCACTATGCCGCATCGGAGGCTGACGAGATTATCAACGACCCAAATATCAATACTATTGCCATTCTCACGCGTCATGACAGACATGCGGATTTGGTAGTGAAAGCTTTGAAAGCAGGAAAGCATGTCTTTGTGGAGAAACCCCTTGCAATCAATAGCACTCAGCTATCCGTGGTCAGCAAACAGCTACTGAAAACTGATAACTGTATACTGATCACTGGCTTTAATCGCAGATTCTCGCCTCTTGCTCAATCTCTTTCCTCTTTCTTCTTACATCGCAGCGAACCCATGCATGTTCATTATCGGGTGAACGCGGGTGCTATTCCCCTCAACCACTGGACTCAGGATCCCGAGGTTGGCGGTGGTCGGATCATTGGCGAAGGCTGTCACTTTGTAGATTTCATTACCTTCCTCGTTGGCGCAGCTCCCACTTCAGTGACCGCGCACGCGTTGCCCGATGGCGGCAAATACCGCGAAGATAATGTATCTATGACTTTCACTTTCCCGGATGGCTCCATCGGAATCGTGGACTATCTCTCCAATGGCGATAAATCCTTCCCCAAGGAACGTGTCGAAGTTTTCTGTGGGGGGCAGATTGCAGTGTTGGATGATTTTATCTCATTGCAAACTGTGAAAGATGGAAAGAAAAAAGAAATCAAAGGCGCACAGAACAAAGGCTGGGTAGACGAGTGGAAGGTCTTTGCCAAATCCATTCGCGAAGGAGGCGTACCGCCGATTCCCTATGAACAACTAATTGGGGTAACCAAATCCACGTTTGCGGCGGTGGAGTCGTTGAGAAAACAAGAAACGATCGCAGTTTCATAAGAGACACATAATTTATGCCCATCAAGCCGTGGAAAGTTTTGGAAACAAGCTATTTCCGTCCCAGATTTCGAATCGATAAATGTGAATTGCCCAACGGCAATCTGTTAGATGCCGCGATCCTTGAATTTCGTTCATGGGCCAATGTGGTTGCGTTGACGAAAAATGGTGAAGTTGTTTTAGTAAAACAATATCGTCATGGAGTTTGTGAGGCCTTGCTGGAATTCCCCGGGGGCGTTGTGGAAGATGATGAAAACCCTATAGAGGGAGCAAAGCGTGAACTGTTGGAAGAAACGGGCTACTCAGCTTCCACGTTGATCCAGGTGGGACAACTCTATCCAAACCCTGCCCTCCAGACCAACACATTACATTGTTTCCTGGCCTTGGATGCTGAAAAAGCGGGTGAGCAAAACCTGGATGCTGGCGAGGATATTGAAGTCCATCTAGTACCAATGGATGAATTGGTCGAGATGGCAAAACATGGTGAATTTCGTCATGGCTTAATGACTGCTGTCTTGTTTTTTGCTCTGGCTTATATGGGCCGTATTCATTAAATTTTGAGTTGGGAGGAATATTATGAGAATTCGCGCGGGCATCGTACTCATCGAAAATAACAAGGTCGCATTGATTGAACGTCACCGCGCTGGGCTGCACTACTTCGTCTTCCCAGGTGGGGGCGTAAACGAGGGCGAATCGCCTGAACAAGCCGCGCTCCGTGAGACGATGGAAGAACTGGGAATTGAAGTGGCTATCAAACAAAAAGTGGCCGAAATCCAGTTTGGGCGGAAGAGCCGGCAGGTTTATTTTCTTGTGGAACAGACCAGTGGCGAGTTTGGGACAGGCATCGGCGAGGAATATACGGATTCAGATCCGAATGACCCCGAAGAAGGGATCTACATCCCAATCTGGATCCCTATCAATGAACGATTGCTCCATGAAAAGGTTTATCCTGCTACCCTGGCGAGACTTGTCGTAAAGTCTGTGCAAGAGGGTTGGGGGCCGGATGCAGTGGTTGCGTTTGAAGATCCATAATGAAAGCCACCTTTTCTGAAATAGGAAAATATCTCCGGATCCTTTCTGAAACTCCGCAGGAGATTGCGCAAATTGCAAAAGGCTTGGACGAAGCGCGGCTGCGATTTAAATCTGACAGGAAATCCTGGTCGGCAAACGATATCCTTGCCCATCTGCGTTCCTGTGCAGATCTGTGGACTCATTCCATCTATGCCATGCTCGCGGAGAATGAGCCTGTGTTTTCGGATATCAATGAACGCAAATGGGCGAACGTAACGCGTTACGAGGAAACACCCTTTGTTGAATCTTTACAAGTATTTTCTTTGCAGCGTGAGAACCTTTTGCGTGTCTTAAAAGCGTTACCGCTTGTGGCGTGGGACAGATCGGCAATTATTTTTGAGCGCAAACATACTGTCTTTACACAAACGCGTCGGATGGTGAAGCACGAACAGGAACATGTCGAGCAAATTTCATCCATCTTACGAGGGAATGAGCGATAAGACAAGCGGTACAATAGAATGATGAAACCCCCAACGCGGCACAGAGATGGAGTGATTTCATTTCTCTCTGTGTCGTTTTGATTCTATGAAGGAGGATGGTTATGCCAAAGGTTCGTTTCGACAAATTCTATCGTTACGATGAATTGACGCGTCTCTTGAAAGAGTATGCAAAGAAGAATCCGAATCTGATTCGGTTGGAGTCGATCGGGAAGAGTCATGAGGGTCGCGATCTCTGGTTGATCACGGCGACCAACTTTCAGTCTGGGACTGACGCGGAGAAACCTGCGTTTTGGGTGGATGGCAACATCCACGCCTCTGAAGTCACGGCCTCCACGGCTGCACTGTATCTGATCGATTCATTGATCAAACACTATCCAAAAGATGCAAATATAAAACGCGCAATTGACACCCGCGCGTTTTATATTGTGCCGCGCGTGAATCCTGATGGTGCCGAATGGGCGCTCGCCGACAGGCCGAAGATCATCCGCTCGAGCACGCGCGCGTATCCATATCTTGATGAGCCCATTGATGGCCTGGGTTGGGGCGAAGATATTGACGGTGATGGACGCATTTTGCAGATGCGCATCGAAGACCCGAACGGTGCCTGGAAGGTGCATTCTGATGAGCCGCGCCTGATGATTCGCCGCGACCCGATCGAGACGGGCGGAAAGTATTATCGTATTTTGCCCGAGGGCCTGTTGAAGAATTACGATGGCGTCACGATCAAAGTACTTCAACCCAAACAAGGTCTGGACCTGAATCGCAACTTCCCCGCGGGCTGGCGCACGGAAAGCGATCAGAACGGCGCAGGTCCCTACCCAACTTCCGAATCTGAGGCTCGCAATCTTGTCGACTTTATCGCAAAGCATCCAAACATCACAGGCACGATTTCATTCCACACGATGAGCGGCGTGTTACTGCGTCCGTATGATGATCGACCTGATGATCAATTCCCAACTGAGGATCTATGGACGTATCAAAAGATCGGTGAGAAGGGAACGCAGATCACGAGTTACCCGAACATCTCTGTCTTTCATGATTTTAAATATCATCCGAAGCTGGTCATTACAGGCGGCTTCGATACATGGACATACGAGCACATGGGCGTCTTTTCATGGACGGTTGAGTTTTGGAGTCCGATGAAACAGGCGGGCATCGAAAAATTTAAATTTATTGATTGGTATCGCGAACATCCTGTTGACGATGATCTCAAGTTGCTCAAATGGAATGATGAAGTTCTGAAGGGCAAGGGATATGTGGACTGGTACGCCTATAAACATCCGCAGCTTGGAAACGTGGAGTTGGGTGGTTGGGACTTTCTAAACATGTGGACAAATCCACCCCTCGAATTTTTGGAGAAGGAGATAAGTCCATTCCCCGATTGGATTGTCTGGCACGCTCTGATCTCGCCGCGGCTTATTCCGTTGGAAAC